>Ga0210402_10003025_pt1 | contig 15982 bp, 12 predicted proteins | sample IncBWC7MmetaG_FD_161055 | JGI IMG/M metagenome (GOLD analysis project Ga0210402, IMG submission 161055) | Forest soil microbial communities from Barre Woods Harvard Forest LTER site, Petersham, Massachusetts, United States - Inc-BW-C-7-M | ecosystem: Environmental > Terrestrial > Soil >...
GGAAAGAAAGCGTGGCGATGTGGCTCGACTAAAGCTCATGCCCCGACGAATAAGAAAACACGAAATCAGAGGGCGCAGAGTTCGCAGAGAAGAATTCGAGTTGAAGGGATGAGATGCCGAAGCGGAAAGACATCAAGAAGATTCTGATTATTGGGTCGGGGCCGATCATTATCGGGCAGGCTTGCGAGTTTGATTATTCCGGCGTGCAGGCGTGCAAAGCGCTGCGCGACGAGGGCTACGAGACGGTTCTCGTCAATTCGAATCCGGCCACTATTATGACTGATCCGGAGATGGCCGATCGCACTTACATCGAGCCGCTCTCGAAGGAATATCTCGAAGCGATCATCATTAAGGAAAAGCCTGACGCGATTTTGCCGACGGTCGGAGGACAGACCGCGCTGAACTTGGCGGTGGAGTTGGCGGAGAGCGGCATTCTTGAAAAACATAAGGTCGAAATGATCGGCGCGTCGCTGCGCGCCATCAAGGTTGCCGAAGACCGCCTGTGGTTCAAAGATGCCTGTCGCAAGATTGGCCTGGAAGTTCCGGCCTCCGCGCTGATCAACAACGCGCAGGACGCGTTGCGCCTGTGCGAGCAGCTTGGTTTTCCGCTGGTGATTCGGCCGTCGTTCACGCTGGGCGGCACGGGTGGCGCCATCGCCTACAATCGCGAAGAGTTTGCCGATTCCATTTCTCAGGCACTGGATGCCAGCCCGGTACACGAAGCGCTGGTCGAAGAGTCCGTTCTCGGTTGGAAAGAGTTTGAACTCGAGGTGATGCGCGATTTTCGCGACAACTTCGTGGTCATCTGCACCATTGAAAATTTTGACCCGATGGGCGTGCACACGGGCGACTCGATCACCGTGGCGCCTGCACAGACACTCACCGACAAGGAATATCAGCGGATGCGCGATGCCGCAGCTGCGATTATTCGCGAAGTCGGAGTGGAAACTGGCGGCTCGAACGTGCAATTCGCCATCAATCCGGAAAACGGCCGGATGACGGTGATTGAGATGAATCCCCGCGTTTCGCGCAGCTCGGCGCTGGCCAGCAAAGCCACCGGCTTCCCAATTGCTAAAATTGCTGCGCGCCTTGCGGTCGGAATGTCGCTGGACGAGATTCCCAACGACATCACCAAGAAAACGCCGGCGTCGTTCGAACCAACCATCGATTACGTGGTCACCAAGATTCCCAAGTGGCAGTTCGAAAAGTTTCCCGGCTCGGACAGTACGCTGGGTACCCAGATGAAGTCGGTTGGCGAAGTGATGGCCATCGGCCGCACGTTCAAAGAGTCGCTACAGAAAGCCATTCGCTCGCTGGAGCCGCACACACCGTGGCGCGCGCCCGCTGACACGCCTGACTCTCTGTTGCGCGAAAAACTTGCGACGCCGCGGCCGGATCGTATCCACTGGCTGCTTACTGCCGTCGAACGCGGCTTGCACGCCGAAGAAATCTGCGAACTCACCAAAATCGATCCGTGGTTCATCAAGCAGATTGAAGAACTGGTCGCGGTGAACAAGCGCGCCTCGGGCGTCACGGTCGAAACCGCTTCGAAGGAATTGCTGCGCGAAGTGAAGCGCCACGGTACCAGCGACGAAACGCTGGCGCAAATGTGGAAGACCACTCCGGCGGCGGTTCGCCTGCAACGCGCGCGCTACGGCGTGTCTCCCGTTTTCAAACGCGTAGACACCTGCGCCGCCGAATTCGAATCGTTCACACCGTACATGTACTCGACCTACGAGGACGAAGACGAATCCGACGCGTCGTCTCGCCCCAAGATCATGATCCTCGGGAGCGGCCCCAACCGCATCGGGCAGGGAATCGAATTCGACTATTGCTGCTGCCACGCCAGCTTCGCGTTGCACGAAGACGGCTACGAAACCATTATGGTGAATTGCAATCCGGAAACGGTTTCCACCGACTACGACACTTCCGATCGGCTGTATTTCGAACCGCTTACGCTCGAAGATGTTCTGGCCATCGTGGAGAAAGAAAAGCCGCAAGGCGTGGTGGTGCAATTCGGTGGGCAAACACCACTCAACCTGGCACTCGAACTCAAGCGCAACGGAGTGCCCATCATTGGCACAGCTCCAGAATCCATAGATCTTGCCGAAGATCGCCGCCGCTTTGGTCGGCTGCTCGAAGACTTGAAAATTCCTCAGCCGCGCAATGGCACCGCGCTGGTTCCGGAAGAAGCCGCGCGCCTCGCCGCCGAAATTGGTCTGCCGGTGTTGGTGCGCCCAAGCTACGTCCTTGGCGGCCGCGCGATGGTCATCGCGTATGACGTGAACACTGTGCAGGAATACGTCGCGCAAGCCGCACTGATGGGCCCGGCGCGCCCGGTGCTGATCGATCAGTTCCTGGAAGAAGCCACCGAAGTGGACGTCGACGCGCTTGCCGATGGTACGAGCGTCGTCATCGGCGGCATCATGGAGCACATCGAAGAAGCCGGAGTACACTCTGGCGATTCGTCGTGCGTACTTCCGCCAGTCAGCCTTTCGCCCACAATTCTCGAAACCATTCGCGATTACACCAAGCGCCTGGCACTCGCGCTTAAAGTCGTCGGGCTGATGAACGTGCAATACGCCATTCAGCGCGACACGGTGTACGTCCTCGAAGTGAATCCGCGGGCGTCGCGTACTGTTCCGTTCGTCAGCAAAGCGACCGGCGTTCCGCTGGCCAAAGTTGCTGCTCGCCTGATGGCCGGGAAAAAGCTCGCTGATATGAGCTTGCCGCTCGTTCATCACAATGGCGTGGCGGAAGTCGCTGTGCGCGACTTCTATTCGGTCAAGTCGCCAGTGTTCCCGTTCAACAAATTCCGTGGAGTGGACACCATTCTTGGCCCGGAGATGCGCTCCACCGGTGAGGTTATGGGGATATCGACGTCTTATGGCCAGGCCTTTGCCAAGGCGCAACTGGCCGCCGGGCAGCGCCTGCCTCGCAAAGGCACGGTTTTTCTCAGCGTCAACGACCGGGACAAAAAACATCTCACCACGATCGGTAAGGAGCTTTCTTCGCTTGGCTTCCAACTTACCGCGACCCGCGGCACTGCCGCCGCGCTGCACGCTGCCGGCATCGAAGCCGAAGCTGTCTTCAAGGTGAATGAAGGTCGCCCTAACATCGTTGATCTCATCAAGACCGGCAAAATCGATCTGGTCATCAACACGCCGCTGGGCCGTGAGTCCTTCTACGACGAAAAGTCCATTCGCCGCGCCGCCATTCGCTACAACATTCCGTGCATTACGACACTGGCAGCAGGCGAAGCGGCCGCCCATGGAATTCGCGCTCTGATTGAGCAGGGAATCGAAGTCGCGGCGCTGCAGGACCTGCACCGCAATCAGGCCGCCGTTTCCGGCACGACCGGATCAGGAGATTAGCCGTGGATGTTTCCGGAATTTTTCCAGCTCTCGCACGTTACAACCAGACTGGCGTTTCAGGCTACGTCGTGCTTGGTTCCACTGGAGAATCCGTTCTGCTCAGCTCCACCGAATCCGAATCGCTTCTCGCGGCTGCAATGGAGTCCGTCGTCCCAGGAAAACTCGCCATCGCTGGCACTGGCGCTGAATCCACCGCCGAAACCATCGCCAGGACCAAGCGCGCCGCATCGCTCGGATATAAGGTCGTTCTGGTCAAAACTCCGTACTACTACAAGCCCGCCTATAGGCCCGAAACGTATCTTCGCCACTATCGCGCTGTTGCCGACGCCTCTCCGATTCCGATCCTGCTGTATTCCGTTCCGGTCTTCACCGGCGTGTCTCTTGAAACTCCAGAGATCGTTGCCCTCGCCGATCATCCCAACATCATCGGCATGAAAGATAGTTCCGGCGTGATTCAGCGCATCGTCGAAGTCGTCGGCCAGGCTCCCAAGCAATTCCAGATGCTGACCGGCGCCGCTGGAGTCCTCTATCCGGCGTTCGTAAGCGGTGCCAAGGGCGCGATTCTTGCGCTGGCGTCACCGCTTCCAGAAAAGTGCGTCGAACTCTTCAACCTGTGGAAGCTCGGCCAACACGCCGAAGCGCAGGCGCTGCAACCGCTGCTGGCTGCCGCCACAAAGACCATCGTCTCCGAAGCCAGCATCGCCGGCGTCAAATACGCCATGGACTTGCGCGGATTTCACGGTGGCCTGCCGCGCCTGCCGATTCTTCCCGTCACCGAAGAGAAAAAGCGCCAAATCGCGCAGGTTCTGGCGCAATTAGAACCCGTCGCTGCCAGCGCTTGACCTCGAAGCCGTCGCGGCTGCTCTCCTAAGCACCGCTCTTTCCGTCTACTTGGTGTGACCGAATTATCCGGCTATCATCTAAACGCCATGCATTGTCGCGCCTTGCCGGTCGAAGCACTCCCGCATCAGCCGCAGTTGCTGCGGGATTATCTGCATTCCTACGAGCGAGTCAGCTCTTTCTTCCAGCACAAACCAGAACTTGTCAGCATTTTGAATGTGGCGCGCTCGCTCGAATTTCCGCCCGATCGCCGCCGCGAAGTCGCGGGAATTCTTCGCCAGCAGAATCAGCTCCTCGGCTCGGGCCCGGCCACTCTTGCGAATCTAGAGCGTCTGGAGAACGGAGCGGTCGCCGTCGTCTCCGGGCAGCAGGTTGGGCTGTTTGGCGGTCCGTCCTACGCTGTCTACAAAGCCATCGCCGCCGTTCGAATCGCCAAGGAATTAACCGAGCAGGGCATCGACGCTGTCCCCGTCTTCTGGATGGCCACTGAAGACCACGACCTCGACGAAATTCGCCACGCCTCCTTCTTCCACGACGGCAAACTTGTGAAGTTCGAACTGCCCGCAGGCGTCGGCAACGGCGCACCCGTTGGCCGCATTCCGTTGGGCGAAGAAATCGCCACCCTGCAAAGCGCCGCCACTCAAATCCTCGGTGGCTCAGACTCCGCTACCGCGCAACTCTTGAACGAATGCTATCGCCCCGACGAGACCTACGGCAGCGCCTTCGGCAAACTTTTCGCGCGACTTCTCGGCAATGCCGGCCTCATCCTTCTCGATCCCCTCGATCTTCGGCTGCATTGTCTCGCCGAACCGCTTTTCGCCAAAGCCATCGAACAGCGAGACGCGATCGAACAGCAACTCCTCGACCGCGATAAAGCCATCGAAAACGCCGGCTATCCGCCGCAAGTAAAAGTCACCGCCCGTAGCACCACTCTCTTCCACATTTCCCGCGATGGCCGCCAACCCATCACCAGCAATGCCGGCAAATTCGAATCGGGATCCACAACCTGGAGCCAGGCCGAACTTCTCGAAGCCATCCACGCAGAACCGGAAAATTTCAGCCCCAATGCATTGCTCCGCCCGGTGATGCAGGATTTCCTCCTCCCAACCGTCGCCTACATCGGCGGCCCGTCCGAAATTTCCTACTTCGCGCAGTCCGAAGTCCTCTACCGCAATCTACTGGGCCGTATGCCAGTGATGTTGCCGCGCGCGGGTTTTACGCTCGTTGACACCAAGGCTCAGCGCCTCTTGAAGCAGTACAATCTCGAAGTCGAGGACGTTTGGAACGGTCCGCAGGAATTGCGCAAGCGCCTCAGCAAAGCCAGCGTCCCGGAAAATATCTCTACTCTGCTTGAGGATAACGGCACCGAAATCAAGAAGCGCCTGCAGCAGTGGTCCGAAGCCGTTGCAATTCTCGATCCCACGCTGAAGGACGCCGTCGAAACCGCGCAGCAAAAAATCAACTATCAAACCGAAAAGCTTCAGCAAAAGATCGGCCGCGCGCTCGACCACAAACTCAACGTCCTGGCGTCCCACGAAGAATTTCTCTCCAATCTCCTGTATCCGGAGAAAAACCTGCAATCGCGCGAGTTGTGTTTCCTTCCGTTCGCCGCCCGCTGGGGCCAACAAGGCTTCGAGGAGATCGAGCGCCATTCCAGCATCAAAAACATCGGCTCGCACTTCATCATCCCCACCCCGTAGCCGCCGCGTTGTTGCTTTCTTTTGTAGTGGCCGGTCTTTAGACCGGTGCCGCTTCCGACGATCCAGCACTAGCAGTCCCTGTCCAACCGTCGGCATCCATTTTGGCGCGATTACAGGCTCGTTCGCGTGTGCTACAGTTTTTCTTGACCCATGAGCCTCGGCATCTACATCCAGGTCCCGTTCTGCCAGACCAAGTGCACCTACTGTAATTTCCACACAGGTGTAGTCTCCAGTTCGCGTTTCGCTCCCTATGCGGTAGCCGTGCAGACGGAAATTCGCGAGCATCGAATTCGCCTCGCGAAGGAGGGTGTGACGCTTCCGGGTTTGTTCGAATCGCTCACCGTTGACACCGTCTATTTCGGCGGCGGCACTCCCAGCCTGCTCGATCCCGCGCATCTCGCTGCCATTCTGCAAAACATCCGCGAAACTTTTCCATCCGAATTCCACGAAGTCACTCTCGAAGCCGATCCCGAAACAATTGAACCGGCGAAAGCCGCGGCCTGGTCCGCTTCCGGGATTAACCGCATCAGCTTCGGAGTGCAATCCTTCTCCGACATTGAGCTAAAAGCCGCAGGCCGCATGCACCGCCGCGCCGATGTCTACCGCGCCGTGCCTATTCTCCACGCCGCAGGCATTCGCAACATCAGCTTTGACCTGATCGCGGGCTTGCCTCACCAGACGCCTGACTCCTGGCGCAATTCGCTTGACGAATTGATTGCCTTGGCACCGCAACATGTCTCCGTCTATCTCCTTGAAGTTGACGAAGGCAGCCGCCTCGGCAGCGAACTCCTTCGCGGCGGCACAAAATCTTCCGCTTCCGCCGTCCCTTCTGACGACGCCATGGCCGAGTCCTACGATTTGGCGCGGACCACCCTTGCTGCCGCCGGCTACCAGCACTACGAAATCTCCAATTTCGCCAGACCCGGCTTCGCCTCTGCCCACAATCTCAAATACTGGCGTCGCGAACCGTACCTCGGCTTTGGCGCGGGAGCTCACTCCTTCTCCGGCACAGAAAGATGGGCCAACGCACACGACTCCGCCGCCTACGTTCAAGCGGTTACCGCTGGACGCACCCCAGTAGAGCAACTGGAGTCAGTCTCTGCCCACGATGCACTCGAAGAAGAACTCTTTCTCGGACTCCGACAACTTGCAGGCATTGATCTCAGCCGCCTACAAAACAGCTACGGTATTTCCGTAGAAGATCGTTTCAAGCCGCTCGAAACATCCGGTCTGGTCGAACGCGCCGGGAGCGTGGTCCGTCTCGCGCCCACTCATCTCAGCATTTCGAACGAAGTCTTTGTCGAGCTGCTTCGCTAGCTCGCGCAATCCATTTTCATCGGGAGACCAAATAGCATGCCCGCACAATCGACCACCGACCCAGAGAAGGAGCTGCACCTGACGCAGCACGACGCCAGCGTCGTTGATCTCCGCAGCGACACCATTACACGCCCTACCGCAGCCATGCGCCGCGCCATGGCCGAAGCTGAAGTCGGCGACGACGTCTATCTTGAAGACCCCACCGTCAACGCCCTCGAACGCCGCGCCACCGAAATCTTTGGCAAAGAAGCGTCCCTCTTCGTTCCCACCGGCTGCATGGGCAACCTCATCGCGATCAAAGTCTGGACCCATCACGGCGACGAGGTCATCTGCGAAGAACGCAGCCACGTCAATCTTTACGAACTCGCTTCCATGTCTGCGATTGCGGGTTGCATGCCTCGCGTCGCCCGCGCGGACGATGGAATTCTCAACTGGTCGCAAATAGAAGCAGTCATCCGCCCCAAGATTTATTACGACTCACAAACCGCGCTGGTTTGCCTCGAAAACACCCACAATATGGCGGGCGGCACGCTCTACACCGCCGCGCAAATCACCGACATCTGTAATCACGCCCACGCCCTTGGGCTCAAAGTCCATCTCGACGGCGCCCGTGTTTTCAACGCCTCGGTCGCGCTCAATACTCCCGTCTCCGAAATCGCCCGAGACGTCGACTCCGTGATGTTCTGCCTTTCCAAAGGTCTCGGCGCTCCTGTCGGCTCCATGGTCGTCGGTTCGAACGCCTTCATCGAGAAAGCCCGCATCTACCGCAAAATGTTCGGTGGCGGCATGCGCCAGGTCGGCGTAATCGCCGCTGCAGGCAGAATTGCTCTCGAAGAATCTCCCAAGCGCCTTCACCTCGATCATCAAAACGCCCAGCGCCTCGCCCAAGGGCTTGGTCAAATTCCGTTGCTTCGAATCGATTCAAAATCTGTAAAAACCAACATCGTCATCTTCGACTGCCAGGCTACCGGAATGGACGCCGTGCAATTCTGCGACGCCCTCAAGCCGCATGGCATCTGGGCTCTTGACACCGCACCCTACTCCGTTCGCTTCGTCACCCATTGCGACGTCGACGCGGCCGGGATCGAGCGCGCCCTTCAAGTCGTCCGCCAACTCGTGACCAAGTCTCATCCAACCGCCGCATCTACCGGCGCTCATTAGCCACTTGGTATAAAATTATCTTTAGTCACCGATAGGTTTTCTTAAGACTCAGGCACCGCACCAACGAGGCTCCGTGGACTTCCACTTCACCGATGAACAAAACCAGCTCCGCCGCAGCGTCCGCGAATTTGCCGAAGGCGAAATCGCTCCTCACGTCATGGAATGGGACGAAGTCTCCCACTTCCCCCTGGAAATCATGCCAAAACTCGCCGACATGGGTCTCCTCGGCATTATTTTTCCCGAGCAATATGGCGGTGCAGGCCTCGGTTACATTGACTACGTCATCGCTATCGAAGAACTCTCTCGCGTAGATGGCTCCATCGGCATCATCGTCGCCGCGCACAATTCGCTCTGTTCGAATCACATTTTCAAATTCGGCACCGAAGCGCAAAAACAGAAATATCTTGTCCCACTTGCGCAGGGGAAAAAAATCGGCGCGTGGTCTCTGACCGAACCGGAAGCCGGCTCTGACGCAGGAGGGACTCGCACCACCGCCACTCGCGATTCGAGTCATTGGGTCATCAACGGTGCAAAAACGTTCACCACCAACGGCCACTACGCCGACGTCTGCGTCGCCATGGCCGTCACCGATAAATCCAAAGCCTCGCACGGCATCAGCGCTTTCATCATCGAAAAGGGAACGCCCGGCTTCAAGCCCGGCAAAAAAGAAAATAAGCTCGGCTTGCGCGCCAGCGACACTTCTGAAGTCATCTTTTCTGATTGCCGCGTTCCGACGGAAAATCTTCTTGGCGACGAAGGCGAAGGCTTCACGGGGAGTCTCAAAATTCTCGATGGTGGCCGCATCTCCATCGCCGCTCTCGCGCTTGGAATGGCCCAGGGCGCCCTCGACGCCTCCGTAAAATACGCCAAGCAGCGCAAACAATTTGGCCAAGCCATCAGCGAATTTCAAGCGATTCAATTCAAACTTGCCGACATGGCCACCGAAGTCGAAGCCGCGCGTCTCCTCGTCTATCAAGCCGCATGGCTCGCCGATCGCAAAGACGTCCGCTTCACCCGCGAATCCAGCATGGCCAAACTTTTCGCCAGCGAAGTGGCTGTCCGCGTCGCCAACGAGTGTGTGCAAATTCATGGCGGCTACGGCTTCATCAAGGACTACCCCGCGGAGAAGTTTTATCGTGACGTCAAGCTCTGCACCATCGGCGAAGGCACCAGCGAAATTCAAAAGTTGGTCATTGCGCGTCAGTTGCTCGGCAAGAAATAATACCCAGATGCCGCTGCCCGCTGCTCCCGCACAAAATCGCCAGGATCAAAATGTCTCAGCCCATTGAATCCTGGGCGCAGCAAATCCGCGCCGGCGAAATTCGCGCCATCTCTCGCGCCATCACCGCTATCGAAAATCACGCGCCGGAAGCCGAGCCACTCCTCAAAATTCTTTTTCCGCAAACCGGAGCCGCCTATCTCACCGGAATCACCGGCGCTCCCGGCACCGGCAAAAGTACTCTCGTAGATCGCCTCGCCGCATACCATCGCAAGCACAACGAATCCGTCGGCGTCATCGCCGTCGACCCCACCAGCCCGTACACCGGCGGAGCAATTCTAGGCGATCGCATTCGCATGCAGTCCCACGCTGGCGACGCTGGAATCTTCATCCGCTCCATGGCCACTCGCGGATTTCTGGGCGGCCTAGCTCGCGCCACCGCCGAAGTCGCGCTCCTCCTCGACGCCGCTGGCAAGCGCCAAGTCCTGATCGAAACCGTCGGCGTCGGCCAGGACGAAATTGACATCGTCCGCCTCGCCGATTGCGTCGTGGTCGTTCTCGTGCCCGGCCTCGGCGATGACATCCAAAATATGAAAGCCGGCTTGATGGAAATCGGCGATATCTTCGTGCTCAACAAATCCGATCGCGAAGATGCCGATCGCCTCGAAGAGCAACTCCACGCCATGCTTTCGCTGGTAATGCCTAGAGACGGTTGGCACCCACCGGTGATTCGAACCGTCGCCACCGAAAACAAAGGCATCGACGCACTCGCCGAAACCATCGCCAAATTTCGCACTCATTTCGAATCCAGCGGCGAGCGCGCCAAAAAACATACCGAGCACTGGCGCAACCATCTGCTCGAACTTCTCGAATCCCGACTGGTAGAACGCGTCCTGAACGCCGCAGGCGGCGAATCCGCTCTCAATCAACTCGCCTCCGACGTCGCCAATCGCCGCAAAGATCCTTTCACTGCGGTCAACGAAATCCTCGCCAAATCCGGCCTCAAGCCGTAATGCGCCGGTTCCCGGCCTGTCTCCGGCCGTCTCAGATGCTAGAATAGAAACCGGTTCAATTCCGTCTACGCTTCTAGTTTCCAACTACGAAAGGGAAGACTCGCTTTGAAAATTGCGAAGAAAACTGCGGCCAAAACATCGCATCCAACCATTGGCATCATCGGCGGCAGCGGCCTCTATTCGATGAATGGCCTCACCGACACCAAAGAAATCAAGGTGAAAACGCCGTTCGGCGATCCTTCCGAAGCCATCGTCATCGGAACGCTCGAAGGCAAACGCGTCGCCTTCCTCGCGCGCCACGGCCGCGGCCACCGCATCCTCCCCACCGAAATCAACTACCGCGCCAACATCTACGCGCTAAAATCTCTGGGCGTCGATCGCATCATTTCCGTCAGCGCCGTCGGCTCTCTCAAAGAAGAACTCGCCCCCGGCGAATTTCTCGTTGCCGATCAATTCGTCGATCGCACCAAGAATCGCATCTCCACATTTTTCGGCGGCGGCTTGGTCGCTCACGTCACCTTTGACAAGCCAACCTGCCCGCAACTCTCCAGCGTTCTCGCCGACGCCTGCGTCCACTGCGCCGTCAAAGTCCATCGCAAAGGCACCTACATCTGCATGGAAGGCCCGCAATTTTCGACGCTCGCCGAAGCCCACATGCACCGCGCCATGAATTTCGACGTCATCGGCATGACCAACGTCACCGAAGCCAAACTCGCCCGCGAAGCCGAACTCTGCTACGGTTCCATCGCCATGATCACCGATTACGATTGTTGGCATCCTGCTCACGAATCGGTTACCGGCGCGCAAATCATCGCCACCCTCAATCAAAACGCCGACAACGCCCAACACGTGCTGCGCGAAGCCGTCAAATCCTTGCCGGTCGCTCACGAATGCAAATGCGCCAGCGCCCTCGCCCACGCGCTCATCACCGACCCCAACCTAGTCCCCGCTGCCACCAAAAAACGCCTAGCCGCCATCATCGGCAAATACATGTCGTGAAGCCTTTTTTGGAGTGCGGCGGCTTGCCGCCGCTTTTCCGGACGGTCGCTCGGTACGATTTGACTGTGGATCGTGACGAAATGTGCCGGCAGGGAAAACTTATTTTTCAAACTCGGAGGAACGAATGTCATTACTCGTCGTAGGTTCCGTCGCATTTGATGCCATCGAAAGCCCGTACGGCAAGGTCGACCGCATCATCGGCGGCGCCGCCACCTATTTCGCCGTCGCCGCCAGCTTTTTCACTCACGTAAATCTTGTTGGCATCGTCGGCGACGACTTCTCCAAAAAAGACGAATCCATCTTCCATCGCCGCAAAATTGACACCGCGGGCCTTGAACGCGCCTCCGGTAAATCCTTTTTCTGGGCCGGAAAATATTCCGAGCATCTCAACGAACGCGAAACTCTGGTCACCGACCTAAACGTTTTTGCCAACTTCAATCCCAAACTCCCGGAAAAATTCCGCAATTCGAAACACGTTTTTCTCGCCAACATCGCTCCCGATCTGCAACGCAGCGTCCTCAAGCAAGTCAAAGGCTCGCCCAAACACGTCGCCCTTGACACCATGAACTATTGGATCGAACGCACCCCCGCCGAACTCCGCGAAACCCTCAAGCACGTGGACATCCTGATGATCAACGATTCCGAAACTCGCCAGCTTTCGAACGAACACAATCTGCTCCGCGCAGCCCGCCACATCTTCAAGATGGGCCCGTCTTCTTTGGTCATCAAACGCGGCGAATACGGCGCGATCCTGATCGACAAGAACGGTGTCTTCTCCGTACCCGCATTCCCACTAGAAGAGCCTCACGATCCCACCGGCGCGGGCGATTCTTTCGCCGGCGGCTTCATGGGCTACCTCGCAGGCAGCGGCGGTTCGAACGACGCTACCCTCCGCCGCGCCATGGTTTACGGTTCCGTGTTAGGCAGCTTCGCCGTCGAAGAATTCGGCCCCGAGCGCCTCCGCAAACTCAAACGCTCCGAAATCAACGCCCGTGCCCGCCATTTCCTAAAACTCACCCAGTTCAAGCTCTAGCCGAGATCGGCTCCGGCATCAGCCCTCTTTTTTGTGTAGGGGCGCAGCATGCTGCGCCCCAGCTTGGCGCCATCTAAGCCGTGGGTGTTTATCTTTAGTGGCACAGACTTCTGTGTCTTTTTGCCGCTCCCCTAGGCTTTCCGGTCCGCTCATGCTCTTTTCGCACTGGCCCGCACGTCGCCAGCCTGCTCATCCGTTCATTTGCGTGTAATATTCTGTGAGCGCCAGTCAGGGTTGCAACGCTGGCGCAAAAACGAAATGCTACCTCTCAGCACCGTCACCTACCGCCTGCTGTGGGCCGCGCTTCTCGGCTCGGTTATTGGCATTGAACGCAGCGCCCGCAAACGACCCGCCGGCATGCGTACCAGTCTGTGCGTCTGTGTTGGCTCAGCGCTGTTCACAATTCTTTCGGTTGAAATTGCCAAAGCCACCGGCGACACCAGCACCACCCGCATCGCCAGCAACATCGTGCAAGGCATAGGCTTTCTCGGCGCCGGAGTCATCCTGCGCGAACGCGGTAGCGTCGTCGGCATGACCACCGCCGCGGCCATCTTCGCTGAAGCCGCCATCGGCATGGGCGCGGGCGGCGGCCTGTACCGCGTCTCTGGCGTCGGCGCCGCCATCGTACTCTTCGCCTTGACCGGTTTGATCTACGTGGAAAATGCTCTGAAACTAAAATGTCGCTACATGCTCTTCCGTATCACCACCGCCAGCGCAATAGATATGGTTCCGGAAGTTCATCGCATCTTCCGCGATTTGAAAATCAAGCTCGACAATTTCCAGATCAATATCACCGGAGAAAAGCACCTAATTCAGTTTGACGCTGATGTCACCCAGCATCAGCAGGATCAAGTTCTGTCTGCCATGAGTCGCCCCGGCATTTCCGTCGAAATGTTGCCGGTCGAAAGGCAGCAGGAATGATTGCCGCGGCCTCCGTGCAAAAACCGAAAGCTCTGTCTCGCGGCTCGCGCTTCGCTGTGATCGCTCCCGCGTCGCCGGCAAAAGAAGACCGCATCCTCGCCGGAAAAACCGCGCTGGAAAAGTTGGGATTTTCCGTCGCGCCGCAGCGTGAGCTTCACGCCGAAAGCTATTTCACCGGCTCAGCAAGTGAGCGTCGCGACGAATTCCTCGCAGCATTGAACGATCCCGACGTTGATGCGCTGATCGCCACTCGCGGCGGCTTCGGCTCAGTATATTTGCTAGAAGAAGGACTTCCCGCAAATCTGCCGAAAATCAAACCGCTCGTCGGCTTCAGTGACCTCACCACGCTGCAAATCTATCTTTGGCAGAAACATCGCTGGGCCACTTTCTACGGCCCGATGCTGGCCGCAGGCCTCGATTACGGTGCCGGCGCTCCCTGCGGTTACGACGAATCTTCGTTTCGAAACGCACTCACCAAAACTTTTGGCGGATGGACGATTCCGTTGCAGGGTGAATCGCTGCACAGTGGATCGGTCGAAGGAGTTTTGCTTGGCGGCGCGATGACCCTGCTTGAAGCCACCATTGGTACCTCATGGGAGCTCGACACGGATGGCGCAATTCTCGTGCTCGAAGATCGCGCCATGAAGCCTTATCAAATCGATCGCGTGCTGATGCATTTGAAGCACGCCGGAAAATTGTCAAAGATTCGCGGGATTGTTCTCGGCGATTTTCCGGAGTGCGATCCTCCCGTAGCCGGAAGTCCATCCGTTCGCGATGTGTGCGCAAGAATTCTTGCACCGCTCGGTGTCCCCATTGTTTTCGGCGCGCCTGTTGGACACACCGCGCGGCCCATGCTGACAATCCCTCTCGGCGTTCGCTCGCGGCTCGTTGCCGAAGGCCAGGGACAACTCGAAATCCTCGAACCGGCGGTCATTGCATGACTCAGGGAACAAACAAAGCAAAGCATATTCACGTAATTGGCATCGCAGGCTCGGCGATGGCCCCGCTGGCTGGAATGCTAGGCGAATCCGGCTACCGTGTAACGGGCTCCGATTCTGGTGTCTATCCTCCGGCTTCCACGCTGCTCGACAGCTTGGGAATTGCGTATTTTCCTTCCTTCGATGCGGCGCACCTCACTCCCGCGCCGGATCTAGTGATCGTTGGCAACATCATCGCTCGCGGTAATCCCGAGCTTGAAGAAACTCTTGAACGCAAGATTCCATATCGTTCCATGCCGGAGATTCTCGAAGAAGTGTTTCTGCCCGGAAAACATTCCATCGTAGTCAGCGGAACCCACGGAAAAACCACGACTACCGCGATGCTCGCCTGGATTTTCCATTCCGCCGGAAAGCAGCCAACATTTCTCGTCGGCGGCGTCGCTGAGAATTTCGGCAAAAGTTACGGCCTCGGGCAGGGAACCGAAATGATTCTCGAAGGCGATGAATACGAAACCGCCTTCTGGGATCGCGGTCCGAAATTCTTTCACTATCATCCCGACGACCTCATCGTCACTTCGCTCGAATACGATCACGCTGATATCTATCCCGATTTCGATACGTACAAGCTCGCTTTCAAGCGCCTGGTCAATCTCGTGCCGCGCAACGGCCGCGTAGTGATCTGGGGCGACACCGAGAAATCTGGTCCCGCGTTGCGCGAATCTGCTGCGAAGGCTTTCTGTCCGGTGATCACGTACGGCTTCTCTTCCGAAAATGATTGGGTTGCCAGCGAACCGGAATTTGCCGGGGATGCCATGAAGTTTCGCGTCACGCAAAAAGGAAAACTATTCGGCGAATTCTCGCTCACTGCATCCGGCCGCCACAATGTTTTGAATGCGTTGGCGGCGATCATCGTGGCGCAGGGAAGAGGCATCTCCGTCGAATCGCTGCAACAATCCCTCGCCTCCTTCCGTTCGGTGCGCCGCCGCCTCGATGTGAAAGGCGAACACAACGGAATTCTCGTCGTAGACGATTTCGCCCACCACCCGACTGCCGTGCGCGCCACCATTGAAGCCGCACGCGGCCGTTGGCCCAATCGCCGCCTGTGGGCTATCCTCGAACCTCGTTCCAACTCCATGCGCCGCAAAGTTTTCCAGGATTCGTTGCCGCAATCTCTGGCACTGGCCGATCGCGTCGCACTCGGTGGAGTTTTCCGCGCGCAACAGCTCGGCGACGAAAATCGCCTCGACCCGGAAACCGTTGCCACCAGCGTTCGCGCACTCGGCAAAGAAGCCAGCGTGGTTTCCGGCGGCGAAGCCATGGCCGAATTTCTCGTCGCCAACGCCAAGCCCAACGACCTCCTGCTGATCATGTCCAACGGCAGCTTCGATGGCCTCTGCGAAAAACTCATGAAAAAACTGTCCGCATCCCAGCACGCCACCGCCGAGGCTAACTCTCGGTGAAAAATCT
>Ga0210402_10003026_pt1 | contig 15978 bp, 15 predicted proteins | sample IncBWC7MmetaG_FD_161055 | JGI IMG/M metagenome (GOLD analysis project Ga0210402, IMG submission 161055) | Forest soil microbial communities from Barre Woods Harvard Forest LTER site, Petersham, Massachusetts, United States - Inc-BW-C-7-M | ecosystem: Environmental > Terrestrial > Soil >...
CGTTAAAGGCGATGTGATGTCCCTTACCAATTTCTCCGAGCACGTTCTCCACCGGCACCTTGCAGTCATTGAGAATGAGTGGACAAGTGGAGGACCCGCGGATGCCCATCTTGTGTTCCTCGGCACCCACCGCAAAGCCAGGGAAGGTACGCTCGACAATGAACGCCGTGAACTTTTCTCCATCCACCTTGGCAAACACAATGAACAGGTCAGCAAAGCCCGCGTTGGTGATCCACATTTTCTCGCCGTTCAGAAGATAATGTTTGCCGTCGGCAGAGAGCGCAGCCCGGGTGCGGCAATTGAGCGCGTCGGATCCTGAAGACGATTCTGAAAGCGCATATGCGCCGACCGTCGTGCCGTTGGCCAGTCCGGGCAGATATTTTTTCTTTTGTTCTTCCGTACCGAAGTAAACGATAGGCAGAGTCCCAATGCAGGCGTGAGCCCCCCAGGTCGTGCTGAAGCCGGCGTATTTTGCAATACGGTCGGCAACGATCGCCGACGTGACTTTATCCAGTTGCATGCCACCGTACTCTTCGGGAACGTCTACTCCGCTCAGCCCGAGTTCACCAGCCTTCCTCACCAGCTCACGGCTGACCGAGAAGTCCTTGTGTTCCATTTTTTCAGCATTGGGGACAATTTCCTTGAGCGCAAATTCTTCCGCAGTTTGGGCAATCAGCAAATGCTGCTCAGTGAAATCTTCGGGAGTGAATACTTCGTCGGGCGTGCGATCCTCAATCAGGAAACTTCCGCCAGAAATCTTGGGAGCGTTTGTTGCAGCAAGCGTAGCCATATTTCACCTCGATCGAATCTCCTTGAAATAGCGTACGACAGGGATGGGAGTAAGTGGATTGGCATCTGGGCCTCCCGATGGATGATAAGTATCCGTTGGCAGGAACCCGCCAACGCGACACTCAGCCTGGATGGTCAATTGAAGCTGCCTTCTCATCCTCAGCGGGAGTCGAAGGACCCACGTGCGCGTGCCCTAAAGCCGGCCTCGATTGAGATTCTCACGTGCTGTTTCACACGTGCGAAGCCAGCTTCTTGGCGAGAACGCCCTCAGGCGCATGGCACACTCAGCCGTGCAGGGTCCTTCGACTTTGTATGGCCCGCGCTTCGTGCGGGCCATACTCCGCTCAGGATGACAGCTCTACTTCGTTCCGCGTCAGGCAGCTGCCGCCGCCGCTTTCTTTGGCGACCGCTTCGCACGATGCTCTGGCTTGTGCGCGGGTTTGTGAGCGCCATTATTCTTTACCATGACATCCATCAGCTCCTTTTGGGCGTCGACGTAGCTTTTCACGCCTTCACGGGTCAACTCTGCCAATGGTAAGAAGGGAAACGGCCGCAGAAGTTCCAGAGTCTTGCCTGCGGTTTTCACACCGGCGTTCATCTGTCGTCCGGCCACATCAACCAGCTTCCGTTGTGCCTCGATGAACGACTCCGTGGCCTCGCGCGCCAACTGGGATAGTTCAGTCTTTTTAATCTTTTTTATCCCGTTGGTGTGCTTGCTGCCTGTGGCTTTCGCCGTCTCCTCGGCGATGACGTCCATGAAGTGCTTCTGCGCCTTCACAAAGTTTTCCATCGCCTCGCGGGCCAGTTCCACCACCTGCTCGCTCTGGTACGGTTTCCCGGCCTTGGCAGCCTCTATCCAGTTATGAGTCTGCTTCCCGGCAATCTTCAGGAACTCCTGTTGCATATGGATGAAAGTCTCCACGCTGCGCCGCAGCAGGTCCGTGATCGCCTGGGCTGCAGGCCATTCTCCGACGCGTTCCTTCACGCCGCTCATCAGGATTTCGTTCTGCTTTTGGCCCAGTTCAAGAAGGACTTTCTGCCCTTCGATGAAATTCGACATACCCTCGGCAGTTACTTCGCCCAGAATGGCGGTCGGGGAATGCGTGGGATCGGTCAATTGTTGCCGCAGAGAGTGCATTAAGCTTGCATTCTGACGCATCGCGAGATCCAACAGGATCCGCTGCGTAGCAAAAAAGCTCTGGACTCCCTGTTGCGCCCAGCCTGAAAGAAGAGAAACAAAGGATGACTCCCCAGGATGAGTTCGGTGGGTTTCGGACTTTACGGTTGTTGCCATTTTGCACCTCCAAATTTTGCTGCACTGCAGCATCGAATTAACTATACGATCTATGGGGATTTGTGTCAAGATATATTTGTCTTGTGTGCACAGCAGCATGGACAGAATCGAATGAAGCCAACTCCCGTCATCATCAAAAAATATGGGAATCGCAGGTTGTACGACACCGCGAACAGCAAATACGTGAACCTCGAGGATATCGCTGGGTTCATTCGGGAAGGCAGGGATGTCCAGGTGGTCGACGCGAAGACCGGCCAGGACCTGACCCGCGTCACCCTGACACAAATCATCACCGAGGATGCCAAGGAAAAGCCGACCGGCCTGCCGCTCGAACTGCTGCGCCAGCTGATCGTCGCCTCCGACGAGGTGCGGCAAGAGTTCGTAATGTGGTACCTCAAGTCCGCCTTTGACACGTATCAGAAGGTGCAGGACGCGGTGCAGAGCCGGCTCGGCGAGGTCCAATCCGCCATCCTGTCGCCGGTGGACATGATGAAGCAACTGATTGGCGCGCAGGGGCCATCTCAGCCGCCGGCCCAACCCGAGCCGGAACTTGACGCCCTGCGCAAGCGGGTAGCGGAACTGGAGGCTCGGCTCGAAAAACCGGCGCGTGGAAAACGAAGTTCAACCCGGAAGCCCAAGAGCTAGGGTATAATCTGCAGCGGGCAAGCTTCCGCCCGCTGCGCGCTTTAGCAGAAGGTGCGCGAATGGTAGACAGACTCGGGACGAAATTGCGGCGCAAACAGAAAAAGGCCACAGGTTCATCGAAGGCGGGGGGGCGGAAGCACACTCACAGAGCCAATTTGCAGGCTGACATCTCGCCGTGGACAGAAGCGCTTTTCGCGGCGGAGATTCTGCTGCTGCACGCGACTCCCGTCTATTACGGCTTCGGGGTACCACGCGGGGATGGCTCCGCCGTCGTCATCATTCCCGGTTTTCTTGGTACCGATCTTTACTTGATGGAACTCCACGCCTGGCTGGCGCGCATCGGATACCGGCCGTATTTTTCCGGCATCGGCATCAATGCCGAGTGCCCGAATCTCCTGGTCCAGCGTCATTTGAACGACACCATAGAAAGAGCGCTGGCCGAGACCGGGCGAAAAATTCACCTGATCGGCCACAGCCTCGGAGGCGTGATCGCGCGCTCGGTTGCGGGCCAGCGACCGCGGGATGTCGCTTCGGTCATCACGCTTGCCGCGCCCATTCGCGGCACCGCTACCAGCCGCACTATTCTCCACGCCGCCGAAGCCATTCGCCAGCGCATCTTGCAAGAGCATGGCCGCGGAGTGCTGCCCGACTGCTACACCGGGCGCTGCACCTGTAACTTTGTTGATTCATTGAGGCGCGATATTCCGGAATCGATGGTCGAGACAGCGATTTACACGCGCGATGACGGCATCGTCGACTGGCGCTACTGCCGTACCCGAAATCCCGAAGCTGACTTTGAAGTCCCCGGCACGCACATTGGAATGGCATTCAATCCGTCGGCGTACGCGATCGTCGCTGAGCGTCTGGCGATGGCGCAATCGCCCGAATGACTCTACTGGCCGACCATCTCCAATACGGCCCCGGTACCGGTTTCTAGTGTTTCAACCAGCCGGCCCTGCCGCTCCAGCCGGAGTACCGCTTTCGCCAGGCTGTTGTTTGCCACCTCAAAGCTTCCCCTACAATCGGTCTTCACGTAGGGAAGACGATGGATGCTCGTCCCAGCGCCGTCGATAGCTGCTTCCAATCGGCATCCATCCTTGGTGGAACAACGAAAATTCCAGCCAAATTTATCAGGGTCTCTTCCGATCTCCTGCAGATTCCCGAATTCATATTTCTCGCCATCGTGCCAGAGCAGAGCCTTACGAAAGACGAGCCCGAACGGCATTTCGTATATCAATGCTTCCAATGTGCTCGGACATGCGCCCGACCCGGGAAAATACGCATGCATCCAAGTCCAGAAGTTACGATGCCGGTATCCGCAGTTATGCCCCTGAACTCCAAACCCCAAGGGGCTTCCATCAAAACTCCGGTCATCGAGTGTGACCTTTCCGGAAAAAATCGCATCGGAATGCGGAGTTCGCGAGAATCCAATCCAGCCCTTGTTGCTTAAGGTGGCGCGAAACGTTGAACGCCACTCGAGTTCCCATGAAATCGCGTGCCCCTCAACTTCCAATGTTCCTCGGCAGGAGTCCTCGCCGATTTCGTTGTTGCCGATTCGGAAGTGGAATGGATTTTGCATTCTGGCGCTGAGATCCAAACCTCCCAAAGGCAGTCCTTGAATGAAGCTTTGCGGTTTTCCATCCCTCGGAAACCACGTGGCCCATACCTGCACGGGCATTCCACGCGGATCGCCTGCGCAACCACCCTGTCCAGGATTCATGAGCAGATATCGAAACCACCACGCCCCGCCACCGTCCGCAAGTCCGAGCCGAAGAAACCAGACTTCATAACGTCGCCGGGAGGAGAGTGATGAATATAGTTCGTTCAGTGTCTTCACAGGCTCATCGCTTCGCTTCCCCAAAAAGGAAAAGGCGCACGCCCATGAACAAAGGACGCGCGCCCTATCCGATTGGGAACTTGATTTTAACGGCCAAAATACTTGGCGTTTCGCTCAGTGAAAGCTTTCCACTTTTCCGGCAGGTCATCCAGCGCGAAAATCGCCGACACCGGGCACACGGGAACACAAGCCCCGCAATCAATGCACTCGACAGGGTCGATGTACAACATTTCCTCTTCAGCGTAAGCCGGTGAATCCTTCTTAGGATGGATGCAATCTACCGGGCAGGCGTCCACACAAGCGGTGTCCTTGGTGCCGATGCACGGTTCTGCGATTACGTATGCCATAGAATCTGTGTCTCCCTGAGATGTTGGCGGACCTTAACAGAACCGCTAATTCTAACAAGAATCCCGCCGGTGGTACAGCATCCAGCAGCGAATGTACTGCCGGAGGAACCAAACCTTCGCTGATCCAAGCTGGACGACCACAGGACTTCTACGCCTCCACCAGCTCTCTCTCCGCGCTTGGCTCGTACTCGACAATGTGGCCCGCCACGGCGCTAGCCGCCACGGTCAGTGGACTGGCCAGGTACATCTGCCCTGGTCCGCTACGGCCGGGGAAATTCCGGTTCTGCGCGCTAATCACAACTTGTTCCGGCCGTGTGGTCACGCCTGGCCCGGCGTTGATGCACGCGCCGCAGCTGGGTTCGATCACATCCGCTCCGGCTTTCTGGAAAATTTCGAGATAGCCTTTACGCTTGCAGTAATCGCGCGTCTCCTGCGAACCAAACTGGATGTAGAACTTCACCGAGTCCGCCACGCGCTTGCCGTGCCTCAGGGCATCGGCGAGCACGAGCGCATACATGTCCATGTCTTCGTTCTTGCCTGCAGTGCAGGTGCCGCCATAAGCGAGTTCGACGGGCACGGGCGTATTCAGTTCGCGAATGTACTTGCCATTCCCCGGATCGCCCGGCGTGGCCACCATGGGCGTAATCTCTGCCGCGTCCAACTCAATCACGTGTGCGTAATGCGCATCGGGATCGCTGGAAAAACCTTGGATCATGGCCTCGGCCTTTTTGCGGTCTATTGCACGGCGTTCCACCAGAAAATTCACAGCCTTGCGGTCGGGCGACACAATCCCGGTGAAGCCACCTATTTCCGCAGCCATATTCGTCATGGTGGCGCGTTCGTCGACGCTGAGTTCCTCGATGGCCTCGCCGGCGTATTCCATCACCTTGGCCAGCGCTTTGCCCTGGCGGACGTAGTCGAGACTGAGAATCTTGAGAATGAAGTCTTTTGCGGTAACGTTCGGGTGCTTCTTGCCGCGAATCACAATCTTCACTGACTCCGGCACCTTCACCCGAACATCCTTCGTGATCCACGAGTTGAAGACATCAGTTGTGCCGATGCCGAAGGCTACGCATCCGATCGCACCTACGTGCGGCGTGTGCGAGTCGGAGCCGATATTCAACTGTCCCGGCAGCGCGTAGCTTTCCAGAACAATCGAATGGCAGATCCCCTCTGAACCCTTGCGGTCTTTCAATTCACCATGCAGCTTGATACCCTGCTTGGCCGCGAAGTCTTGTTGCTTCAGCTTGAGCTGGGTCGCCAAATCGAGCAGTCCCAGCTGCTTTTTCTCCTCCGAGATCACCTCATCGAGAAACGTGAGATGGTCACGGAAAAACAGAATGCTCGCGGGATCGTTCACTTTTGCATCCTTACCCACGTAGCGCTCGAAGAAAATTGCGGCCATCGGCGTGACGTATTCGTGGCTGAAACGCAAGTCGGCGCGGGCAAAGCCGGTGTCGCCCGGCTTCACAAACGGCACCCCAACATCTCCTTTATCGTCGAGCATGTGTCTTGCGAAGATCTTCTCCGCCACGGTCATCGGCCGTTTTTCTGTCTTGATCGGCGGCAGAAAGACTTTCTTCTGCATACGCGCGACGTTAAACGGAAACAGACCACCATACTCGATCACCTGCCGCGTGATCTCGTCTTCTCCGGCGGTGAATTCACTGAGAGCGATCTCCTGGCCGCTGCGAATCTGGTCAATCAGGGAAAAATTGGTTGCGGTCAGCACACCGAGATTCTGGCAATTCTGCTTATAGATGCGCTCGATGTTCTCCGCGATAACGATCCGAATGCCGGCACACATCTCCGCGTAAGGCGATTGCTCCCGGCTCGATCCCTTACCCCGCCGCTTGCCGCTGACGGCGCAAACGAATCCACCCTTTTTCACATCAGAACGCCCGATGGGAAACACGTTGCCGCACTTGAGGCCCAGGTAAGGAATCTCGCCCAGAGTCTCGTCGAAATAAAAACAGTAGTGCGCTGGAGTAATCTCGTCAGTCGAGATATCGTCACGCAGCTTGGGATTGTTGGCGGGATTCTTCGTGTCCCACGGTAAGTCTTCTCCAGCAAGCTGCCGCTTGATGAGTTCGGGATCTTCAGTGAGAAAAAGAATGCGGCCCTGCAGACGAACCTTGTCGGGGCGTTTCTCGATTTTGCGTTCAAGAAGTGAGCTGATCACGATCGATAGCCTAGGTCAAAAGTAGTGAGCAACACTGTTCCTATTGTAACTCGCGCACCACATGTCTTTCCTGTCGTGGCTAGTGGTGTCCGTGCGTCCGATCATATTTCTCTCCGGCTGGAATCGCCACTGCCAAGCGATTCTCTTTCGGCGCAAGCGGGCAGGTGGCGTAGGGCGTCACCGCGCAGGGAGGATTGTAAGCTCGGTTGAAATCGATCACCACGGTGCCATTCACGACAGGCTCGGTTTCGAGGAAACGTCCACCCGGGTAGGTGTCGGTCTTACTGGTCAGATCGTTGAAAACGAACGAGAGGCCTTTCGAGGGGTTGCCACCCAGATCCGTGAGCCGGACTTCCTGGCCGTTGATCTTAAAGATGACGGTCCCGGCCACCGGTGTGGGCGTAGTGTCGCCTAGAACGTTGGGCACATCTACCGTTGTCTTTCCGTCCGAGGGTATCCAGTTCGCGGTCACCCGGTAGGACAAATCGAGCGGGAAGAAAATCGGGCCATGATAATTCTTGGCCTGCTCGCTGTCGAGATCCTTCAACCGTATGCCAATGCGTTGACCCCGCACGATGGCTTTGATGCGCAGACTTCCCAGTTCAACGATTGTCGGGCTACCAGAGGTGTCCGGTTGCAGCTTGGCTGTGATCATGGCTTTGCCGTCGATGGTGGCGTGGGCGTCCGGGCCGAATTTCACAGTCACATCCGTCCCCTGCAACTCAAAAACGCCGGCATGAGCCGGCCCCTTGGGAAACACGATAGAATTGCCCGCGTCACTGCCGAACGAATTTTCGCCGGGCTTGAGCCAGAATAAGCCTGCCAATGACAGCCAGTTCGTCTTGAGGTCGTCGACCAGTTCAGCTTTCCATTTATCGAACGACTGAATGTATGCCGCATCGGGCGCGGAAGACGAAGGATTCTTGTCTGCGAGAGCCAAGACGGCAAACTGCATCGCGATCGCCAAGGCAAACATGAATGACCAGGTTCGCTTCATAGTCAAGTTCTCTCAACCTCTCTCGTCGTCCAACTATCTTCTGTACTCGTGCACATCGGGTAACGGTTCCAAGTCGCGTCCGGCGAAAACTTGCTCGAACTCGCCGATCATTGCCAGATGCACTAACCCGTTCGACGCCAGAGTTTCGCGACTGTGCAGTTGGAATGGCCCGCCCTTAAAGTCGGTCACCTTTCCTCCTGCCTCCTGCACCATCAGTACGCCCGCCGCGGTGTCCCAAGGATTGAGGTTGAATTCCCAGAATCCGTCAAAGCGTCCGCAAGCCACACAGCACAGGTCAAGGGCTGCGGAACCCGCTCGCCGCACTCCGTGCGTGTGCAAGGTGATCTGATGGTAAAAAAATATATTCGGATTCTTATGCCGCTTATGGCTAGGAAATCCGGTAGCCACCAGGCACTCAGCCAAATTCGCGATCTTCGAAACGTGAATTCGCTGCTGGTTCAGGTAAGCCCCGCTTCCCTGCTCGGCTGCGAATAACTCGTCCCGCGTGGGATCGTAGATCACGCCGGCGATCCGCTTCCCCTTGTAGTCCAAACCCAGGGAAACGCAAAAAACCGGGAAGCCATGAGCGAAGTTCGTGGTCCCGTCCAGCGGATCGACGTACCAACGGTAGTCGCTGCCCGTGTCCCGCAATCCTTCTTCTTCGCCAAGTATGTCGTGAGTGGGCCAGCGCTTCCCGATTCGCTCGCGAATTAGCGTCTCTGACTTGCGATCCGCAATGGTGACCAGGTCGGCTTCGCCTTTGTATTCCACTTTGACGTTCTGGCGGAAGTAGTCCATCAGCAGCGCACCGGCTTCGCGCGCGATCTCCGCCATGGCCGGGAGGAAGTCGTTGCTATTCGAGGGAGATGTCATTCGATGGGAAGTCGTTCTTTCACAGACCGCTCCGAGCCGGCTACCGGCCCTTAGCGCCGTCCTCTGCGATGTACATAATTTCGTGTTTAAAAATGAAAAGATTCGGCCCGTCTTCACGCGTCAGCCTGACCATGTTCTTATCGTAATATTCAATCCAGCCGTAGACGACTTCGCCATCGGCCAGTTTGATCCGGACCGGTTTCTGTTTCTCCCCCAACGACTTCAAATACGCGGCCTCCTGCGACGTTTCCTCGGGAGGAGTGCTCTTGGTTTTCCGAGGAGCGGAGGGACCTGCTTGTCCGTTGAATGCCATAACAGCATTTTACACGTGGCTACGGGGTGTCCGCTTCGGATGGTCCAAAGATAGAAATCAAGGGTGATAGCGGTGGATCGTGGTAGCATACGGCAATCGTTTTCCCAGGAGGTTTCGCCATGAGAACCTCAATTCTCGTGTTTGCGTTTCTTCTTTCAGGGGCCGCAGCTTTTGCACAGGGTCCGATTCCTCCCAGCGGACAGGTGCAGGCTGGCAAAGCCGAGCGCGACTTCGAAAAAACCGTCCCTCCGCCAATTCACCAGCGGCCCTCACTGGATTTCGCAAAAGTTAAGAGCGACGCGGATGAACTCCTGATCCTGTCTCAGTCGATTCATTCGGGGGTGGACAGCGTGGGGAAGGGCATGCTCCCGAAGGATCTGATCGATAAGCTGAAGCAGATGGAAAAACTTTCTAAGCGTCTGCGCAACGAATTAACTCCTTGAGCCTTAGCAAGTAAAGCGATGATTCCTGGTGAAGTTGGTGTTTGCGTCGCCGGCAATCCGCTAGAAGGTCGGATTCAGAGCGAAGTCGATTCCTTCGGTGATTCAGATGTGTGCCCGCGCCTCACTGCTGAGGGTCTTCCTTTAGAGTGCCGGGTTGTGAGCTCAAGCCACTAAGGCCGTGACAATCCCGCCAGTGTAAAATTACCTTCTGGCAATGCAAAAGATGGAAGGCGGGGTTTGAATGTTTTTGTGTCGGGGGTTCGTGTGTCTGGTTTTCCTGGCAGGCAGCTCGGTCGCGAGTTTTGCCAAACCGGTCAACATTATCCTCATCACCCTGGACACGACGCGCGCGGACCGCATGGGTTTCTTGGGTTCCAAACGCGGACTTACGCCGAACCTGGATTCCCTGGCCCAACAAGCGGCAGTTTTTTCCCGCGCTTACTCGCAGGTTCCGCTGACCACGCCTTCGCACGCAACTATTCTGACGGGAACGTACCCACAGTTCAATCACGTGAGCGATTTGGGATCACCCCTGGGAAAAGACTTGCCATATCTACCCGACATTCTGCGCCAGCACGGATATCGCACTGCAGCATTTGTCGGATCGGAGGTGCTCGATCCGAAGAGCGCGGCTGCGCCCGGGTTTGACCGCGGCTTTGAGACCTACGACGCGCCGTTCCACATTCGCGGACAGGGTGAAGACCGGTATCACAGCGTGGAACGCAGAGGGATGGCGGTTGTGGATAGCGCCTCGGCTTGGCTCGACCAACATCCGCAAGGTCCCTTCTTTCTTTGGCTGCATTTCTACGACCCGCATGATCCTTACGATCCGCCGCCGCCGTTCAAAGCGCAATACGCGGCTTCGCCCTATGACGGCGAAATTGCTTATGTGGACTTTGCTGTTGGCAAGCTGTTGACGACGCTGCGTTCACGTGGCCTGTACGATCAAAGTCTGATTGTCGTCGTCGCGGATCATGGCGAGGCTTTTGGAGAACACGGGGAATGGAGTCATGGTCTATTCCTTTACGACGAGACCATCCACGTACCGCTATTGATTAAGCTGCCGTCGGCGGGTTCAGGTCGCCGGCTAATCGAGAGTCGCGTTGGCCTGGTAGACATAGCGCCAACGCTTCTGCAAGAAGTGGGAATTGCCGCGCCTTCGGCGATGCAGGGTCAGTCTCTGCTCGAGCTGGTGAAGGCAAAATCGAACGCAGCTGCCCAGGATCGTCCGGAATATGCGGAGACCGACTACCCTTATCGCGCCTTCGGCTGGAGTTCGTTGCGCGCCTGGCGGGCGGGAAAGTATCTGTACATCGATGCCCCGCAACGCGAGCTCTACGATCAGCCGCAAGATCCCGAGGCGGCTCACAACCTGGCGAACAGCGCCCCCAGCGTGACGGACACGATGACCTCGCAGCTCGATGAGTTTCGCCACAAGACGAGTCGGGCCGGGCGGGCGGAAGTGGCTCTCACTCCCCGTCAGGCCGAGCAGTTGCAGGCGCTCGGGTATGTGAGTTCCGGGTCGAGCAAGCCGGAAAGCGAGGAAAAGCAACGAGGGGCTGATCCGAAAGACAAAGTCCAGATCGCGAATTCATTGCATCAAGGTTTGCTCGAGGCGGACGAAGGAAACTACCGCGAGGCCATTCCACTGTTCGAACAAATACTCAAAGCCGATCCGAAAGTGGCGCTGGCTAACCTGCAATTGGGCCGCGCCTGGAACGGCCTGGGAGAATACGACAAGGCCATGCCCTGGTTGCAGAAGGCGGTAGAGCTCACGCCGGATTCAGTGGAGGCGCACTACGAACTGGGAGCGGCGTTGGGGGAGATGGGTGACTGGGCCGGATCAGCGAAGCAACTGGAAGCTGCAGTGGCCCAGGACCCAGGCTCGGACGAGATGCACTTCTATCTCGGTTCAGCTTATGAGGAAATCGACCGCATCGGTGACGCCGTGAAGCAATACCAGGCCGCGCTCGATATCAACCCTGACAATTTCAGGGCAAATCTTCTGTTGGGGCGCCTGCTGGCAGTGCAGGATCGCCCCAAGGAAGCTGAGCCACTTCTGCAAAAAGCGGTGAAGCTGGATCCACAATCGGCGGATGCGCACAAGTTTCTGGGCAATGTGTACACCGTATTGGGAGACGAGGAGAAGGCGCGCCGCGAATTAGCCGAGGCACAGCGGCTGAAAGCGATGGAGCCCTGAAGAAAGTAACCGGTTCAGGAACGCCGGTTGCGGTACAGTGAAGGATCCACCGCGAGGGCCATCGCTTCCACATTCAAGTCAATATCCAGGAAATCGCGGACCGCTTTTGCGGAGCCCGTTGGATCACTCAACACTTTTCGGTATCCCAGACGACAAACCGGTATGTCCGTTCGGCGATCAAGCCAGTCGGTGACTCCTTTCATGTGATCGCGGAAGGCGGAAGTTAGACGCGCGGTATCCACCGCCTGGATCGATCCACGGCGCTTGAGCATTTCATCTTGCGAGGCAAGTACCTCGAGGAGAGGTCGCTCCATGAAAATCAGCTTGTAACTCCTGCCTTGGGGAAGCGAAAGAAGAAGCTGAGAAATCACTTTCACGGCCTTTCCTTCGGCTTCGTCGATGCGATGCGGTTCCTTGGGCAGGAGTTTGATCGGCTCCCATTCGCAATAGCCGTGAGGATTGTCGATGTCCGGCTTGCGTTCCCGATCGGTGAGCCGAGGCATGCCACCGGCAGCCAGCATTTGCATCATTAGCGACGTACCAGAGCGCGGTAAACCCGAGACGATGGTGATCACGATTCGATTATAGCGAATACTCCGCGCGCAACGTGGCCCGGGCTATGGCACGGTCGATGGCGCGATCGTCCACGGTTTCCCATCAAGGTGCGCGGGCAGCGCCAAACCAAATAGTTTCAGAACCGTGGGAGCGACGTCGACAATGGCGGGCTTCTCATCGCTGATCTTGCGATTGCAGAAGAGAACGCCGGGAACCAGCCGTGGGTCAATGCAATGGTCGCCGCTCCACGCCTTCAGGTTGTCTTCGAAGATCTGGCTGGTGACCTTGCCCATGACTGAATCCCAGGAGGCGCGGAACCCGTCGCCGTAACCGACAATCAGGTCAGGTGCATTGTCCACGTAAGGACCTGCATACACGGAGTCACAATCGAATACACCGGTGATGCCGGCGCGGCCCGAGGCAGGGTCTACGAGTCCGTCGAGTTTGTGCCGTAGTTCATCTTTCAGAAGGTCAGCATCGGCGCCTGGTTCAATGATGCCCTCACGCTCGCGACCTTTGAGGTTCAGGTACAGTCCATTCAGGCCCATGGTGTAAGCGCGCGTGCGAGACCAGTCGACATCGTCGAACCAGTCGCCGCTCTCGGTCTTTCCGGGCTTCAGCGCAAGATATCCGTTCTGGTGCAGCCAAGCATTCAGATTGACGCAGCGAGCAAACGACTTGAAACCGTGGTCGGAGACGACCATCAGCAGAGTCTTGTCGTCAACCTGCCCCATGACGCGGCCGATCAATTTGTCCATGCGGGAGTAAAGATCCTGGATCACGCTGGGACGCTGATCGCGAGGAACATCGCGGGCAGCAGGGTGGTCATCCTCGAGATACCGCCAGAACATGTGCTGCACGCGGTCCGTGGTGTCGAACACGCAGGCGCACATACCCTGTTGCGTTTTTTCCAGGGCGTCGAACAACATACGCTCGCGATCGTCATGATTGGCATAACACTGCGCGAGGAAAGCTTGATCGTCCAACACTTCCTCGTTCAACGCCCATGTGTCTTCCGCGAGTCCCATGGTCGCATAGGGACCAAACAGTTTTGCCAAGTAAATGGAATACGTCACCGGGTGAGAGATGGGTAGATCGGGTCTGGCGGGATCGATGTTCACCGGCGTCACGTATACCTCGACCTCGGGCGACAGTTCCTTGAGATAAAAGCGGCAGATTCCGTGTGCGCTGAAGCCTACACCAGCTCTGAACTTCACCGGAATCCACTCCGAGTAGTCGCCAACCTTTAACATGAACCTTTGTGAGTCCACGGTGAAACCGGCTTGATTCCCTTTGGCAGGATGGATTTCAAAGTTCACGCGCAGTTCGTCGCCAGAACCACCCGTCAATGGATTTTCGGGGCCAGGGATGTAGGAACTACACGACGAGCCGTTGCGCTCGATGGGAACGCGAACCCCGCCTTCGCGAAATTTGTCACCGCGGAGGCGAGTTGTGCACAAACAAAAAGTTCCCTGGCTCCCTTTCAGGTCAGGGACACACATGCCGGAAAGCAGAACACCGGAGAATTTCTCCGGGGGAAAAGTCACGGGCACGCGAATCACCGAACAGAAAATGCCAGCTTCGCCCAACCAGTGCCAGAAAGGTATTCCACGGCGCATGCCTTTGATTCTCGGGCCTCCGAGCGGGATCGTGTACTTGCCAATCTTCCAACTGCGCTTCGGTCCCTTAATCTCGGCCGAGGACAGGTAGGGAAGGTAGTTGCTGAGATCCCGGGCGAGAAAATCGTAGATGTTGTGCTTGCCGGGGTTGACGCCGGTCATAAATGTCGACCACGCCACCGGAGAAATGGGTGGGAATGTGGTCTGCAATTTCCTGAAGGTCCCTCGCTCGCGCAACTTCGCGAGATTCGGCAGATTGCCTTCGGCAATGAATCGCTCGGTCAATTCCGGATCCATGCCGTCAAACCCGAGAATGATGGCACGCTTGATCTGTGCTTTTCCGTAAGCCTTGCGTCGCCGCAACAGGCGAAATAACTGCCGGAAAGGCCAGGCAAAAAACGCGTACACGGAATAGAGGAAGGCAACGAAAAGCGTCCAGAAAGATGAAAGGACCGCGAAACCCGCGCCTGGCCCCGCGTATGCGTGACTGCGCAAGGGATGGAGCAGTACGATACCAAGAAGCGCCAGACATGCGAGAATCCGCCTACGCTCAGCCGGAGATGTTGTTTCGCCCCACTTCATATTTCAATCCTAAGAATACTCTTGAAAAGAAAACCTGCGGCCAGAGACAAAACAAAGAACAGCCAGATCCAGTTCCATTCGAACCCAGCGAGAGCAACGTTCCGGGCAGGATATTGTACGTCGATTGACTCGATAGGACTGTTCTCGGGCAGAGCGGGTTCCGAAGATACGAAAATACGCTCCCAGAATTTCCCGCGAAGTCGGACCGGCGACAAGCGCGACAAGCCGGCACCAACCACTACGCGTTTCGAAACAGTCTCATCAGAGGCTTGAACGTTGACGATGTATTGTCCCGGTTTTTCGGCGACAACTCTCCAGGCAATCTCGTTTTCCGAAGGCACGTGCACTGCCGGGGCCGTAGTCGCCAGCCCATCCGGCAGTTGGAGCGATGCCTCATTCGAAGCCTTTAGATTGTCCATCCGCACAGTTATCAGAAATGGGTGCCCCACTTCGACCGGCATCGAGCCCAAATAGCGATCGAGTTGCACAATTAGAAATGTCAGAGGCACAATCACGAGCAGCAAAGGCTTGAATGCCAGCCGGAGATAACGGCCGGTAGCCAGCGCAATGCGACCATAAGAGCGCAGGACGACGGGGATCTGATCCTGAAAAAGCCTGAGCGCCAACAGGTGGGCCTTGAGGCGATCCTTGGCGACGTGGATTGCCTTCTGGTCGGAGCTATAACCAAACACGACCACCATCACCAGACCGATGACAAGTGAGATCCCGACAACGATTGCAGCTGGGACGTTGACTCCAAGAGAGCCCATAGGCGCGGAAAGCGGTGAGGCCACGCTACTCGATATATCCAAGCCCCTGGAGCCGCTTCTTTACGATTTCCTTCGACGTGGAACCGCCTTCGCTGGGAGGCAGCACCTTGTTCACTTCTTTCTCGAGAGCATGCACCACGAATTCGTCGACCGACGCGTAGCCGCACGCCTCCGCGCACTGTTTCACTTTATCCAGCAATTCGCCTTCTAGCTTCACTTTGTGAGAACCGAACATTGATCTGCTGAACCTCGATCTCCTGCAAAATCAGTGGGTCGCGCTACCGGACTGAAACACGGATTGTCCAATCATACCCTTTGCCTTGGCGATTCCAAACTCCGCCAGAATGGTAGGGGCAATGTCTGTCAAGGCGGGCGCCTCGGCTACAATTTTCCGGTTGCTGAGCAAAACTCCCGGAACGAGAGTGTAGTCCATGCAATGGTCGCCACTCCAGGGATTGGTGTTGTCTTCGATTTCTTCCGGTGGAAAAGCGCCCAAAATCGTTTGCCATCCTGCCCGGTAGCCGCGGTTATA
>Ga0210402_10003029_pt1 | contig 15958 bp, 12 predicted proteins | sample IncBWC7MmetaG_FD_161055 | JGI IMG/M metagenome (GOLD analysis project Ga0210402, IMG submission 161055) | Forest soil microbial communities from Barre Woods Harvard Forest LTER site, Petersham, Massachusetts, United States - Inc-BW-C-7-M | ecosystem: Environmental > Terrestrial > Soil >...
GTGTGCTCGCCGAGGATTTGGCACTGCAATTGGGGACGATTGGCCATTTGGCGGCCCTGCGCAGGCTCGGCGTGGCCCCCTTTGAGATCGAACCCCAATGGCCGTTCGAGGCTTTGGAGGCCTTGAGCCTGGAGGATCGGCACAAAGTTCTGCTGCCCGTGGACGCGGCCCTGCTCGCCTGCCCCCGATTTGACCTCCCTGCCGGCGGGGTCAGTGCCCTAAGGCAGGGCCAGCCGCTCAATGTCCCGGTCGAACTCCCCGGAATGGTGCGTATCTATGCGGCCGGCTTGGGGTTTTTGGGGATAGGTGAAATTGGGGCCGCGGGATTGTTAAAGCCTTTGCGCCTAATTTCATCCGCGACGAATCCTGCTTGAGGGCAGGTGCCGCGACGCGTACAATGCGCGGCTTCTTAAAAGGTCCTAAGTTATTGATTGAGGGTTTGATTTCAATGCCACTTACTCGTGAAGAAAAGACGGGCGTCGTCGGTAAATTTCAGCGCAGCGCGCAAGATACCGGTTCTCCCGAAGTTCAAATTGCCTTGTTGTCCGAGCGCATTAACGGCTTGAGCCAGCATTTCACCACTCACAAAGCCGACCACGCATCGCGTCGCGGACTGCTCAAGATGGTTAATCAGCGGCGCAAGCTGCTCGATTACTTGAAGAGCAGAACTCCGGACAAGTACACGCAATTGGTCGAACGCTTAGGGTTACGCCGCTAACAGGCGCCGCTGCAGGCGCGCCAATCGCGCCTGCGTCTTTCACTTCGGATTACGCAAAGGGGCTCTAAGTGAGCGCTATCAAAAAAAGTTTTAAATATGGGGATCACACGGTAACCCTCGAGACCGGCGAGCTCGCCCGTCAGGCCGATGGTGCCGTGCTCGTGTCCATGAACGAGACGGTGGTTCTCGTCACCGCGGTGGGCCTGAAGAAGGCAACACCGGGCCGTGATTTTTTTCCGCTGACCGTGAATTACATCGAAAAAACCTACGCAGCGGGACGCATTCCCGGCGGTTTCTTCAAACGTGAAGGACGTCCTACTGAAAAGGAGACGCTGACTTCGCGTCTGATCGATCGGCCGATCCGCCCGCTGTTTCCCGAAGGCTTCATTAACGACGTTCAAGTCGTAGCTCAAGTCATTTCCGTCAACAGCGAAATGGATCCTGACATTGCCTCGCTTCTCGGTGCGTCCGCGGCGCTGGCCATTTCCGGCATGCCGTTTCTGGGGCCCATCGGCGGCGCCCGCGTCGGCTATATCGACGGCAAGTACATTCTGAATCCCACGAGCACCCAACTCGCCGCCTCGCAGCTCGACCTGGTGGTAGCCGGCACCGCGGAAGGCGTGCTGATGGTGGAGTCGGAAGCCGCCGGCCTCAATGAAGAAGTCATGCTCGGTGCGGTAACGTTCGGTCACGAACAGATGCAGATCGCCATCAAGGCCATCAACGAACTCGCCGCGGAAGCGGGTAAGCCGAAGTGGCCATGGGTCGCGCCGGAGCCGAACAAGGAACTCCAATCCGCCGTCAGCGGATTTGCAGAGACTGCCGTTGCCGCCGCGTACACGCTCACCGAGAAGATGGAGCGCTACGCCAAGATCAAGGAGGTCAAAGCCGCGGCGGTCGAAGCTCTGGCCAAGGGCGAGACACCGAAATTTACCGCCGAACAAGTGGGCGCCGAGTTTTCCAATTTGGAATATCGATTGGTGCGCGGCAAAATTCTCGATGGTCAGCCGCGCATCGACGGCCGCGACACCAAGACGGTGCGCGCCATCAATATCCGCACCGGCGTGCTCGCGCGAACTCACGGGTCGGCGTTGTTTACCCGCGGGGAGACCCAGGCTCTGGTCGTGACGACGTTGGGAACCGGGCGGGATGCGCAGATCATCGACGGCCTGATGGGCGAGAAGAAAGAGCCCTTCATGCTGCACTACAATTTCCCTCCCTTCAGCGTCGGCGAGACCGGCATGATGGGATCACCGAAGCGGCGCGAAATCGGCCACGGCAACCTGGCCAAACGCGGCGTGAAAGCCGTCATGCCGGGCGTCGAGAAATTCCCGTATGTCATTCGCGTGGTTTCGGAAATCCTCGAGTCGAACGGCTCGAGCTCCATGGCCTCGGTCTGCGGCACCAGTCTGGCGTTGATGGACGCGGGCGTGCCGATCAAGGCGCCGGTCGCCGGCGTGGCGATGGGCCTGGTCAAGGAAGGTTCGCGCTTCCAAGTATTGACGGACATCCTGGGCGACGAGGACCACCTTGGCGACATGGATTTCAAGGTCGCCGGCACCAAAGACGGCATTACGGCACTGCAGATGGACATCAAGATCACGAGCATCACGCGCGAGATCATGAAAGTTGCCTTGGATCAGGCGCGCGACGGCCGCCTGCACATCCTCGGCGAAATGAACAAAGTGCTCTCCAAGCCGCGCGAGAACATGTCCGAGTGGGCTCCCACCATCATCACCTTGAAGATCGATCCGGAAAAGATCCGCGATGTGATCGGCAAAGGCGGCGCAGTCATCCGTCAGATTACCGAAGAAACCGGCACTTCCATCGATATCGAAAACGATGGCACCGTGAAAATTGCCTCCGTGCAGGGCGCGGCGGGCCGCGAAGCGCAGCGTCGCATTGAGTTGATCACCGCGGACGTTGAAGTCGGGCGGGTGTATGAGGGCAAGGTTGCGCGCTTGATGGATTTCGGTGCGTTTGTGACCATTCTCCCGGGCCGGGACGGCCTGGTGCATATCTCCCAGATTTCCGAGGAGCGGGTTGAACGGGTGGGCGATAAGCTCAAGGAAGGCGACGTGGTGCGCGTCAAAGTGCTCGAAGTGGATCGACAGGGCCGCGTGCGGCTGTCCATGCGCAACGTCGACGCCGCGTAAGGACCCTCGCGGCCGCAGGAATACTTGAGACAGGCTCCTAGGGGCGCGGCAGTGCGATCTGCCGCGCGTCCATTGTGCGCGGCGAGCCTTTGACTAGACGTCCCGCACTAAATTCGACGCGACTCGCGGCCGCGGCGGTTCGCCGCCGGCCATCGTCTTTACGCGGTCCCGGAGCTGAGGTGGCTGCTGGCTCAGGAGCTGTTTGAGGCTCTGTTCCAAATGCGGACTCACCTGGCCCTGCAGGCTGGTGCCGTAGGAGCGAATCACATTGACCATGAAATCCTGGCTCAGGATCGGCTCGGCCAAATGTTCCTGTTCGGCGATGACCTGCAGCAAAATACTGCGCGTAATGTCGGCACTATTTTTCTTGTCGACAACGACGAATTCTATCCTCTCGACCACCAAGCGCCTGACATCTGCCAAGGTGATGTACCGGCTTTCGACCGTGTCATAGAGGCGTCGATTCGGATATTTCTTAATCACTCGCGGTTCGCTCATGGGGCTCCTCGCTCGTGTTGGCCGGCACCACCGGAGGATGCCGGTTCGTGCCAGTCCACGTCTGATCAATCGTAAGGACTACAGCCCAGAGAATAGCGCAATGCAGCGCTAAGGCAAATCGGCATTTTTTCTTAAATGTATCAGTCGCTTACACGCAATTCGAGACGTTTGGGCACCAGATTGGCATGCCATTGCGCGATCGCCCAACGCCAGGCCGCAGAGATTGTGGTGAGTCCAAGGGATGGCTGCGGTGCCAATCCCAGCAATGAAAAAATGAATAGCAGCTGCGGCAGGGGAGAATCCGCGGCGAGGCGCATGCTTCGCCGCGACTTCGCCAGCTTGCTGCCATCCGCCTCGGTCAGCACCGGCACATGGGCATAGCTTGGCGTAGGCAATCCCAACAACCGCTGCAGGTAGATCTGGCGGGGCGTGTTATCCAAAAGATCGGCGCCGCGCACAATGTGAGTGACGCGCTGCGCGGCGTCATCGACGGTCACTGCCAGCACATAGGCATAGATGTGATCCCGGCGCTTGAGAGTGATGTCGCCGACGGCGGCTGCCACGTCCTGCCGGTAAGTACCCTGGATGCGGTCGGTAAAGATGATATGGCCCGGATCGATCCGCACCCGGGTCGCCGCGTGCATTCCCGCTGTGACTGAACGAGCGCGGCAGGTCCCCGGATAGCGCAGCTCGTCCTCCAACTGCGCGCGGCTGCAAGAGCACGCAAATGTACGATTCTGGGACCCTAAGAGTTGCAGCGCTTCCTCGTAGCGTTCGCTGCGCTCGGATTGACGCATGATTGGGCCGTCCCACTCGAAGCCGAACAGCTCGAGGGTGCGCAGAATCTCGTCCGCCGAACCGGCGACCTCCCTGGGACGATCAACATCTTCGATGCGCAGCAGCCAGCGTCCGCCGTGTGCGCGCGCGTCGAGATAGCTCGCTACCGCCGTGTATAGGGAGCCTAAGTGCAGGTCGCCCGACGGAGTGGGCGCGAAACGCCCTACATAAGGCCGAGCGGAAAGCTCGGATAGGCTCCTATCGGTAGCGGTCGTCGCGGTCGCCGTACTGCTTTTCGCGGCGCTCGCGCCGCTCCTGGGCTTCGACGGACAGGGTGGCAACCGGACGGGCTTCCAATCGCTTGATGCCTATTTCTTCGCCGGTTTCCAAGCAATAGCCATACGAACCGTCTTCAATGCGTTTCAATGCCTCATCGATCTTGCGAATCAGCTTGCGCTCCCGGTCACGCGTGCGAAGCTCGAGGCTGAACTCTTCTTCCTGCGTGGCACGGTCATTCGGATCGGGAAAATTGGCTGCTTCGTCCTTCATGTGCAGCACGGTGCGATCCACCTCGACCATAAGGTCCCGCTTCCAGTTCTGCAGAATACGAGCGAAGTGCTCCAACTGCTCCTTGTTCATGTATTGCTCGCCGCGGCGGGCAATATACGGCTTCACATTGCGAGGACCGGCCAGCAGGCTGGCGGCTGAGCCCTCGGCGTCGCTGTCTTCGTCGTTTTGCAGCATGCGCGGCATCACGAGCGGTCGGGGATCGAATTTCATAGGCGCGATTTTTTCGGTTGTGACTCTCGGCGCCGGCGTTGGCACAGGCTTCAGCGCGGCGGGTTTGGCTCGCGGCGGTTTTGGGACCGCGGGCTTTGCAACTACTGGTGCAGGTCCAGGTTTGGGTACGGGCTTGGTCGGTTTCACTGTTACCTTCGATGTGGCGATTGGCTTTGCTTTCGTCGGCGGCCGCGCCGCCTTCTTGGGAGCGGCTGCTTTATGAGTCGCTTTTTTGGGTGTCGCCTTACCTGGCCGCTTAGCCGCTTTATTTGGTTTCTTCGAGGGCATTTGAATTTTCCGCCTCCTAACGAAAGAGCGCGCGATTATACCGACGCAATCAGGCCTGTACAGACCACGCGCAAAACATATTTTGCGAACTTAAGCCTATGATTGGGAAGCAAAACCTCAAGGGCCCGAACGGGGCCAAAAGCGCAGCCCGAGGCCTTTGGGCCTTATGGCAGTTCGACCGGTGCGGCGGCGACCCAGCCGGCGGCCCGGTGTTCCGCCACCACCGTAGTGTAAATGCCCCCACGCACGTTGAATTTGGCCAAAACCCGCATGAATCGGGGGGCCGTCGCCGCCGCCAGGTCCCGCAAGATTTCATTGGTGACCGCTTCATGGAATGCGCCGCGGCTGCGGAATGACCAAATATAGAGTTTCAGGGACTTGAGTTCGACGCAGCGTTCGTTCGGCACGTACTCGAGTTCCAGCGTGGCAAAGTCGGGCTGGCCGGTTTTCGGGCACAGGCAGGTAAACTCAGGAATCGTCATGCGGATGGTGTAATCACGCTCGGGTGCGGGATTGTCAAACACTTCAAGTCGAGCGGCGGCTTCTGTCATGGCTGGAGTCGGGCGATCACGAGGGGTTTACCTATGTGACGTTTACTTTACACTACGCGCCACAAGTGGCCCACGACACCGCGTGAACAATGCGCTTAACGAAACTCAAAATTGCCGGCTTCAAATCGTTCGTTGATCCGACGACCGTCACGTTTCCCAGCAGCCTGACGGGCGTGGTGGGTCCCAATGGATGCGGGAAATCCAACATCATCGATGCGGTTCGTTGGGTGATGGGGGAAATATCCGCCAAGCATTTGCGCGGCGAATCAATGGCCGATGTGATCTTCAACGGCTCCGCGTCCCGCAAGCCCCTGGGCAACGCATCGGTGGAATTGGTGTTCGACAATTCCGACGGCAAGATCGGCGGACCTTACGCGAACTACAACGAGGTCGCGCTGAAGCGCTCGGTGAGCCGCGACGGCACCTCCGATTATTTCATCAATGGCCTCAAGGTGCGCCGCAAGGACATCACGCAGCTGTTTCTCGGCACGGGTTTGGGCACCCGCAGCTACGCCATCATCGAGCAGGGCATGATTTCACGCGTGATCGAGGCGCGGCCCGACGATTTGCGCGCTTTCCTGGAAGAGGCGGCCGGCATATCGCGCTACAAGGAGCGGCGACGCGAAACCGAAAGCCGCATCGGACACACGCGCGAGAATCTGGATCGGCTGAATGACTTGCGCGAAGAAGTGGAAAAACAGATTCGCCACCTGCAGCGCCAGGCGGCGACGGCGCGCCGCTATCAGACGCTCAAAGAAGAAGAACGCAAGCTAACTGCGGAATTGCTGGCACTGCGCCTGCAAAGCCTGGATCAGGAGGCCGGGGTTCGCGATGCCGCCACGTCCGGCTGCGAGACCGCCATGCAAGCGGTGCTGGCCGATTTGCGGGAGACCGAGGCGCAGATCGAACGGATTCGCGCCGACCAATCCACCAAGGCCGATGCCCTGAATGCGATTCAAGGCCGCTACTACGAAGCCGGCGCCGAGGTGACGCGGATCGAGCAGGGCATCGAGTATTCGCGCGAACTTCGCCAGCGCCAGCGCGCAGATCTTGAGCAGACCGATTCACAGACTGCCGAGTTGGCCCGCGTGGTGCAGCTCGACCGAGTTCAGCTGGAATCGTTGAGCATGGAGCTATCGACCATGGTGCCCGGCCTGGATGAGGCCCACGATCGCGAAAAAATGGCATCACAGGTGCTGGAGCGCTGCGAGCAAGCGCTGACATCGTGGCAGTTCTCCTGGGACAACCACGCTCAGGCCGTCGCTCTGAGGCAGCGCGAGACACAGGTCGAACGCGCCCGCATCGAGCAGCTGGAAGGCCAGCAGCGCAGGCTGCTGCAGCAGCAGGAGCGCCAGGAAACCGAGCGGGCGGCCTTTGCGCAGCTGCAGCCCCCGGCGGCTTTGGAGACCCTGGCTGAGCAGGCGGAAGCGGCGCGCGTCGCTGGCGAAGCTGCCGCGGCGGAACTGCAGGCGCTGCTGTCCGAGATCTCGGTGACGCGTGAGCGCGAGCGCGAAGAGAGCAACTCGCTCAACGCGCTTCGGGCAAACCTTCAGAAAGCGCAGGGAGAGCAGGTCTCGACCGAAGCCCTGCAGCAGGCCGCGCTCGGCAAGGCATCCGGAAAGGTCGCGCAATGGCTCAAATCGCAATCGCTGGATCGCCATCCCCGCGTCGCGCAGCAGCTGCGCGTCGCCAAAGGCTGGGAGCGCGCCGTCGAAACCGTGCTCGGATCCTACCTCGAGGCGGTTTGCGTCGACGGCTTGGACAGTGTCACTGATTTGCTGGCGAGTTTCGATGGCGGCAATTTGGCGGTCGTGAGCACCAGCGAAAGCGCCGCCGGCGCGCTTGCCGCCTCGCTCTCGGCAAAGGTGCAGGGGACGACCGTGCTCGGCTCACTGCTGTCATCCGTGATGACCGCCGAGTCGCTCAGCGAGGCGCTGAACCTGCGGCGCCGGCTCAATCCCGGCGAGTCGGTGGTCACGCGCGACGGCATTTGGCTCGGCAACGACTGGCTGCGCGTGTCGCGCGATGCGGATCCGCGTGCCGGAGTCATCGAGCGCGAGGAAATCCTGCGTGACATTGCGGTGCAGCTCGGTTCCCTCGAAAGCGAGGTGAAAGAGCTTGAAGCTCGTCTGGAACAGACCCGTGAGCGGGTGCATGAGCACGAAGACCGCCGCGAGCGTTGCCAAGCGGAAGTCAATCGGCTGCATCGGGAGCACGTCGACCGCCGGGCGGAACTCAGCTCCGCTCAGGCGCGAAACGAGGACGCCGCACGGCGATTGGAGCAGCTCGAGTCCGAGCTCGCCGACGTGCGGGTGGAATTGGCGCGCAGTGAGACCGAGTTGCGGACATCGCGCGCGCGGATGGAAACCGCCATCGACGCACTGGCGGCGCTCGAGCCGCAGCGCATGGACCTCGAGGGAGACCGCGAAAGGATGCGCGCCGACCTGGGGACGGCGAGAACCGCGGCCACCGCGGCTCAGCAACATGCACGCGACCTGGCGGTGCAGGTGGAGTCGCGGCGCTCCTCGCACACCGCGCTGATCACGACCGTGGGCCGACTCGAGAAACAACTCGCAGAGTTGCAGAACCGGCGTCTCGAGCTGGTCGCGCAAATTGCCGAGGGCGAAGCGCCGCTTGCCGAGGCGCAGCAGCAGCTGGAACGCGAGTTGCGTCGGCGCTCGGAAATAGAAGCGGAACTGCGGGCGGCGCGCATCGCGAGCGATGAGTTGGATGGCTTGCTGCGCGAACACGATGCGGCACGATTTGCGGTGGAACAACGCCTGGACGCGGCGCGTACCGGTCTCGACGAAGCGCGCCTCGCGGCCCAGCAAGTGCGCGTGCGCCGCGAAGGCGTGGCGGAGCAGCTCACTGCGACGAACTACGAATTTGCGGCGCTGGTGGCGCAAATCGCGGCGGATGCCACGGTGGCCGCGTGGGAGTCGCAGCTGGAGGAGACCAAGGGCAAGATTGAACGCCTGGGCCAGGTCAACCTCGCTGCGATCGGCGAATTCAAGGAACAATCCGAGCGCAAGGAATATTTGGATCGGCAGTGCAAAGACTTGACCGATGCGTTGGAAACACTCGAGTCTGCGATGCGCAAGATCGACCGGGAAACGCGGACGCGATTTCAGGATACCTTCGATCGCGTCAACGCGGGTTTGAAGGAGAAATTTCCGCGCCTGTTCGGCGGCGGGCACGCCTATCTCGAGCTGACGGGCGAAGAGTCGAATGCCGCGGGCGTGTCGGTCATGGCGCGTCCGCCGGGCAAGCGCAACAGCACCATCAGCCAGCTGTCCGGCGGCGAGAAGGCCTTGACTGCCGTCGCGCTGGTATTCGCCATCTTCGACCTGAACCCCGCGCCGTTCTGTCTGCTGGACGAAGTCGACGCGCCGCTCGATGAGAACAATGTCGGACGCTTTTGCGACATCGTCCGCGACATGTCGCGCAGCGTGCAATTCATCTTCATCACCCATAACAAGAGCACCATGGAGATGGCATCCCAACTGGTGGGCGTCACCATGAATGAGCCCGGGGTCTCGCGCCTGGTGTCGGTGGATGTCGACGAGGCCGTGCGCATGGCGGCGATGTAGCGCGCAATTCTCATGGCTGCCGATCTGCGTTGGATTCTGTTAGCCCTAAGTCTGGTGTTGCTTGCCGGTATTTGGTGGTGGGGCAGGCGACGCTCATCGCAGGCTCCGGGAGACGCGCAGCTGCGCGAAATTACGCCGACCATGGAGCCGCAACGCCCTGAAGCCGCGGCGCGCGAGACGCAATCCGATGGCGACTGGGGCGTGCCGCCCTTCGAGCCGCTCAGCATCCGCACCCAGGACTATGAACACGTTCCCGTATTGGACGGCCCCATGATGGTGAGCATCGATCCTGCTCCCGCGGCATTCGGCGCCGCGCCCGCGGCACTGAGCACGGCGCCCCCCACGCTCAGCGCTGCGCAGCCCGCGCTCAGCGCCGCACCCCCCGCGCTCAGCGCGGCACCGGCAACCGGGGTTGCTGCCGGACGCGTTCCGACGCTGTTGCCCGAATCGGCGGATCGAAGCACGACGCCGCCGGCGCAATCGCCCAATGCCAGCGAGCAGCAAAAGATCGTGACGGTGCGCGTCTGCGCGCCGGGCGAGGTTCGCTGGTCCGGCGCCACGCTGCTCTCGGCTCTCGAGCTGCACGGCCTGGCCTATGGACGCTACCAGGTATTTCATCGTCGTCACGTGGATGGGCGCAGTTTGTTCTGCGTGGCCAGCCTGATCGAACCGGGGACATTTGATGTCGCGCGAATGTCGTCGGAAGAATTTCGCGGCGTGACGCTGTTCGCGGTGTTGCCCGGACCCGTGGAACCCCTGCTGACCGTCGATGAGCTGCTGGGCGCGGCGCGCGGCCTGGCGCAGGAGCTGTCGGGAATGGTCCAGGACAACAAAGGCATGCCACTCTCGCCGCAGCGCGCGGCGGCATTGCGCGATGACGTGGCGCGCTTCCAGGCATCGCTGCCGCAGGGCTGATTTGATCGTGTGCGCGGAGAAGTCAAGCGAGCCGCCGAAGGAAACGGCTCAGCCTACCAAGAAGGCCGCGGCACGCGCCGAGCAACTGCGGGAATTGCTGGAACGGTACAACTATCGTTATCACGCGCTTGACGACCCGGAAGTTCCGGATGCCGAGTACGACAAGCTCATGGTGGAACTGCGCGCACTGGAGACGCAGTATCCGCAGCTGCTGACTCCCAATTCACCGACCATGCGCGTGGGCGCGGCGCCGGTGTCCGCCTTCGGTGCCGTCAAGCACCGCGTGGCGATGCTGTCCTTGGACAACGCCTTCAGCGACGAGGAGGTGCGCGATTTCGATCGCCGCATCCAGGAACGTCTCGGTACAAGCGGGCCCATTCGCTATTCGGCCGAGCCCAAGCTGGACGGGCTGGCAATCAGTGCGCGCTACGAAAACGGCAGTTTCGTGCAGGGCGCGACCCGCGGGGACGGTGAAACCGGCGAAGATATCACGCTGAACTTGAGAACCATCAAGGCGCTGCCGCTCAACCTCCGCGGCGCCGACATCCCGCGGGTGCTCGAGGTCCGAGGAGAGGTTTTCATGCCGTTGGCAGGCTTTCGCCGATTCAACGAAGAGTCGGCTGCCCGCGGTGAAAAAAGCCTCATCAATCCGCGCAATGCCGCGGCCGGAAGCTTGCGGCAGCTCGATCCGCGCATGACCGCCTCGCGACCGCTCGATCTTTTCATCTACGGCGTCGGGGTCATCGAGGGAGGCGAACTGCCCCCCTTTCACAGCGAGACGCTGAAGCAATTGCGGGCCCTGGGCTTCAAGATCTGTCCGCAATCGACCGTGGTGGAGTCGATCGAGGGATGCCTTACGTACTACCGTGAAATGGGGACGGCGCGCGCAACTCTGCCGTATCAGATCGACGGCGTGGTTTACAAGGTCGATGATGTGAATCTACAGCGCAGGCTGGGATTCATTTCACGGGCGCCGCGTTGGGCCATCGCGCATAAATTCCCCGCCGAGGAGGCGTTGAGCGTGATACGCGGCATTGAATTTCAAGTGGGCCGCACGGGCGCTCTGACGCCCGTGGCGCGCTTGGAGCCGACCTTCGTGGGCGGCGTGACTGTGAGCAATGCAACGCTGCACAACATCGACGAGATGACGCGTAAGGACGTGCGCGTGGGCGATACCGTCGTCATTCGCCGCGCAGGCGATGTGATTCCCGAGGTCGCCCGCGTTTTACCTGAGCGCCGCGTCGCCGGAGCGCAGCTCGTGGCGCTGCCGAGCGTGTGTCCGGTATGCGGCTCGCCGGTGGTGCGGGAAGAGGACCAAGCCGTCGCGCGCTGTACGGGGGGGCGTATCTGCGCAGCCCAGCGCAAAGGAGAGATTCAGCACTTTGCGTCGCGCCGCGCCATGGACATCCAGGGTCTAGGCGACAAGCTGGTGGAACAGCTCGTCGACGGCGATTGGGTGAAAACGCCGGCGGATCTTTTCTCACTGCAGGCGGATCGGCTGGCGACGCTCGAACGCATGGGCGAGAAGTCCGCGCAGAAATTGCAATCGGCCATTGAGGCGGCAAAGCACACGACGTTGCCGCGTTTCCTCTACGCGCTCGGCATACGCGACGTGGGTGAAGCGACCGCCCTGGCGCTCGCGCAATATTTTCCGAACATCGAGGACTTGCGCCGCGCCGGGGAAGATGAAATCCAACGCGTTCCCGATGTGGGTCCGGTAGTCGCAAAGCAGGTCGCGGCCTATTTTCGCGATGCGGATAACGCAGCCGCCGTCGATCGCTTGCTCGCCTCGGGAATCCAATGGCCGCCCATGCCGCAGGCAAGCGCCGGCGGCGCGCAGCGCGACAAGACCTTTGTTCTGACCGGTACCCTCCAATCCCTCACGCGCGAACAAGCGACCGAGGCGATTCAGCTGTTGGGCGGCAAGGTGAGCGGCAGCGTCTCGAAGAAAACCGACTATGTGGTGGCGGGCGCGGAGGCGGGGTCCAAACTCAAAAAAGCCGAGAAGCTCGGCATTGAGATTCTCGATGAGGCAGCGTTTCTGCAGCTCTTGAAATCGAGCTCTTGAAATCGTAGCGGACTTGAAATCGAGTCCGCTACGTTTCAGCCTGGAACTAGGGCGTTTTTTCGATCTTCGCGGTCTTCTTCAAGGTCTCCACATACGCCTGAAGCTTCTTCTGGATGACGCCGTTGCCGACCTGCTGCTTGACCTGCTCGAAGGGCGGCGGCGCCGTTTCGCGCGTGTCTTCCAGCTTGATCACGTGCCAGCCAAATTGCGTCTGCACGGGTGCTGAAGTCATCTCGCCTTTCTTCAGTCCCTTGACGGCATCGCCGAACGGCTTGGCCATGCGCGTGAGGGTGAACCAGCCCAGATCGCCGCCGTTAGCCTTGGAGCTGTCGGTGGATTCAGCCTTGGCCACGTCCTCAAACTTCGCCCCGCCTTTGATTTTCTTGATGGCAGCCTCGGCGAGCTCCTTGCTCGCAACCAGGATATGCCGAGCGTGATACTCGGTCTTGTCCATGGCGGCGACGGCCGTATCGTACTCGGCATGCAATTCCGCATCCGTCGGATCCTTGTCCTTCAAAAACTTCGCCGATTCCGCATCCGCCAGCACGCGTATGCGCACGACTTCCAGCTGCGCGGCGACGTCCGGGTCCTTATCCACGGCATCTTTCAAGCCCTGTGAGGCGAGCAGCTGCATGTTGATCAACTCGTCCAGAACCTGGGCCTTCTGCTCGGTGGTAAGTTCGGTGGCCGGCCGACCGCGCAACAAGCTCTTCAAGTAAATGTCGTACTCCACGCGCGAGATGGGCGTGCCATCGATGCTCGCGACCGGCGGGACAGCAGGCGCTGCCGCCTTTTCGGGCGCCGCGGGCGCTTGGCCCTTGCCGCAGGCCGCCACGCTCACGGCAAATGCCGTTAGGATGGCGACGCGTATCCACGGTGTACTCAAAAATTGGCTCATTTGGTCCTCTACGCAAAAAAAAAGCGACTACGGCCATACTCGGCCAGCGCGCCCGGGGGCGGCAGTTTAGCCTCAACAGGGCTATCTCACCAATATTTGATGCGCTTGACGCGTGCAAAGAAGGGTGTTGCTGCAAAGCAGCATCACCTGATTTCCGCCCTCAGTCCGGCGGCAATGCTTCTATGGCGAGCGCATGAATGTCGGTTTTCATGAGGTCGTCGACGGCGGCGTAGATCAGCCGGTGGCGGGCAACCGAGGATATTCCGCGAAACGCCTCTGAAACGATACGCACCCGGAAATGACTTTGGCCGCCGGCGGCGCCGGCATGCCCTTCGTGCAAGTGACTCTCATCCTCGACGTCGAGCTGGGCGGGGGCAAAGCGGCTCTCCAAGCGCTCACGCAGGCGCTGCGCCCGCGTGAGGTCGGGTTTGTTCGAGGCCTTGCCGGCAAGCCAGAAGACCTGGGGAAGCATGAAGACCATGGTCGCCGCGGGGAATCCAAACACTTTGAATTTGACCCACAGGCTCAGTGCAAAGTTCTTCGCCACGTACAGGTTCAAGATGGCAAAGGCGGCAAACCACGCAGCCCACAAAGAATTGATGATCAGCCAAGCGCGCGCGGAGACGGCCAGCGGTTCACTGAAAGCCGCTTCGAGCATGCGGCGCACGAGCGGCTGTTTGCCGACAAGCATGCTGCCGAGGAAGACGGCGGAGGTCAGCCCCAGCAACACCGTCAGTTTCCACTGAATAAAACGCTGATCGTGCAGCAGCAGCGTGGCAGCGCCCAGGACCAGCACGACGCAGGTTGTGATTACGTGCATGGTCTTGAAGCTGCCGGCGCGCACGCGGTGTATCAGCAGCTGCAGCACGCAGGCGATCATGAGAGCCGCGGTGGCCCAGTAAATATCCCGCACCTCAAATGTTACAAAAAAGACGATGAGGGGCGACCATTCGAGGAGTTGAGTCATGCGGGTATCATAGCCGACGCGATGAGCATCTATCTGCAACTGCACCCGGTCACCCCGCAACGGCGCTATGTGCGCCAGGCGGTGGAAGCGCTGCGCCGCGGCGCTGTGATTGTTTATCCGACCGACTCTTGCTACGCGCTGGGCTGCCATATCGGCGATAAAGCTGCGCTCGAACGCATCCGCGAGATTCGCCAGACGGACCGCAATCATCATTTCACGCTGGTGTGCCGAGATCTTGCGGATGTCGGCAAGTATGCGATGGTTGAGAATTGGCAGTACCGGTTGTTGCGCGCGCATACGCCCGGGCCCTATACCTTTCTGCTCAAGGCTTCGCGCGAAACGCCGCGGCGACTGAAGCATGAACGCCGCGGCACGATTGGCTTGCGGGTTCCTGATCATCCCGTTACCGCGATGCTGCTTAGTGAACTGGGTGAACCGGTGATGAGCTCGACCCTGCTTTTGCCCGGCGAAGAACACCCGCGTACCGATGCGAAGGAAATTTACGAGCGGCTCGAGCACAGCGTCGATATGGTTTTGGACGGCGGCAACTGCGGCATGATTCCCACCTCGGTTATCGACCTCTCGACGGACCGTGCCATCGTGGTCCGGGAGGGGCGGGGCGATGTCAGCCCCTTTGCATCGACGGCCACCGTATAATGCTGGTCAATGCGGGCACCAACGCTCGTAGTTTTTTAAATAACGAGTGCAAGCATTGGATTTAAATGGGGTTCTAAAAACAATTTCCATCTGGGCAATTCCGGTTCTCTTTGCCATCACACTCCACGAAGTGGCCCACGGCTGGACGGCCAGGTATTTCGGTGACCGCACGGCTGAACTGTTGGGCCGCCTCAGTTTGAATCCATTGCGGCACATCGACCCCTTGGGGACCGTGCTGATTCCGCTGGTGCTGCTGGCCGCGCACCTCCCGCTCTTTGGCTGGGCAAAGCCCGTGCCCGTGGCGACCGACGCGTTGCGCAATCCACGCCGCGCTTCGATTGTCGTGGCGCTCGCAGGACCTGCAGCGAATATTCTGATGACCCTATTTTGGTGTGCGGTATTGGCGCTGGTTGTCCGCATCAGAGTGGGAGAGACCGTGGGCAATTGGCTGGTCCTCATGGCGCAGGCGGGTATTGTGGCAAACGTGGTTCTCGCGCTTTTCAATTTGCTGCCCATTCCACCGCTCGACGGCGGCCGTGTGGTGGCGGGGTTGCTGCCGCCCCGCATCGGGGCCGGTTTCGAGAGACTAGCCCCCGCCGGCATGTTTATTGTCGTCGGTCTGGCGGTGCTGGGACTTTTTAGCTGGCTGCTCGACCCGGCTTATCGAGGGATTGCCCACCTCATCAACGTGCTGGAAATGCGATTTTCGACATGAGCGGGCCCATACAAAACCGGCGCGTCTTATCCGGCATGCGTCCCACGGGAGAATTGCACTTGGGCAATTATCACGGGGCGCTGAAGAATTGGATCGAGCTGCAGTATCAGTATGAGTGCTACTTCTTCGTCGCCGATTGGCACGCCTTGACCACCGGTTATGAGGACACCTCGAAGCTCGAGGAAAACACCTGGAGCATGGTTGTCGACTGGCTGGCTGCGGGCCTCAACCCGGGCGTCGCCACGCTGTTCATCCAATCGAAAGTACCCGAGCACGCCGAGCTGCATCTATTGCTGTCTATGATTACGCCTTTGGGCTGGCTGGAGCGCGTTCCATCCTACAAGGATCAGCAGGCGCAGCTCGCCGACCATGATTTGAGC
>Ga0210402_10003030_pt1 | contig 15958 bp, 16 predicted proteins | sample IncBWC7MmetaG_FD_161055 | JGI IMG/M metagenome (GOLD analysis project Ga0210402, IMG submission 161055) | Forest soil microbial communities from Barre Woods Harvard Forest LTER site, Petersham, Massachusetts, United States - Inc-BW-C-7-M | ecosystem: Environmental > Terrestrial > Soil >...
AGCCGGAATGACGGCGAAGACAGAATGATGTCGGCATGGAGCCGCCCAGGTGACAGCAAAAATCCCAAGAGGCCGGGCGAGTCCGGCCCCTACTAACGAAAAAGAGCAGGAACACAGGCTTAAGTCTGTGCTACATCACGGCTTGGGGTTGGCGTTCCACATTTCTTGCTGGATTTTCCATTCGCCTTTGGCGTCTTTGTGGAGAACGAACAGAATTTTTCCGTAGCCTTCCATGGTGGGTTGGTTGTTGGGAGGCTGGAGGCCCTGCGTTTCGAGTCCCCATTCGGAGGCCCAGTCGCCGGAAACCTGGATGTCGCGGAAATCGATTTTTTCGCGGACGATTTTGTAGCCGGGCATCTGCGCGCTGATGTCCGTGATGAATTTGCCGATGATGGCGCGTCCGACCATGGGGGCCATGCTGGGAAGCAGGCTGACGCCGTCCTCGGCCCACATGGCGATGATGGCGGGATTGTCCATGCGCAGGTGGGCGTTGATGAATTTTTCGTTGAAGGCGAGGATTTCGACTTTGGGATCGGCCGTTGGCGCGGGTGTTTGCGGAGAAAGGCGAACGAGAGGGAACACGGAAAGCAGAACCAGGAAGGTCGAACGACACGCAGAGAGCATGAACGTACCTCCTGAGCGACTTTCATATCGGAATTGAGGGTGAAATGGAAGAGCGACGAAGGAGGGGATTTACATCGCGATGGGATCTTTGGCGTGGCGCGAGACGTACCAGCAGGGATTGCGCTGGGCGTGCGGGAAAAGTGTGCGCGTGCAGGGAACGTCTTCTTCGGGAGTCACGGCGTCGATCTGATATTCGGTCTTGTTGCCTTTGTCAGGAATGGCGAGAAGGCGGATTCGGTGAACGGAGGAGTTGGCAATACCGAGCCGGGGAACGGAGAGGCGCATGTGGTACCAGGTGAGGTCAACCGAATAAGCGATGAAAAAGAGGAGAACGAGCGACGCAATCGCGCGGAGAATCAGGCGGGCGATTGGCGAAGAGGAATCCGTCGTATCGGTCATTATCGTGTTAAGCCGTGGAGGTATTCTGCATCGGAAGAGGGTTAGGAAAAAGAGAGAAGTGAGGGGGATTTCCTCAAGCGTGTGGGTTGGAAGGCGCAGAAAACCCTAATGCGCGGGCAAGCGGTTTGCTGTGGGCGTTTGGCGACGCATGCAAATAGAGGAGTTAGTGTGAAGGCCCCTTGTAGTGGCAAAGTGGCGCGGAAGCTGCACTTACACAGAATGGACCAATATGGTGTGGGGGCGTTCACGCAAGCTCCTGCCAGGTCCTTCCGTACTCTCTACGGATCCTCCACGCCACACTTCCTTCCTGAATCAGAGGGAATTGCGCCCTTCGCGGCAGGAAATCGACCGATTTCGATCGAAAAAGAAAAATCTGTGATGGATTGCCGGCTGGGGACGGGGCACGGACGAAATGTGCTTCTGCTTTTCTACTTATGAATTAGAGAGAAGCGGACTTGCAGTCTCCGGGAGTGGGAGCCATGGCAAAGGGATAGTCGATGATCTGATTGATGGAGTAGACGGACTCGCGCTCGCAGCAACGGCAGCGGACGTTGAAGACCCGGGAAATCAGATGGTAGTGAATGTCTGAGGAATCCGTGAGGGTCTGAAACTCGACTTCCTTCTTCATGATCAGGCTGGGAACTCGTATGGGCTTGGCACAATGACGACACAGGACGGCGCGAAACTTAGTGGACACTGCGGGCGATGACATGGAGATGACTCCTTAGATTTTGGACCAGGCCTTGCGGAAGGTGGAGAATAACCGAATGCCGCAGGGATTGTCCAGTCAAGGATAGGTGGAAAAGTGGTGGAAAAAAAGTGACCGGGGTCACTTGGGCGCGTGCGTTATTAATACCTGTTAATTCAGCACTTTGCGAATCGAAAAAAACGGGCCGGCTTCTCTGAGGAGGGGTCGGCCCGTGTGCTCAGCAAGGGATCTACTTCAGCCCTACACCGTAAAAGTAGGTCTAGGGTTTGCTGCCTTGGCCGGGTAAAGCCGATTGAAAACTGCCGAAGATAACCGCGTTTCCCTGGAAGGAAACGGAGAGGCCTTGTTGGGAGTTGACGGTGACGGTGCGGACGGTGAAGAGACCATTGCACGGGTCGAGGAGTTTGTTTGGCGTGCCGTCGTAAAGACAGGCGGAATCGGCGACGGCGACGAGAGTGCCGGTGGCGAGCGTGTTGTTCAAGCTGCCGGCGATGGTGATTGCGTCGTTGGCGGCAACCCTGACGCTACCGACTTCTTGCATTGGGCTGCCGGTTTCGATGTTGCCGGCGCCAGTGGTGGCGTTGGCCTTTTCGTCGATCAGCGCTTTGTAAGTGCCGGCGGAAGCTGGATCGAAAGTTTTGGAAGAGGCTTTGGGTAGGCCGAGGATTGCTCCGGGACGAGTCGCCTCGGTCCGCCGTTTTTCAAGGATTTTGGGTAGTTGGCGTTGTGGTAGGCGAGGCGCTCGCGCACATCTTGTGTGTGACTGATGTAGAAACGGCCTGTGGTCTCACTTTGGAGGAGATACAGGAGATACAGCGGTATGAAATTGGTGGAGCCGATGGGGTTCGAACCCACGACCTCCTCGATGCCATCGAGGCGCGCTCCCAGCTGCGCCACGGCCCCACCGGAGGAACGCAATTATTTTAGCACACTCGGAGCGGAGGGCGACGAAAAGCCGCCCCTACACATTCAAGATTTTCGCCATTTAAGAACGGCCCGCCTTGGAATGTGGGCCCTACACAATTCGGGACCACCTGAAGGTGGCCGCTAGTTTGCGGAAAGAGAAAGACGGAAGAGACGACTTGAAAGATCAACGCGACATGGAAGAATGCAGAGACAAGGTTAGCCGAGATGGGAGAGGAGGACGCGGCTGCCGCGGTTCAGGGTGCGGCCGCGTAGGACTACGGCGGCTATGGTGCGTTGGGCTTGGGGGTCGGCAATGCGGACGAAGCGACAGGGGCGGGATTTGTCGACAGCCATTTCGGGGACGAGGGAAACTCCCATGCCGGCTCCGACCATGGCGAGGAGGCTGGAGAGATGGCCGCTTTCGAAGACCACGCGCGGATCGAGGTGGGCGCGATCACAGGCGGCGACGGAGGTATCGCGGAAGCAGTGGCCGTCACGGAGAAAGAGGAATGGATCGTGGCGAAGATCTGCGAGTTGCACGGAGGGACGGCGCGCAAACTTGTGCGCTTTCGGCAGCGCGGCGTAGAGGCGCTCGGTGAAGAGCGGGTGGGAATCGAATTCGTGGCCACGGATGGGGAGGGCCAAGACAGCGAGGTCTACGGAGCCGGCGCGGAGGCGTTGGAGCAAAACCGGGGTGATTTCTTCGGCGATGGTTAGCTGAACTTTCGGGAATTTGCGCGCGAAGGAAGCGAGGCGCTGTGCAAGCCAATAGGGGGCGACGGTAGGGATGGCGCCAACAACGACGGGGCCGGCTTCGGATTGCAGGCGCTCGGTGAGCTCATCCTTGGCGCTGGAGAGTTCGTGAAGGACGGAACGCGCGCGGGGGAGAAACGCTTCGCCGAGATCGGTGAGGCGGACGGAGCGGCCGAGGCGATCGAAGAGGCGGCCGCCGAGTTCGGATTCGAGCTTTTGGACTTGCTGGGAGAGCGATGGCTGCGAGACGTGGCATTTTTCAGCGGCCCGGGAGAATGAGCCGTTGTCGGCGACAGCGCAGAAGTAGCGGAGTTGGTGGAGTTCCATGGGGGAAGAAAAGTTTTTAGTTTCTTGGCGGCCGGGTATCAGCGATTCCGTTTCGACCTTAGTTTTTTAACTCTTAACATATGACTAAAGACTTAAAACTTATGATCCTTCGGTCTTCTTTCTACCATAGGCTGTACCTATCCATTGTATCCGAACTAGATATTGGAACAATAAGTAGGCGAGGCATACGATGAGACTTGTGGCTGGGTCTGCTCGCTCCGCGAAGTGAGGCTGGCCAAGAGGTTGTATTCGTTTTCAAGGATGGGTGATTCTTAGTCTACGAATCGCTAAAACGCGAAAGACGATTGGAGAGAAAGATGGCAAGTGAAACGAAGTGCCCGTTTGCGGGAAATCCCGCACCTACTAACCGTGACTGGTGGCCCAACCAGTTGGACGTTCAGATTCTGCATCAGCATTCCACGCTTTCAGATCCGATGGACGAGGAGTTTGATTACGCCAAGGAATTCAAGAGTCTTGACCTGAATGCCGTGATCAAAGACCTGCATGCCTTGATGACCGACTCGCAGGATTGGTGGCCGGCCGACTTCGGGCACTACGGCGGGCTGTTTATTCGCATGGCATGGCACAGCGCCGGCACGTACCGCATCCACGACGGGCGCGGCGGCGCTGGTGCCGGCCAGCAGCGATTCGCTCCCCTGAATAGCTGGCCGGACAATGTGAACCTGGACAAGGCACGCCGCTTGCTCTGGCCGATCAAGCAGAAGTACGGCCGGAAGATCTCCTGGGCCGACCTGATGATTCTTGCAGGCAACGTCGCTCTGGAGTCCATGGGCTTCAAGACGTTCGGGTTTGGCGGCGGCCGTGCGGACGTCTGGGAGCCCGAAGAAGTCAACTGGGGCCCTGAAGACAAGTGGCTGCGGGACGAGCGCTACACCGGCGACCACGATCTTCAGAATCCGCTGGGTGCCGTGCAGATGGGCCTGATCTACGTAAATCCGGAAGGGCCGAATGGTAAGCCGGATCCCATCGCGGCGGCCAGAGATATTCGCGAAACGTTTCGCCGAATGGCCATGAACGACGAAGAAACCGTGGCGCTGATTGCCGGTGGTCACACATTCGGCAAAACCCACGGTGCCGGCGACGCGGCGAACGTAGGTGCAGAGCCCGAAGCGGCCGCCATCGAGGAGCAAGGCCTCGGCTGGAAGAGCAAATTTCGCTCAGGCAAGGGCGGCGACGCGATCGGGAGCGGCCTGGAAGTGATTTGGACCGAGACGCCGACCAAGTGGAGCAACAACTTCTTCGCGAACCTGTTCGGCTACGAATGGGAACTGACCAAGAGCCCGGCCGGTGCGAATCAGTGGACGCCGAGGAATAGCGCAGGCGCGGGCAAGGTGCCGGATGCGCACGATCCGTCGAAGCGTCATCCGCCATCCATGCTGACGACGGACCTCTCGTTGCGGTTCGATCCTGCTTACGAAAAAATTTCGCGTCGCTTCTACGAGCACCCGGATCAGTTCGCCGACGCGTTTGCCCGGGCGTGGTTCAAGCTGACGCACCGTGACATGGGCCCGATCGTGCGTTATCTCGGCCCGCTGGTTCCGAAGGAGACGCTGGCGTGGCAAGACCCGATCCCCGCGGTGAATCATCCGCTGATCGGGGAGCAGGACATCGCCGCTCTGAAAGCAGAAATCCTGGCATCCGGGTTGTCCGTTTCGCAGCTAGTGTCGACGGCTTGGGCGTCGGCGTCAACGTTCCGCGGCTCGGATAAGCGCGGCGGAGCGAACGGAGCGCGGATTCGGCTGGCGCCGCAAAAGGACTGGGCCGTCAACCAGCCAGCGGAGTTGGCGAAGGTGCTGCAGAAACTCGAAGGTATCCAGAAGGAGTTCAACGCTTCAGCATCTGGCGGAAAGAAGGTTTCACTGGCGGATCTGATCGTTCTTGGCGGCTGTGCAGCGGTCGAGAAGGCTGCGAAGGATGCCGGGGTCAACGTGAAAGTTCCCTTCACGCCGGGACGGATGGACGCGTCGCAAGAGCACACCGACGTCGAATCGTTCCAAGCGCTCGAACCGAAGGCGGATGGCTTCCGCAACTACGTCAACGCCAAGCAGCGCGTGTCGGAGGCGGAGCTGCTGGTGGATCGGGCGCAATTGCTGAAGCTGACGGCGCCGGAAATGACCGTTCTCGTCGGCGGCCTGCGCGTCCTGGGTGCAAACACTGGGAACTCCAAGCACGGCGTCTTCACCAAACGGCCAGAAACGCTGACGAACGACTTTTTCGTCAACTTGCTCGACATGGGGACGGTATGGCAGCCATCTAACGAATCCAATGGCTCCGGGGCGGTCTACGAAGGCCGCGACCGGAAAGCGACCGAGGTCAAGTGGACTGGCACCCGCGTCGACCTGATCTTCGGTTCACACTCCCAGCTGCGCGCCCTCGCGGAAGTCTATGCGTCCGCGGACTCCAAGGAGAAGTTTGCGAAGGACTTCGTGGCGGCGTGGACCAAAGTGATGAATCACGATCGCTTCGACCTCGCGTGATATCGGCGGAAGAAGAGAGCTGTCAAGGACGGGGCGAGCTGCGATGCTCGCCCTATTTTTGCTGTGACAGCGTCGGACGGAATGCGGGCGTCAGGCTTTGGCGGCGCGCAATTGGGCTGCGCGTTCGTTGAATTGGCGGGTGATGTGGGGAACGATGCCGAGCTGGCGCTCGATGAGCATGAGTTGGGCGCGGTGGTGCATTTCGTGTTCCTTGGCGCCGAGGAGGCGTTCGAAACGAGATTTCACGGTTTTGCCGTCGGCCTCGGTGATTCCTACGACGAGAAATTCGGGCGTCAGGGTTTCCAGCCAGGAAGCAAAATTCTCGCCGTCGGTGCGCAGGAGTTCCACGATTTCCGTCTTGGTGCGGGGCTTGGCCTCTTCGGCGAGGGAGCGAGCGCGGAGGGCCAGGAAGTCGTAGCCGACCAGAGAGGTCACGCCCGGTGTGCTGGTCATCTCCTTGAAGATGCGGGGGGAGATAGCGATGTGGGTTAACATCTGGGTCACCGTTCGGACGTCGGGAGCGGCGGAATGGTTGTAGCTGGATTCGGGAATATCCTCGGCTACCTGAATGGTGTTTTTGCGGACGGTTCGAAAAGCGCTTGCCAATTCTTTACCACCGTAAGACATGAGTTCACCTCGGGATGGAACTAGCCTGCGGAAGCAGGCTAAAGGTTTCGATGCACGGTCCCGGGCCTGGTAACGCGATTTAATGAGGTAATTGAGACGTGTTTGATGTGACGAGATTCGGATAGAATGCATGGGCCATGGCAAAACTTACATTTTTGGGTGCGGCGGGTTGTGTTACGGGATCGAAGTATTTGGCGGAGGTGGCGGGCAAGAGGCTGCTGATTGATTGCGGATTGTTTCAGGGGACGGACGACCTGAAGCAGCGGAACTGGAGCCCGCTGCCGGTGGACCCGAAAACGATCGATTACCTAGTGCTGACGCACGCGCACCTGGACCACACGGGATGGCTGCCGGTGCTGGTGCGTGACGGTTATCGCAAGCCGATTTATGCGAATCCGGCGACGATTGATTTGACGAACCTGCTACTGAAGGACTCCGGCCACCTGCAGGAAGAGGAAACCAAGAACGCGATCAAGAACAAGTGGAGCAAGCATGCGGACCCGCGGGCGCTGTACACGGCGGATGACGTGACACCGGTGCTGGCGCAGTTGAAGCCGATGCCGCGGAAGGGCGGTTTTGGTTTGTCGCCGGAGTTTCATTTCGAGTCGTATGACGCGGGGCACATTCTGGGATCGTCGAGCCTGGAATTGACGATTACAGAGAACGGGAAAAAGTCAGTGGTGGTGTTTTCGGGAGATGTGGGCCGCTACGACCAGCCGATCCTGAACGATCCGACGTCGCCGGCAACGAAGCAGATTGACACGCTGCTTTGCGAATCGACGTATGGCGATCGGGAACACGACGCGGGCGATCCGCTGCAACTGCTGGCGGATATCGTGAACCGGGTGGTGAAGCGTGGCGGGTCGATCGTGATTCCAGCGTTTGCGATCGGGCGGACGCAGACGTTTATGTACTACCTGCGGCAGCTGGAGGATTTGCAGAAGATTCCGAAGGTGCCGGTGTATGTAGACAGTCCGATGGCGTTGAGCGCGACGGATTTATATTTGAAGTACAAGGAAGATCACGACTTGGAGTTTACGCGCGAGGAACAGGGCCGAGGCGATCCGCTGGATGTACACACCTTTCACCTGGCGCGAAGCGTGGCGGAATCGAAGTCCATCAACGATGTGCAGACTCCGTGCGTGATTATTTCGGCGAGCGGAATGGTGACGGGCGGGCGCGTGCTGCACCATTTGGCGCAGCGGCTGGGCGACGCGCGAAATTGCGTGATCCTGGGCGGATTCCAGGCCGAGGGGACGCGAGGGCGGGCGCTGCAGGACGGCGCGAAGACGCTGAGTTTGTTCGGGCAGGCTGTGCCGGTGAAGGCGGAGATCGTGGAGATGGGGCAATTTTCCGCGCACGCAGGAAAAAGTGAGTTGCTGCGCTGGCTGGGCGGACTGCAGGCGGCGCCGAAGCAGGTCTATCTGACGCATGGCGAGCCGGCGGCGGCGCAATCGCTGCAACAGGCGATTACGGAAAAATTTAAGTGGAAGGCGGCGGTGGCGCGGTATCTGGACAGCGTGGAGATCGGGTAAGCGCTACCAAAAACGGGAGAATTGGCCTGCGGGCGCGAGGCCAAATTGGCCGCGAGACGTGAGACAAAAAAAGACATCTATTTTTGGGGAACTTAGAAACATTTAGCGGGGAAGGTTCGTCTATACGAGCAAGACCACTCGCGGGGTAGGAGACTGACCACCACAGGGCAACCGACCAACAGTCTTCTACCCCTTTCCTCATCTACTGGGTTTACAAGGACTTAACTTGCTGGAACGTGGCGTGCTGTGCTGGCCTGTTTAGGCAAATTAGCGCAAAATTAGGGCAAGCTCAGATTGTGAACGAACTGTACGCGATCATGGAAGGGAATCTGGCATAAAAAAGGGCGATTGTTTCAGCCAATCGCCCTGTGACCAGTGGCCTTTTGATTCGATTGTCTTAAGACGGCGGACGAGAATTAGGCGGATGCAGCTCGTGTGCTGAGGAAGTCCTTAGCCTTTGCGATCTCGGCGTCCCATTTTGCCAGTTGCTCCGGGGTCAGGAATTTTTCAAGTTTCTCCCGTCCGGCGTTACGATTTTTGGCGAGATATTGGGCAACGTCTTCTTTCGAGACGTTTGGGTTCTGCTGCTTGTATTCCTGGAACTTTTCGTATTTGTCCGCCAGGAACGTCTTAAGTTGGTCTTTTTGCTGATCCGAAAGGTTGAGTTCCGAACCGAGCCGTTTCAATTCAACTGCGATGTTATTGAGTTCATCCGGAGTCATTTTGTTTTTCCATCTTTCTGGGCGGGCTTTAATCGGGAGGGAGAAAATCTGGCAAGCGGCCACCCAGTCTGACTACGACCTGATGAGGGGTGTCCAGTTTCCTCTTGTAACAGCGTCACGATAGGTGGCCGTTTAGTAGCCGTCAAGAGCTAAGGGCGAAACAACAGGAGAACTCGTTTTTCCGCAGTTTGTAACCACAACTCGGTCCCAGTACCCAGGGCCGAAGGCCCTAAAATGACAAGTTACCGGTAAGCCGACTACCGGGAGTCACCCTTTGAAATTGTGGATGCGACTACTGCGCCTGCACTAGTGGGAGTTGCGCCGACAACTGGAGATCGACAAGTGCCGACTACCGGGAGTCACCCTTTGAAATTGTGGATGCGACTACTGCGCCTGCACTAGTGGGAGTTGCGCCGACAACTGGAGATCGACAAGTGCCTGCACCAGGCGTTCGATCTGGAAGAAGGTCGCCACCTTCGAGCCCGAGACAACCTTGCTGAAGATCGGGACATATTTGATCCGCAGTTGCGCGACTCTCTCTTCAACCGCCAATGCCCGATTGGTTAGGTTGAGAGCCTGATCGTCCTTCATGTTGCCCCAAGCGTCCGCGTATTCCTTGATCACGGCGTATTTCTCGTCATTGATCTTCGTCAGTTCCACAATGTACTGGTCGTACACGGGCCAGAATTTCGTCGCATCGGCATCCGTGAGTTGCAGGTTCATCGCGATGGTCTGTTTCTTTTTCGAGCGGAGGTCTTGTCGGAGCATCTGAATATCGCGGTCGATGCCGGATTGCGACGTGGCGGTGGATTGAGAACTAGGCGCAGCTCCGGACTGGGCCATCGTTCTAGAAGTGCACATTAGTACAGCACCTGCAACGAAAGACAGGACAGCGAGTCTATTCTTCACGAGCGTTCTCCTTTGTTCCTATGAAGTGAATCGACGACCAGGGTGCCCCACTCTTGCACTAAGGGCGTTACCCGTCAAATAGGAAGAGCCCTAGCGGCATCTGACGAGGCTTGTCGGGCCGCCGCAAACCTGGCAAACGCAATCCCGGACCAGTCCTATAAAAAGGAATGTCAAAAAACCTCCCCGTCGGCTGGACGCCGATCTTTTTTTCTCGGCATTCAGCCCAACCGTTTGAACGTCCACTCCGAGAGTGGTCTTCCTCAGGTCCTGAGGCCGCGATTGGTCTCCGCGTGCGAGGCGGAGAATCAATTGTTGTGTCCTGTGGTTCCACTTCGCTGTTGTGACGGCGCCATTGGTTTGCAAAGAAGACCGACCCCACAGGGTTCTCCCCAAGGTGCAAGAAACGCTAGCAGAGATGATTGGCACGACGCGCCACGAGTCAATTTTTTCATGAACAAATTCAGGAAATTGGGCTTCATCAAATATAACGGAGGGCTTCAGATCAACACTTCTCTCCAAAGCGTCGTACTGCACGAGTAAGCACCAACTCTGGCAACCTAACCACGTAAGTCAATTCGGATACTTCAATCAGAAACCATTCAAGACCCAGGCTGACTTTCTCGCAGTCTTGAAACCGTTCCTCAAAAGTCTTCCGAACGGGTATCAGTTCGCGGTGGAGATTCGTCTGGCATTCGTGTTTGCGGGGAAGCTAAGACGAAGGCGTGAATTAACGCTCCGTAGGCTACACCGAGCGGGATTGCTTCCATGTTAACGAAGGCAGTTCCAAATTGGCGGCCTTCCGAAGATATAACCTCGCGTGTTCCGCCGCTTTGTCTTTTCCCTGTTCGATATCATCCACAGATTCGGAGGGCGCAATCCAGTTCTTTGCATTTACGTTGTACACAGAGGCCTGCACTCCAAGCGCATTCTCCTCCGAGAATAGTCGAATGTGTTCCCCACCCACTTTGACTTCGGCCCAGACACCCTGTTCCAACATTGAAGAACTCCTGGAAGCTGAGTTGTTAGCCGGTTGTTCAACCATCATTTTGGCTTTATGAGATTTTGGTCGTACATACAAAATCAGGATAAGACATTATCTCCTGTCCAGTGAATAAATGTGGCACGACGATTTCCAATCAAACACAGTCCAGCGAGTACGATGCAGTGATGAACCAGATTCGCGCCCTGTCGGACGAGTACACGGCGCTCATTGACGTACCTAAAAAGCCTACTGAATCAAAATAATTCTCTGCCGAATTGGGAAGTTTGTGCAAGAACGGTCACGAAATTGACCAATCTCTTCTAGTTCTAAAGAAAGGTCTGCGACATTATTAACGGTCAGGTTAAAGACTGTCGCAGACCCAGGGGTGTGAGAATAACTATGAATTGAGCCAAAGTGTATCCTGCTGCGGAAATCGTGTCTGTCCAAAATCGTACAGGTCAGTGCCTATCTGAAAGAACGCGCATCGAACTGAGTTCCGCCTTCCTCTCCTGTTCCATTTGCTCAGCACATGCCGCAACCTGGTCGTCAATGAGCTTGATTTCCAGAGCCAGGCAAGTGTCCTGTGGATTCCTTAAAAATCGTTCAAACAGTAGATTTCTTTGTGCCTTCAATTCTTCGCGTTCCTTCATGGTATTGAATGGAGTCGCTTGCATACGGATTAACTCCTTTTCAAAAGCGTGAGAGAAGGGGTCTCCTTGGAACCCTGGGCGGGAGAAATGTTTGTAAACTGCTCGTCTTGCTGTTGGGCCACCGCAGAATAAGGGGAATAATTGCGTTCCACGCAGTTCTTAAAAACACTGCTCGCGTAGTGCGGAATGCCTTCCACAACCTCTGATTTCGCCCATACTTCGGGATTACTTGGGCCCAGCGTTTTAAAGCGGGCAGTTAGTTCCTTTATTTTTTCATCCTGGTTCATGGTTACTCCAGCGGATTGATGCCTTAAACCTTACCAAAGAACTAGCAAGCGGAAGGCGGCCGCTACAGGTGGAGATTGGCCAAGCGGGATTCGGCGGCTGCTAGGGTTTCTTCTTTTTTGCAGAAGGTGAAGCGGACTTGGGAGGCGCCGTCCTGGGCGTTGTTGTAGAAGCTGGAGCCGGGGACGCAGGCTACGCCGATTTTTTCGACGAGGTATTTGGCGAAGGAAACGTCGCGGGATTCGGCGGGATATTTTGCTTCGTCGAAATGGAAATGGGAGATGTCGGTCATGATGTAGTAGGCGCCGCGGGGTTTGTAGACGGTGAAGCCGGAAGCGGTGAGGATTTTGAGGAGGCGCTCGCGCTTGGTGGCGTAGGTGGCGGCGACTTTGTCGTAGTAGGACTGCGGCGATTTGAGGGCGAGGGCGCCGGCTTGCTGCAAGGGAGCGGCGGCACCGACGGTTAGAAAGTCGTGGACTTTGCGGATGGCTTGCGTGGTTTCGGGAGGTGCGAGGGCCCAGCCGACGCGCCAGCCGGTGACGCTGTAGGTTTTGGACATACCGTTGATGACGATGGTGCGGCCACGCATGCCGTCAATGCGGGCCATGGAGATGTGTTCGGTTGCATCGTAGAGGATGTGTTCATAAATTTCGTCGGTGATGCAGAAAGCGTTCCAGCGGACGCAGAGATCGCGGATGAACTCGAGTTCCTGTCGGGTGAAAACCTTCCCCGTGGGGTTGTTCGGCGTGTTGAGGATGATCGCCTTGGTGTGCGGTCCGAAGGCAGCGGCCAATTCCCATTCGTCGAAAGTCCAGTTGGAATTTTCGTTGGCGGGCGGATGCATTTTGACGAAACGCGGAGTGGCGCCGGAGAGAATCGCATCAGGACCGTAATTTTCGTAAAAGGGTTCGAAGACCACAATTTCGTCGCCGGGATTGATGATGGCCATCATGGCGGACATCATGGCTTCGGTGGAGCCGCAACAGATGGTGATTTCGCGCTCGGGGTCGTAGGCGGCGTGCTGGGTGCGAGCGAATTTTTCGACGACGGCGTCGCGCAGCGGCTTGGCGCCCCAGGTGATGGCGTATTGGTTGATGTCGTCGGAGATGGCCTGGCGGGCGGCTTCTTTTATTTCTTCGGGGGCCGCGAAATCGGGGAAGCCCTGGGAGAGATTGACGGCGTTGTGCTTCAGGGCCAGGCGGGTCATTTCGCGGATGACGGATTCGGTGAACTGCTCGGCCTTGGCGGAGATCATGCGGCGGGCGAGATGGGTCATATTGGTTTCGGGAGCGGACATTGGGAGATTGTAGCAAAGGTAGGGAGATTGTTTAGAGGCGGGTTGGGGAGGAAGAAAGAGAAAAGATTTAACACAGAGAATACAGAGGGGTCACAGAGTTCGCAGAGAAAGAACGGCCCGCCTCAGAAGGCGGCCGTACAAGGGCGCGGTTAGCGAGATTGGGCCGCGAGATATGCGGAGGGTCTTGGGGTCGCGGCGGAGACGGTGGACTTGGGAGTTTCGCCGTAGAGGGCGCGGTACATGTCGGTGTTGCGCAGGACGATCTGGACGTACTCGCGGGTTTCGGTGAAGGGGATGGATTCGACGAGTTCGGGAACTTCGTCGTAGGTGCGCTCGGATTTCCAAAGGGCGATGCGGTCTTCGCCGGCGTTGTACGCGGCGGCTGCGTATTCGGGGCCGCCGGTGGCACGGGTCAGATTGGCTATGTAGAGCATGCCGAGTTCGATGTTGATATTTGGATCGAAGAGGGAATTTTTGGTATAGCGGATTTTGCGTTCCTTTGCGAGCAAACGTCCGGTCTTCGGAAGAATCTGCATCAGGCCGATAGCGTCGGCGTGGGATACCGCGTCGGCCTGGAAAGTGGATTCCTGGCGGATCAGGCCGGCGGCGAACATGGGATCGAAATTGTTGCGCTCAGCTTCGCGGCGAATCGTCGCTTCGTAGGGAAATGGGAACAGAACCTTCCAGACGTTCGACGGGACTTCGTTCAGTTTGCGCGAGTCGAAATTCGGAACAGCCAGGCGGCCGTAGGCCATGCCGGTGGCGAAATGGCCCTGATCGAATGCGGCTTGCGCGGCTTCGACGAGATAGCGCGGGGACGCGGTTGCGGCAAACGCGGCTTTCAGCTCGAGCTCGGCGGAAGCGTCGAACGCGATGGTCCGAAGAGCTTGCGCGCGATTCCAGCGGTCGGCAACGAGGGGCGCGATGGGTTCGTCGAAAGGACGCAGCGGCGGCGAGGCGGGAATTTCCGCGAGTGCGTCGGCGGGATCGGAGTCACCCGCAGGCAACTTGGCGAGGCGCTGATCCGCGGCGTGCGCGAAGTACGTGGACGGGAAACGATCCGTGGCCTTTTCATAGAATGCGCGGGCGCGGGCCGAATTTCCGTTGCGCTCTGCGTTGCGGCCGAGCCAATACAGCGCATTGACGGAGGCACCTGTCGAGGGATACTTGCGGAGAAAATTAATCATTTTCTCGTCGGCAAAGGGCTGGCGCTGGATGTAAGCGATCCACGCGAGGCGCCATTCGGCGTTCTGCGCGTGCCGGCCAGACGGAAAGGCATCGAGCACGCGCTGGTAGTAGTTCCCTGCTTTCGCGCGGTCGAGTTCCACCCAATAGTAATTGCCGGTGGCCATCAGTGAATCTTCCGTCCAGCGGCTCTGGGGATATTGCGCGGCGTTTTTCTCGATCGCGGCGAGCATTTCGGTTTCTTTTTTATCGGAGCGCAAGGCTTGCGATAGATCGTAGAGGCGCTCGGCGTCGGCATCGGGATCGGCGACGGCAAGTTTCACGAATAGGCTCGGCGCGGGCTTCGGATGCTGCCGGCATTCGGCGGCACGCACGAGCGCGCGCTGGCGGATAGGATTCGCGGGGTCCTTCAGAATGGTGGCGACCTTTTCGTATTCGGTGCGAGCTTCGTGCCATTTGTGGGCGTCGTAGAAAATCTGCGCGCGCTGATCCTGCATTTCGCCGGTCGCGTAAGGAAATTCGGTATGAAGTTGCTTGGTCAGGCGAGGAAGCGCGACCGCCGCGTCTTTCGCTTCATCGGCGAGCGGATATTTGTAGAACAGCGTCTGGTAATCTTTTGCCGCAGGAACAATTTTGCGTGCGGCTTCTTCGGCGCGGGCGCGGGCGAGCAGAAGATTGGGCTTCGAACCCGTGGCGCCGTAAGTGGCCAAGGCATCGAGCGCGTCCTGGGGGCGGCCGATGGCGATGGCAGCGGGAACGTAGGCTTCCAGAACCTGGTCCTTGAATGCCGCGCTCGGATGATCCTTTAAAATTTGCGCGAAATCTTGCGCAGCGGGGGCGTTCTTGCCCAGGGCTCGTTCGGTCTGCGCGGTCCAGAATAAGGTGTATTCGTAGAGTAGCGTGTCGGGTTTTGCTTTTTGCAGCCAGGTCAGAGCTTGCTGCGCGTGACTTTTCGAATAGTCGTCGTAGCCAAGGGCGAGCGCAGCACGCTGTCCCCAGACGCTGGAATTATTTTTGTTGGCGAAGGCGGCGAGCTTCTCGTAGGCGCCGGGTGTGCCGCGATGGAGGTCGCGTGCGAGCAGGGCAAGTTCTTTTTGCGCTGCGGCGTCTTCGGGGGTGGAAGAGTCGAGCGCGGGCGAAGCCGTGTCTGGCTTGCAACCGGTGGCGCAGGCGGGAGTTTTCGGGTGCGCGGGTTTTTTCTTTTTCTTTTTGGCCTGGGCGGAGAGATCGCCGGCGCAGACGAGCGATAGGCAAAGAATGAGAACGGAAAGAATTGCGGTACAGGATCGTGGGGCCACGGAGAGTTTTGTGGCGCGGCCGCGGAAACTCTCAGGCTTGAAGGCCTGAGCGCTACGGCGGAAAAAATTACCGCGATTTTCCGGCGGTGGCGTAAGGATACTCGCCGAGCGCGTTGGAATCGCCCTCGGCAAGAATTTCCACCATCCAGCGATAAAAGTAATCCACCGGGTGGTCCATGATGGGTTTGAATCTACGATCGTATTCTCGATGAGCTTTCTCAATGTCGTCTTTCAGTCGGATGCAGATATCTC
>Ga0210402_10003031_pt1 | contig 15958 bp, 15 predicted proteins | sample IncBWC7MmetaG_FD_161055 | JGI IMG/M metagenome (GOLD analysis project Ga0210402, IMG submission 161055) | Forest soil microbial communities from Barre Woods Harvard Forest LTER site, Petersham, Massachusetts, United States - Inc-BW-C-7-M | ecosystem: Environmental > Terrestrial > Soil >...
CAGCATATTTCCCAGCTCACGCGCAAAGTTCAGAGTCTGGTTCGACCACATCGTCCGATCGCTCAAATCCACGCGGCCAAATCTCTCCGCCAACTCCACGAGTTTCGCGTCTGCCACTTCCAAATTCTTGTTGATCCGCGTCACGGTCACATGTTCTGTCATCGTGTCGCCCAGTTCGCGCCAAATCACCATCAGGTTTTCGCTGCCCTGCCGCGACACCAGTTCCTGATTCTTAGCTTCTTGCCGCTTCTGCTCGCGCGCGAAGACGCCCGCATCCGTCGCTTCGGTGCCCTTGTCCAAACTCTTTGCATACTTCACTGCCGAAGGTCCGGCGAGTCCTCCACCAAAAATGCAGCTCACCAGCGAATTCGCGCCCAGGCGATTTGCGCCATGGTATTGATACTCACACTCGCCCGCCGCGAAAATCCCCGGCACATTCGAAGCCTGATCCTCGGCGTTCACCCACATCCCGCCCATCGTATAGTGCATGCCCGGAAAAACCTTCATCGGCTCTTCGCGCGGGTCCACACCGAGGAATTTTTCGTAAATTTCGAGAATGCCTTCAAGCTTGCGGTCCAGCGTCTCGCGCGGAATGTGGCTCACATCCAGATAAACCGCCTGCTGCCCGGCCAATCCGAGTTTTTCCTGAAACACGATCCGGTGAATCGCGCGCGTAGCAATATCGCGCGGTACCAGATTTCCGTATTTCGGATACCACTCTTCCAGAAAATAAAACCGCTCATTTTCAGGAATGGTCTTCGCCGGCCGCTTGTCCGCGGGATTCCGCGGCACCCACACGCGCCCGCCTTCTCCGCGCGCCGATTCGCTCATTAACCGCAGCTTGTCCTCACCCGGAATCGCCGTCGGATGAACCTGAATGAACTCGCCGTTCGCGTAATCCACGCCCTGCTGGAACAGTGCCGATTGCGCCGAGCCTGTGCACACCACCGAATTGGTCGAACGCCCAAAAATCGCGCCGACGCCACCCGTGCAGAAAATCACTGCATCCGCCGCGAACGTTTTCACTTCCATGGAACGCAAATCCATCGCACAAATACCACGGCACACGCCAGCGTCATCCAGCACTGCGGAAAGAAACGTAAACCCTTCGTATTTTTTTACTTTTCCTTCCGATTCATGCCGCCGCACCTGCTCATCCAGCGCATAGAGCAACTGCTGCCCGGTCGTCGCGCCCGCAAATGCAGTGCGGTGATACAAAGTTCCGCCGAAACGCCGGTAATCCAGCAAACCTTCTGGAGTGCGGTTAAACATCACGCCCATGCGGTCCAGCAAATCAATAATTCCCGGCGCCGCTTCGCACATTCGCTTCACCAGCGGCTGATTCGCCAGAAAATCCCCGCCATAAATTGTGTCGTCAAAATGCTTCGCGGTCGTATCCCCTTCGCCCTTCTGATTTTTCGCCGCGTTGATTCCGCCCTGCGCGCAAACCGAATGCGACCGCTTCACGGGAACGATCGAAAACAAATCGACCGGCACGCCCGCCTCCGCCACGCGAATCGTGGCCATCAATCCGGCGAGGCCCCCGCCCACAATAATGATTTTCGGCTGTCTCATTTGTTCATCGCATACCAGGCAAACGGGTGCCAGTTCAAACGGAAGCTAATCACGATCAGAATCCCTACCACGCTGAACCCAACGCCCACCGCGACGCCCAATTTCCCCGCCGCATTCTGCGCCCGCACCGTCGCCGCAAGTCCCCACTTGCACAGAAAATTCCAGATCCCTACGCCCAGGTGAAACGACGACGCCACAATTCCAATCACGAAAAAAGCCAGATACATCGGATGCCGCATGTCCTCCGCAACGCTCGCGTAAGTCGAGCGACCGTGCGTCAGCCATCGCTCCGTGTACAAATGCCATCCAATATAAGCAAACGCTATCAGCCCCGTGAACCGCTGAAACGTGTACAGCCAGTTCCCCACCCACGGGTATTGCGAGACGTTCGATTTTCCCTGGAGCCAGATGTAAATGCCGTACCCGCCATGAAACAAAATCGGCAAAAAGATCGCAGCCCACTCCACTAGTGGGCGAAACGGAATCGTTTGAAGCTCGCGCGAAACTTCGTCGTAGCGCCCAGCGCTCACAAGGACAGCGCTGTTCGACCAAAAATGTTCAGCGAGAAATGCTCCAACAGGAAGGATGCCAGATAGAGAATGGAGCTTTCGAAGGAGGTAACTTGGTTCAGGCTGGCTTGCCGTTGCGGACATGCCCTCTCCGCCGCTGGCGCCTCTTTCCATTCGCTTGCGCGATACAGAAGAGACATTCTTTGCTCGCGGCCCTCTCAGTATAACAGTGGATGGTCACAGTGCAAAACGCGCGGTGCCTTCATAAATTTCGAAACTTACGGCAATTCTTCTCTCCAAATTCATCTTCGCGCTGGTATCTTAAGTTCAATCGCCCCGACCTCTCCCGGCGGGCACAAACGGAAACCACGGTCCCCATGAGCAGCGCAGGTCTTGTCTCTGAACTTGAACGTCTCGCAGCCGCTATCAGCACGCAAAAACAGGGCGAGCAGGAAATTTCGCTTCCGTCAGTCGCCGAACGCATCGCAAAATCGCTCGGTGTTAAGACGGAAGAGGTCGCCATTCTCGCCGTTTCCACGAAATGGCGCCATCTTCACTTCCTCGTTCCGCAAGCGCTAAAAAATGTCGGCTTTATCCCGCTATCAAGCCCTTCGGCGCTCGCCGCACGCACCGCACGCGAAAATAAGATCGAAATGGACAACCGTTTTCACGAAACACGGCACGCAAGTGTCTTTGAAGGCGTCAAAACAGAAACGCTCAGCGCCGAAGCCATTCAAAAAATCATCAGCGCGCCGATTCTCTGCGGCGAAAAAGTCGTTGGCGTAATCCAAATCAGCCGCAAAGGCATCAGCCCCGCCGCCGCCGGTCCGGATTTTGCCTCCGACGACCTCACCAAAGTGACTGCGCTCTGCCGCCCGCTTGGAAAACTGATCCAGCATCTCACCGGCGAATAGTCCGCGGACTCCTCGCGTTCATCTGCCCGTAACTTTCCCTCCGCGAGTCTCAATTGGCGTTGACTCTCACTACTGTTCTTGTTACTTTTTCTTTGCGCGATTTTTTCTCGCCCAGCTCACTCACGGAGGCTTCATACCGACACCATGGCGTTCGTCGCTAAGAAAATATTTTTGACCAAAGGCGTCGGTAAACATCGGGAAAGGCTCTCCAGTTTTGAGCTCGCATTGCGCAACGCGGGCATCGCGGCGTGTAACATCGTACGCGTCTCCTCGATTTTCCCGCCGAATTGCAAATTAATCTCGCGCAGCGAAGGCTTGAAGCACATCAAGCCAGGCCAAGTCGCGTTCACCGTCATCAGCGAAAATTCCACTAAAGAACCACATCGCCTGATTGCCGCCAGCATCGGCCTCGCGCTTCCCAGTGACAAATCTATGTACGGCTATCTCTCCGAGCATCACTCCTTCGGCGAAACCGAAGAAGTCGCCGGCGAATACGGCGAAGAACTCGCGGCGGAAATGCTCGCCACTACTTTGAACGTCGAATTTGATCCGGATCTTTCCTGGGACGAAAAAAAAGAGGTCTACCGCATTTCCAACAAAATCGTCCGCACCATGAATGTCACGCAGTCCGCTGTTGGCGACAAGCGCGGCCTGTGGACCACCGTCCTCGGCGCAGCCATCCTCATCGGCGAAGACGATTAATTTTTCTTTTGTTGGTTTTTGTGACGCCGCTTGCCTTTGCGAGCGGCGTTTTCATTTGTGGCGGGAACTACTTGTCCAAGTCGTAGGCCGTCTTCAGCCACTTCTTCACGTCGGCATCAATTTGCTTCCCATCCGTAATCTCAATCCGGTGTGTGATGCGGTCTTTTTTCGCCAGACCACCGGTATCCACCAATCGCTTCGGCAATTTCCCTTTGTACTGCGTCAGCGACAGCCCAAAATCAACGCGCGTATTCGTCGTCGGCTTGATCTGTGCAAATACATGATTTCTGTATAGTGGCACCATCGTTAAACACGGACATGCTTTTACATCCCCGCCGATTGATTTTCCCAATTTAAGCAATCCCTCGAAAATCGGCCGCAATGCTTCTTTCTTCCCCGCATATTGCTTTTCAACATATTCCGGCGCTGCCGCCAAATATTTCTCCGGCGAATCCTCCTCTGACTCCTTCCCCGCCACTCGCGCCGCAATCCACCATGCCGCGTTCGTTCCAAGCTTGTTTTGAATCTTCAGCCACTCACGCTGACTCTTTTCGTCCTTCGGCCCTTCTTTTTTCACGAACGCAATCCACTCTTCCAGCGATCGCCCCGTCTTCTGCTTCAGGTCCTCAATCCACTTCTGCACCATCGCCACGCTCGGATGCACGTCGTATATCGCTCTTGTTTTTGCTTTCGCCATGGCTGACCTCTCGTACTCCCAACTTTACCTTTTGAAATACCCGAGCCGTTCCAGCACCGCGCCTACCACCAGCGGGAGCGCCACCGTCGCATCCTCAAATACTTCCGCAAATCTTCCGCCCTCTTCCGGCGGTACAAATTTCCCCCAAGACACAGCTTCCGTGTACGTGCTTCCGCTAAGCCCGCCCCAATGCGCCGGCTCCGGGCAGATTCGCAGTCCGTAGTTATAGCGCTTCAGCGGCACATTCTTGTATCCGCGGCGCGCGAGCAGTTCCGCATAAACACCAAATTGCTGCGACCAATTTCGTGGTACACCGCCACCTACCGTAAAAATTCCCATGCGCTTGGTAGCCATCATCGTGTTCGCAAATTTCTCAAAGTCCTCAAACGGGTCAAAGCGCAGCAGCGGTCGTTTCTGTTCCTGCCTCGCAATCTTATGCAGAGCGAAGTCGATTCCCAATTCCGAATCCGAAAATGCTGGCACAAACACCGGCACGTTGTGATCGTAAGCGGATTTCAAAATTCCCCGCCCGGTAGATCCTTTTTTCAAGAATTCGCCGATGCGCCGGTGCACTTTCCAACTGCAAACCACCTCGTCGTCGTCCCACTCATCGAAGATGTGGTCCACAACCTCTTCCACGTGGTCTAGGTTCGTCTCTGGCTCGAGCGAATCGTAAACGCGGTTGTATCCCGCGTGAAAAAGCTCCTTGTCGTCCATCTTCGTCGGGTCGTAACGGAAGTGTGACAGTCCCGTCGCTTCCACCAGCCCGTGCGCCATCAGTGCGCCGGTGGAAACAATCGCCTTAACAATTCCGCTCTCGATCAAATCACAGAAAACCAACCCCATCTTTCCTACAGTCAATGCGCCCGAGAGCGTCATCACCACGAAGCAATCCTTGTCTCGCGCCATCGCTTCCAAAACATCGGCGGCGTCGCCCACCTGCCGCGCCGTGTACGCGGTATCGCCCATCGCACGCACCAGAGAATCAATGGAAGTGCATTTCGAAAGGTCCAGCGGAAAAATCGGCCGCAATTTGTCCTTCACTGGACTGTGCAACACTCGTCCGGTCACCGTTTTTCCCGCTCCAGTTCCAGTTATCTTTCGCGCTTTCTTCCCCGTCTTTTTTGCTTTCGCCATTTCTCTCCTGGTATTCCCTGTGAATTGCGCGTTACAGATTCATTCCGCGCGCAAAAACGTTCCGGTTCCCCGTTTAATTTCTCTGGGCATCTTACTTTTTCTTCTTCCGCCGCGTCAAAGCACTTTCACGGGCGTTCCCCGTTTTTCATGCGCATGTTACGATACAAACATGGCGGACAAATTCACCATCGGCCTCGTGCAAATGAAGTCCACGAAGAGCGCCGAAGAAAATCTCTCTCGGGCAATCGAAAAGGTTAAAGAAGCTGCCGCGCTCGGCGCGCAAATCATCTGCATGGACGAACTCTTTCGAGGCGAATATTTCTGCCGCACGGAAGACGCAGCGCTCTTCGATCTCGCCGAAGCCATTCCCGGCCCGACGACAAACGCTTTCGCGCAAATCGCAAAAGAAAAGAAAGTCGCCATCGTCGCTTCCCTTTTCGAGCGCCGTGCTGCTGGTGTCTATCACAACTCGTGCGCGGTCCTCGACGCCGATGGCACCTACCTCGGCAAATACCGCAAGATGCACATTCCCGACGACCCTCTTTATTACGAAAAATTTTATTTCACGCCCGGCGATCTCGGTTTTCTTAATTTCGACACAAAGTACGCGCGCATAGGCATCCAGATTTGCTGGGACCAGTGGTATCCGGAAGGTTCGCGACTCACCGCGCTGAGCGGCGCGCAAGTCATCTTCTATCCCACGAGCATTGGCTGGCACCCAAAAGAAAAAGCGGAGTTCGGCGCGGCGCAGCTTGACGCATGGCGCACCATCCAGCGCGCGCACGCCATTGCGAACGGCACCTACGTCGCCGTGGTAAATCGCGTCGGTTACGAAGGCGATCCAAAGGCAGGCGATCCCGGACTCGAATTCTGGGGCAACTCCTTCGTCGCCGATCCATTCGGCCAAATCGCCGCGCAAGCGGGCAGCGAAAAGGAAGAAATCCTCGTCGTCGAATGCGATTCAAAAAAGAGCGAAGAAACCCGGCGCAACTGGCCCTTCCTCCGCGATCGCCGCATTGACGCCTATCAGCCCATTCTCAATCGCTGGCTCGGCGAATGACCGCATCGTCGTCGAACGCAACGCCGCATCAGCGCGGCTACCGTATGCCCGCCGAATGGGAGCCCCACGAGGGCACCTGGCTTGGCTGGCCTCACGAACTTTCGGACTGGCCCGGCAAGTTCGCGCCGATTCCCTGGGCTTTCGCCGAAATCGTTCGGCACTTGGCCCGTGTCGAAAAAGTTTTTCTCTTTGTCGAAAATCGCGAAGCAGAATCGCGCGTCCGCACCATTCTTAAAAAGTCGCACGTAAATCTCGACGCCGTCACTTTCTTCCGCATCCCCACTGATCGCGGTTGGATGCGTGATTCCGGGCCAATCTGCGTGAAAAATCCGGCTGGCGAAGTCGCCCTCAACAATTTCTCTTTCAACGGATGGGCGAAATACGACAATCACAAGAAAGATGCGCAAATCGTCGCCCGCGCCAACAAATCTCTAAAAAGACAACTCTTCCTGCCCATGCACAACGGCCGCCGTGTGATCCTCGAAGGCGGCTCCATTGACGTCAACGGCAAAGGCACACTCCTCACCACCGAAGAGTGCTTGCAAAGCAAAGTTCAAGAGCGCAATCCCGGTTTCTCCAAACAGGACTATGAAGAAGTCTTTCGCAACCAATTCGGTATTGCGAAAGTTATCTGGCTAAAAAATGGCATCGCCGGCGACGACACGCATGGACATGTGGACGACCTCAGCCGCTTCGTTAACGAAACCACGGTCCTCACTATCGTCGAAGACAACACTTCCGACGCAAACTACCCGCACTTGCAAGAAAATCTGGCTCTCTTGAAACAAACCAAGAATCAGGAAGGCAAACAACTTCGCGTCGAAGAACTCCCCATGCCCGCGCCGATTTTCTTTGATGGCCAGCGCCTCCCCGCAAGCTACGCCAATTTCTACATAGCCAACAAACTCGTCCTCGTCCCCGTCTTCAACGATCCTAACGACCGCATCGCGCTCAACATTCTGGCAAAGTACTTCTTCGACCGCGAAGTCGTCGGCATCTACTGCCGTGACCTGGTTCTCGGCCTTGGCACCATTCACTGCATGACCCAACAAATACCCGCCGCTGGATAACATTCCTCCGACCCCTTGCGGAGGCAGTTTACAGAGCGGCCCCCTCTGCTACACTTTGAATACAGTCCATTCTCTGAAGGATGAGGAGTCGTATGTTCTCTTTTCTTTTGGTATTGGCTTACGTAGATCAAGTCTTCGGCGTCGTCATCGATCGCGGCCTCGTAAGTTGGATCCTCCTCGGCCTCATCGCCGGGTGGCTTGCCGGAAAAATCGCGCGCGGTCGCGGCTACGGCTGCCTCACGGATATTCTTCTCGGGCTCATCGGCTCCGTTCTCGGTGGCTGGATTTTCCGTAAACTCGAAATCGGCGCTGGTCACAGCGGCTGGCTCTATTCCCTCGCCGCCGCAACTGTCGGCGCTGTCGTACTCGTAGTCGTCGTGCATCTCTTCACCGGTTCGAAAGAATAATTCCAACCATCGCATTCCCATGGCCACTGGTCGCCTGCTACCGGCCACTGTCCACTGTGATACGATTCCCTATTAACGACTGGAGCTAACATCTCTTTGAGTAAGTCTTCGCAATCGCTTTTCGCAATTCCCCTTGGCGGTCTCGGCGAATTTGGCATGAATATGATGGCGCTTCGCTTCGGCGACGACATCATCGTCATTGACGCCGGAATGATGTTCCCCGAATCCGAACTCCTCGGCGTTGACCTCGTCATTCCGGATATCACCTACCTCAAGCAGAACCGTCATCTTGTCCGCGCCATCGTCCTTACTCACGGTCACGAAGACCACATCGGCGCTCTTCCCTACATCCTCCGCGATCTCAACGTTCCCATCTTCGGAACGCGCTTCACGCTCGCGCTAGTCAAAAAGCGTTTGGAAGAGGCCAACCTTCTCGAATCCACCACTCTGCGCGAAGTCATCCCCGGCCGCCGCGTCGAAATCGGCCCATACGAAATCGAATTCATCCCGGTCACACACAGCACCATCGATTGCGTGGCACTGGCTGTTCGCACTCCGGTTGGTGTCATCATTCACACCGGCGATTTCAAAATCGATCACACACCCGTCAATGGGGCTGGATTTGATGTTCCGACGTTCGCCAAATACGGCAACGAGGGCGTTCTGGCGCTCTTCTCCGATTCCACAAACGTAGAGCGTCCTGGATACACACAGTCCGAACGCGCCGTTGTTCCACGCATCGAAGAACTCTGCCGTTCCGCGCCGCGCCGCGTCATTCTTTCCTGCTTCGCGTCCTCTATTCACCGCATACAGCAAGTAATCGACATCGCCGCGCGCGTCGGCCGCAAAGTTGCATTTGTCGGCCGCAGCATGGTGGACAACGTCGAAATCGCCCACAATCTCGAGTGCCTCAGCATCCCGGACGGCATGGTCGTCCGTTCGCAGGACATTCGTGGCTTCGAACCCCGCAAAATTGTCATCCTCGCATCTGGCTCCCAGGCCGAGCCAATGTCATCTCTCTCCCGCATCGCCGTGGACAATCACCGCTTCGTCTCGGTAGATGAAAATGACACCGTCATCCTCTCTTCACGCATCATTCCGGGAAACGAAAAAGCCATCTTCCGCATGCTCGACCACATGTTCCGCCGCCGTGCTCTCGTCTATTACGATAATTCCGCCGGCGTCATTCACGTCTCCGGCCACGCGAGCCAGGAAGAGCAAAAACTTCTTCTCCAACTCGTTAAGCCGAAATACTTCATTCCAGTTCACGGCGAATTCCGTCATCTGTTTCGCCACGCTGCACTCGCACACCAGGTCGGCGCTGTCTCCGGCGAAATCCTTCTTCTCGAAGACGGTCATTGCATTGAATTCAATGAAGACGGTGCTTTCCGTCGCGACCCCGTTCCCGCCGGCCGCGTCCTCGTCGATTCCGGCTCGCTCGAGGAAATCGAAGAAGTCGTCGTTCGTGAGCGCAAACATCTTTCCGAAGACGGCGTAGTCGTCCCCATCATCGCCATCGACAAACACACCGGCAATCTGGAATCGCAGCCCGAAATCGTCACACGCGGATTTCTCAGCGACAACAACGGCAGCGAACTGATCGCCGGCGCACGCGAAATCATTTTGCGCACAATTAACACTTCCAACCCCGAGGAGATGTCCGATTGGTCCGTTATTAAAGAAAAAATCCGCGTGGACCTTAAACGCTACATCAACAAGCAAACGTCCAAGCGCCCCCTCATTCTTCCGGTTATTCTCGAAGTCTAATCGAGCTAAATCCTCGCTTTTCAACTGCCTTCGCTGTGGTTACATGAATTGTTTCAATTCTGCTAAATCGTTTTTCTAAATGCGTCCACTGTAGCGATAACTTGGATTTCCCTTCGTTTCCCGCAACAGCTATCCCTGCCCGGCGTCAAACTTTATGTACCACATGCGCGCGTCTTCGGCAGCGTTCAGCGAACACCGGAGAAAATTTCACGACGCACTCGAAAGGATCTCTTATGAACGTCAAGAATATTTCTAAAGGTCTTTTGCTTGGCGCTTCTCTCTTCCTGGCCACCTCCGCCTTCGCAGCCGACAAGGCGACTGTCACGGTTTACGAAGATGTGAAGCTCAACGGCAAGACGATTGCTCCCGGCAAGTACGACATCGAATGGACCGGCACTGGCGATCAAGCGCAGTTGAACATTCGTCACGGCAAGGAAACCATTGCCACGGCTCCGGCGAAGCTGAACGCGACCAAGTACGCTTCGACTTCCACGGGCTACTCCACCAAGAGCGAGACCGACGGCACCAAGGCGCTCACTTCTGTCTTTGTCGCGGGCAAGAAGTACACCATCGAGCTCGGCGAGGAAGTTGCCGCTGCTCCGGCCAAGTCCGATACCGCCGGCAACCGGTAATTCTCTGATCTAGCCAAATTTTTCCAACACAAGGCGCGTCCTCGCACCGCAGCACCGGGCGAGGGCGCGCTTTTCTATTTCGTGGTGACTCGCTAACTGGTCTTCAATTCGTTTCCGTCCTCGCTCCTTCCCCGCTACAATTGTTCTTTCAGGAGCTCAAGTGTCTTCGCCCGAATCTCCCATCGTAGAAAAAACTCCCAGTCGCGCGGCCTTCACCTTCATTCTTGTGATGATTGGCCTGGACTTTCTCTCCTTCGGCATCATCGCCCCCGTCTTGCCAGACCTCATTCGAAGTTTCGAAGGTGGAGACTTCGGACGCGCCTCGCTAATGATTGGCTATTTCGGCCTGGCATGGAACGCCATGCAATTCATTTGCTCCCCAATTCTCGGAGCGTGGTCTGACCGCTTTGGCCGTCGCCCCGTCATGCTCTTGTCTTGCTTAGGCTACAGCGTGGACTACGCCTTTATGGCGCTGGCTCCCTCGCTTGGTTGGCTATTTCTTGGCCGTCTGTTCTCAGGTGTGACTGCTTCCAATGTTTCCACCGCCTTCGCCTACGTCACCGACACCACGACTCCCGATAAACGGGCCAAAGCCTTTGGCATGATTAGCGCCGCTTTCGGCCTCGGCTTTGTTATCGGCCCAGTCCTCGGCGGACTCCTCGGCCATTACAGTCCTCGCTTTCCGTTTTGGGCCGCGGCCGGACTCAGTTTTATCAACGTCCTGTATGGTTTCTTTGTTTTGCCTGAGTCTCTTCCCAAGGAACGCCGCGCCAAATCCGCCTGGCACATGGCCAATCCTCTCGGCTCGTTGAAACTATTTCGTTCCCATCCGGAACTCACGGGCCTCGCTCTCGTCATCACGATTTACTATCTCGCACACCAATCGCTGATCTCTGTATGGGCGATCTACACCGAATACCGATACGCCTGGAGTAGTCGTGGTGTTGGCATTTCCCTTGGAGTGGTCGGGATTAGTGCCGCACTCGTCTCGGGCTTGCTCGTTGGTCCGCACGTCAAGAAATTCGGAGAGCGTTTCAGCCTTATCTCTGGATTGCTCTACGGCACAATCGGCTTCCTCTGCTTCGGCCTTGCCGCACGCGGCTGGATCATTCTCGCCACAATCCCATTCATCGCGCTCTGGGGCATCGCCGCGCCAGCCATCCAGGCGCTCATGGCTAAACACGTTGACCACTCATCCCAAGGTAAACTCCAGGGAGGTATCAACTCCCTTCGTGCGCTCACCGGAATGGCCGGCCCGATTCTCTACACCCAAGTTTTTGCTGCCGCGATCTCTCCTGCCGCAAGGATCCATCTCCCTGGCGCCCCCTATCTCGTCGCCGCCGTTCTGCTTGGTTGCTCATTGCTGCTCGCGATCTTTGTAACCCGCGCTGGCCACGTTCCCGTCGCGGTTCCAGTCGTAAACACTCCCGCGGATTGACCTTCACATAGGTCAAAAACAAAATCGCGGACTGGATCTCTCCAACCCGCGACAAAAGTTGTGACTCAAAATCCTTTACCTGACCCAGCGCTCCACCCGTACCGGTCCATTGAACCAGGTATCATTAGTTTTCGCCGACAACCAAGCAGCGCTCACTTCCGCCACTCCACCCTGCAACGGATCCGAGTCAATGCATTGCCCATTTCCAAGGTACGCCACCACGTGCACTCCATTCACCGCCAGCACGTCACCGGGTTTCACCTTGTTCCAATCCAATTTCGCCAGGCTGTCCGCTTCCGTCACTTCCTCCAGATTCCCGCCGCAGCCTTCCCACAACTCCTTCGCCGTGCAATGAATCCTCGTTTTGGAAATGCGATCGTGTGCCTTGCAGATCAGCGACGAGCAAGTCTCATCCAAATACGCAGCGCCGTTGTACGACCGCAATGCATCCACGTAGGTTTTCGGTTCCGAGAGAATTAATCCGCCGACAACGAAGAAGAAGGTCAACAGCAGCTTCATGGTCCCCATACCTCGGCTTTGCGATTCGGACAGCTCCTTGAATCGCTTTGCACTCCGCCGGGGGACCTGTCCTGGCTGGCGTGCAACCTGTCCGTAAGGACAGTGTCAGCCAAGCCAAAAAACCGGACCATGGTACAGGGGTCCATTTTGGAACACCTGGGAGGACTACCCCCTTTGCAGGACACCCGTACTAGAACCTGAAATACTAATCCCTTTTGAATCAGCACCTTGGCGGCGTCACGCAATCCAGCCTTTCATCTTTCATCGCCGCGAACTGATCCTTCGCCGTGAAGGTCATCATTTACCCTTCGAAGCGCGGCAAAAAAGCGCTACCCTCCTCTTCTCGGAGAGCATCCAACGGTTGAATTTCCACCTTCACCCCTTCAGCTCCCAAGGAGACTCACATGGCAAAGAAAACGGCTTCAAGCAGCCCCCAAAGCGGTACGGAACGCGCTCGCCCCATCCTGCACCAGCGTTCCAGCGAAATTCAGCCTTACGGCAAAATCGCAAAACTCTCCATCGCACTCGATGAAAACGTCTGCGCTGCGAGCGCGGAAAATCTCAATCAAATCCTTGCGGATACCATCACTCTTCGCGACCTCTACAAAAAGCATCATTGGCAAGTCGCCGGCCACACTTTCTACCAACTGCATCTTCTGTTCGATAAGCACTACGAAGAGCAGGACGAACTTGTGGACACCATCGCCGAACGAATTCAGCTTCTTGGCGGCGTGAGTCTCGCCATGGCCGCGGACATCGCCGAAACCACCATCATTCCTCGCCCGCCGCGCGGCCGCGAAGAAGTCCCCGTGCAAATCTCGCGCCTCCTCGAAGCCCACGAAATCTTGCTTAAGGAAGCACGCACCATGGCCAAGCAAGCCTCCGAAGCCGGCGATGACGGCACGAACGACCTTCTCGTCAGCCAGATCATTCGCACCAACGAGCTTCAGGTCTGGTTCGTTTCCGAGCATCTTGTGGACGTTCCGCTCGTCAAGGCAGACGCCCCTTCAAAAACGAAGGCCGCTTCCGCCGACTGAATTTCCGTTCACCAACAAAAATGCAGGGGCACATGCCCCTGCATTTTTCTTTTCCCCTTAACTTTCCCCGACCCAGCCGAAAGCCCCAGCTCGTATTGTTCGCTGTCCTCAACAATCGGCCTTTACGCCGCCTTCCTAATGAAATTTTTGCAGGACGCCGCGCGTACTTTATGACAGACTGAACGCCTTCCCGCATTCCTCGCAAGGAGCAACTATCATGGCTACTGCTATTCCTTCTCAATCCGTCGGTTCGACCATCATCCCGGGCATGCGGTATCGCAACGCCCCCGCCGCGATCGAATGGCTCTGCGACGCTTTCGGTTTCGAAAAGCATCTCGTCATACCAGGCGAGAACAACACCATCGCCCATGCCCAACTCAGCTTCGGCAGCGGCATGATTATGCTCGGCTCCATCAACGACAACGAGTTCAACAAAAACATGAAGCAGCCCGACGAAATCGGCGGAGCGGAAACACAAAGCTGCTACATCGTCGCCGCGGATACTGACGCCCACTACGCCCGCGCCAAAGCCGCCGGCGCCCAAATCCTCATTGATATTCACGATGAAGACTACGGCGGCCGCGGTTATGCCTGCCGCGACCTCGAAGGCCACATCTGGTATATCGGCTCCTATAACCCCTGGCATTCCTAACGACCAATGCCTGTTTGAGGTATTCAAACGGTTCAAAGCTGTGTAGAGTACCGCTCATCGTGAGCGCCCAGGTGCTCGCCAATTTCCGCTTTAGGGGACCACCGTGGACAAACCTCTTCAGCCCGCCAACGCAAAGCAAAAATCCGTTTCCCGCCGCAAATTCCTCGCCCAAACGGCAACCACCGCCCTCGGTTTTTCCATCGTTCCGCGCCGTGTCCTCGGCGGCGTAGGCTACGTACCGCCCAGCGACAAGGTAAACATCGGATTCATCGGCGTCGGTGCACAGGGCATGCGCGTGATGTTTCATTTCCTCAAGGAACCGGACGTGCAAGGCGTCGCCGTTTGCGATGTCAATAAATCCGGCGCGAACTACCCGCAATGGAGCCCCCGCGAATTCTCCAACTCCGTCAACAACCTTCTTGGCGTCTCCTCCGGATGGGATTGGCTCAGCCCGGACGATCCGATTCAGCTCTCGCACACTCTGAAGGTCACGGCCGGCGTGGCAGGCCGCGAGCCCGCGCAAAAAATCGTTGATGCGTACAACGCTACCGGCTCCCGTTCCGGAAATTCCCGCGGCTGCGCTGCCTATTCCGATTTCCGCGAACTCCTAGAAAAAGAAAAAGACCTCGACGCCGTCGTCGTCTGCACCACCGACCATCTCCACGCCGCTATCTCCGCCGCGGCCATGCGCAAACACAAACACGTTTTCTGCCAGAAGCCCCTCACGCATACCATCTACGAAGCGCGCCGCATCGCGGAGATCGCGCGCGAAACCGGCGTCGCCACGCAAATCGCCGTCGGCAATCAAGCATCAGAAGACACCCGCCTTCTTTGCGAATGGATTTGGTCCGGCGCCATCGGCTCCGTCCGGGAAGTGCATAACTGGTCCGGGCGCCCGTTCTGGCCACAAGGCCTCGATCGTCCCAAAGAAACCGAACCCGTTCCCGACGGCCTCGATTGGGATCTCTGGCTCGGCCCCGCGCCCACACGTCCATACAATCACGCCTACCTTCCTTTTTCCTGGCGCGGCTGGGCGGATTTCGGATGCGGTGCACTCGGTGATATGGGCTGCTACAGCTTTGACACAATCTTCCGCGTCCTCAAACTGGAAGCTCCGTCGAGCGTCGAAGCGAGCTCCACGGATCGCTATCCAGAAACCTATCCGAACTCCTCGCTAATCACATTCAACTTCCCAGCGCGCGGCGAAATGCCGCCCGTCAAATTCACCTGGTACGACGGTGGCCTCAAGCCTCCCCGCCCCGAAGAACTCGAAGACGATCGTCCGTTCACAGCGGAAGGAGAAGACGGCGAGGAAGGTCTTCTCTTCGTCGGCGACAAAGGGAAAATTCTTTGCGGCTTCAACGGCGCCAAGCCGCGCCTCATTCCCGACGCGAAAATGAAAGCGTTTCAGCCGCCGCCCAAAACTCTGCCTCGTTCTCCCGGCAATGAGCGCGAATGGCTCGACGCGGCAAAAGGCGGCAAGACAAAACCCGGCGGCAATTTCGAATTCTCAGCGCTCGTCACCGAAACTTTGTTGCTCGGCAACGTCGCTTCCCAAACCGGCCAAAAATTAAAATGGGATCGCGCCAATCTGAGAACCACTAATTCCCCGGCCGCCGATAAAATCGTCAAACCCGACCGCCGCCAAGGCTGGGAGCTCTAGTCATTTCCGTTTAGGAGGTCAGGGCTTCGGCCACGGCGTAATAAACTTGAAGCATTAGGAGGTCGGGGCTTTAGCCCCGACGTAACAAACGTGAAGCGTTAGGGGCTTTAGCCCCTGAAGAAAGCAGGTTGACATGCCGTCCATCTCCCGCCGTGATTGTCTAAAATCAATTGTCGCAA
>Ga0210402_10003034_pt1 | contig 15952 bp, 13 predicted proteins | sample IncBWC7MmetaG_FD_161055 | JGI IMG/M metagenome (GOLD analysis project Ga0210402, IMG submission 161055) | Forest soil microbial communities from Barre Woods Harvard Forest LTER site, Petersham, Massachusetts, United States - Inc-BW-C-7-M | ecosystem: Environmental > Terrestrial > Soil >...
GTTCATATGCAGCGCTGCCGCATATGGAATCTCTTTCGATATCCGGCCTCGAGTCGGCTTACGGTACCATCTGGCACCAGCGATTCCAATATGCAGCGCCTTGCCTATGACCAAGATCACGATTCATCCCGCGTGGACCTTCACCAATGAGCTTGGCGACCGCGTCGATCCACATCTCTTCAGCTTGCTGGGAGCGGTTCGTGACACGGGCAAGCTCACGCTCGCGGCAACGCGCATCAAGCTGTCTTACCGCCACGCGTGGGACTTACTCCACAGGTGGTCAACGTTTTTCGGCGGCCCGCTCGTTGCGATGCAGCGCGGCAAGGGTGCGCAGCTGACGCCACTAGGGACTACGCTGCTTTGGGCCGAGCAGCGAACCGAGGCCAGCCTTTTCCCGCAGCTGGAGAACATCGCCTCGGAGCTCAACATTGAGATTGGCCGAGCCCTCAAGGCATCACAGTCGATCATCCGCATCCACGCTAGCCACGGTTACGCCATCGAGAAATTGCCAGGGCTAATGCGGCAACACGGGCACGCAACGGTGGACCTTCAATACATGGGCAGTATCGCTGCGCTCGAATCGTTGTCTCGTTCGCGTTGCGACTTGGCGGGCTTCCATGTTCCGATCGGCAAACTCGCCAAGAGTCTTTGGCAGCACTACGCCAAATGGATCCGCCCTCGACAGCAGAAGATAATCCGGTTGGTGTTGCGCACCCAGGGACTTATTGTTCCGAAAGGCAATCCCAAGAATATCCAGTCGATTGGCGATCTGGCCCGTCCTGGACTTCGCTTCGTCAACCGACAGGCAACGTCGGGAACGCGCATTCTTCTTGATGGGTTGGTGAATGCGCAGGCAATTGATGCGCGCCAAATCCAAGGTTACGAGAGCGGCGAGTTCACGCATGCTGCTGTGGCCGCGTTCGTGGCGAGCGGGATGGCAGAGGTTGGCTTTGGGGTTGAACCGGCGGCGCGCCAGTTCAAACTGGATTTCGTGCCGATAATCAAGGAGCGTTACATGCTCGCGTGTCGAACGGGAACGCTAGAGCGCGCGTCGATTCAAGAACTGGTCGCCCTGCTCAAAGGCAACGAGTTTAGTCAGATAATCGCGCGACTGCCCGGGTATGCCCCGGATGCCCCCGGTACAGTCGAGTCGATCCGACAAGCGATTCCGTGAAAAAGACTAGGCGGTTTGTGCTGCGCCTGCTGTTCGCCCATGTCTTTACATCGCGTGGGCGGATTTTGAGCGCCTTGAATGCCGTCGAACGTCGCAGCTAAACGCCGAAGAGCGCGGCGTTGCCGACTTCGGCTGGCGAAACGCTAGCACAGTGCTAATCGCTTTCGGCTGTCGGAGACAGCGTCTACGTCGTCTACGCACGCGACGGCGCACCTGTTTCCGATGATGAGGGGCGCATTGCGCTGATTGTGGTCACTGACATGCGCCCCGTACGCCACGTGAAATGGTTCCAGCGGCTGACACTACGAGTTGCTTAGACTTGTAATGGAGGTGATGCGATGAACCGACAACCACGAGAGTTTCTGCGATCGCGCGGAAACTCACGTGAAAAGTGCACAGCGCGCTGGCTATGTACTCAACGCCACGGCCCGCTTTCACCGCAACGTTAATGTGGCTTGCAACGCGGACGTTAATTGCACGACAGTCAACGTTCCTGAAGAGGATCCGGCGCACGCGTTTCCGTGATCGCATTCTGCCTTTGCCGTGCCTTTGCCGTGCTTTTGACGTGAATAATCACTTGTATCGTTCGTGTGGGGCGAATACATTCCGAATCGAGGCGAGACTCTGGAGCAATGCCCGAAAGTGCATCGATCCTCGGAGTCGTCGACTCAATCCGAGTGTGCGATCTACAGGAACCGGCATGGCGCCGGCCCTATTCATGAAGGAAATACCATGACCACGACGACCATTGAAAGAGAAGAGCTGATCACGCAAGAGAATGCGGCCGAAGCGAAGCGGCGCATTCACTCTGAACTGAGAATTCAATCACCGCTACATCCGCCGCAGCACTGGCTCTCCATCAACTTCGCGAATACGGACGCGGCGTTGGCGTGGCTGAACACCAATCCTGTTCAGTCAGCCGGCGAAGTCGCCGCAACGGCGCGCAATGACGGCTCGGTATCGATGCTGACGATCATGCCGCCGACTTCTCCCTTGCAATCGCCGCAACGATGGTTCTATCGCGACTTCGCGAGCCCGAACGATGCGGTGTTCTATTTGAACGAGGCGCCGGCTCAATCAGACGGGGAAGTCAGCGCGACGCTGCGAAACAACGGCCACGTCGGCGTGTTCTATATCGCCCCGGCTTGAGCCCGTGGCAAGACCGCTTCAGGTTCAACAGACGCAACAGCTGCGTCTGTTGAACCTATCGCACACAAAATGTTGCCTTTAGCTACCTTTAGCTATTGATTGGTATTTTCATCACGTATCGTTTTGATCATTAACGGAGCCAAAGAACCATTGCGGCTTGCAGCCGGCCCGCGCCAGCTGGGGCGGAGATCGCTACCTGGATGGCACGGCGGGGCGGCGCGTCGCTAAACTATCACCAGTGTCGCTTTGAGGTCGGCTAGCGTGCCATGCTTTAACAGCTCACTCTCTTCATCGGCTGTGAGTCCGGTTACCGGTGCGCCGGCGGTGCGCGCCTAGGACAAAGTGTCGCGGGAGGTCTCCGAAAGTGTTCGCACCGTCAAGCCGGAATCGCGCGCCGGTGACGTGTAGCGAGTGGCGAAGCCCGCATAGCCTGGTACCGGGAGCGCGTTCTGTCCGAAAACTCGAGCGATGACATCACGCCGCTTCGCGATAGTAGAAGTTGAGCATTCCACCGAGCCGCCGGCGCCGGTGTATTGGAGCATCGTGCGAAGCAATAGCCGCGTTGCTGTAGATTAGTTTGTTGCCGAGCCCCTGATGATTTCGCTCTGCGTGGTAATGGCCCATGTATTCGGCCACCGCGCAACGCAACGACGCCTGCCCGATGAAGATCATCCGATTCAGACATTCGGACTTGATCGAGCGAACAAATCGCTCCGCGTATGCATTCAGGTTCGGCGATCGAGGTGGTAGCCGGATGACGTTCGTTCCACTGCCCCGGATCAGCCGTCGGAATTGATCCGTGTACTTGGTATCCCGATCCAGAATGAGATACCCCTTCCCGCCCATCGCCCCGCTTTCCGAATCAATCAGATTGCGCCCGGCTTGCAGCATCCACGCTTCATCCGGTCTCGTCGTGATGCCTACGATGTCCACAACCCGATCGGCAAGATTGATCACGAACAGCAGATAGTGGGTCGCCAGCCCTTTCATCGTCCAGACTTCCGCAGTCAGGAAGTCACTTGCTGCCAGTAGCTTCCAATGCGCCTTAAGGAAAGTCGACCATGTCGTTCGCTTGCTCCGCTCCGGAGACGGCTCGATGCCGCTGCGCTTCACTCGGCCTGAAGGAATTCGATGACAGGGAGTAATATGGCCCGTCAATTTGCACGAGGGGGCTAGCATGGGACTGATTCGGCTAGGCAACAAGCCACCCTTGACGGTAGCTCCGGAGGATACGGTCGTCCGGGCGGCGCGCGCGATGACCGAACGCCGCGTCGGTGCCGCGACCGTCCTCGAAGGGACTGGGGTCGTCGGCGTGGTGACTGAGCGTGACGTGATGGAAAAGGTCGTCGCTACCGGCGAAGACCCCAATACAACGCGCGTGCGGGACATCATGTCGAGTCCGGCGCTATCGGTTAGCGTGAACACCTCGGTGGCCACAGCCGCAGAACTGATGCGCAAGCATCACATCCGCCATCTGGTCGTCCTGGACGAGCACGAAACGCTGGTCGGCATGCTGGCCCTGCGCTACCTACTTTACGACCTCATGGACGACATGGAGCGCAACGTCAGCGATCTTATAGGCCATATCATGACCGACGGACCGGGCGGATAGGTGGCCGGCGCTCGTGGCGGAGGTCGGTTCAGAACCATCTTGACACTCGATTGTGGATGCAGATCGGCAGAGCAGGGCCTGGCTTCAGGTGCGAGTGAAAGGGTCAACGGAAAATTCATCGGCTGCGCCGGAGCCCGCCACCCTCGCGCTTCTTGGTCTCGGCATCGCCGGACTCGTTCTGAGAAAGCTTAAAAACACTGAGTGCAATAGCAACCGTGTCAGCCCCGCTTTGGCGGGGTTGGTTGTTTGTGGTGATGGAGACACCGGCAGCTTGTGGCCGTAGCGGAAGGCTACCCAACCACGGCCGACTCGCAACCGAACACGTAAAGTGTTGCGAGTTGCCGCACTAACAGACCGCAGAACCCGCGACAATCGATAACCGCTTACGACCTCTTTGCCGCCCGTCGGGGGCTAGCGCGTACCGGCACCTTTGACGAACTCTACCGATTCCCGAAAAAGTGGGAGATCCTCCTCGTAGTCGGCCGCATCGGCGCGGTCGATCTGTATCCATTCCCGAGTGCTTGCGACACCACCGGGCTGAAATGGAACGACGTTGTCCCTCGAAAACTGCAGTTCCGTCGCAGTGGCGACCGGCAGCCGCAGTCCAACCCCGTTGCCGCTAATGCAAGCGAACATCTTGTCAGTGACGAAGTAAGCGGCGAGGCCATTGATCGTTCTCGCGCTGACGCCGGGCAGCGTAAGAAGTAAAGCGTCAAGCCGTGCCTTGCGGCGGGACTCGGGTGTGTCGATAGTCAAGGGCCTGCCTCTTTTATTAATTGAGCAATTGAAACGACGAGCCGCAATTAGGCGGCCGTTCGGGTCGCGTTAACGAGGATGCAGACAACGTTCCATGTCGTTTTCTGTGCATCGTGACTGTGCGGCCTCAACGGTTGAAAGAGGCGCCGAGGCGCTTCAACCGGTTGTGCCGTATGCCACCTCAGTGGGCTTCATTTTGTGGGCGACGAGGCAACCCTTCCTCGCACGATGCCGTAGGTGCTTGGTGAGCTCGGCTCCTTCGATCACCGCGACGGTGGCCTTGCCGACTCGGTTCGTCCCGTGCACAACGACCTTGGAAGAGGCGGTCAACCCGACGGAAATGAGCTTCTCAGTCCGATCAAGCCCCATGATGATGACTCCCCGCCCCTTCGGCACCTCACGCATTTCTTCGACCGGAAAGACGAGTAGCTTTCCTTTGGCGGACAGCGCCGCGACGTGATCCAATCCCGCGGACATGGCTACAGGCGCCAGAGGTTCTTCGTCTTCTTCGAGGGTCATGAACGCCTTGCCTGCCTTCACGCGTGAGACCATGTCCTGCACCGCCGCGACGAAGCCATAGCCGCCGTTACCGGCGACCAGGTACTTCTGTTCGGGCGACGCCGAGATCGCCTGGGCGAGCTTGGCGCCTGCTTGGAGCTCGATCAACGTCGTCACCGGCACTCCATCGCCGCGCCCACCGGGAACGTCCGATGCGCGAATCGTGTAAGCGCGACCCTTGGTGTCGAGAACCACGATCGGGTTCACACTCCGCGTTTCCAGGAGCGCCAGCGCGGCGTCGCCGGCCTTGTATGCGAACTGTGTTACGTCGAGTCCGTGTCCCTGGCGCGATCGGATCCAGCCGTGGCGAGAAACGGTGATCGTGACCGGTTCGTCGGGCACCGTCCGACTGACAACCGCCGGCGCCACTGCTTCAATCTGCGTCCGGCGCGCATCCGCGAATTGCGCTGCCGCGGCCTCGATTTCTGATATGACAAGCTCCGAGAGTGCCCGGGTGTCGGACAAGATGTGCTTCAGTCCTTTGCGCTCCGCCTTGAGTGCCTTGAGCTCATTCTCGATCTTGATGCCCTCGAGGCGCGCCAACTGCCGCAGACGGATTTCCAGGATATCGTCGGCCTGAATTGCTGTGAGCCCGAAAGTCTCGATGAGGTCGGATTTCGGATCGTCAGCCTTACGGATGACGCGGATCACCTTGTCGATCGACAGCAGCGCCTGTTGCCTGCCTTCAAGGATGTGAATGCGGTGATCAACTTCGCCGAGGCGGTACTTGGTGCGTCGCGTGACGGTCTCGAACCGAAACGCGATCCACTCCTCGACGATCTGCTTCAGGTTCTTCGGGCGCGGCCGCGCATCGCGCCCGAGCATGACCAAATTGACGGAAAGGCTCGATTCGAGCCGGGTGTTGGCGAGCAGCAGGTTCACGAACTCCTGCGGGTCCTGCCGACTCGACTTCGGTTCGAGCACGATGCGAACCGGCGCGGTCTTGTCGGACTCGTCGCGAATGGCGTCAAGCACGGACAGCATCAGCATCCGCAGGTTGACCTGATCCTGGGTAAGAGACTTCTTGCCTTCCTTCGGTTTCGGGTTGGTGGCTCGCTCAATGTCCTCCAACACCTCGCGCGTTGACACGCCAAAAGGAAGCTCGGTGACGGCAATCCGCCACTGTCCTCGCGCAAGCTCTTCGAGGCTCCAGCGCGCGCGCATGCGCAGGCTGCCCCGTCCGCTTTCGTAGATGGCCCGGATGTCCTCGGCCGCAGAGATGATGTGGCCGCCGCCGGGAAGGTCAGGCCCGGGGATGAACGCCATGAGTCCACCCGCGCTGATTTGCGGATTGCGGATGGCAGCGATTACCGCGCGTGCGACCTCGCCCAGGTTGTGCGACGGAATATCGGTCGCCATGCCCACGCCGATCCCCGAGGTGCCGTTGAGAAGCAGCATCGGCAGGCGAGCCGGCAAGAGCTTCGGCTCCTTGAACGCGCCGTCGTAATTGGGCACGAACTCAACCGTGTCCCGGTCGATTTCCGAAAGCAGCAATTCGGCAATCGGGGTCAAGCGGCACTCGGTATAACGCATGGCCGCGGCACCATCCCCGTCGCGCGAGCCGAAATTGCCCTGACCATCGATCAGCGGATAACGAAGGCTGAAGTTCTGCGCCTGTCGCACCAGCGCGTCGTAGGCCGCGGTGTCTCCATGGGGATGGTACTTGCCCAGTACGTCGCCCACCACGCGCGCCGACTTGACGTGCCTCGCGGGTGCATAGAGTCCCAGCTGGTGCATGGCGTAGAGAATGCGTCGCTGCACCGGTTTCTGGCCGTCTGCGACGTCGGGGAGCGCCCGCCCCATGACGACGCTCATCGCGTATTCGAGATAGCTCCGCTCGGCGAACGCGGCCAGTGGCAGCGACTCATCTTCTCCGTTCGTGCCGTCGTTACCGCGCGACGGTGGAGTTGGGGGCGACTGGGATCGCGATACGGCGGGCGCGTCGCCAGCGAAGAGCTCGCCGCTCAACGTGTCGTCAGCGCCGATGGCCGCACGTTTGGCAGCTCGGGGCGGCGGTTTGGTCCTGCGGGTTCTTGCCATGCAATGATTCGGTCGACGTGGGAATACAGATTCGTGTCGAAGGTTCAGATGTCCACGTCGACCGCGCTCCCGTACTGCTCCATCCACTCCCGGCGGCTCGCCGCTTCGGTCTTGCCCATGAGCTTGGTGAACACCCGCATCGCGTCGGCCGCCTGCTCCGGCGCGACGCGAACGGGCAGCACCCTGCGGGTCTCCGGGTTCATGGTGGTCTCCCAGAGTTGCTCGGGATTCATTTCGCCCAGGCCCTTGAACCTGCTAACGGTCCACGAGCCCGGTTTCACCCCTTCCTTGGTGAGCCTGTCTTCGATGGCTGCGAGCTCGCCGTCGTCCAACGCGTAGAGCTTGCGTGCCGGGCGCTTGCCGAGCGGCGGTACATCCACCCGGTAGAGCGGCGGACTGGCTACGAAGATTCGGCCATGCTCGATCAGCCTTGCGAAATGCTTGAAGAAGAGCGTCAGCAAGAGCACCTTGATGTGGCTGCCGTCCACGTCCGCGTCGGCCATGATGATGATCTTCGAGTAGCGCAGTCCTGTCAGATCCGCCTCGCCGCTTGCACCGTGCGGGTCCACCCCGATGGCGACCGCGATGTCGTGAATCTCGTTGTTGGCAAATAGCCGATCGCGCTCGACTTCGAAGGTGTTCAATACCTTGCCGCGCAGCGGCAGGATCGCCTGGTATTGCTTGTCCCGCGCGAGCTTCGCCGAGCCGCCCGCCGAATCGCCTTCGACCAGGAACACTTCGCGCCGGGAAACGTCATCCGATTCACAGTCAGTGAGCTTGCCCGGCAGGACCGCCACTCCCGAGCCCTTTTTCTTCTCCACCTTCTGCGCCGACCTCATGCGCGTTAACGCCTGCTGGATGGCGAGCTCGGCAATGCGCTTGCCGTGATCGACGTGGGCGTTGAGCCATACCTCCAGTGGATCCTTGATGACCTGCACGATCAACTTGAGCGCGTCGCGACTGGTGAGCTTTTCCTTCACCTGACCTTGGAACTGCGGATCCAGGATTCGTGCCGAGAGCACATAGTGCAGCTTGGCGGAAACGTCTTCGGTTTGCAGCCGCGCGCCGCGCGGCAACAGGCCATGGTGATCGACAAAGGACTTCACCGCTTCGAAGAGCGCCGCACGAAGTCCCGCCTCGTGGGTGCCGCCCGCGGCGGTGGGGATCAGATTCACATAACTTTCACCGCCACCGCTGCCCTCCTCGTACCAGGCGAACGCCCACGCGGCCCCTTCGCCCTCGGCGTAGGTATCACCGTCGCTTGGTTTACCGAGGTACGTCTCGCCCTCGAAGATCGGCGCGACCGGCTGCGCGCCTTCACTGAGCTCCTCGAGGTAACCGTTGAGCCCGTTCGGATACGACCACGTGCGCGTCGTGGGCGCTTTGCCTTTCTCGACATGGAGGCTCACCTTGACGTTCGGCAGCAGGACGGCCTTGGCCCGTAACGAGCGCTCGAGTTCGGGCAGTGAGATGTTGGGTGAGTCGAAGTACTTGGGATCCGGATACGCGCGCACCGTCGTGCCGCTGGCGCGGGCCCCGCTGTTGCCGATGACCTTCAGCGGCTCTACAACTTCGCCGTCCGCGAAGACGATGCGATAGAGTTTGCCATCGCGTTTGACTTCCACTTCGAGACGTTTGGATAGTGCATTCGTCACCGATACCCCGACGCCATGCAAGCCGCCGGAGAAAGCGTACGCGCCTTGTCCCGTCTTCTTATCGAACTTGCCGCCGGAGTGCAGTCGGGCGAACACGAGCTCGATCGTTGGCACCTTCTCATGCGGGTGAAGGCCGACCGGAATGCCTCGGCCATCGTCCTCCACCGACACCGAGTGGTCGACGTGAACCCGGACATCGATGCGCGATGCGTGACCGCCCAGCGCTTCGTCCGCCGCGTTGTCGATGACTTCGTGAATGATATGGGTCGGATCGACCGTCCGCGTGTACATCCCCGGACGCTCCTTGACAGGTTGCAGGCCCTTGAGCACGCGAATCGATGATTCTTCGTATTTGCCTTTTGCCAAATTTGTTTCCTTTAGACCTCATCTGCGCCGCAATGGAGCACGGCCGGCTGCTCGCCTCGCCCTAGGGTTTGATCAAACGCAGGTCCGTTTCAACTGTGCTTGGTTTGGAGATGGTTATCCGCTTGAATGCAGGATGCAGCGGATTGAGCAGATAGTTTGATTCGCGCGGTACGATCGCGCTCGGTACCGCGAGCACCGCTGCCTTCCGTTTACTTGCCCATTCGGCCCCGATCGCCTGGAGCTTTGGGCGAGAGCCAAGTTCTCGCCAGTCTGAAGGCAAATCAGCGATGCTGACGCGATCAATCGTCAGTCCGCTTGGAATACGCGCTTCGATCATGACGTAGCGCGCTCTGAGCGGCTGGTCCTGGACGAGCATCTCCAACATAGCGAGCGATTGATTCGCCGCCGTGTAGACCACGGGCACCCCTTTGGGACTCCACCGCCCTCCGTAGAGTCGCGCACCCTCTCCGGAAAAGGCACACCGCGCGAACCTGGCCGTCGTGATCCGCCAGACGATCAGCATTGCCGGTTACGCGAACACTCCGTGTTCAATGCGCCCCAGAGTATCGAGCACGCTTTCGGCGCCGATATCGGTATCGAGCAGATTCAGCGGCGCATTGCCGCGCAGCGCTGCATTGGGCGACTTGAGCCAATCGATTGCGGCGGCCGCGCCATCAAAGACTTCACTCGCGCGGCTCATAACCCGAGCCAGGCGGAGCAGCTTCGACGATTCTTCGCTGTTCAGCACGCCTTCACGCTTCCGACGCGCGAGAGTGCGCTCAGGGATACCCAAAGCCTGGGCAAGCTCCGATTGAGATACGTGCACAGCGCTGAGCACGGACTCTACTGCCGCCGCCGGCATGCCCTCGCGGATCATTCCAACCCAGTCCAGTGACGAATATGGCTTAACGCCCAAGACACCCTTGCCACCGAGCACATTCTCTACGGACTGAAATGCCTTTGCGGCAGTGGCGCGACTAGCCATGGTCAATTACCTCTTTTGCCAATTGGCACCTATTATAGTCATTTTTGGCAGGAAGTCCAAGACTGAGCTGCGGTCGACTGAGATCGTCGACTGGTTCGAAGAGGGGTCGAGCAGAGGGAAACACCCGCTCGTCTCGGCAACTACACCCATCCGTATGTGTTCGGCTAATCGCTAAGGCGCCCCTTGTGTCACGCGCTGAAGCACTGCCTCTCGAACAGGTGCGTGGAACGAGTCTGGAAGTGCAAACCGGGCCGTCTCGCTCGCTGCCTCACGGTCGAACCCGAGATTGTTCGGGCTCGTAGCCGCACAGCATCCGAGGCAAGAACAGCGTCGCATGTTCATGCCACGAGCCGAGGTTTTCCTATCTTGCCCGCGGCTGCGTCGTACCCGGCTTGCCGCCGCTCGCTAATGCCGGAGGCCGAGAAGTCGGAAGCGCCGTTCACGTTGGTATTGGTGAGCTCGACGATATTGATGGGGTCGGCGAATTGTTTCAACGTCTTGTAACCCGGATGTTTGGTGAGCGGCCTCAGCTCCTTATGCTTCTCCAGCAGTTTGTCGAATTCCTTAGTGAACAGAATCAGGTCGGTCGTCTGCCGAGCGCGGCTGAGATCCTGTTCCGCTTTGTTGCTGAAAGCGACCGTCATCATCCGCATCACCACGGCGGGAATGTTGTCCGGCAGAGGGGCGGCATTTGGGAAGAGGTTGACGACGTACATGGTCTTGTCCAAATCATTGCTATCCTGCAGGGCGTCGATGACCTTGGACAAGGGCGTGTTGTCGAACAGACCGCCATCCCAGTACAACTGTTCAACGCCTTTGTCCGGCGACGGCGCTGCAGTCGGGGGGAAGCTCGGAGGCAAGCTCCCACTCGCACGCACATGCGCCGCTTCGATCTGCATGTCCTTGCTGTCGAACCGTTCCAGCCTGCCTGTGAGCAAATTCGTCGCAGTGAGTATGAGCCTGGGCGCCTGATCCTTCGGCTTAAGCTTGAAATTCGCGGGCCTGAGCTTCTTAAAGTCCACGTTTCGCGCGAGCGTCTCGTCAAGTGGCGCGGTGTCGTAGAAACTGGTCCACCCCATGATGTTGAAATAGTCTGTGCGCGGGCGGTACATGCCCGGATTTCCGAACATCGACATCTTCTGGTTCATGTTTGCCGCCCACTGCAGCGGGAAGCTGAAGGTAGTGAGGTCAGCCCATAGCTCGCGAAGAGCGCTTTTCGGGTCGCTATGGCGGCATCCGCAAAGCACGGTGGCGTTGATCGCGCCAATCGAGACGCCGGACACGACGTCGGGTCTGATTCCGTTGTCCAGCAGGCATTCGACGACGCCGAGTTCAAATGCTCCCAGCGCGCCGCCTCCCTGTAAAACAAGTCCGGTAATCGCCATGATTGTGCCCCTTTTCTTTCTGGTAACGCGGCAATGCTATAGGCATTGGAAATCACACATCTTTATTTCGTAACTACGGCGACTCGATGAAGTAATGCTGCTGGCGGCACTTGTACGTCGCACTCGCTCGCTTTGACGGCCGGTCAATAAGTCTTGTACGGAAGGAATTTGCCGCTCATCACGATGTTGACGCGATCGCCTTTCGGATCCGCCTCCCGCGTCAGGTCCATCTTGAAATCGATCGCGCTCATAATGCCGTCGCCGAATTCCTCGTGAATAAGGGCCTTGAACGTCGTCCCGTAGACGTTGACCAGCTCGTAGAAGCGATAGATAAGCGGATCGGTCGGCACCGCGGTCGGTAGCGATCCCTTGTACGGAACCTCCTGCAAGAGTTGCACGGCTTCCTTGTCGAGGCCCAGGAGTTTACCGAGCTTACTTGCCTGCTCCTTGGTGAAAGTCATTTGCCCAAGACAGCCGGCGGTCGTCCACTCCTTGCTCTGCCCGATCTTCTTGGCGATAGCGGTCCAGCTCAGGCCCTTCAGGCGCTTCCCCGCGATAATGGCTTCGGTCACGTTGTTGCGGTCCATCTTGACTCCTTGACGTCAGTGATCAAACGATCGCGCGCGCGATCGCCTCGCTTGTCGTTTCCCCGTTTTCATCATCGCGCGCGAGCCCGGGCGAGACCACTGCGGGCGCAGAACGTATATCGTCGGCCGCCTGCATGCGGATCGAACGCTCGACCAGGAAATCGACGAGATGATTGCGGATGCGGTAGTACTGCGGGTCGTGATGCAGTAAGTGGCGGGTGCGCTGACGCGGCAGCGTATTGACGACGATCTCGACGATGCGCGCGCGAGGCCCGTTCGACATCAGCAGAATCTTGTCCGCCAGCAAGATGGCTTCATCGACATCGTGGGTAATCATGAACACCGTTTGGTGTGTCGCCTGAACGATGCGCAACAGCTCGTCTTGGATCGTGCCGCGCGTCAGCGCATCGAGCGCACCGAATGGCTCGTCCAGGAGCAGCATCTTGGGCTCGATCGCAAAGGCACGCGCTATGCCAACGCGTTGCTTCATTCCGCCCGACAATGCCGCCGGCTTCTTGTGTTCGGCGCCCTCGAGGCCAACGAGCTCCACATATTTCTGCGCGTGATCCAGGACTTCCGCACGCCGCCGGGCGGTCCAGCGCGAGCGGACCGCGAAGGCGATGTTTTCGCGTACCGTGAGCCATGGCATCAACGCATGGCCCTGGAATACGACACCCCGTTCAAGACTCGGTCCCACGACCTCGCGGCCGTCCATGATGACTAACCCTTCGCTTGGCTGCTCGAGGCCGGCCAGAATGCTGAGAATCGTGGTCTTGCCACAGCCAGAGTGTCCAATAATGCAGACGAATTCACCGCGTTCGATACCGAAACCGACATCCTCGAATACGGGCTCGCTCAAGCGGCCCTGCGCATCCTGATAGACCTTGGCCAGATGCTCGACCGCAAGGAACGCGGCCATCGTCATTCCTCGTAAGTCACGAGCCTCTGCAGACGCGCGAAGATGAAATCGAGAAGCATTCCTACAAACCCAATCACCAGGATGGCGAAGATCACGTTGGCAAGACTTAAGTTATTCCACTCGTTCCAGACGAAGTAGCCAATGCCCAAGCCTCCAACCAGCATTTCCGCCGCGACGATCACGAGCCACGCGATGCCCATGGATATCCGCATGCCGGTCATGATGGTGGGCGCCGCCGCGGGCAGCACGACGCGGAACGCCTTGCGCATCGGCGAGACTTCGAGCGTGTGCGCAACGTTAAGCCACTCACGCCGGACCGAAGCTACGCCGAACGCTGTGTTGATCAGCATCGGCCAAAGCGAGCAGATGAAAATGACGAAAATCGACGAAGTCGCCGCATCCTTGATCGTGTAGAGCGCAAGCGGCATCCATGCCAGCGGCGAGATGGGCTTCAGCACCTGGATGAACGGATCGAGCGCGCGGCGCAGCAGCGGCGACATGCCGATCACAAAACCCACGGGAATCGCCACCAGCGCAGCGAGCGCGAACCCCGAGAGTACTCGCGCAAGAGAATAGGCAAGCTGGATGCCGATGCCTTTGTCGTTGGGGCCGTTGTCGTAGAACGGGTGCGTAAGGTGCTGCCATGTGACTTCACCCATCTGTGTCAGCGTGGGCAATCCCGACGTCTTCTGCGACGCTTTGCCCATCAGCGCAGCGTATTCGTCGTTGGCCGTGGTAGCCCGTTCAACGGGGAGCGTCGCGAGATACCAGATGAACAGAAAGACGCCAAGCAGCACTACGGTCAGCAATGCAGCCTTCACGGACAACGGGAGCTTCACGTGCGGCTTCGTGCGGGCGCCAGGATAACGGTTGCGAACCGCTCACGCGGCGCGTCTCCCGCGCGAGACCGCCCCTCGGAGCATGACCTTCGCCAGAGCGGACACGCGCGCCCCCTGCGGGAAAACATTTCGGGATCGAGCCGGGTGACGGATATGGGAGGCCGGTTCACGCGACGATCTTGCTAATCTTGAAACTCTTGGCGTAGGCCGTTGCCTGAGCGGGATCGAAGTCTTTGCCCATGACCTTGAACGTCTTGTACGGGTCCTTGGGCGCGGCCTGGCCCATCTCGGCCATGCGCTTCTTAGCATCAGTGACGAGAAAGATTCTCTCGGCAATGGCCTTGTAGTCGACGTCCTGCTTGATGTAGCCCCAGCGGCGCATCTGGGTCAGCATCCACACCGCCATCGATGCCCAAGGGAACGGCTCGAAGTCGATACGTTCCGGATCGTTCCTGACGCTGCCAAGACCATCCGCATAGCGGCCCGTCAGCACCTGCTCGATCACCGGGACCGGCTGGTTGAGGTACGACGCCGGCGCGATGACCTTCGCGATCACCGACCGGTGCCTCGGATCGTGAGCCATCGCCGTCGCGCCAACGATCGCGCGAAACAGCGCGGCAAACGTGTTCGGATTCTGCTTAATCCACTCGCTGCGCACGCCGAACGCGCAGCATGGGTGACCCTCCCACAACTCCTTCGACAGGATGTGGATGAAGCCGATTTCGTCGTACACCGCACGCTGGTTGAACGGATCGGGACCGAGGAACCCGTCGATGTTGCCCGCTCGCAGGTTTGCCACCATTTCAGGCGGCGGCGTCACGCGGATCTGGATGTCCTTGTCCGGATCGAGCCCGTGCTCCGCAACGTAGTAGCGCAAAAGGAAGTTGTGCATCGAATACTCGAATGGCACGGCAAACGTCATGCCCTTCCACTGCGCCGGGTCCCGCTTGTCCTTGTGCTTCAACGCCAGAGTGATCGCCTGGCCGTTGATGTTCTGGATCGTCGCGACGTTCATCGGCTCGGCGACGGAACCGACGCCGAGTGAGATGGCCAGCGGCATCGGCGCCAGCATGTGCGACGCGTCGTATTCCTTGTTCAGCATCTTGTCGCGGATCAGCGCCCACCCTGCCGTCTTGACCAGCGAGACGTCGAGCCCTTCGTTCCTGTAGAAGTTGAGTGGGTCCGCCATGATCAGCGGCGTCGAGCAGGTGATCGGGATGAATCCGATCTTCAGCTCCTTTTTCTCCAACGCGCCTTTGTCCTGCGCCATGGCGGTCAGCACGTCGAGTGGGAGGAACTCGGCAATCGTCGCGGCGGCAGTGGTCGCGCCCACCGCGCGAAGAAATCGGCGACGATTCTCGTCGCGCGGGAAGAGCGCCTTCATCGCAGCGGCCTCGAATACGCGCGTCGAAAGCAGCCCAAGGTCCGTGCGCAACGCTTCTTGTTGCGCAACGGCGAGCGCGTCGTGCTCGTTTTGCGTTCGATGCGATCCGCATGAGCAGCCGAGCGTTGCCTCGTGGCTGAAGGGGCAATCGAGATAGGACATGCGGCTCCGGCGTTGTTGGACGATGGTTACTTTGTCCTGCAATGCCCGTGCCACCGATCCAGACGACGTTTTCGAGCGAAACCCGCGGCATATTGCCTACCGACGCACGAGCAACGAACCGTTTCGGTGCAGAAGCGCAATCGTGCGCACCGCGTCTGTGCGTCATTTCCAGAGTCTGCGGCTCGGGCATTTCTCAAGAAGGGTGTACAAGTCGCGAGGCGCGACTAGGCGACGATTGTGGTAGTGGCTAGCCTGTGGTGGAACGGCGCTCCGGCGTCGGATCGCAGAGTGGTCTTGACGTTGTATGCGTTTGTCGCCAGTCCTACGCCAGAGACAATCACGCGCAACACAGAAAAGGCACGAATGCCGTGATTAGCGGCT
>Ga0210402_10003037_pt1 | contig 15950 bp, 14 predicted proteins | sample IncBWC7MmetaG_FD_161055 | JGI IMG/M metagenome (GOLD analysis project Ga0210402, IMG submission 161055) | Forest soil microbial communities from Barre Woods Harvard Forest LTER site, Petersham, Massachusetts, United States - Inc-BW-C-7-M | ecosystem: Environmental > Terrestrial > Soil >...
ACCTGGAACCCATCATCGGAACGCGGACCCGTGTCGCGGAAGTGCTGAACCGCAGGCGTGGGCTGTCGATCGATATGATCCGCCGCCTGCATGAGCGTCTGGGCATCTCGGCTGACGTGCTGATCCGCCCGTCGAGGGTTGGCACGGCTGCCTGATCGTTACAGTAAGTGGCTCCGGCCTGCGTTCGTGCCAAGGGTTCCCCTCGCCCCATGGCCCTTGTCTGCGGCAGCTTTCTTGGATTCAGCACGGAGGAGAAGGGAGGGCCACTGAGGGCCACGGAGAAGCGACACAATGCACTCGCGCGAAGCGCGTTGAACACTGCTCCGTGGCCCTCGCCTTGTCTCCGTGTCGAATCACATTCGCCTGCGCGGCGCGGGCGGTATCCGTGGGCGCCGCCGGCGTGGGGAGCCGGGCGAATGCAACTCAGGGGGTAGACCACATGATCGTGCTCTTCGCAGCGAGGGTCTGGAGAACAGCCTGAGCGCCTTGATCGACGGCCTCAAGGCCGGCTCGCCGTTGCTCATCGTCGATCGCGGACGCCCCGTCGCACGGCTCGAGCCGGTGACGGGCAGTGCGCAGGACGAACCGGACGGGAGACTGTCGCGGCTACTCCGTGACGGCGTCGTGCGGCCGCGTCGCAGCGATCCACCGCAGTCGCTGTTCCGTGGCCGGCCGCCCCGCGTTCGGGCAGGCGCCTCAGGGGTCGATGCGCTGACCACGGAACGCCGGGAAGGAAGGTGAAATTCTGGGATGCCTCGGCAATCGTACCGCTGCTGGTCGCCGAGACAACGACAGAACGCCTGCAAGCGCTCGCGCAACGCGATCCCGACATGCTGGCATGGTGGGGATCGGCGGTGGAGTGCGCTTCCGCCTTGGCCCGGCTCGAACGCGATGCGGCGCTCGACCCGAAAAGTGCCGAACTTGCCTTTCAACGACTGAAACAGATTGCTGACGCTTGGCACGAGGTCGAACCGAGCGAGCTTGTCCGCGAAAATGCGGTCAGGTTCCTGCGCGTGCATCCGCTGCGGGCGGCCGATGCGTTGCAGCTCGCCGCGGCGTTCGTTGGCGCGGAACGCCGGCCCGCATCGCTTCAGGTGGTCACGCTGGACGAACGTCTTGCCGATGCGATGCGGAAGGAGGGGTTCGCCTTGGTCGGCATTGCAGCAGCGTGATCCAGCCGCACGCGAACGACGGCCCCCCAATTGACGGCTTGGCGGGCGTGCACTGGTCGACGAAGCGACAGTGACTCGGATCAATCAAGCGACAAGCGGCCGGCGTTTCAGGATTTTGAATGCATCCGGTCGTCTATTTCTCCCCCTCCGTCATCCCTGCAACGAACCAGCGCTGCATCAGCGCCACCACCAAAACAGGCGGCAGCAGCGCCAGCACGGCGGTTGCCATCACCGCGCTCCAATCCGTCTGCGTCTCCACGCCGATCATCTTGACGATGCCGATCACAATCGTATCCAAACCCGGATCGGTGGCGACCAGCAGCGGCCACAGATACTGGTTCCAGCCATAGACGAACAGGATGACGAATAGCGCCGCGATGTTGGCGGCCGACACCGGGATCAGGATGTCGCGCAGGAAGCGCAGCGGGCCGGCGCCGTCCATGCGCGCCGCCTCCACCAATTCGTCGGGGATGGCGATGAACACCTGGCGGAACAGCAGCGTCGCGGTGGCCGAGGCGATCAGCGGCACGGTCAGGCCGGTGAAGCTGTTGATCAGGCCGAAGTCGGACATCACCGCATAGGTCGGGATGATGCGCACCTCGACCGGCAGCATCAGCGTGATGAAGATCAGCCAGAACGCGGTGCGACGAAGCGGGAAGCGGAAGAACACCACCGCATAGGCCGACAGGATCGAGATCACGATCTTGCCGCCGGCAATGGCGAGCGCCATGCCGCCCGAGACCAGCAGCATGTGCCAAACCGGCTCGGTGCCCATTGTGCCGTGCGTCAGCACGCGTGCGTAGATTGCAAGCCCGTCGAGGCGCGGCAACAGTGAAAGCTCGCCGCGGGTGATCTCGCCGGAGTCCTGCGTCGCTCCCGCCAGCACCAACCAGACCGGCAGCGCGAACAGCAACACGCCGAGACCCAGCACGGCGTGCGCCAGCCAGTCGGGCCGCTGCGCCGGCGTCACCGCCTCGGCGCGAAGGATCGCCTCGCTCACGTGGCGGTCCGCCGGCCGATGAAGCGGAACTGGATCGCGGTCAGTGCGATCACGCCCACCATCAGCACCACCGACTGCGCTGACGACGAACCGAGATCGAGGTTCACCACGCCGTCGCGATATACCTTGATCACCAGCGTCTCGGTCGCCTTGCCGGGCCCGCCCTGGGTCAGCGCATAGATCGTGCCGAATGTGTCGAACGCGGCGTAGACCAGGTTGACCACGAGCAGGAAGAACGTTGTCGGCGCCAGCAGCGGGAAGGTCATGGTGCGGAAGCGATGCCAGCCCTTGGCGCCGTCCATCCGCGCCGCTTCGGTCACCGCGCGCGGGATCGATTGCAGGCCGGCCAGGAAAAAGATGAAGTTGTAGCTGACCTGCTTCCAGGCACTGGCAAGGATCACCATCAGCAGAGCCTGACCGCCGTTGATGTGGTAGTCCCACGGTATGCCGTGCGCATTGAGCCAGCGGCCGAGCAGCCCGACCTGCGGGTTCAGGATGAACAGCCAGAGCACAGCGGAGACTGCCGGAGCGATGGCATAGGGCCAGATCAGCAGCGTGCGGTAGAACGCGCGGCCGCGTATCTCGTGGTCGGCGAACACCGCCAGCAGCAGGGCGAGGCTCATCGACAGCAGGCTGACCGCGGCGCAGAACACCGCCGTGCGGACAATGGAGTCGATGTAGAGCGGATCGGCGAACAGTTCGGAGAAGTTCTCCAGGCCAACGAAGACGGAAGCGAGGCCGAACGGGTCCTGCCGCGTCAGGCTCCACCAGATTGCTTCGCCGGCGGGCCAGAGGAAAAAGAAGCCGGTCAGCAGAAGTTGGGGCAGTACCAACAGCGCGGGCAGGAACCAGCCGTCGAAAAGGGTGCGGCGTTCCATTCAGTGCGGCCGATAGACCCCGTCAAGTCTTCACCGACTTCTCAAAATCACGCAGCACCTTGTTGCCGCGCGCCACTGCGCTGTCCATCGCCTGCTGGGCCGTCTGTCCGCCCTGGAACGCCTTTTCCATCTCCTCGTAGATGATGTTGCGTATCTCGACCAACCGCCCCAGCCGCAGTCCCTTGGAGTTGCTGGTCACCTTGCCGCGCATCAACTGCAGCACCGGAAGGTCCGCGCCGGGGTTCTTGTCGTAGAAACCTTGCTTCTCCGAAAGATCGAAGCCGGCCAGCGTCACCGGCACGTAGCCGGTGTGCTGGTGCCAGTAGGCATCGTTGTCGGGCTTGCCGATGAACAGCAGGAACTTCGCAACCGCCTTGTATTCTTCCGCGGTGCGTCCAGGCGTCGTCATCGTCCACAGGCTCGCGCCGCCGATGATGGAATTCAGCGGTTCCTTGATCAGGTCCGGATCGTACGGCAGGAACGCCTCGCCCCAGTCGAACTTCGCGCTCTGGATCATGTCGCCGCGCGCGCCGGACGAATTGAAGTGGATGCCGGACTTGCCCGAGACCAGCAGCTGATCCGGCTGGTTGTCGCGGCCGGTGTATTTGAACGTGCCGTCCTTCGACATGTCCAACAGGCGCTGCATGTGCTTCACATGCGGCGCGCTGTTGATCTCGAGCTCCGCGTCCAGCCCTTCGAATCCGTCCGCCTTGCTGGCGAACGGGATGTTGTGCAGGGCGCTGTACTGTTCGAGCTGAATCCAGCTCAGCCACGACGTGGTCACAGGGATTTCGGCCGCGTTCTTCGCCTTGATCGCCTGCGCTGCCTGCACCACATCGGACCACGTCACGGGCGGCTTCTCCGGATCGAGCCCCGCCTTGTGGAACGCATCCTTGCTGTACCACATCACCGCGGTCGAGGAGTTGAACGGCATCGATGCCAACCGCCCGTCGGCCAGGCTGTAATAGCCTCGCACCGCCGCGATGTACTCCTGCGGATCGATCGCGACGCCGGTTTCCTGGATCAGCTCCCACACCTGCTTCGTCGCCTTGCCGGCGGCGAGCATTGAACCGGTGCCGACCTCGAAAATCTGCGCGAGATGCGGCGCCTGGCCGGCACGGAACGCGGCGATCGTCGCCGTCAATACGTCCGCATAGCCGCCCTTGTAGATCGCCTGGACCTCGATCGCGTCCTGGCTCTGATTGAACGCATCGACCAGATGGTTCACCTGCTCGCCGAGCGACGCGGTCATTGCGTGCCACCAGACGATCTTTGTCTTCTCGGCAGCGCGACCGACCGCGGGAGCGGCAGCAAGGGCGGCAACGCTGGCAAGCAAAGTGCGACGGTTCATGATCTGTCCCCTCTATTGCTCTCAGAAACTCAACGGCTCCTGCAAAACCGGGACCCACCGCGTGTCCTTCACGACCGACAGGAAGGATTGGTTGGAGGCGTGGTGGTTGGTTGGGCTCAGCGAAAGCGGCGGCCCTTCGAAGATGTCGCGCCAGTCGTTCATGCTGTCCATCGCGGCAATGAAGCTGTCCACTGTCAGATCGCGGCCGGCCTTGTCCAGCGCGGCCAGCATGAAGCTCGCGGCGGTGTAACCTGCCTCGCCGAGGTAGTTGACGTCGAAGCCGTAGGTTTTCTTGAACGTCGTGGCGAACTGATGCACCGCCGGGCGCGGGTCGTCGGGATAGCGATAGGGCGCCGGCGACATCGAATAAAACCCTTCGGCCGGACCGCCCGGCGCCTCGGCCACGGCTGTCGAGTAGGTGGCGAAGTTGCCCATGAAGACCGGATTCCACCCGTTCTTGTGCGCGGTCTGCAGGATGATCACCGTGTCCTTCACGATGGAGCCGAGCACGATCAGGTCGCAGTTGGCGTCACGCAGTTTGGCCACAGCGCCGTTGAAGTCGGTGTCGGTCGGCTTGTGCCCGGTGGTGCCGCCCAACTTCAAACCCATCGCCTCGGTCTGCGCCACAGCGCCCGCGAGCACGTCCCTGCCATAATCGGTGTCCTGATACATGACCCCGATCGTCTTCTTCCCTTGCTTCTCGGCGAAGTATTTGACCCCCGCGCGCATCTGGTCGTAGTACGAGGCGAACTGGCCGAACTTCAGCTTGTTGAACGGCTCGTACATCGAGCGCGCGCACGTCGTGGGAAACACATTCGGCACGTTCTTCTCGAACATCATCGGCATCACCGCGTCGTTCATCGGCGTGCCGCCATTGCCCAGACCCAGGAAGATCTCGTCGCGGTTCACCAGCTTGTTCATTGCCTGCACCGCCTTGGGGACGATGTACTCCATGTCCTCGACGATGAAGCGGATCTTGCGGCCGTGCACGCCGCCTTTGGCATTCGCCTCATCGATGGCCATCCGCATGCCATCCGCGTTGTTCACGCCCTGCACCGCGGTGACGCCCGACAGGTCCGCCATGCTGCCAACGATGATCTCCGTATCGCTGACGCCGCGCGTGGCCGCCCGTGCGATGGCGGGTGCAAACAGCGCACCGGTGGCGCCAAGCAAGACGTGCCGGCGTGTGAGCGAAAGTGACTTCAACATGAACGCTTCTCCCTCTCGCGACCGAAAGGACTCCGGTCCGTCTTTACGATATTGATCATGCAGCCAGCAACGAACGGCGGCTGGACAGGAACTCCTCCACCGCGCCGGCCAGCCGGTCGCACTCGGCATCGCCGATCGGCAGGCAGAGCGTGAGCATGCCGCGACGCGCCAGCCAGATGCCCTGCGCCAGCATGTCAAAAAAGAAAATCTCCTTCAGCTTGGCATCGCCCTTCGCCGCGTCCGCCGGCGAGCGCACCGGCTCGCGCGTGAAATGCACCGCCAGCATCGAGCCAATGCCGGTGAACTGCATCGGCGCATCATGCGCGCGACACAGCCCGTTCAGCCGTTCGCGCAATGCATCGCCGCGGGCATTCAGCGTACTCGCAGCGTCGGACGTGTACACCTCGGTCAGACCCACCAGCCCCGCCGACATGGTCAGCACGTTGTTATTGAATGTGCCGGCATGCGGCAGCGCGTCCGGGCGGCGCGGATCGAACAAATCCATGATGTCGGCTCGACCGCCGAACGCGCCGAACGACATGCCGCCGCCGATATATTTTCCCAATGTCGTCAGGTCCGGCTTAATGCCGCGAACCTGCTGCAACCCGCCCGGCGCCAGCCGCGAAGTCATCACCTCGTCGAGGATGAGCAGCGCCCCGACCTGCGTGGTTGCCTCGCGCAGCATCGACAGGAACGCCGGCTCCGCCGCGATGCACCCTCCGCCGCCCATCATCGGCTCCAGGATGACCAGTGCCAGGTCCGACGCATGCCGCTCGATCAGCGCCCGTGTCGCCGCGATGTCGTTGTATGGCGCCATCACATAGTCGAACGGCGCGTTGATCGGCGAACCGCCGCCGGCGAAGCCGAACACCGCGCCGTGGTAGCCGCCGTCGAACACCATCACCTTGGAGCGCCCGGTGAAGATGCGGCCGACCGAGATCGCCAGCAGGTTCGCCTCGGTGCCGGAGTTGGTGAAGCGCACCCGCTCGAGGCCGAAGCGCTGGCACACGGCACGGGCGAACTTCGCCTCGGTCAGGTTGGTGCCGCCGAAGTTGATTCCCGCATCCAGCGCGCGATCCACCGCGGCGCGGATCACCGGGTTTGAGTGGCCATAGATTCCCGCAGTGTATTCGCCGAGGAAGTCGATGTATTCGGCGCCGTCCAGATCCCATAGCCGGCAGCCCTCGCCGCGTGCGATGCCGAGCGGAAACGGCGCGTAGTGCAGCACGGTGCGCGTGTTGCCGCCCGGCATGACCGCGGTCGCTTCGACAAACCGGGCCAGGCTTTTGGGATTGCGCGCGACATACGCTTCCTTCGCCTCGGCAAGCGCCGTATCGATGTCGGCATTGCGCAATTCCGTCTCGCCCATGGCGTCCTCCGCGTCCCGGGGCCGCAGTGTGCCCGTCAGGCGCGCTGGCGTCACCCCTGGAGGCGAGCGCCGGTAGGAACGAACTCGGTCGGCATGGCAGCAGACGCCTGGGTCACCGCTGATGCAGCCAATCGGCGGAAGCAGATGCGCTCGGGGTTTCACCCCGAACCCCACCAGAGGCTCCGCCTCTGGACTCCGCCAAGGGCACAGCCCTTGGGACCCTTTACTTTAAGTTTGGGATTCCAAAGGCTACGCCTTTGGTGGGGGTCCAGGGGGCAATGCCCCTGGGCGGGTTTCAGGGCAGAGCCCTGAGTGCTTCAGTTTCACCCGATTGCCCTGTGCAGCCCGTCGCCATCCGTTGCGGGCTCGTGGCTGGCGTTCTACATCCCTCGACTGGCTATTCAGCAAGAAGGACTTCGGGCGCATGGACCTCAAGGACCACATCCGGGGCATCCGGGATTTCCCCAAGCCGGGGATCCTGTTCTACGACATCTCCACCCTGCTGCGGGACGCCGACGCCTGGCAGGTGGCGATGGGTCGCATGGCAAAGGCGGTGCGCGCCTACCAGCCCGACCTGCTGGCCGGGGTAGAAAGCCGTGGCTTCCTGATCGCCGCGCCGCTCGCTCTCAAGCTGGGCTGCGGCTTCATCATGCTCCGCAAGCGCGGAAAGCTGCCGGGCGAGACGGTGGGACTGAACTATGCCCTGGAATACGGGACCGATCGCATCGAGGTGCAAGCCGACGCGGTGGAGCCGGGACAGCGCGTGGTGGTGGTGGACGATCTGCTCGCCACTGGCGGCACCATGTCCGCCGGTATCGCATTGCTGCGCCAGGTTGGCGCGGTGGTGCCTGCCGCGGCGGCACTGATCGAGCTTACCTTCCTGAAAGGACGCTCGCGCCTCGACGTGCCCTGCGAGGCGCTGGTTTCGTACGACGAATAGAGCAGGCGCCCGCACTTTGCCTCGGGGCCGGTTAGCGGTAGGAAGGTTCCTGGGGAGTCTGGGATGACCTACCTGCCGCAGCACGGCCGGCGTCACCTGCTTGGAATGTTTGCCGCCCTGCCCGTGCTTGCACGGGCGGAGAAGGCGTTGGCTGCGCCGGCCCGTTCTGCGGGCACCGCTGCTCCCGTTGCACTGATGCCCTTTGCGGATGGTGCCAGGCTGCTGGTGGCAGGTCCGCAACACGGGGCGCTGAACGGCTGGGCCGACGCCGTGTTGCCGGCACTCGAACAATCGCTGCCGCCGGATACGTCGATCCACCGCGCTGTCGTCGGCGGCGCCGATGGCGTGACGGGCGCCAACCAGTTCGAGGCGCGCGGCGTGCCTGACGGCTTGACGGTGCTGATGGTGCCTGGCCAAGCCATCCTTGCCTGGATGGTCGGCGACCCAAGGGCGCAGTTCGACGTCGGCCATTGGGTGCCGGTGATGGCGGGCGCCGCGCCTGGCCTTGTCGCCGGTCGGCGGGCAGTCCCTGCCCAGGACGGACACATGCGCGTTGCTTGCGCGGGCGGGGTGGCGGGCCCCGACCTGCCGGCTCTGCTTGGTCTCGAACTATTGGGGGCTCGCCCCGAACCGGTGTTTGGCCTGACGGAGCCTGCCGCTGTGCAAAGTGCCTTCGCCCAGGGTTCGGTGGACGCGGTGTTCCTGCACGGTCACGGCGTGCCCGAGCAGTTCGCGGCACTCGGTTCCGCCGGCGCGGAGAAGCTGTTCACCCTCGGCGCGTTCGACAATGCGGGCCCGATGATGCGCGATCCGGCACTCCCGGACGTACCAAATCTCGCCGAGCTGTATGAGATGCGCTCCGGCCGCAAGCCGGCTGGCCCTCTCTACGGTGCCTGGGCCGCCGCCGCGGCAGCCACGCAGCTGGAATTCGCGCTGGTGCTGCCACAGCTTACGGCTGCGGCGATGGTGTCGGTGTGGCGCAAGGCTGGCACGGAGGCGACAGCGGCCAATTCCGTTCAGACGGTCGGAGCCGCGTTCGGCGTGCGACCGCTCGCCGGGCCTTCGGCCACCGCGATCACCGCCGCCGCCGCCGCCGATTCGACGGCGCTGCTCGACCTGCGCCGATGGCTTGCCGGCCGGTTCAACTGGCATCCCGCGCAATGAGGCTCTGGTATCAGAGCATGTCAGAAGACGAAGATGGTCGGGACAAGCCCGGACTTGACGATGAAACAGTAGGCGCGTTCGGAACTGATTCGATAGTTTTTCGGCAGAGCCGTAGCCAGCCATGACGACCGTTGTCCTCCGCACCGCACTCGGCAAATCGCCGCTGGTGCGCGCTCTGAAGGACGGAACTATCGCCTCCGATCGCATCAGCTTCGACTTCGTCGACGTCGATCCCATCACCCGCGCCTTCCGTCGCATGACACGCGCGCTGGAATTCGACCTGTGCGAGATCGCGCTGACCACACATGCCCAGGCGCGCGCCTACGGCAAGCCGATCACCGCTCTGCCCGTCGTGCTGCTGCGTGGCCTGCACCACGGCGCACTGATCTGCCGGCGCGATTCGCCGCTGCGCGGCCCGACCGATCTTGTCGGCAAGCGGGTCGGCGTGAGGGCCTGGTCGCAGACCACTGGCGTGTGGCTACGCGGCATCCTGCAGGACGAATACGGCATCGCGCCTGATTCGATGACGTGGATCACCGAGGAAGACGCACACGTGCAGGAGTTTGTCGATCCGCCCTTCGTGCAGCGCATCACTCCTGGGCAGACACTGCCGGCGATGCTGCTCTCCGGCGAGATCGATGCCGCCGTCGCACTGGCTGTCGATCCCGCGTCGGTCCGCACGGTGATCCCGGATGCCGATGCGGCGGCCATCGCATGGTCCCGCAAGACCGGCGTCTATCCGATCAACCACGTCGTCGTGGTGAAGGACGCGCTGCTGGCCGAACATCCTTGGCTTGCCGATGAGCTGATGCGCCTGTTCGCGGCCTCGAAGCGGAGCGCCGATGACAGCGTGCCATATGGCATCGCCGCCAACCGCCCTGCCATCGAGTTGCTGATGCGCTATGCTGCGGAGCAGAAGCTGATCCCCCGCCCCTACAGAGTCGAAGAACTGTTCGTGGCGCATCTGACATAAGGAGCTGACGATGGCAGACATTCCGCGGCTGAACGGCGCGATCAAGGCGCTCGAATCCGGCAAGCCGGCGTTCGTTCCCTTCACCAGCGGCGAGATCAGCAACGCCCTGACCATCAGCAGCGCGCCCTATGACGGCGTGGTGTTCGAGATGGAACACAACCCGTACGACATCAAGGCACTGCGCGACTGCCTGCAGTACATGCTGAACCGCCGGCAGATCGCCACCTCCGGCTCCATCGCGCCGCCGGTGACGCCGTTCGTGCGCATCCCGCCGAACGGCGGCGAGAACAGCCAGTGGATCGCCAAGCAGGTGCTGGACATCGGCGTCTATGGCATCGTGTGGCCGCACGTATCCACGATCGAGGACGCGCGCAACGCGGTGCAGGCCTGCCGCTACCCGCGTCCGCGCGAGGCAAAATACTATGACCCGCCGGGCCAGCGTGGCGACGCGCCGCGCACCGCCGCGCGCTACTGGGGACTGACCGACCAGGAATACTATCCGCGCGCCGATACCTGGCCGCTGAACCCGACAGGCGAGGTCCTTGTGGTGATAATGTGCGAGGAGAAGCGCGCCATCGCCAATCTGCCGAAGATGCTTGAGCAGGTGCCCGGCATCGGCGTGGTGCTGATCGGCGAGGGCGATCTGTCGCAGGACCTCGGCTATCCGCGCCAGTACGAGCACCCGACCGTCGCCTCGGCGATCAACGAGATCCTGGCGATCTGCAAGCAGTACAACGTGCCGTGCGGCCATCCGCATGTCGATGCGAAGAATGTCGAAAGCCTGATCGAGCAGGGCTTCCGCTGGCTGATGCCGGGCCCGGTGTCGTCATTCGCCGCGCTGGAGATCGGCAGGCGGGCATCGGGGCGGGCGTAGCATCATCCCAGCCATTCAATCGACGCGCCGTGCGGATCGGTCCATGCGACCGGACGGCCATCGACCGCAAGCAGGAAGCGGCCTGGCGCCTGATCGACCGAAACGCCTGCGCTGATCTGCGGAAATGCCGTTGGCGATTCGTTGCATATCCACACTGCACCCAGGCCGCGCACCGTCGCTGCGAACCGGTCCCGCGCAGACTGATCGGCTACGTAGGTAATCACGGCCGAATGGAACACGACAAGCGTTGCATCGCGGGGCGCCTGTGCCGCCAGTTCCGGGAGATCGATCAGCAGATCGCCTTTCATTACCGGGGGCCGCGCGGCACGCGCGACGGAGATGGCCATTCGCAGCCGATCGAGCCGATTGACCTGCTCGGGCCAGACCAGGGTTTCCAGCCACGCGACATCGTCAGTGTTGTCGAGATCGATGGGATCAAGGTCAAGGCCGGCACGCCAGACAACGCACGGCGCCGCGTCCGGCAATGGCACCTCGCCGTGGGTGTTGCATGCGAACAGCGGCGCTGGCATCGGCGACACAGGGGCGACGTGATGGGTGCCGTATCGATAGGCGTAGTGGTCAGGCAGTAAACAAAGGCCAGCGGACGCGCCGACCTCCAGCAGAGCGAGCGGCTGTTGCAGCCGAGCCAGTACCGGCAACAGGGTGGCGCAGCGCGCCGGTTCGTTGGTCTGGGTGCGACGCGCCAACATCAACGCTTGCACCGCTTCCGCGTTGTCCCTCAGCAGGGCGCGGAAATGTGCCCAGTCGCGTGGCGTACCGCAGAGATGCCGCACCGCGGCGAACAGCAGATTGGGCTGCTGTTTAACACCCGGCAATCGAGCGAGAAATGCCAGCGCTGCGGCATCAGCCGCTACGCCGCGCGCCAGCGAGGCGTAAAGCGGCGAACGTCCATCCGCCTCCATCTGGGCAAAGCGGCGAAATCTGGCGGCGATCCGATCGCTCACGAACCGCCGGCTACGTCGCCAGTGCGCGCATTGCCACCGCGGCGAGATAGCCGGATGCGGCCGGCAGGATCGCGTCGTTGTAGTCGTAGCTCGAGTTGTGCAGCCCGTGTCCGTCCTCGGCGGGACCGTTGCCGATCCAGACGAATGCGCCGGGACGGTGCTCCAGGTACCAGGCGAAGTCCTCGCCGGTCATCGCGGGCGCCATGTCGCGCCGCAGCGGCAGACCTGCCGCCACCACAGCATCGGCCGCCAGATCGCGTTCTGTTGGCGAATTCACGGTCACCGGATTGCCCCGGCGGAACGCAACCTCGATCTGCACGTCACAGCTCAGTGCAACGCCGGCGCAGACACGCCGGATAGCTGCCTCCACCTCGTCGTATGTCTGATTGCGCAGCGTGCGCATGGTGCCGCGCATGACGGCCTCGCCGGAGATTTGATTTGCCGCGGTACCCGCCTCCATCGTGGCGACCGAGATTACCACGGAATCCAGCGGATCGACGTTGCGCGACACGATCGTCTGCAACGCAAGCAGCAGGTGCGCCGAGGCCACAACCGGATCGCGCGTCAGATGCGGCAGGGCGGCGTGGCCGGACACGCCCTTCAGGCGGAACTTGATCCGCGCGCCGGATGCCATCACAGCTGCGTCGTGCACCGCGACCGTGCCCGCATCCAGGCCGGGCCAGTTGTGGTAGCCGAAGACCCGCTCCATCGGGAACCGCTCGAACAAACCGTCGGCGATCATGCTCTTCGCGCCGCCGCCGCCCTCCTCGGCGGGCTGGAACACCAGATGCACGGTGCCGGTCCACGAGGTGTCCTGTCGCAGCAACGCGGCCGCGCCGAGCAAAGACGTGGTGTGCCCGTCATGGCCGCAGGCATGCATCACGCCCGGATTGCCGGAGGCATAGGGCAGGCCGGTCGTCTCGGTGATCGGCAGGGCATCCATGTCGGCACGCAGTCCGACGCTGCGATTGGACTGGCCGCGGCTGATCGTCGCCACGACGCCATGGCCGCCCACGCCGGCGACGAACGGCACGCCCAGTTCTTGCAGTCTGGCGCAGACGAAGGCGGCGGTCCCCTGTTCGTGCAGCGTCAGTTCGGGATGCGCGTGCAGATGACGGCGCCAACCGGTCAGGATCTCGGCGAGTTTGTTGTCCATGATCGTTCCGGGTAGCCGGTCCCGCTCGCCGGGGCAACCTCTTGGCCGCCGCGCGGTCCTGGGCGTAGGCTTGGTCGCAACAGCTTGCAACACCGCAGGAGGGAACCGATGCAATACAAACGTATCTCTGCCGATTGCCATCTGGACATGCCGTGGATGCCGCCGGACCTGTTCACCTCGGAGGCATCGAGGGAACTGCGCGATCGCATGCCGTATGTCGCTGATGGGCCGGACGGACCGCAATGGGTCACCAAGTCCGGTGCCACGTTCGGCCTGAAGAACGGTGTGGGACCGTCGGGCGCCAAGCTGGTGCCAGGACAGAATCGCCGGGTGGACATTATGGCCGAGACCGGCCTGTTCGCGGACGGCCAGAAGGACATCCGCCGCGTCAGCGATCCGCATCTGCGCAAGAAGGACATGGAGCGCGACGGCGTCGATGCCGAGGTGATCTTCGGCATTCTCGGTTCCGCCTCAAAGCTGAAGGACCATGAGGCGGCGGCGGAGATGTTCAGAATATACAACGACTGGCTGAAGGATTTCTGCAGCCACTATCCGGATCGCCATATCGGGCTGGCGTGCCTGCCCTACGGCGACATCGATTGGGCGGTGCAGGAGATCCATCGCTGCGCCAAGATGGGCCTGAAAGGACTGGAACTGTCGTGCTCGTGGGACATGGAGCCGATGTGGCATCCGTGCTGGGAGCCGCTGTGGCAGGCTGTCAGCGACGTGCAGCTTCCGCTGCATTTCCATACGTTCCCGACCACGCCGCCGCGCGCCCGCGAGATGGCGTCCGGCCAGGTGCGGCGGGCCGCGATGTTCACCGGCGTGTCGGCGTTCCAGATGGGGCTGATCCACATCCTCGCGGCGATGATGGGCGCCGGCGTGTTCGAGCGTTATCCGCGCCTGCGCGTGTCGTTCGGCGAGAGCGGCATCGGTTGGATACCGTATGCGCTGGATCGCATGGACTTCGAGTTCGAGGACCGGTTCCGCGATCTGATGAAGCTGAAGCCGAGTGAGTACTGGCAGCGCCAGTGCAAGGCGACGTTCCAGTTCGATCCGATCGGGCCGAAGCTGCTGAACGTGAACAACCTGATGACGGTGGATACGCTGATGTGGGGGTCGGACTACCCGCACACCGACGGCATCTGGCCGGAGTCGACAAAGTACATCGAGGAGCAGTTCCAGGGCCTGTCGGCCGAGGACATCCACAAGATCACCTGCGAGAATGCGGCGAAGTTTTATAATTTGACGAACTGACGGTCTGGTCGACAGGGGGTGCGATGACATCGGAGCCAGCGCAAGCGGCGCAGGATACATCGCACTCCCCTACGGGCCTGCGTACTGGCGCGGAGTACCTATCGGCAATCCGTGACGATGGGCGTCAGGTCATCTACGACGGCGAAGTGGTCAGGGATGTAACGTCCCACCCGGCCTTTCGCGGCGCCGCTCAATCGATAGCCGATCTCTGGGACATTGCCGCCGATCCCGCCAATCGCGAGCTGATGACCTACAAGTCGCCCAGGACCGGCAAGCCTGTGCTCTGGTGCTACCATGTCCCGCAGCGGCCGGAGGACCTTCGTCCGCGGCGTCGCATGATCCAGCGTTGGAGCGAGCACACCTTCGGCCTGATGGGGCGCACGCCAGATCATGTCGCCGGATTCTTCGCAGGTTTTGCCGCTAATCCGGCATTCTTCGCGACGGCCGGGCAGCGTTATGCCGACAACCTGATGGCGTTCTACGAGAACGCTCGCGACAACCATCTCTACATCTCGTATGCCCTCGCACCGCCGCAGATCGACCGCAGCAAGCCATCGCATGCGCAGGCAGACCCGACGCTGTGTGCCGGTGTGGTCGGCGAGCGCGACGGGGGCATTGTCCTGAAGGGTGCACAGCAGCTCGCGACCGGCGCGCCGTTCTCCGATTACCTGTTCCTCAGCTGCATTCACCCGCAGGTTCCCGGTGACGAGAACCATGCGATCAGCGTGGCGATACCGATCAACGCGCCCGGCATGAAGATCTATGCGCGGCGGTCCTATGCGACGAACGCCGTCAGCGCATTCGACTATCCGCTGTCGAGCCGGTTCGACGAAACGGATGCCCTCATCACGCTCGATAATGTCTTCGTCCCGTGGGAGCGCGTGTTCATCTATCGAAATGTCGAGCTTTGCCGCGATCAATGGAGGAAGACGCCGTCTCACATCTACGGCAACTACCAGGCGCAGATCCGCTATGCGACGAAGTTGCGGTTCCTGCTCGGGGTCATGAAGCACCACTGCGAAATCACCGGTGTCGATTCACTTCCGGCAAGCCAGGCACAGCTCGGTGAGATGGCGGCGCTGGCGTCGATCGTCGACATGATGGTCGAGGCACAGGAGATCCGCGCGACGGTCGAGGATGGCGTGGTATGGCCGTCCAGGGTCGCGCTCTATTCCATCATGGCACTGCAATCCAGCCTCAATCCCAGGCTGATCGATCTGGCGCGCGACCTGAGCGGTGGCGCAATGATCATGCTGCCCTCGTCGCGAATGGACTACGACAATCCCGAGACCGCGCGCGAGCTCGAACGGTATGTAGCGTCACCCGGCTACCCATCGAAGCGGCGGGTCGCTCTGTTGAAGCTTGCGTGGGACCTGATCGGCAGCGAGTTCGGCGGGCGCCATCAGCAGTATGAAAAGTTCGGTTCCCCGGCGAAAACTGTGGGTGGTTCGGGGTAATATAGAGTCAGATGTTGCGGCGGCGGTGGGCAGCAACGACGTAGCGGGGTTTGGCCGGTGGAGCCTCACCGGACGGCAAAACCAATTTTGCCTCGGCCATGGCGATTGCCGTCAAGCCCTGCGCCTGCGGCGCACCGCTTCGCGGCTGCGGGGCTTGACCGCGACCCGCATGGCCGCGAGTTCTG
>Ga0210402_10003039_pt1 | contig 15947 bp, 20 predicted proteins | sample IncBWC7MmetaG_FD_161055 | JGI IMG/M metagenome (GOLD analysis project Ga0210402, IMG submission 161055) | Forest soil microbial communities from Barre Woods Harvard Forest LTER site, Petersham, Massachusetts, United States - Inc-BW-C-7-M | ecosystem: Environmental > Terrestrial > Soil >...
ACGTCCTGAGCTGAGCTAAAGATATGCGAGAGTTGGCCAAATCGCAACTCCTACCGACACACCGCTTGCCGCCCACCACCGGACCAACACCGAGAAGAGCATCAAATTGGCGTGATCGCAACAATTTTGTCATTCGGCAACATTACAAATGAAGGTAAACGCCTGACACCTAGGAATTTTCCCAGCTTACGATGAGCAAGCTCAGAAATCCCTCTTGACAAATCGATGACGCAAGTAGTTAGTGTTGGGACAACTACCAACTCCAGACACCGCGATGAACATCACAACCCCGGTTGCACCTCGAATGCGTTCACCGGCCAAAAAGCCCCGCTACGACTTTGACTCGATGCAGCATGGCGATGCAATCGAGGTGGCGAGTAAACCGGCCTGCAGAGAAATGTTCAGGCGCTGGAAACGCGCCCACGGCCGACACGGCCGACTCGTCAGCTCACGCGAACATCCCAGCTTATTGTTCTTCCTCGACGAGACGCCGGTCTGAACATGCGCATCCTTGGCATCGACCCTGGCGTCTCCGCCGGCGGCGCTCTCCTCCCGACCAATGGCGGACCGCCGAGCGTGTTCGATCTGCCGATCGTCAACAATCAAATCAACGCCGGCGCGTTCCGCCGCATGGTGCATGACCTCCAGCCTGACTTGGGCGTCGTCGAGGTGGTGCATTCGATGCCAGGCCAGGGTGTCGCCTCGACCTTCAAATTCGGCATGGCGTGCGGACTGATCCGCGGCGTGCTGCTCGGCTACGGCCTGCCGGTGGTCGACGTCCACCCGACCGTGTGGAAGCGGCATTTCAAGCTGGCGAAGGGCGACGGCGAGATGAGCCGCGCGCTCGCCTGCAATCGTTTTCCGGCCCTTGAGGGCCTATCGCGCAAGAAAGACCACAACCGCGCCGAAGCGCTCCTGATCGCTCTCTGGCGGGTTGAAACCGACGACCCAGTCTAACCGGAGGAAACCCGATGGGTCTTTGGCCGCATCAGGCTGAAGGCGTCGAGCACGCCATCCGTCACCGCAAGGTGGCGTGGGCGCACGACACCGGCGTCGGCAAGACTCGCACCGCGATCGAGCTGGCCAATGCTTTGGAGGCTGGCCGCATCCTGATCATCTGCCCGACGATCGCGGTCGAGCACTGGATGTTGCAGATCGATAAATGGAGTGACCGCGATCTCAGCGTCGCGATCGTGCGATCCCTCTCGACCAGCTTGGCGATGACCAACGTCCTGATCGTGACGTTCAATCTGTTGTCGAACCACCCAAAGCTGGCCAAGGCGCTGGCGAAATATCAGTTCGACCTTGTCGTGATCGACGAGGCGCATGCGCTCAAGGAAGAGATGAGCATCCGCACTGAAGCCGTCTACGGGCTGATGGAGAACACCGGCGGCCTGGTGCGCAACGCGCCCTATGTCGTGCTGTTGACTGCGACCTTGATGCCGAACCATCCCGGCGAGCTGTGGACCCATCTCAAGGCGCTCAGGCCTGAACTGCTCAAGGAGCCCGGCTACGACAGCTTCATCGATCGTTACTGCGTCGTCAAAACCACCTGGCGCGGCTCGACGCCGTTCGAGCGGGTGGTCGGGGCCAGGAAGGGCGCGCCAGCGACTGACCTCAAGCGTCGGTTGCTGACCTTTATTCATCGAGTGAAAAAGAAGGACGTGCAGAAGGATCTGCCGCCGTTCACCCTCGATGTCTGGCCAGTCCACATTGACGACCTCAACGTTCCTGAAGACCTGTTGCGTGAATGGCGCACGGCTGAAGCTGCGCTGTTGCGCTCCATCGGCTCGGCGACCGGCGAGGAGGCCCTGGCGCTGGCGCGGGCTTCGCCGCATTCGGCGACCCAACGGCGGCTGACCGGCGTGATCAAGAGCGCCGCGATGACCGCCGTGCTCGCGGCCGAACTGGAGGAGCCCGGCAAGAAGAAGGTAATCGCGTTCAGCTATCACCGCGGCGTGCTGGAGGCGCTCGCCCGTCGCTTCGCTGGTCATGGCGTCGTCACCATCGATGGCCGCACGCCGCCCGAGCAACGCCTCATGCTGGTGCGGGATTTCCAGACGAACTCAAAGGTTCGTCTATTCAATGGTCAGATCGTCACTGCCGGCGAGTCGATCGATCTCACCGCATCCTCGACCATGTGGATCATGGAGAGCGACTGGACGCCGAAGACCATCACCCAGGCGATCGGCCGCGCCAACCGCCCAGGCCAGACCGAGCCGCTGACGGTCAGGATGCTGACGCTTGAAGGCTCGATCGACACTGCGCTCGCCCGCACGCTGGCGCGCAAGGCGCGTGACATCGAGATGATCATGGAGGGCGTCTGAATTGGACGGCTTCAACCCTATCGCCGGTGAACAAGGCAAACGTGACGGCGTCGCGCGAGCCGCGCGAGGCGCTAACCCGGAATGGAAACGGATCATGCAGATCTGCGCGCTCGCAGTGGCGCGGCGCAAGCCGTATTTCACCACCGACGATGTCGAATACTGGCAACGCGCTTACTACCCCAACCACACCACCCGTGAAAAACGAGCCATGGGCCCAGTCATGCTCGACGCGGCGAGGCACGGCTATTGCAAAACGACTACCGATTTTTGCAAGTCCAGTTTGGCGAGCTGCAATCAGCGGCCCAAGCAAGTCTGGTGGAGCCTGGTCTACGGCGGCCCCTTACGATTTCGGCTCACCCGTCGCAAGCCGCTTGACCCACGCCGGTTCGAACTGTTCACCGAAGACGAGAAAGCTTCATCCAGATGAGGCTGACCGCGATCACCATCCTTGTTCTTGTCCTAGCGGCTGAACCCGCGCTCGCGTGTCATCGCTTCAGCCATTGGTCTTACCCGTGGCCACAACGATGCAGCGTTGCGACACATGCCGCCCACCGGCCGCCAGGGGAGCCGAAGGATTGGTACGTTGAGATCGTTCTGACGCCGCAAGTTATAGATGAAATCAGCCACGGCGTCGGGATCGACAAGATCAAGCAACTTAACCACGAGGAGAAGCCATGAGCACCGAATTGCATCTGACGATTAAGGCCGAAACCGCAGCCGATGCGTTGCAGGAATTGGCCGCGATCAGCCTTCGCGCGGCCAAGGAGTTGGGTGTCGCGCCGCATGTGACCGACACCGCGCCTGAGCTGCCGCTGCAGACACCGGCCGCCGTGCCTGTAGACGCCAAGGGCAATGGCGCAGACACCGCGCCGCCGGCGGAGAAGCGCACCCGCGCCAAGCGCGCGCCTGCCGCCGACGCCGCGCCGGCCGCCGATCGGGAGGCGATCGTCAAGGGCCTGACTGAACTCTACATGGGCGGCGACCCGACCATCCGGGAACGCATCACCGCTTTCCGCGACGGCTATGGCGCGCAGCGCTTGCGCGAGCTGAAGGACGACGCCCTGCCAGAAGCCCAGAAGCTCCTGGTTGAGCTGCAGCAGCAGGCTGGCCCGTGACCGGTCACGCTGCTCGACAGAATTATCTTCGGCTGGGGCCAGATGAGTGCTGGCCCTGGCTCGGGCGTCTCGACAGCGATGGCTACGGCATGTTCGGGCAAAGCGAGAAAGCGCATAGGGCGGCTTACGAAGATCAAGTTGGCCCGATCCCGCGAGGTCTGTTTGTCCTGCATCGCTGCGACAACCGCCCCTGCTGCAATGGCGCACATCTGTTCCCTGGAACGCAGCAGGATAACCTGGCCGATATGCGCGCCAAAGGGCGGCAGGCGACACTCATCCACGCGAAACTCACGCCCGAACAGGTTCGCAAGATCCGTGCAGATCCGCGATCGAGTTACGAGCTTGGCCACTGTTACGGGCTTGATCGTCGCAACATCAGTCGTCTCAAAAAACGGCTCACCTACCGGAGCGTCGTATGACCCAACATGCGGAGTTGGGCGCTTCGTCTTCAGCGAGATGGATTGCTTGTCCAGGCTCGGTGCCCCTCTCACGGCCCTACGAAGGTCGTCAGTCGATCTACGCCGCCGAAGGCCATGTCGCCCACGCCCTGGCCGAAGCGGACCTCACGCGCCGCCCTAGGGCCTCTGTGGGCGACGTGGTCGAGGCTGACGGCCACAAGGTGATGATCACCCAGGAAATGGACGACGCCGTCGATGCCTATCTCGACGTCGTCAGGCCGATCCTCGCCGCCGCCGACGACGGCGGCTTCGAACTCAAGGTCACCATCAAGTCGGCTCCGCTGACCGCTGACTGCTACGGCACGACTGACTTCACTGCCCTGGTCGGCCGCAAGCTGCATGTCGTCGACTTCAAGTACGGCAAGGGCGTCAAGGTCAACGTCGCCGGCAATTCGCAAGCGCTGTTCTATGCGCTCGCCACCTACGAGACGCTCGATCTGGGCGACCAGATCGACGAGATCGAGATCACCATCGTCCAGCCGCGGATCGACGGCGCGGAAAAGCAAGTCTGGACGATCGACCTGATCGATCTCCTGATCTGGCGCGACTCGCAGTTCTTGCCGGCGGTCCAGCGCATCATCGATGGCGATAAGACCCTCCAGGACGGCCCCTGGTGCCGTTTCTGTCCGGCCCTGGCCGCATGCCCGCTGAAGCATGACCTGGCTCAGGTCGCAGCTCGCGTAGCCTTTGAAGACATCCCCGCTGAGACCGCTCTCGACGAAACGGGGCATGTGATTTTGAACGCTGTCGACATTACGGGAGCCGAACTTGCCAACCGGCTCAAGCTCAGTATGCGGCTCGCCGACTGGATCGAAGCCCTCAAGGATGAAGCCACGATCCTGATCCGCCGCGGCGAGGACGTGCCTGGCTGGAAGCTGGTCGAAGGCCGATCGCATCGCAAATGGGGTGTCGAGCCGACCGAAGTCCTGCACGAGCTGAAAACGCGCGGCGGTTTCGCGGCGCACACCTTGGACGAGTTCTATGCGCCGCCTGAGCTGCTGTCGCCGGCGCAGATGGAGAAAACGCTCAAGCGGCTGAAGCGTAACCCGGCCGAGCTGATGGACGGCTTGATCGTCCGGCCGCCCGGCAAACCCGCCCTTGTGCCCACAGACGACCCACGGCCGGCGATGCGGATCATGTCTGTCCGCGAAGCCTTCGAACGATCAGTCGAAGAGGAAATCTGATCGAACCCCTGTGAAACGGAGAAACGAACATGCCTGCAATTCAGACCGCTGTCGGAACGCTGAGCTACCCCCACCTGTTCAAGCCCGCAGCGCGCTCTAAGGCCCCTGCTGTCGGCGGGGTCGAAGTCCCTAAAGTCTACTCCGCCGTCCTGTTGTTCGACGCCAAGCAGATCAAGTCGACGGCGTACCGCATCTTGGTCGACGCGGTCGAAGATCTCGTTCGCACGTCATTCCCGAAAGGCATTCTCGGCAAGTCGATCCGTTCGCCATTCCGCGATTGTGACGAGAAGGAAAACTTCCCGGATGGCTATGAGACGTTTATCAGCGCTTGGTCGAACGAAAAGCCAGGCGTCGTCGACAATCAACGAGAGGACATCCTCGACAGCGGCGATGTCTGGGCTGGTCAATGGGCGCGCTTCGCGGTCGCGCCGTTCTCTTATGAGAACAGCGGCAATCGCGGCGTGAGCTTTTATCTGCATCACGTCCAGATCGTCCGCAGCGAAGGATTGAAGCGCCTTGACGGACGCAAGGCCGCGCAGGAGTCGTTTGACAAGGAATATGACGAAGTCGACGAGATTTGAAAATGAGGGGCGTGGGTCAAAAGCCCGCGCCCATTTTTTATGGCGCTCAAGCTCAGCGGCGATTTCGAGACAGCGTCCCTCGGCAGCTTGCCGCAAATGGGCGCGCACAAGTACGCCAGGCAACCATCGACCCGCATCCTCTGCTTTGCTTACGCGATTGATGAAGACGATCCTTACGTCTGGTTTCCCGAGCGTCAGCCGGTCCCGAAAAGCCTCTTAAGGGCGGTCAGAGACCCGGCGGTCGAGTTCCACGCTTGGAACGCTCAATTCGAGTTCAACATCTGGAACCAATGCGGCCAGTTCTGGGGCCTGCCGCCGCTGCCGATCGAGCGCTTCCACTGCTCGATGGCGCGCGGCCTTTACTGGGGCGTGCCGGCAAGACTGGAGCAGGCTGCAGCGGCGCTAGGCTCCGAACAGCGCAAAGACAGCGAGGGCCATGAGCTGATGATGCGCATGACCCGGCCGCGTTCTACCCGTGCGGACGGATCATACGCCTGGTGGGACCGTGACGAGCCCGATCGGCTGATCAGGCTCGGCGAATATTGCGCCCAGGACGTCAGGACCGAAAGGGCGGTTGCACGGCGGTTGAAGCCGTTGCCGACAGAGGAGCGCCGCCTGTGGCTGCTCGATCAACGGATGAACAACCGCGGTCTTCAATTGGATTTTGTCGCGGTCAGGAGCATGCAAATCCTGGTTGACCGTGAGGCCGAAGGGCTCGGCCAACAGTTGCGCGCCATGACCGGCGGCGTCGTCACCAAAACCACTCAAACCGCCAGGCTCCTCAAATATCTGCAGGATCAGGGAGTCGCGATCGACAGCCTGGACAAGCGCATGCTGCCGCTGGTCCTGAAGGAGGAAGACCTCGCCGAACATCAGCGCGTCCTCCTGGAAGTCTACCGGGAAGGCGCGAAAAGCTCAACCGCCAAGCTCAAACGGATGATCGCTTATGCCGACGACGACGACGGCCGGGTGCGCAATCTGGTGCAGTACGGCGGCGCGATGCGCACCCTGCGTTGGGCTGGCCGCGGCGTGCAGATCCAGAACTACCCCCGGCCGACTAAAAAATTCGACGTGAAAGAGGCGTTGGAGGCGATCCTCGACGACGCCGACACCAACCAGATCGAAGACGCTTACGGCGCTCCGATGGAGGTCGTCTCGCAATGCCTGCGGGGGGCCTATGTGGCGGCCGAGGGTCATGCGCTCGCGGTGTGCGACTATTCGGCGATCGAGGCGCGAGTGGTCGCGTGGCTGGCCGGCCAGGAGGACGTGCTCGACGTCTTCCGGCGAAAACAGGACATCTATGTCAAGGCGGCGCGTGATGTCGGCTCGGCCAACCGGATGCTCGGCAAGGTGCTGGTTCTGGCCTGCGGCTTCGGCATGGGTCCGAAGCGGTTTGTCGACACCGCGGCGACCTACGGCATCACGCTCGATGAGGAGACCGCCAAAAAGTTCGTCTATGGCTGGCGTGACGCCAACCCGGCCACACGGGCGCTTTGGCGTGATGTCGACGACATCGTCCGCCTGGTGATCAATGAAGGCGTTTCAAGCCAGTGGGTGTGGACACGAAGCAAGCGTCTCGCCTTCCGCATGGCGCGTGATCCGAAGCTGGCCGGCGCGCTGTTAATGAAACTGCCGAGCGGCCGGCCGATCATCTACCGCGGCGCGGGCGTCGACGAGATCATCAACGACCCGGACGGTGTCGGCGATCCTGAATGGGTGATCCGTTACGACGGCCTCGATGTCTCGAAGAAATGGCAACGCATCCGCACCTGGGGCGGCAAGCTGGTCGAGAACGCCACCCAGGCGACAGCGCGTGATTTGCTGGCTGATGCGCTGCTGCGTCTTGATGACACGACCGACGATCTGCTGACCACCGTGCATGACGAGGTCATCGCCGAGCCCAAGCTCTCCAGGGCGCGTGACCGCCTGGCCGAGATGCAGGCCGTAATGGGCAGCGCGCCATCCTGGGCGTCTGGACTGCCGCTGGCGACCGAGGGCTCCCTGATGACGCGGTACGCCAAATGACCAAGCGGCATGTAGACTATGTAAAAGACTATAGCGCCAACCTGACCCCGGTCATTCCGCATGACGCCAAGATGTCACCGCGTTCAAGCATTTCACTCGACAACCGCGGCAAGGTTCCTGGCCGTCGCGGAGTCGATGGTTGGTATGGCGGCTGGAAAGACATGGGCGACGCCGACATACTTTCCGCCAAGCTGTGGGACGGCATGGGGGCGGGCATCGGCTTTCGCACTGGCCGCACTGTCGATGACGTACACGCGATCGACCCTGACCTGACCAACCGGCAAGACGCCGAACGAGTGCTGGCGATCGCCCGGACGACCTTTGGCGACAAGCTGGCGGTGCGTCGGGTCGACCACCCCGAGCACACTAAGCTCCTGGTCTGCTTCCGCATCGCCGGCAAGCCGATGCGCCACCGTGACGTCATCATCAAGCAGAGCGACGGGACAAAGGGCGTCGTGCAAGCCATCGGTCCAGGCCGATATTTCAACGTGCACGGCATCCACCCGCAGCGCCTGCGTCCATACGTGTGGGAATACGACCCGGCCGACACTCCATTGATCACCGTCGACCCCGCGACCTTTCTCCTTTTTTGGACCAGGCTAGGAGAGGCGTTTGAAACCGTCATCAAAGCCTCCAGTTATTCGAGCCGCGAAGTTGCAGGCGACCCCGAGCAATGTTCTCCCGAAGAGCTTGAAGCGCTGATCAAGATGATCCCCAACGATCACAGGTTCGCGCTTTACCAGGATTTCATCGAGTTCGGCGCGGCGGTCTTTGGCGCAAGCGGCGGCAGTCTGCATGGCCGCGGCCTGTGGCTCGACTGGTGCGGCCAGGTCGAACAGGGCGACGAGGACAAGCCCGAGCGTTTCTGGGACACCATGCTGAAGGCGCAGCTCGGCGCGGGACGCCTGCGCCGTTGGGCCAACGAACGTGATCCGCAAGCGATGGCGAGACGGGCGTTCGTCGATCCGCCGCCCGATCCCGAAGCGGTCAAAGCGGCCGACGAAGATGCTGACTTCGCCAAGCGCTGGCTTGACAGTTACTGCCTGGTTGGCGGGGCTGAGTTCTTCAGCGTGCCGCCCTTTCAGCCGTACAGCTCCGCCGCCTTCAACCTGATGCATGCGAAGGATGAAAAGCGTCTGCGTCGCCACTTCGGCGATAAACGCAATCCGTTGTCGTATGTCTTTGCTCGACAAAGTCCGAACATCGCCGAGGCCGTCGTCCATGAGCCCGGCAAGTCGCGCTTCATCGATCGACAAGGGCGTAAATTGCTGAACCTTTGGACCGCTCCGCCGCGGCCCCATTACGACAAGCCGATCGACCCGGAGATCGTCGACTTCTACGAGGAGCTGGTCGCATTCGTGCTGGGCGATCCTAACGAAGCTCGTTTATGGCTGCTGTGGCACGCCTACCTTTTGCAGCATCCAGATTGGGCTCCTGGCTGGCACTGGTTGATCCAGACCGACACCCGTCTAGGTAAGGATTTGATAGCGTCGCCAATCACGCTGGCGCATGGCGACGATTATGAGAGTGTCAACCCGAAAGTGTTGGCCGGCGACTTTAACGCCTACGCCCAAAAGCACTTGATCGTTGTCAGTGAAATGCGCGAACGCGGGCGCGATGACGTTTATACGATGCTCAAGACCATCACTAGCGGTAACCCAGTGGTGCAGATCCACCGCAAGCATCGCGACCCTTACCTTGCGCCCAACGTCGCCGGTTTCATCATTTATTCGAACGACCCGCATCCGCTGAAGCTCGCCCATGACGACCAGCGCTTCAGAGTGGTGGCGAACTTCGGCGTCAAGCGCCGTTCGCCTGCTTATTACGCTCAAGCCGTTGAGCTGTTCAAAACGCATTGGGCGATGATCAGCGAATGGCTGATTCGCATGAAGATCAGCGACGACGATCTCAACCTCTTGAAAAGCGTCGCCCCTGAAAGCGAGGCCAAGACTCAGATGGCGCTGAAGGCGTGGGAACGCCTGTTCCTCGATATCGTCGGCGAGATCGAGAGTGACAGTCCACCGCCTGGCTATCTGCCAATCGCCACCACTGGCGACCTGATCAAGATGTTCAAGGCGCAAGAGCTGCCGGTGAGCGAGATGCCGAACCGGCTCAACTTTCCAGCTGATCTTTACCGCCTCGACGCTCGTCCACTGATGCCAACTCCCAACGATGAGAAGCGGGCGAACCCGATCATGGGCTCGCGGCTGTGGCGCATCGCCAGGTTCTGGACCGACTCCAAGGGCGTTCGTTGGAACATCGAGAGCGCCGCCCCAGCGCGCCTGGCGCAGCTTTATTCCGATCGGGTGATGCCGCCGCCCGACTTGAAGGCGGTCGACGACGAAGAGGACCAAGTCTGATGAACGCGAAGATGGAGCTGATCCGTGAGCTGGAGAAGCGGAAACTGTGGGGCATGGTGCAGAAAGCCAAGGACGGACACTACTCGGATTTTGGCTCGCCTTATGCGACGCCGGTCGCCCAGCTGGTCACCGAACTCACAGACCTGGGGCATCTCGACCTCGCGCAACGCGCCAAGAACGGCGACTTCGATCACGAGAGATGATCCAGCACGACCATCACTGCATTATGAACGTCAACTGGACACCCTGGCGCATTCAGTGGGTCCGGGGTGGTCTGATGGGGGTTGGACGTGACGGCCGAACCAAAGTCGCTCACCTCGATAAAATGGACTGGGTAAAATATTGCAACGATGCGCACGCCTTTCTGGTGGGGGAGCAGGAGCGCATCGCAGCGCGCGACGACGACCTACGACGGCATCGTGAAAGACGGGACGCGAGGCTGCGTCAGGAGGCGCGAGAACTAGCCCGGCGGACGATCGCGCATGAGCAGCTCCTGGCCAGCGGCTACGGCCCGATCGACGAGCTGGAGGACGAAGTCGTGCTGGTCGACCTGGAGTTCACCGATGTCGAGAGCATTGCAGACGTCGCAACTGAAGGCCGGTCGACACGATCGCGGCTGGCCTAAAGTGACGCTGTTGACCTGGACGACGACATCAGACCAGAGCTGGCGCTTCAGTGTCCAGACGATGGGCAAACGCGACAACTGGAGCGCGCGCGGCGGCTGGCTGGAGATCATCCAATGGGTTCGCCTTAAAGCGTGGGAAAACCGCCCCCTTGACGCTCCGCAGAAGGCCCGCAGAAATCCGCAGCAGACGTGATTTCAAGCACTTAAGAGGGCTGATTTCGCAGAATTTCTGCCCGTAATATGCACACTACGCCCAACACTGCCCACTGCGAGCGCTCGGAGACCCCAGCAAATCCGCTGAAAATGGTGTCGTGCGGTGTTGAGCCGCCCAATTTTGCAAGAACTGCCCGGTTTGGTCAAAATGTTGGGCATCACGCCCTTAAATACACATGTACTATCAATGAGTTAAGCTGATGATGCTTGCATCCCGACACTTACCCGACTCCGCAGAAATTCTGCGTCACTATCGCTGAAGCAGAATTATCCACAGGCTATTTGCCCTGTTAAACTAGACGGCTCCCGCACGGTGCGCCGATGCTCTCGTTGGTCTGCCAAACCCAGAGAAGGGAGACCCAAATGCTCATCGCGAACGACAACGACAATCCTGGATGGCGCTGTGTAGTCATGTACCTGGAAAGCCAGGATCTGGTCGGCTTCGCCGCCACCCAAAAAGCCATCGCCTTGACGCAAGCTGAAGCCCTGCGTCTCGCTTATGGGTTAAGGTCTGCCGCCTACGATATTGTTTCGTCGGCAGCCCCGTCGTGGGACTATCTCATGCCTAAAGAGAAGTTCGATAACCTAATTGAGTACGTTCAATGGAGCATCAAACAGGGGTGTTGGAACTGCACCACCATGGAGCAGTTTTTGGCGGGCTTTGAGTTTATCTATGACGAGCCGCTGCTGAAGGACCGGGAGGCGGCCTGATGGCGACCCAGGAGCCCGCTTCCGACCAAAGCCGGATCGCTGATTGGCTGGCGACGACCGACGACGACAACAACTTGGCTGATCTCGCGCAAACGTTGGGGGTCGAAGTGACTGACCACGTGCTGATCAACATCCATCAGGTGCTCCCACTCAAAATTGCTGAAGCAATCATGGAGCTCATTGAAGCGGCAGGAGGGACCGTAATCAGGTCTTCATCAACCTGACTAACCCCCAGACGACGTAACCCGCGCCAGGAGCAAACAGCACGAACCACCCGAGCAAGCTCGCCGTCATCCGCCAAGCGACGAGCGCCAGGATCAGGATGAACACGCCCAGGAACAGCTCCGCAGTCCCGCGTGGCATGGCGCATCTTTAAACAGCGGGGCCGGCCCCGAGGGGAACAACGGTCGCCGGCCCCTATTTCGCAGCTCCGGGGGGCATGTAGAGCTGCGACGTCGCTTCAGCCGATCGTCGCCAGGCGGTCCTTCCGGCTGCGCAGGCCCATCAGGCCCATGATGGCGAAGCCGGCGGCGAGCATCGCCCAGGTCTTCGGTTCCGGCACCGAGATCATGGCGACGCCTTGAACGCCGATCGCCGCTCCCGGCTGAAGGGTCAGAGTCAACCTTTCCGCCAGCCCGAACGGACCAAACACGTTCTCAGCGCCGACGCCGTTGAAGCTGAAACTGTCGGGACCAGTGAGCGTCAAGCTGTCGAAGTTCCGGATGTCGGTTCCGACGACAGAAGTGCTCTGACCGTTTAACGTGTCAGAGCCATCGACAAAGTACGAGCCCGTCAATTCGGCCGAGCCGCCAGTGGTGATGATGGTGCCGCTGAGCTTGAACTCGTCAGAATGCCCAAGATAGTCGTTCGCGCCGACGATGATGTTCAGCGTCTCGGCGACCTTGTTGGTGTTGTCGATGTTGATATTCGCCTCGTTCAACCCGTTGGGGTCGGTGAGGCGGTTGCCGGTGGTCAGCGTCACCGTGACGCCATCGAGGTTCTGCGGACCAAGATCGACCGAGCCCAGGCCGGTTTCGGTGACGATGTCGAGCGGGTTTGTCCACATCGTCAGCGCAATGTTGTCCGCCAGCGCCGGCGTCGCCAGAGCCCCGGCCAGCGCGGTCGCAATCAAAAGCTTTTTCATATTTTGTCACCCTTCCGGTTGGTCGTGATGGGCGCAATGCGGCCCACCACCCGACACCATAGACCATGGTTTGATTGCATCGGTTTGACAAGCCTGTTAACCAGGGCTTGCCCACAACAAAAAGACAATCGTCACTGTTGGCCTTGCGCCGCGGTGAACTGCTGAGCTTGCAGCTGCTTCCACCAATCGTCATATGCCGGCGACGAACCGATCGGCTGTGGAGGCGTCGGTTGATCCGACGTCGTAAGCGGCAGTGTTCCCGCTTCGGCGGGTGACGTTGGTTGGCCACCAGCGGCGATAGCGCCGGCCCCTGCGGTAAGCCCAAGCCCTGCGAGACCGTACTTACGCAGGATGTCGATGGTGTCGTCACCAAACATGACGTAGTTGCTCGATGGAGGTTTGTAATTGTCGCTGAAGGCTTGGCGCGCGGCCGCCTCATCATCGCCCCGGTAAAACACGGTACCGTTGGGTATTTGCTTTACGAGCCATTGACCGTGCGTAGTTTGATCCGGGGAAAGAATTTGCAGGGGCTGCGACGTTCGCGAACCCTGGTCGAGGTACTTGATGCCGGGAACGCCCGCGTCAGCTAAAGCTTGCGATGTCGCCGCATCGTTCCACTGCCCCCTATCACGAAGAGCCTCATACATCTGGCGACCACTCGTCTCATAGGTGATTGTCTTTTCCTGCGCATACGGGTTGTAAGGATCTTTCGGGATGACCATCGTACGCTCTACCGGAATTCCACGCGCGTCCGCCAAATTGCGAACCGCCTCACTCTGCTCGCTCAGCGGCTTATCCCAATCGAGGAACTGATCAGGGTTGGCGTTAATGCTAACTTGGTACATGGAGCCAGCGGGCTTGAGGTTGTTCGGATCGACGGCCTTCAGTCTCTCGGCAGCGCTGTCATATAGATTAGGACCAGGGCCGTATTGCCGACGATAAAAGTCGGCTTGGTCCTGCATTCGACTGATTGCGTCTTGCAGGCCTGCCGAATAGTCGCCTGACGCCTTGAACTTCGGCTGGATGTACTCCAGCGCGTTCTGGGTTTCCTGAGGGAGCGGATTGCCCTGCTTGTCGGCAAACCCCTTCGCCAGTTGATCGCGATACTGCTTCGCAACCCCCTCATTCTCGGCAAAATAGAGCCCATGCCCGTAAGCCTGCGCGCCCTCGCCCGTGCCGATCTTGGACATGTCGAAGCGGTCAAACGAATGAGGCGATCCGTGATACGCGACGATCGACGGCGCGGCTTCTGTTGGCGCTACAGCCATGCTTTCTGGCGCGCGCTTGGCGATCGTGCTGGCGACGGTTTCAGCTTCCGGCAAAAGCTTCGCGCCAGCCGCGGCAATCGGAACGGCCGCCGCCGCCGCCGCCGCCGCACTCGGCCCCACATGGTGGCTTGGCGAGTCCAGCATCGCGGTGACGTCACGACCGAACCGATCGGCGCTGGATTGAACGCCAGTGTTTGTCGCCGGGCCGGGAGACAAAAAATCGAGGGGGGTGTGACTGGCGGCGTAGGCGGCGGCGTTGCCGGCCGCTTCCGTGCCAAACCCATAAAGCCCGCTGGCGACCTCCAGCGGGTTGACCGGGAAGAGGTCGTCAAGAAAACCTCGACTTGGCGGCGGCGTCGGACGAGGAGGCGCTGCCATCAATGACCTCCGTGGCCGACTGACTGCTGCGGGTACAAGCTATTCATAAACGGCTGCTGCCCCGCGCCGGCCGCCTGCTGGAATTGACTGGTGATGGCGTCATTCGCCGCGGACTGGCGCATGCCCGCCATGACGCCTGGGTAGCCAGTGGCGGGGTTGCCGTACAGATAAGCCGACGGCGTCTGGTTCTGCGTCGGGTTGAGCGACTGGTTGCGAAGATAAGCGTTGTTGCCCGAACCCGGAATAAAGTTCGGATTGACGTCAGCTTGACCAGCCGGCCCATAAGCCGTCGCGACTTGCTCTGCGTATGGATTTCGCCCTCGCAAATAATCAATGAAATTCGTAGCGGCCGACCGACTGTCGGCGGCGTTTGTCGGCGCGCCAAAAGCGTTGACCGGATAGCTGTTCCCCAGCGAAGCGACCTGCTGCATGGCGGAACGTGTCATCTGGTAAGGGTTAGTGCTGCCAGGGTTCGGGTCTTCTCCGCCAAACAGGCCCGCCATGATGTTCTGCGTCGTGTATCGATTGGATGGCGTAGCGCTCATCGACACGTTAGGGTTAGGCCATGCCGCAGCATTGGCCGCCGCAGTGCCGAGCGGCGAGTACGTCCCGCCGCGCTGGCCTGAGTTGTCACTCATCCTCGAATATTGGTCGAAACTCGATGCGTCGACCGAGCCGCCACCGCTGTCACCGCCATAATAATCGGTGTAGGCGTTCAAACCCGCATAGCCGCCCGGGTTCCAGTTCGACATCGAATTAGTGAAGCTCGGGATCCGGAAGGAGCGCGTCGGCGAGGTCGCAATCGCTGGGTTATAAGCCTGGATGCCAGCCTGACCCGTGCCAATCGGGACAAGGCCAGAAGCACTCCAGGCGTACCCACTCGGGGCTGAGCTGCTGTAGTTCACCCCGCCGACGTTGCGCGGCGTGTAGCCGCCTGATTGATAGCCGCCGATGTAACCGCCGAATGACGGGTTGGCTCCCATCGCCAAGGCGAGGTTGCCCGCGCCAGTGTATGGACTATAGCCGCCAAATCCATCAGCCATCGTCGTTAAGCCTTCATCCTTGACCAAAGATCCGGTTCAGGATCCCGGCGAGATCAGGTGACGCATAAGCCCGCGGAACGCCGCCGCTCACCGCACCGACTTGCAGCGGCAAGAGGCCGGCAAGGTTACGTGGCGGGATCGGCCCTGCCGGCGGCGCGGGGATCGGCGTAGTGTCGTGCATGTACCGCTCGTCACGAAAATTATAGACCGGCGGCAGAGGGACTGGCGCATTCACGTTCGGGTTGAACGGATCGCGGTACGGATCGAGCTGCTGTCGCGGCGCGGTGACGTCCGGCGGAGGCGTAGCGAAGAAAGCCATCTCAGCCCCGGTAGAGCTTGCTCAGGATCTCGCCGAGGTCGCTGTTCGAATATTTCGGCGGCGCAGCTCCCGGCACGTTGCCGACCGACAGCGGCGAGAAGATCGGCGGCTGGCCGCCAGCCGCCGGCGGCATCGGTCCTGGCGACGGCCTCGCCCCACCTGGCATCGCCGGGATCGGCGGCCTGACCGACATCGG
>Ga0210402_10003040_pt1 | contig 15942 bp, 15 predicted proteins | sample IncBWC7MmetaG_FD_161055 | JGI IMG/M metagenome (GOLD analysis project Ga0210402, IMG submission 161055) | Forest soil microbial communities from Barre Woods Harvard Forest LTER site, Petersham, Massachusetts, United States - Inc-BW-C-7-M | ecosystem: Environmental > Terrestrial > Soil >...
CCTGATAGCTGATAGGGCCGTGTCCCTGCCGAAAATCAGATCCGACAGTATTCATGATGGAGTCCGCCGAGGATGGGCTTTGCAATGACGTCGCCAAACCGGTGGACAGGACGAAAAAGCGGCGCGTCCTTAGTCAGAGCGAGATGCGTCCGGAAATGGTTGTAATAGGCAGCATAGGCCTTGAGAACCTGACGCAGGTGGGCCTCGCCAAAGATGACGATGTGATCCAGGCATTCTCGACGGATCGAGCCAATCAGCCGCTCGGCATGCCCATTCTGCCAGGGTGAGCGCGACGCAATCGGGTGATCGCGGATGCCCATCGCCGCAAGGCGCCGCTTGAAGGCACCACCGTAGCAGGTGTCGCGATCGCGGATCAGATGGGTAGGCGCCTCATCCCACGGAAAGGCCTCGGTAATCTGGCCCGCGATCCACTCCGCCGTCGGATAGTCGGTCACGCTCAGCAAGATCAGACGGCGTCGTTCATGCCGCAGGATCACCAAGACAAACAGCAGCCGAAAGTTGATTGTCGGGACGACAAGGAAGTCCACGGCCCCGATCCCAGACGCATGGTTACGCAAGAACGTCTTCCATGTCTGGCCCGATCCGGGTCGACGCCTGGCCATGTACTTGGCAACCGTCGACTGAGCGACCTCGATCCCGAGCTTCAGCAGTTCGCCATGAATACGAGGCGCACCCCAGAGCGGGTTCTCCGTGCTCAACCGCCGGATCAGGCTGCGCACCTCAATCGGAACTCTGGGCCTGCCGCTGCGCGAACGCGACTTCCAGCGCCAATAAAGCCGAAAGCCAGACCGATGCCAGCGCAGCACAGTGTCCGGCTGGACGATCGTGATGGCGCTCCTCAGCGACGGAAACAGCCGCCACAGCCAGACAAGAAGAAGCCGGTCAGCGGCCGTCAGCCTGGGCTTTGAGGGAGCCTGGCGACGAAGCACGTTAAGCTGATGCCGTAGCAACGTGACCTCGGCTTCCAGCTGCGCTCGCGTCCGAAAGGGCGCGGCCAAAACGTGGAGGAACAGCCTTAGGAAGTCGAGCATCGCGCGCTACCGTAGCTCATCCCGCCAGCCAATCCAGCCGGGATGGGATTTTCGGTAACGACAGGAGCTCGCGCGTTGGGAAACTTCACATTCGCTTTGAATCACCTTGATCGTGTCGGTTCCCACCGACCATCGACGTGTCGTCAAGGTGACAGGCGGACAGGTGGCCGGTGCTGACGCGGCGAAGCAGCGGCTCCTCTTGCTGGCAGCGGTCGAATGCCAAGGGGCAGCGCGTGTGAAACTTGCAGCCGGCGGGCGGCCTGATCGGGCTTGGAACATCGCCGCGCAGGATGACGCGCGCGCGTCTGATCTTCGGATCGGGGACCGGCACCGCCGACAGCAGCGCCTTTGTATAGGGGTGATGAGGCGTCGCGAACAACGTACGCCGATCCGCGATCTCGACGATCTTTCCCAGATACATCACGGCGACGCGATGCGTCAGATGCTCCACGATCGCCAGATCATGGCTGATGAACAGAAGGGTCAGCCCAAGCTCGTCCTGCAGGTCGGACAGAAGGTTGACGATCTGCGCCTTCACCGACACATCGAGCGCCGAAACCGCCTCGTCGCAGATGATGAAATCGGAGCCGGGGGCAAGCGCGCGGGCGATGCCGATGCGCTGTCGCTGACCACCCGAAAATTCGTGCGGGAATCGTTTCATCGCGTCGCGCGGCAGGCCGACTTTGTCGAGGAGTGACGCGACGAGGTCGTCGATCTGCGCGGCGCCCTGCGCCAGGCCGAAATTCGCGATCGGCTCGGCAATCACGTCTCGAATCCGCTGGCGCGGATTGAGGCTGCTGAAGGGGTCCTGGAAAACGATCTGCATTCGTCGCCGCATCAGCCGCAGCCTGGCGGACGGCATATTGTCGATGCGCTCGCCGTCGAGGTGAACTTCCCCGGCGGTCGGCTCGAGCAGGCGCAGGATGGCCCTTCCGACCGTCGACTTGCCGCACCCGCTCTCGCCGACGAGGGACAAAGTCTCGCCTCTGCCAATCGCGAACGTGACGCCGTCGACGGCATAGACATAACCGCTTGCGCCGCCGAACAACCCGGATCGCAGCGGAAAATGCTTCTTGAGATCGCGAACCTCCAGCAGCGGACGACCCCCGTTCATGAGGCCAGTACCTGCGCATAGTGGCAGGCGACGAGATGGCCGTCGCGCTTCGGCGCCACCGCCGGCTCGACCTCGCGGCACAGCTGCGTGGCGATCGGACAGCGATCGGCAAAGGCGCAGCCGACGATCTTCTCGCCAAGGCCCGGCACGCGGCCGGGGATTTCCGTCAGCTTGGTTCGACGGTCGTGGACGAGGGACGATCCGAGCTTGGGCACTGCCCCGAGAAGGCCCTGCGTATAGGGGTGCATCGGCCTCGAAAAGATCTCGTCAACCGGCGCTTCCTCGACCTTGCGTCCGGCATACATGACGATGACCCGCTCGGCCATCTCGGCGACGACGCCGAGATCATGGGTGATCAGCATAATGGCTGCACCGACGCGACGTTTGAGGTCGCGCATCAGCTCGAGGATCTGCGCCTGGATTGTCACATCCAGCGCCGTCGTAGGCTCGTCGGCGATGAGAAGCCGTGGATTGCAGGCGAGCGCCATGGCAATCACGACGCGCTGACGCATGCCGCCCGACAATTGATGCGGATATTCGCCAATGCGCCGCGCCGCCTCGGGAATGCCGACCAGCGCCAGCATCTCAATGCTGCGCTGGCGGGCCTCCCGCTTCGACAGCCCTTCATGCAGGCGAACGGCTTCTCCGATCTGGCGGCCGATCGTCAGGACCGGATTGAGACTGGTCATCGGCTCCTGGAAGATCATGCTGATGTCTTTGCCGCGTATGGCGCGCATCTCTACTTCGGAGAGAGCGAGAAGGTCGCGTTGCGCGAATAGAATTCGACCGGCGATCTTGCCGGGTGGTTCCTGGACCAATCTCAGGATCGACATCGACGTCACCGACTTGCCGCAACCGCTTTCGCCGACAATCGCTACCGTCTCGCCGTGATCGATGTGAAAGGAGAGCCCGTCGACTGCCCGAATGACGCCGTCCAGGGTGCCAAAGTGCGTCTGCAGGCAATCGACCTCCAGGAGAGCCATGGAGCTCAGGTCCGTTTGGCCAGGCGCGGATCGAGCGCATCACGCAGGCCATCTCCCAGGAGGTTGACGGCCAGGACCGTCACCGAGAGAAAAGCCGCGGGAAAGAACACGATGTAGGGTTTGACCTGCCACAGGGCGCGACCCTCCGCCATGATGTTGCCCCAGCTCGGGATGCTGGGCGGCGTGCCGGCGCCGATGAAGGACAGCGCCGCTTCCGTGATCATCGCCTGGGCGCAGATGAAGGTGAGCTGGACCATCAGCGGCGGCAGGGTGTTCGGCAGGATGTGCTTGCGCACGATGGCGGGAAGCCGCGTGCCGCTGGCAATGGCGGCCTCGACATAAGGCCGCTCGCGCAGCGTCAGCACCACGCCGCGCACCAGGCGCGACACCCGCGGTATCTCGGTGATGGTGATGGCGATGATGACATTTTGCACGCTGCCGCGGCTCAGCGCCATCAGCGCGATGGCCAGCAGGATCGGCGGGATCGACATCAGGCCATCCATGACGCGCATGACGATTCCGTCGAGCCGGCGCACGAAGCCGGAGACTAGTCCGATCGCCAGCCCGATCATCGACGCGAGCAGGGCGACCGAAAGCCCGACGGTCAGCGAGATCCGGGTGCCGTAGAGGACGCGCGAATAGACGTCGCGCCCCAGCATGTCGGTGCCGAACCAGAAGGTTGCAGACGGCGGCTGGGTTCGCTGAATCGGCGAAAGCGCGGTCGGATCGATGGTCCCGAGCAGCGGCGCGAAGATCGCGATGCCAACGATGATGGACACCAGGAAACCGCCAATGGCGATGTTCGGGTAACGGCGAATGAAGAGTGCGACAGGTCCGCGTCGCTTGCGCGGCGGCAGCACCTCCGGCAGGACCGGCGCCGCGATGACAGGATCCTTCAATAGCGGATCCTCGGATCGAGCAGTGCATAGGTCAGATCGACGGCGAGATTAACCAGCACATAGAGGAAGCTGAAGATCAGGACGACGCCCTGTATGACGGGATAGTCCCGCCGCAGGATCGCATCGGCGACGAGGCGGCCGATGCCGGGCATGGCGAAGACGCTTTCCGTCACCACCGCGCCGCCGATGAGCCCGGCGACGCCGAGGCCTATGACCGTGACAATGGGCACGGCGGCATTCTTCAACGCGTGAACGAACAGGATCGGACTCTGCCCCATACCTTTGGCCCGGGCGGTGCGGATGAAGTCCTGATTGAGGACCTCCAGCATCGATGCGCGCGTGATGCGCGAGATCAAGGCCACGTAGGCACTGGACAGCGCGATGACGGGCAAGGCCAGATTGTTGAGCCACGGGCCCACGCCCTCGCTGATCGGGGTGTAGCCCTGGACGGGAAACCAGTCGAATTCCAGGCCGAGGCTGTAGGCCAGGACATAGCCGATCACGAAGACTGGAATCGAAGACGCGAGCACGGCCAGCACGATGACGGCGCTGTCGATCAGCGTACCGTGCTTCCACGCGGCCAGCACACCCATCGGGACGGCGATCACGATCGACAGTGTCAGCGTCAGCACCAACAGCGAGACCGTCGACTCGACGCGCTGCGCGATCATGTGGCTGACCGGCTGATTGGTGAAGATCGACCGGCCAAGATCGCCTTGCGCCACCCGCCAGGCCCATTCGGCGAATTGCAGGACCAACGGGCGATCGAGCCCGAGCGAAACGCGGATGCGCTGGACGTCTGCGGCGGTGGCCTGATCGCCGGCGATGATCTCTGCCGGGTCGCCGGGTGACAGATAGAGGAGGCTGAACACGAATAGTGCGACGACCGCCATGACGGGTAGCGTCGCCAGAATGCGTCGGACAGCGTAGAAGAACATGCTCTTTCGCGTCCGCCGGCTAGCTTTCGATCTCCGCCTTCACGGCGTCCACAAGCTCGCGTCGCGCCGCGGCGCCGGCAGAGAAGCGATTGCCCGTAATCACGCCACCATCGACCACCAGGTCGATGCCGTTGACGAAGCTTCCGGCATCGGAGGCGAGATACAGCGCCGCCCGGGCGATGTCCTCGGGCAAGCCGGCACGGGGGATCGGTTGCGCCTGTGCAAACCGTTCCGTCACCGTGGCGAGGTGGCGATCTGCAATGTCGCTGTCGATGCCGATGCCTTTGGCGAAAACGCCGGTAACGATCGCACCCGGAGAAATGCTGTTCACGCGGATATTGCTCTCGCCCAGTTCGGCCGCCACACAGCGCGTCGCATGCACGACTCCGGCCTTGGCCACCGAGTAGGTCTGTGAGCTGAGGCCCGAGCGATGGGCCGCGATGCTGCCGGTGTTGATGATGCAGCCCGAACGCTGCCGCATCATGATCGGCGCCGCGAACTTCATGCCGAGAATCACGGCGCGCAACACGACTGCCATCATGGCGTCGTATTCGGCTATGTCGAGGTCGACGATGCTGCGCTGAAGGATGCCGTAGCCCGCATTGTTGAACAGGCAGTCGAGCCGGCCGAACCGCGTTGCCGCGCCCTCGATCAGCGCCTTCAACTGGGAGTCGTGGGCAACGTCGGTCTGCACGAAACTGGCAGGCTGACCAAGCCGTTGCGCGAGTGCCTCACCGGCGTCGCGACGACGACCGGCGATGACCACGGTTGCGCCCTCCTCGACGAAGAGCTCGGCCGTTCGCGCACCAATACCACTGGTGCCGCCGGCGATGATCGCGACCTTGCCTTCAAGCACGCCCATTGAGTTTTCCTTTGGTTGTGGCTCCCAGAACGCGAAGCCGGAATTCAGCGAGAACTAGGGGGAGGGCGCTCCACCCGTGCCGGAGCGACCGCCGTCGAGCATCAGATGGGTGCCCGTGACATTGCCGGATAGCGGCGAACAAAAATAGAGCACTGCGTTCGCCACCTCCTCGGCGGTGGTGTAGCGGCCTGTCGGAATGCCGGCGCGAACGGCTGCCGCCAGCGCTGCCGGGTCGGCTGGATTTCTCTGCGCTTCAAGCGAGCGCATCATCCGCCCCTCGACCGGCCCGGGACAGACGGCATTTATCCGGATGCCGAAGCGCGCCACGTCTGCCGCAGCCGCCTTGGTCAGTCCGAGGACTCCGTGCTTGGAGGCGACATAGGCGGGCATGCCAGGCCCGCCGAACACGGCGGTTATCGAGGCGCTGGTCACGATCGTTCCCGCACCCTGCTGCAACATCACCGGGAGAACGTGGCGCAGGCCCAGAAATGCACCCTTGAGGTTGACGCCGATGACCCTGTCGAACATCTCTTCGTCGTAGTCCTGGGTCGACGCGATGCCGCCCTCGGTGCCGGCATTGTTGAAGAAGCAGTCGATGGTGCCGTAAGCATCGACGCTGGCCTGCACGTAGCCGCGCACATCGGCCGCCCGCGAGACGTCGGCGCGCACGAAGCGTGCTTCACCGCCACGCCGGCGGACAAGTTCGGCACTGGCCTTTCCCGCGTCTTCGTCGAGATCCACCACGACGACTTTGGCGCCGCGAGCGGCGAAGGCGAGCGCGCTGGCCCGTCCGATGTCACCGCCGCCGCCGGTGATCAGTGCGACCTTGCCGGAAAAATCCACTGTACCTGTCCTCAGTAAGGCGTTCCTGGTGCGCCGGCTTCACTTGGGTGGATGCGCGCGTACGGCTGCTTCGTTGACGTCGACGCCCCAGCCTGGCCCCGTCGGGAGCAGCAGTTCGCCGTTCTCGATCATGGGCGCATTCACGAATAGCTCATTGCGCCAGGAGACGCTGTCGATATCGACTTCCAGCACCCGGAAGTTGGGCACCACGGCGCAAAAATGGGCGCTGACGGCGGAGCAGAGATGGCCGTAGTAATTATGCGGGGCGACGTTGACCTCGTAGGCCTCGGCCATGGAGGCGATTTTGATGGCCTCGAGGAAACCGTTCCAGATCACGTCGATGATCGCCACGTCCGCCGCATAGGCATCCAGGAAAGGCCGGAAGGCGCGTCTGCCCGTAACCGATTCGTGGGAGGCGATGGGGCAGGGAGACTGGCTGCGGATGAGCGACAAGGCGCGCGGGTCCCATGTGTCGATTTCCAGCCACGTCAGATCGTAGGGTTCGACGGCCTTGGCGACCTTCAGAAACCCTTCGGTCTTGAAGTGGTAGTTCACGTCGAGGTGCAAGCCCATCTCAGGGCCTGCACCGGAGCGAAAGGCGCCAAGCGTATCGCGCACGGCCTGAAGGGTCTGGCGGTCGACGTTCAGGGCCGGCCAACCCGGTGTGCGCCCAAAGCCAGGGCCGAAGCCGATCAGCTTTTCGCCATCGAACGACAAGATGTTCGTCTTCAGCGCCTTGAAGCCCTTGGCCTTCACCTCCGCGCCAAGGGCGGCAATATCGTCGTAGGTGCGGACGGGCGGTTCCCCAACCAGAACATGGTTGCGTACCCTGTAGGTGCCGCAATGCGACCAGTAGACGGGGATGCGTGTGCGCACCGGGCCACCAAACAACTCGTAAACCGGTACCCCCAGGGCCTTGCCCTTGATATCGAGCAGCGCGTTCTCGATGGCCGCGATGGCGCGCTGGTTGACGCCGTTCGGCGCCTGCTGCGTCTTGACGTAAAGCAGCGATGAAATGGCCTGCACAGGTCTTGGGTCCTGACCGATCAGGGCATCTGCCATGCCGTGGATCACCGATGTCAGTCCGGTGCTGCCATCGGCCTCGGTATATTCCGACCAGCCGATCAGGCCGTCGTCGGTGGTCACCTTCAAGAACGAAAATGTGCGCCATCCCGCATCGCAGTGCAGGTCTTCAAATTTGACGATCTTCATCGGGCTCCCTCATCTCTTTTGTGCAGCCAATGCGCTGCCCTGTGTGGTTCCGCCTTCACGCGACATCTCTGTTCATTAGGGCCGCGATTGCCGCCTTGGCCAGGCTGTCGTCCTGTTCTCCCGAAGCGCCGCTGATGCCAATACCGCCGACGGAGGTTCCGTCGACGAAGATCGGCTGGCCGCCCGGCAGCGGCACCAACTTGCCGGGATAGGCGTTCAGCACCCCATACGAATTGCCACCGGGAGCGGTAGGCGCGTTATAGTCGACACTCACGCGCTGGAACAACGCGGCCGTCCACGCCTTGCCTTCGGCAAGACCGATACTTGCAAGCTTTGCGTCATCCATGCGCAGCAGCCCGACGGTGTTTCCGCCCCCCTCGACAATCACGACCGTGACGCCCATGCCTCTGGCGGCTTTGATCGTATGGTCGATGAGAAAGTTGGTGTCCGCCTGGGTCAATGTCCACATCTGCCGCGGCATGAACTAGTCCTTCATTGAGCGCCGGCATCGAGAAACAGTCGGCGCCGACCCAAGCGGATCCACTCTTGTGTCCGTTCTCTACTTGATGATACCGGCGCGGCGGAGGTTGCGTTGCCACTCGCGGGCCACGTCGTCGAGCGCCTGTTTGGCGGTCTTCTGGCCGAGCAAAGTTTGGGAAACGCCAGCGCGCAGCGACAGTTCGAGCCCGTCCCACGCCGGGTTCGACGGCGTCGGAATTCCCGTCTCGATTGCTTCCGCGGCCGCCGCCGGCCAGCCGAGCTTGGCGACCATTGCAGGATTTCGCAACGACGATCCGCGTGGTGGCGCATTGCCGCCCTCCATGGAACGCAGCATCGCTTCCTTGCTACAGGCCATGCGCAGGAATTCCGTCGCCCATGCGGCGTTTTTGGAATATTTCGATATCGCCATGAACTGACCGTCGACAATGGTTCGGCTCTGCGCCTTCGCGGTATGTCCCGGCATCGTCGCCCAGGCCCAGCGGCCGCCGGTCTGAGACAGCGCCGGACTGTTGAACAGCGTCCCGTACGACGAGAAGGTGACCGACATCGCGTATCGGTCCTTTTGCGCCCCGGCGATGATCTCGTCGAACTCCCAGGTCATCGCTTCCGGTGGCACCACCTTATCCTTCAACGCCAGGTCGGCATAGAACTGCAACCCGGCCGCGGCGCGGTCGTCGTTGATGAAGATCTCGCCCGTCTTGAAATCCAGCAATTGTCCGCCGGCGGAAAACATCCACGGTATCGAGTTCGTAAAGGTACCCGCCCCTTGCTTGCCCATGAGGCCGAACCCGTATCGCGAGGGCGGTGCGTTCACAGCCAGGGCTGCCTTCTCGAACTCTGCGAAGGTGGCCGGCGCCTGGGGGAAACCCGCCTTCTCCAACAATTCCTTCTGGTAGTGCAGGATGCCGGCGGTGAGACGATAGGGTATGCCAACCAACTTCTCATCGTAGGTCCCCGCCACCTTGCCGCCGGCGAGGAAGTCGTCCCATTCGAAACTCGGATCGCCCGCCATTATCTTGGCCACGACCTCGTTGTGGTCCAACAGATGCGGCGACATCCAACCCGCCATCTGAACCGACAAGAGCGCGAGGTCGATGCCCGTCGATTCCGCACTGAGCTCGGCCTTCAACCGCGCCCGCCAGGCATCTACCGGCAGCAAGGTGAACTCGATCTTGATGCCGGTCTCCTTCTCGAAGGCAGGCGCAACCTCCTCGATCAGAGTGCGCTTCCACGCTCTCTGGTTCTCGCCGACGAGGACAAGCTTTTCCGGCTTGCTCTGGGCCCAAGCCGTTCGGGTCGTGGCAGCAAGCACGCCCCCCGCCGAGCCTTGCAACAAATGCCGTCTCTTCAAACCAGCCATGGCGTTCCCTCCATTTTTTGTTGTGCAGTCGCCCGGACGCGCCGCAGCGTATCTACCATACTACACCATACTTACCTGCTGCAGCCTTGCCAATGCGATCGGCAATTTCGCGTCGGGCGCGGCGCATCATCCCTTGACCGCGCCGGACGACAATCCGGCCACGAGATGGCGCTGAGCCAAGAACGAAAAGACGACCACCGGCAGGATCACCAGCATCCCCGATGCGGTGAGCCCGCCCCAATCCATTCCGGAATCGCCGGCGTTGAACGCCGCCATTAGCACGGGCAGCGTTTGCGAGGCGTTGTCGGTCAGCACTGCCGCAAACAGGAAATCGTTCCACGCGAGCTGGAGGCACAGGATGCTGCACGCCACCAGTCCAGGCCGCGAAAGCGGCAGAATGATATACAGGAAGGTGCCGATGCGACTGGCCCCGTCAATCCACGCGGCCTCCTCCAGCTCCACGGGCAGATCCTCGAAATACCCGCGCATGATCCACACAACCAACGGCAAGCTGAAGGTGGTGTACGCGAGCACGACACTGAACCGCGTGGTCGCCAGACCGAGCTTGCTAAACAGCACATACATCGGCACCAGCACTGCAATTGGCGGCAGCATGCGCATCACCAGCAGCGCGAAGAACAGGAACGACCGTCCCGTGAAAGGAAAACGCGCGAACGCATACGCCGCCGGCGCGCCGACACACAACGACAGGATTACTGCACTCGTCGAAACGATCATGGTGTTGAGGAAAGCCCGTCCGAAATCGGCGCGCGTCAACACATCGACATAGTTTTCGAAAGTCGGCCACCACAGGTAGAGCGGCGGTGTCGCGAATACTTGCAGCCGCGTCTTCAGGGACAGCCCGAGCACCCAGACTAGCGGAAACAGGAACGCCAGCGTAAGGCCGGTCAGCACCATGTAGATCAGTACCGCCTCCAGCCGCCGCATGCGCCTCGAACCGACCACCGCCGCCATCAGAGCGCCTCCCGCCGACGGATCACGGCGATGAAAAACAGGCACATCAACATCGCCATCAGCAACATCAGCCACGACGCGGCCGCGCCGAGGCTGAAGTCGAACTGCACGAACGACATGAGGTAGGTATACATCGACAGCACCATCGTGGCGTTCGCCGGCCCGCCACCGGTCATGGCGTAGATGTTGTCGAACGCACGGAACTCGAAGATGGTGCGCAGCAGCATTGCCACCAGGAGATACGGCCGCAGCAACGGAAGGGTGACATGCCAGAACGCCTGCCGCCGGCTGGCGCCATCGATCATGGCCGCCTCGAACGGCTCGGAAGGGAGCGAACGCAGCCCGGCCAACAGGATCAGGGTGACGTAGGTCGTGCTCTGCCACACGGCGACGACCCAGATCGCGGCAAGCGCCGTGTCGGACCGGCCGAGCCAGACGATCTGCTGGCCGATCCAGAGGTTGAACACGCCATGGCTCGAATCGAGCAGCAGCTTCCAGCACAGCGCCCCGACGATCGGTGTGATCATCATCGGCACGATCAATGCGGTGCGGAAGAAGCGCATCCCAGGCAGGTCAACGTTCAGAAGCAGAGCGATTGCCAGTCCCAGACCCATCTGGGCGGCCACCGCAGCGGCCGTGTAGCCAAAGGTCTTGCCCAGCGCGCCGGTGAATGCCGGATCGGTCAGCAGGTCCTGATAGTTCGCCAGGCCGACGAAGCGCCCGGTGAACATGGCCTGGTCCGGCGCCCATCCGGTGAAACTGAGGTAGAGGGAAAACGTCAACGGTAGGCCGAACACGCAGACCATGACGAGCAACGCCGGCAGCACAGTGGCCTGCACGAAATAACGATCGAGCTGAATATGCCTTGAGCGCCAGCCTGGAGACTGCCCGTCAGCACGCACGATGGCAGGCCGATTGACCTCGCTCACGCTGCACGCCGCCGGTCGGGAGGAACTACCATACCACACCATACTTTCGTCCATTCACGCTGCCAAGCGTGTGAAACCCATGCTTGCTCGTTGAAGCGGGCCGGTGACGGCTGCACAGCCGTTCCGTGCCATCGTCCCCGTCATTGCCTTTGGGTCGCGGGCAATCGCCGGCTGCAGAACTGGCAAATCGGGCGCAACCGAAGTACGGTGCAGTATGGCAGTTTACTTTCCCCATCCATGAAAAGCGCCACAGCATCAGCTTCCCGCCTTCAGCCGACGTCGGACTCGGCAGCGCAACAGATCGAGCAGGCGTTGCGACGCGCTATCGTCACGCTGGAACTGCCCCCCGGCAAGTCGCTGTCGGAGAACGAGGTGGCGCTGCGTTACGGAGTGTCACGCCAGCCGGCGCGCGAAGCGATGATCGCCCTCGCCAAGCTCGGACTGGTGCGCGTGCTGCCTCAGCGCGGTACCGTCGTGGTGAAAATTTCCGCGCGGCAGATGATGCAGGTACGTTTCGCGCGCGAGGCGCTGGAGACAGCGATCGTCCGCCGCGCCTGCGAGCGCTTCGACCCGATGACTCGCTCGAGCATCGGACCGATGATCACGGCACAGCGACGGGCTGCGCGCGACAATGATCACGCCACGTTCCAGGAGCACGATGAACGCTTTCACGCGGCACTGGCTGCCGGTGCCGATGCCGAACTTGCGTGGCAGACCGTGGTAAACATCAAGTGCCACATGGACCGCGTCTGCCACCTGACCCTTCTGGATCGGACGTCCATGCTGAGGATCATCACCCAGCACGAAGCCATCATGGCCGCTATCGACGCGCAAGATGCAGAGGCGGCGGACAAGGCGATGCGTCACCACCTGACGGAAATCTTGCGCGCGCTGCCTCAAGTGCTGACCGACCGCGCCGACCTCTTCGAATAGCGCTCCCGACAGCAAATCCCCGTCTCAGCCTCGAAGAACGGCGGAGCGCTTAGACCGGTTTGACGCTCCACGGATAGGGAGCGAGGCCCTGCAGGACGCCGGTGATGGTCTTGCGATAGGCGGTCCTGCCGAACCACTGGCCCAGCCCGACATAGGGAAGTTCTTCCATGGCGTAGCGCGATAGTTCGGCCGCAAGCACTTTCTGCCGCGCTGCGTCCGGTGCATCGAGCCAATCCTGAACCAGCTGTTCGGCCTTCGCACTTTCCCACCAGCCGAACCAGCCGGCAGTGCCTTGTCCGCGGATAATGCCGTTGGTGGCCGGACTGCTGTAGCCGAACGAGGGTCCGAACGTGCAGAAGATGCTCCAGCCGCCCTTGTCCACCGGTTCACGGCTGGCACGGCGCTGAACCAGCGTGCCCCAATCGATTTCCTGGAGGTCGACGTTCACGCCGATCTTCTTCAGCAGGTCGGCTGTCACCAGGCCCATCGGATGAATGGCGGGGAAGTCGGTCGGATTGATGATGACGACTTTCTGGCCCGCGTATCCAGCCGCCTTCAAAGCCTTCCGGGCAGCGTCCAAGTCGCCGGGCATCGCTTCGGGCTGGTCGGTTTCGTACGCGGTGTCGCAGGGAAACATCGACGGGCAGGTGCGCCACAGGCTGCGATCGTTGCCGAACGTCGCACGCATGTAATCCTCCTGCTTTACGCCGAGGCGGACCGCGCGACGGATGCGAGCGTCGTTGAACGGCGGCTGGAGGGTGTTGAAGCGGATCAGGGAATATCGTCCTTGGGGATTGTCGATAGCGACGGTGATGTTGCGATCTTTCGTCAAAGTGGGAAGCAGGTCCGCCAGCGGTTGTTCCCACCAATCGACTTCGCCGCTCTGCAAGGCGGCCGCGGCTGTGGCGGGATCGGGAATGATGCGCCACTCGATGCGCGGGAAATGCGCGACCTTCGCACCGGTGGCCCAGACCGGCGGCTCGCTGCGCGGCACGTACGCTTCATTTTTCTCATAGACGACGCGGTTGCCGGTGCTGAATTCGGAGGCCACGAACTTGTAGGGGCCGGAGCCGATCATCTCCGTTACCTGCTTGCCGGGATCGGTTTGGGCCAGCCGCTCGGGCATGATGAAGGCGAGAGAGCTGTCGGGCTTGCCGATGGCGTTGAGTAGAAGCGGAAACGGTTTCTTGAGCTTGATCTCGACGGTCTTGTCATCGGCGGTGCCGTAGCTGTCGACGACCTTATCGAGGAGTTGGCCGTAGGGTTCGCGTTTGGCCCAGCGGGCAATGGAGGCGGCGCAGTCGCGGGCGAGAACCGGGGTGCCGTCGTGGAATTTCAGTCCGTCGCGCAAACCGATCTTCCAGGCTCGTCCATCGGCAGAGACGTCGGCGCCGGAGGCCATCTGCGGCTTGGGAACGCCATCGGCCGCCGCCGAGTAGAGTGTGTCGAAGACGTAATGGGCGTGATTGGTGGTGACCAGGGCCGTCGTGAGAATCGGATCGAGCAGCGTCAGGTTTGCCTGTGGAACGAACTTGAGGGTGGCCGTCTTGGCGGATTGGGCGACCGCAGGAGCGGCGAGACCCGGGCCAGCGAACGTTGCAGCACCTGCGGCAAGAAATGTGCGGCGTTCCAGCTTGGCATTTTTCATTTTGTTCCTCCCTTTGATGCAGCGATTGCGCGTTCAGAGATGCAGCGATTGCGTGTTTAAACACCTGTTTAGAGCATGATCGTTGCAGACACGGCCGGCCTGCGGCGCTCCCGGACCATCAGGCGACGCGTCCGGTGACTTTACGCATCTCTTCCACCACGCTTCGGGCGTAGGCGGCCATCATGCGGGCGTCATTCAGCACCGTCGTCATGCGGAAGCCCATGCCGATGGCGCGCGTCGCATAGGCGACACTGCCGGTATGAATTCCGGCGAACAGCTTCCTCTTGGCGCACTTCTCGATGAGGTCTTCATAGATCTTCAGGATCTCGGGCAGCTCGACATCGAGCACGGGAGGCAGGCCGTAGGTAAAGCAGAGGTCGGAGGGGCCTATGTAGGCTCCGGCGAGGCCTTCGACATCGAGGATCGCATCGAGATTTTCGATGGCGGTCTTGGTCTCGATGAGGGCAATGCAAAGAGTCTCGTCGTTCGCTGTGGCCTGGTAGCTGCCAGGCGGACCGTACAGGCTAGCGCGGACTGGCCCGTTGCTGCGCGAGCCGAGTGGCGGATATTTACAGGCAGAAACGAACGCTTCGGCATCCTGCTTGGTATTGATCATCGGGCAAATGACGCCCATGGCACCGCTGTCCAGAGCCTTGCCCAGATTGCCGGGTTCGTTCCAGGTCACGCGCACCAGAGGCGTGACGGGATGCGCCTGCATGGCCTGGAAGCACTCCACCATCGAGTGGTAGTCCTGCACGCCGTGCTGCAGGTCCACAGTGAGCGAATCGTAGCCGGATAGTGCCATCAGTTCGGCCGAGTAGCCCGAAGGGATGATCAGCCAGCCGTTCACAACGGGTTTGCCCGTTGCCAGAAGCTTTTTGAATTTGTTCGTCATCCTCTCCCTTTCTGGTTTTGTTATTCTTCGTTTCAGCCGGTGCCGGACTCGTCTGCGTCCCTTGGCATGAAGACGTCATTCATCTTTCGAATACGAAAATCATAAGCCATTAAACGCTCAGTCGTTTCCAATTGCATGTCAAGACGCGGGACTTGGCGCGCGGTACTTGGGGCTCGCGCCGATATCGACACGCGCTGCAGGCGCAGCCGCTTGCGCGCCAAAAGTCTGCGCTTGGTGGCTCGCGGTGTTCCAACGCCCGAGCGATGACGGCGCGTGAACGAACTCCATCGTCCTCACATTCGTTGACTGTGGACTTGGCCGGATGCCATCAGTATGGTGTGGTATGGTAGTTGGTCAATCCAAAAACTAAACCGCGGTCGGTCAGCTCCAACCACGGCGCATTTGAGCGTCGACTTCAGTATGGTGGAGAATGATAGCCGATCAAACGATTGGCGCTGGGTAGGGGAAGCGAGAGAGAGCGCACGATCAACACTGCTTGTCAGACACCCGCCACAAGAGCGGAAGCTGCAATTGGGAGGACGCACATGACCCACTTTACGCGCAGACGGATACTTGCGACCGGAACGACGCTGGCCGCATCCTTCGCTTCTTCCAAACTCTCGGCTCAACGCAGATATGATCCCGGCGCCAGTGATACAGAGATCAAGCTCGGTCATACCAGTCCATATTCCGGCCCGTTGAGTGCCTTCAGCGTCGCCGGCAAGGCGACTACCGCCTACTTCAACATGATCAACGCGGCGGGGGGCATAAATGGCCGCAAGATCAAATTAATCAGCT
>Ga0210402_10003041_pt1 | contig 15941 bp, 8 predicted proteins | sample IncBWC7MmetaG_FD_161055 | JGI IMG/M metagenome (GOLD analysis project Ga0210402, IMG submission 161055) | Forest soil microbial communities from Barre Woods Harvard Forest LTER site, Petersham, Massachusetts, United States - Inc-BW-C-7-M | ecosystem: Environmental > Terrestrial > Soil >...
TTTCAAGGAGGTGGGGCCGAGGCAGTAAGCGACAATAATTGAGTTGCGGAGTTGCGGATCTGATTTTTATGCCCCCTCGGTCCTGACGAACAATATTTCACGCCTTCTGACCGTCGCGGCTCTGATCGGAGCCGCGCGCGTTAGCAAGCGGTTCCCGATACGTTAGCGAACGTGTCAGCAGACTCTTGCTATGCAAAACAGGGCGCTGCGGGACTATGCCGCCCGACGCGGTTGGACTGTCGACATGCAAGTCCGCGAGGTAAAGGGGCGTAACTAGTCCGGCGGGTATGCGTCCATACAATCACAACCCCGAAAAAGGAGATCGAAAGATGAGTCGTGCGATTGCGGGGACGGTCCTGGCGGCGTGGCTTTGCTCGCTGGCGCACGCGCAGTCCGCCGCGAATACGCAGCCCGCGGAAGCGAAGCTGGAGTTCGAAGTGGCCTCGGTAAAACCCTCGGTGCTGCCCGCCGGCCGCGGCGTGATCCGGCTCGGTCAGCAGGGCGGTCCCGGCCGCGGCGACCCCGGCCGCGTCACCTACACCTTCAGTACGATCCGCGATCTGGTGGTGGACGCTTATAGCGTAAAGCGTTTCCAAATCTCGGGGGGACCGAACTGGCTGGATTCCGAACGATTTGACATCGTGGCCAAAGTCCCAGAGGGCGCCACCAAGGAACAAGTCGAGGTCATGCTGCAAAACCTCCTGGCGGAGCGTTTCAAGCTCTCGCTGCATCGCGAAACCAAAGAGCTGCCGATGTACGCGCTGGTGGTGGGCGCCAAAGGTCCCAAGCTGAAAGACTCCACCGTCACCGATACGCCGCGCGCGTCCGATTCGCAACCCAGGGAGGGTGGACGCGGCGAAGCCGGGGCTCAGGCCGCTGCACCTCCGCCTCTCCCGCCAAGTCTCCGCGGAATGAAAATCGGGTCCAATGGCTGCCCTGAGATTCCGCCCACGGCTGCAGGCCGAGCCGGCAATTTCATGATGATGACGCCCAACGGCGAGTGCATGATCTCCAGGGGCGAGACCATGGATGGCCTGGCTGCGCAGCTTTCCAAGGGGTTCGACCGCCCGGTAATCGACCAGACCGGCTTGAAGGGCAAGTACGATTGGAAGCTGCGCTACGACCCATCGAGCATGCCAGGAGGACGCGGCGGCCCGAAGGACGCTCTGGACCCAGCGCCGGCCGGCGGCGACCCAGCCAACCGCATCTCCCCTGGCGGGGACCCTACGCCTAGCATTTTCAACGCCCTACAAGAACAACTCGGCCTCAAGCTGGAAGCCAGGAAGGGAGCAGTTGACCTGCTGGTGATCGATCACGTCCAGAAGACGCCAACGCAGAATTGATGCTGTCCCGGGGTAGCAGGCCCAATTATCCGACTTCGTGCGCCGTCTGCCGACACCTTCAGTCCGATATAGTCCAGCCGCAGCGGGTGAGCGACGCCGGGGGAAGTGGAGGCCCGCGAAATCTACCTCGCTGGCGCATTCCCCGGCTCCTCAATCAGAACCGTACGTATGGATGCGACCGGTGGTGCAAAGAGCGACATCTGGTCAGGATCCGCGAAGAGGGCCTCATAGTCGGCGGGAGTGAACGCGCGTGACAGGCGGGCCGCGAACGTCTGGCGCAAAAGACGCGCATAGTGATCGACGTCATAGTCCCGGCCATCTGCGCTCTCGATCGCGGCTGTTTCGTCTTCGGATTCCTCGATTACACCACCAGCGCCGGACCTGGTGCGATAGACCCGGATGCGGTCACCTGCACTCCACCGCGTACGGCCGCTGGCGAGCATGGCTTCGTACGGCATCTCACGCCGGGTCGCGCGGGTGTCAAGGTACTGCGCGGGCGTCTTGGTCAACCGCACGCGGGACGACACATCGTAAACCGGCAACTCGCGGCGGCGCAGTGAATCCAGGGTAGCGACGTAGACGTTACGTACGCCACCTATATCGCCAGCGAGTAACCGGGCGATCCCGCGCCGCAGGAACACCTCGCCGAATGGCTCCGCACGGCTGGAACGGAACGCCACCCCGCGAAGTAGGAGCGAGCCGTCGTACCCGAGGAGAGCGTAGTTCTTCGGCTCGTGCGACAACATGGCCGCATAGCGGCCCTCGAACTCCAGTTGCACCAGCCCAGGCAGCAGCCGGGCGACCTCCGCTACCACGCGCCGCTCGTCCGCCTCCACCCAACCCTCGGGTACCGCGAAGTAGACGCCGTCGGTGTCCGCCTCAAGCAGCGTCACACCGCGAGCTGTGAGCTCCCGGCACATCAGCTCCAGGGTTTCGCGGCCGTGCCGGGTCACCTCGTTGGCCGCATGCACGTCCGCAAAGCGCGTGAGCTCGCCCGACGCGGCAAGGTATCCATAGGCGGAGTTCACCACCAGCTTCATGGCCGCCGACATGGCTTCGTGGGCGTAACGTTCCGGCGATCCCGGTGGCGCTGCCCGGGCGCTCGCCTTCGCCGCCAGTCGCCGCTCCACCAGCCGGTCTACCAACGCGATCATCGCGCCCAGATGGTCGCGCGCCGGGCCGATCCGGTAGGCGCGCATTAACGAAGGATACAGGCTGGCGACATCCGTCTTCACCACTCGCTGTGCCACGCCGGTCGCGAACAGGTGCAGGGCAGCGCCACTATGCGGCGTTCCATCGCCGGGCTGGTGCGCCGGCAGCGCCATCCCCGCCCGCAGGTACGCCCGCACCAGCAGGGGATCGATCACGCCGGTGGCCGCTCCTGCATCCGCCAGCCGCTCATACCGCCGCGGGGTCATCTGCGCCAATGCGAACGCCGCGCCGCCCAGCATCCGTGCCAGGGCGGCGACCTCCTCGACATCCGCAACCGCGTAGCGTCGCACGCGCGCCGGGTCGCGGCCGTACACCGTATAAATCTGGTCGCCTCGGATGTACTCGCGATCCGGCCCGGCGATGCCCCCAGCTATACCAAGGTGCCGCGCGACGGCTTTGAGCCCATGATTCGGTAGATCGCGCGTCGCGAAGTCGTAGCGCAGTACGGCATCGAGCGTGTCGATCAACTCCCGGCCCGGTGCCACGAAACGCACCCGGCGGCCCGGGTCCGCCCCGCTGGCAGTTCCGCGCCGGGCCGCACGCTGGCGCAATCCCGGCGGTCCGATGCGCCCCAGCCCCAGCGGAACTTTTAGGATGCGCGCCCGGCGATCCAGGAACGGCAGGTCGAAACCGTGCAGGTTGTGGTTTTCGATGACGTCCGGATCCGCCGCTTTCACCTTCGCCACCAGCCGGCGGATCAGTTCGGCCTCGGCGGCATCTCCCTCGCCGGTCGCCTCCAGCAGTTCCGTGACACCCGATTGGTCGCGCACCGCCACCATGAAGATGCGATCGCGCTCGGGGTCGAGCCCGGTGGTCTCCAGGTCGAACTGCATCCGGTGCAGATGGTCGAACGAGAGATCGCGGAAATAGGTCCGGCCGGTGGCGACCAGGTACTGCTCCTCTGGCGGCAACGCGAGCACGGCGTCCTTTTCCAAGTCCCGCAGATGGCCGATGCGCCGTCCGAGCCGTCGCGTTGCTCCCTCCAACACCGCCGCTGTCAGTGTCTTTCCATCGCCGGCACACACCAGATAGCGCAGTGTACCGTCGCCCGCGAGCTCGCTATAACTCACCAGCGCATCCGCCGTTCCTTCGCGGCCAAGCCGCCCGCCGAGATGCCGCAGATCATCCAGCCGGTCCAGCAGGAGCCATGGCTGGAACCGCGCCTCCTCGCGCACTAACTCGCCGGTCGCCGCCATCCGGCGCCACACCACGGCGCGCCCATCGCTCTCCGCCCACACCGATACGATTCCGGGCGTCTGGTCCCAGCCCCACAGCCATTCGTCCCCGGTGGGTCGTTGTGAGATCCAAGACGGCATCCGGCCCATTCTACCGCCAGGAATCGGCAGGGCATCCCAACCGCCGGCACCAGCAGAGCGAAGGTATGCCGGCGTGCTGGTCAGGGCTATCGCGGCAAAAACCCCGGGCTGGAAATTCGACGCGGCCCTGGCTGGTTTCTGTCGCAAACCCTCAGTCTCCAGCGTAAGACCGCTTCCTGAGACGGTCGCGGCTCTGATGCGGAGTCTCGTCGTCTCAACGAGGCCATCAAGCCGCGACTTGTCGCTCGACCGTTAGGGAGTGGTTGCGATGCGGAGTCTCGTCGTGTCAACGAGGCCATCAGAGCCGCGACTTGTCGCTCGACCGTTAGGAAGTGGTTGCTTCTCCGCCACGCGGCAGTCTTGCGATTCAGGGCAGCTTACACGTGAAGCTGGCCGCATCGTCGGTACTACCCGTGCCATTGTACCTGGCCACCTGCGGATAGGGGCAGAGCGGCCGCGTGCGGTCCACCTTGCCATCCGTGCGGTGGGATGCAACTATCCTCTCCGGGGCCGTGCCCTCTTCCACCCACCGGTCGAGTGTTCCGGCTTTGTCAAACACGTTGGGCCCCTCTCCGCCGCCGCAATGTCCCATTCCCGGCGCCATGAACAAGCGGATATTGCCCGACGTCCTGGAGGCGCCGCCCAGGCTGTCCAGCACGCTCTTGTAGTACTTGATGGTGTTGAACGGCGAGACGTTCGGATCGCTCCATCCGTGATAGATCAGCAGTTTTCCGTGGTGCGCGAAAAACGGCTTCAGGTTGGGGTCCGTGGCGTTCATGACGATGTTTTCCGGCTGCTCGGAGCGCGGCATGTCGCGGTCGAAATCAAATGTCCGCCAGTCCCAGTTGGCATCCTTGAACACGACGTACCTGTACTGGTCGAGAATGTTCCCATAGGGCTCCGGTCCGCCTCCCATGGTGCCCCACCCCAGTTCGCTGCCGGGCGCCAAGGAAGGAAACAACTCCTGGCCGGTACGGGGATTCTTGCCCGCGCTGTAGACCTTGCGGGCGGCCTCCACCTGCGGGGCGGTGAGGCAATCCGGGCTGTCCCCACCTTGGCACAACAGTACCTGCGGATCGAACCTGCAGAGGCCGGGGTTTTCGATCAAGCCGTCCTTGACTCCATCGCGCGCATCGCAGGCAGCCAGCACCGCCTGGTGAATCGCGGGATACTTCGCGGCTGGGATGAAGCTGGCGGGATCCTTCAGCAGGGCGGCGGCAATCCAAAGGCCCAGCGCCGTCCGATTCGCCGGAGCGCCCGCGATGATGCCGTCGAAATCGTCCGGGAACTTCTGCGCTTCCTTGAGCGCCTGCCTTCCGCCCGTGGAGCAGCCATTCCAATACGATCGCTTGGGCGAACTGCCGTAGAACGCCTGCACGATCGCCTTGGATTTCACGGTCATCTCGTGTTCGGAGCGCCACCCGAAATCGATGAGCTTCTCCGGGTGCCCCAGAACGAAGCTTCCGCTGCCGCCCACGTGGCCGGTATCGGTGGACGCCGTGGCGTAACCCGCCCGCACCGCCTCCGCCATGGCCGAGTAGCTGATGACGCCCGCCCAGCCTCCGTTGCCGACCGCCTGGAACTTCCGGTTCCAGCCGGCCGCCGGGAGCCAGACTTCCACCTTGATATCGGAATCGCTGGATGGCGTGAGCGTGACGGCCACGCGGCAGAACTCCGGGAGATCCTTATAAGGATTGGCGGCCGCTGCCTTGCCGTTAGCATTTGGCCCTCCGCGCGGACCCGCAGTGGGCGAAAAGGCGCCCGCGGGCACCGCCTGCGCCATCGTGATCCGAGCGTCGCCCAGTGCCAGCGAGGCCAGGCTCTCACAGGTGGCGGCCATCATAACTGCCGGGAACATGCAGCCCAGCGCCAGCGCAGCGGTAAGTCCGATCTTCACGAAATCCCTCCTTGGGCCCGAAGGTCGCCCTGAAAATTCAAGCCGTTCGCCGCCGGGGTCACTTGACGCGTTTGGCGGTCAACTCCCCTTCGCCCATGTCGCCGATCGTAACTTTGAACTTCAGATCCTCGCCCACAACCGTGCCTTTGTAGGTGATCTTGAATTGGCCGCCGCCGGCCATAATGATGAACGAGATTGCATCGCCTTTTACCGTACCTTCGGTAATCTGTTCTTCGCCATAGGTATTAGCCACCGTGCCGGTCAGCTTCTCACCAGCCACCTGGAAGTTGAAGTTGATCTCCAAAGTGTCTCCGCCGGGGACCTTCATGTCCCCTTTCCACTTGCCGTTCAGATCGGCGGCGTTGGCGGCGGTCAAACACGCCAACATGACGATTGCCATGAAAACGAATGCGCGGTTTCTCATTTTGGTAATCTCCTTTCAGCGGGGCGGTCCATTGATCCAGCTTTCGCCGTCCTGCTGAGACTGAGTATACCGTCCCAGGCAGCTCGTCGTTCCTTGGCGGTGCGCTAGAGGTTGTATTCATCTTTAAGCTGCCGGAGGTCTCTTTCAAACTGCCCGGCCATGGCGTAGGTGTAGATACGGGTGATGTCGCCATTGTTTTGAAACTCGACGATCTTCCGCAGATCGCTCTTGCGCTGCTTCCAGGTTAGGCCGTCCGTAAAAAACACAAAGGCAGTGTCGGGCCGTTTGGCGGCAATGATGGTGCGGATGTCGCCAAGAATATCCGTCATCTTTGAGCCGGTTGCGCCATAGCCTTTGGACTCGATCAGGATCCGGGCGGAGCTTTTTGACGGGATGGCGAAATCGCATTTCGCATCCTGCCCGCGCGGACCTTTAAAGGTGCAACGCACCTGAAAGTTCTTGCCGAACACTTTTTTCACGATAGCCTCCGCAAAGTCCTCCACGTCCCGGCCCCGGCGCTGCCCGGAAATCGCGCTGCCACGTCCGCTCCGTAACCGCTCCACCAGTACATCGCTCCAATGGGATTTGCGGGTGGCTTCCGCGGCCATGGCTTCCAGCAGGCCGGTTGAAGCCACGTCCTTAATGAACTCCGGAGGGTCGGCACGGTAGCTTTTCACGCCGATACCCGCATCTCCGCGAATGCCCCGCAACACGGAAATAAACTGATCTTTGGACATGCCAAGAAACAGACGGCATATCAGAATGCCGTCGTCGAAATTCCCGTCAAGCAACGCCTTCACGTCCTCGGTCGTGTAAGCGTTCTTCACCGGAACGACTTTCAGCCGGTCAATGACGCGGCGGGCCGTATCGTCCTTCCAATCGACGGCAAGAGACCGCAAGCTGTCTACGATATCGTCGAGTTTCTGCGCGATGAACTCCAACTCACTGCCCCACGATCAGGTATTCGTGCACTGCAGCGCGTTCTACGCGGTCATGGGTTCCGAAGTGGTAACGGTGCGGCTTCTCATAGGCGCTAACGGTCGTTTTGTAGCGCCGTAACAGACCTTCCAGTATTTCCCGGTCCGGGAAGCCGTTGGAACTATAGGAGAGAACAATTATGCTGTCACGGTAAAGCCGGAACAGCCGGTCAAAAGCTTCAATCGCCGTCTTGCGGTAGCTGAACGGCGTATAAGGCTTTTCGATCTTCTTGACCCGCGTGTCCTCCATGATGCGTACACCTTTCCAGTAGCAGGAAAGACCTTCGAGGAAGTGATACCGCTTCATGTAACAGTTGTCGTCGGAACGCGGCACATAGGGCGGGTCCAGATATACAAGGTCAATGCCTTTTGGCTCCAGGCTGAACACGTCTGCGTGTTTCACGGTGTGGAGGCGACCGTTGTCGAACACAACCCGGTTGAAGGCTTCGACCTGTTCAAGAAAGTGTTCCTCGATGGAAAGGCGCAGATCGCGGCGGCCGTCGTCGTAGCGCGAAAGGTCGCCAGAGACCGTGAAAACCCCTCGCGGCTGCTTCTTGAGACAGGAGCGCATAAGAGCGGCTTTAGCGAGGGCACGCCGGTCTGGGTGATCGAGGTTGTCAATGTTGGCGCAAACACGATCGAGAAACCGTAGATCTTCGGTTGTATAGAAAATGCCGTCAAAGGTCCGTTCGATAAAATGAGGGCCGTTGCTTCGGGCCGCCAGAAGAGATGTCAAGGCGGAACTGTCCAGGCGGTGCTGGCTGTTGGCAACCGTGGCCCCTGCCAGCACCGCCGGAAAATTCAGGAAGTCGGATGCAATCACGCGCTTGCCCATGGCCTTCAATAAATAGGCAACGCAACCACTCCCAACAAACGGGTCTGCCGCGGTCTCGAAATTCATGCCCCGTAAAACGCCATGGATCCATGGCAAAAGACGGTGCTTGGATCCCATGTAGCGAAGCTCGGGATACGCCGCGACATGCTCAGGGAGGGGGATCTTAGTGAAATCCTCCTGGCTATAGACAAGGCTGATCCCCGGTGTTCGAATTGTGGCGGCGAGCATTACCTCGGAATCGTACCATAGGCTGCCGGGTGCCCGGCTCCCAAGGCACCGGGCCGGGCCTGCGACAGTCTGCCGCGTCCCCCGTGCTTCCAGGCGTGGCAATTCTCCGCGCCCTGCGTTTTCGACAGCGGCCCTTGGTCAATCTTTTGTTGGGGTTACGGTCTGCGTTACTTGGCCCCCAGCTTGCCTATTTATCAGATGAAAAGGGAAGTCGCTAGTTTTCAGTCGTCAGTCGTCAGTTGTCAGTTGTCAGTTAAGGCCACCTATATGCTTGCCATAATCCGACAATACCTTCTCATCGCCGGTATCTACGCCGTTATCCTGGCTGGCGTGCTCTCGGCCCAGCCGCGCCTCATCAAAGGTACGATCCAAGACACGCACCGCGCCCGCATGACCGGTCAGATTCACCCTATGGCGAAGGCCGAAAACGATCTCGGTCCGCTGGACGCTTCCGTAACCTTGCCGGCCATTACGCTCGTCCTCCGCCAGAGCCCCGAACAGCAGGCCGACCTGGATCGCCTCCTCAGCGCGCAACAGGACCCCTCCTCGCCGGACTATCACCGCTGGCTCTCTCCCGAGCAATTCGCCGATCGCTTCGGCGCGTCGCCGGACGATATCGCCAAGATCACGGCATGGCTCGAGCAGCACAACCTCCATGTCACCACTGTCGGGCGCACTCGTACCTCAGTGGCCTTCACGGGCACCGCCGGCGACGTCGAACAGGCGCTACAAATCAGCTTCCACCGCTATAGCGTGGAGGGCCGCAACCACTTTGCCAACACGGACGAGCCATCCCTGCCCGTCGCCCTCCAAACCGCCGTCCGCGCCATTCACGGCCTCCACGATTTCCGCATGCGACCCAAAGCTGTCCTCCGCCCGGCGCTCGACCCCAAATACGACTCCGCCACTTCTGGAAATCACTACCTGAGCCCCGACGATTTCGGCACCATCTACAACATCAAAGCCCTTTGGAACGCGGGCTACGATGGAACCGGGCAGAAAATCGTCGTTGCCGGCCAAACCCAGGTCGACCTCGCCGACATCCAGCAGTTCCGCGCCAAGTTTTTGCTTCCGGCCTCCGATCCCCAGTTGATTCTCGTGCCCAACACCCAAGATCCTGGAACGGTGAAAGGCGATCTCGGCGAAGCCGACCTCGATCTGGAGTGGGCCGGCGCCACCGCTCCCCAGGCGACCGTCGTCTATGTCTACTCCTTCGACGTCATGGACGCCGTGCAATACGCTATCGAGCAGAATCTCGCCCCTGTGCTCAGCGTCAGCTACGGCCTCTGCGAAGCCCTCACGCCGAACTCCGACATACTCACCATGCAATCGTGGGCGCGCCAGGCCAACGCGCAAGGCATGACCTGGGTGAATGCAGCGGGCGATTCCGGCGGCGCCGATTGTCTGTCCGGCACTTCCAGCAATGGCGCGGGACTATCGGTCGACTCTCCCGCCGACGTTCCCGAGGTCACCGGCGTCGGTGGCACTACCCTCCACGAAGGCTCCGCCCAATACTGGAACGCGGCCAACAACGCCAACGGCGGTTCGGCCATCTCATACATTCCCGAGACCGTCTGGAATGACAGCACGACGGGCAATCCGGCCGCGGGTGGCGGCGGCGCCAGTACCGTCTTCGCCCTGCCCACCTGGCAGACCGGTCTGGGTGTGCCGGGCGACGGCGCCCGCAACGTCCCCGATATTTCGCTGGCCGCCTCGGCCGATCACGATGGGTACCTGGTCTACACCGGCGGCAAGCTCTCCGTCTTCGGAGGAACCTCCGCCGGCACGCCTTCCTTCGCCGGAATTGCCGTGCTGCTCAATCACTATCTGGTGTCCACCGGCGCTCAGGCCGCCCCCGGCGTCGGCAACATGAACCCGCGCCTCTACGCCCTCGCCCAGTCCGGAACCGGCGCGTTTCATGATGTCACCGCCGGCGACAACATCGTCAGCGTAACGTGTGGTGCGCGCTCGCGTAACTGCGTAGCCGGCTCGTATGGCTACCCGGCAGGCCCTGGCTATGACCAAGCCAGCGGGCTCGGTTCGGTCGACGCCTATAACCTGGTGACGGGCTGGCGCGCTGCCGGCTCGTCTGGCCGGGCGTCGGCGTCTGTCGCCCTGCAGGCCAGTACGACCTCGGTAGCCTCCACCGGTTCTGTCACCGTCACCGCAACCGTAACCAGCGGCACCGGCGCCACACCAGGCTCCACCCCCACCGGCGCCATCACGTTCACCTCCGGCGGCAATCCGATTGGCGTCGCGCCGCTCAGCGGCACGGGGTCGTCAGCCTCCGCCAGTATCACAGTCGGCGCCGCGCAACTCCAGGTCGGCGCCAATAACATCGTGGCCCAATACAGTGGCGATACCAGCCTGAATGCCGCCACCGGGGCGATCACCGTCGTCGTCACGGCGGTGACTTCGTCTGCGGCTCCGGCGATCGCCGGTCTGGCCAACGGCGCCTCCTTCCGGCAGACTTACGCTCCGGGAATGGTGCTCACGATCTTCGGATCGAACCTCGCGGACGCAACCTGGGTCGCCTCCGCCGTGCCTCTCCCTGTCCAGGTGTCCGGAGCCAGCGTCACCATCGGAGCCGTTAACGGAGGCGGAGCAGTGAACGGAGGCAGAGCCGTCAACGCCCCGCTCTACTACGTGTCGCCCGGACAATTCAACGTCCAGATTCCCTACGAAACGCCTGTCAATCAGCCTTGCATTTTGACCCTCACCAACAACGGCCGCACCGTCAGCACCACGATCACCGTCGCTGCCGCCGCGCCCGGTCTGTTCACGGATGCGAACGGGGCGATCGTGCCGGCCGCTACGGTAGCGCCGGGGGGCGTGGTGACTTTGTACCTTACCGGCGCGGGCGCCGTATCTCCGGCCATTTCCACCGGCGCGGCTCCCGCCGCAGGCACCCAGGTCGCGCAGTTGCCCGCCCCCGTGCAGGCGACCACCGTTTCCATCGGCGGAACCCCTGCCGCCATCGAGTTCGCGGGAATCCCAACCGCGTTGGTTGGCGTGACTCAAATCAACGTACGCGTCCCGGCAACCGTTCCGGTCGGAACGCAGCGTGTCGCAGTCACCATCGGAGGCATCGCCAGCGCCCCCGCTACCATCACCGTTGCGGCGCAATAGGGAATGGCTCGGGAGACGTGCCGGGTGACCAACTTCACACCTTTGTGCGTGACGAGTAGCCTCGGCCGTGGCGAATTCCCGGTGATCACCTACCAGGCGATCGCGCTGACCGCTTGCCTGAAGGCACAGCAGCACCAGACCGGCGGGCCTGGCCGTTGAACGAGAGGCGGCCACAAAGGAGCCAGAGCCTCATCTCGCCCATGGAAATGATCCGGGCGGGCAGCCGGTGCGCCGAAGCCAAATCCGCGCGCGCAGCACCGCGATGACCCCAGGCAGCTCCAAGAATTTTCTTCGAACGCCTCGACCTCGGGTGGGACGAACCAACAAGTGTGAAATCTTCCTTTCGCGGCGCAACGGTCCGGCTGGTGGGACGACGATGAACTGCGGTTGGCGACGACCCGTCTAGTGCGCGGGGTTAACGCGCCCGGTTTACCCTGGCACTTCAATCCCCTGCGGCCTGCGTGCCGGTCTGAGAAAGGCCTGCCCATCGACCTGCAAGATCATCGGCCCGGGCTTCGAAGAGGCCTGGCTTCTGCGGGTTGCGGCTGCGCGCGATACGGCGGGGTGGGCATTTCACCCTGCCTACTCCCGAGTCTGCCGGAGGGCAAACCCAAGCTGGCCCAGGGCACCCCAGAGCCGTCTGCTTTTACCCCACCAGTACCAACGTACTTACCTGATGAGACAGCTCAAAGAGCGCCTTGAAGTGAACTCCCTGCATGCTTTCCTACCTGGATCGGGATTCCCATGTGTCTGAAATGTCATAGGAACGCTAAGTTATAGATAGTTAAGTATCTTACTGCCTGAAAACGACTCTTTTCGAGCGCCCTGGTATGGAAATCGTCTCCCGAAAACGGCGTGAGCAAGGCCAAGAACCCCGCTAAATCAATGCAAATTAACCTACTTTTAACTTGGTTAATGACTTGCTCGTGTTTGCCCCATACGGCAGTTCGTAGATGTACGGAAACTCGTCCGAACTCCGGAAACCCTTAGCGGAGAGTAAAACGAAATGAAATTAACAAAAATGCGGCTTCTCACGCTCATTATCCTCGCCCTGGCTGCCTGTCTCAGCAGTTTCGCTCAGTCCATCAGCGGCGACCTCACGGGTACCATTTATGACGCCAGTGGCGCGGCAATCCCGAACGCGACCGTGGTCGTGAAGAACGACGACACCGGCGTCGAAACCACCAGCAAAGCCACGGCCACTGGTGAGTACCACCTCTCCAACCTGCCGGCCGGATCCTACATGATCACGGTTACAGCTCCCGGTTTCACGAAAGCCCAACTCCGCGCCGTCGCGGTGACGTTGAACAAAACGGTAACCACCAACGTTACGCTCGCCGTCGGCGGCGCTGTGGCGACCGTAGAGGTTTCGGCGGCGGCGGCCAGCATTGACACGACCACCGCCCAGGTGCAGAACACGTTTGAGGCGAAGGAAATGATGGACCTCCCCACCGCGTCGGGCGGATCGGGCGTGCTCAATCTTTCGTTATTGAACGCTGGCGTCGGCTCCAGCGGCGCCGTCGGCCTGGGGACGGGCCCGTCGGTTGGCGGGCAGCGGCCGCGCAACAACAATTTCACCATCGAAGGCATCGACAATAACAGCGGCAGCGTCACCGGTCCGCTGGTGGCAATCCCCAACGACGCGGTGGCGGAATTCAGCGTGCAGCAGAACCAGATCTCGCCGGAATTCGGCCACTCCTCGGGCGGCCAGTTCAACCAGGTAGTGAAGAGCGGCGGAAACGAGCTTCACGGCACGGCGTATGATTATCTGCAGAACCGCAACCTCAACGCCGCCGACAACCAATCGGCCCTCAATGGCGACCAACTGCACCCGCGCTTTGACAACAACCGCTTTGGCGGATCCCTGGGCGGCCCCATCCAGAAAAACAAGATCTTCTTTTACGGTCTGTATGAATACAATCCGATCGGCAGCAGCGCCACGCCGGGTGCGCTCTTTGCCCCGACCGCGGCCGGCTGGTCGGCGCTCGGTGGAATCCAAGGGATCAACCCGACGAACCTGAGCCAGTTGAAGCAGTATCTGGGCACCGCGCCGACGGCCGCTCCTGCTTCCACCACCCCCAACGGCGCATATCCGCTAGTCGGCGTGGGCAATTTAAGCCTGGGTCAGCAAACCGGGGCGACGCAAGCTATCCAGCTTGGCCAGATCAGCTTCAATGCGCCGGCGTTCACCAACAACGAGAATGGCGTGGGCGCATTCGATTTCAACATCTCCGACAAGGACAGCCTGCGCTCGCGGTTCATCCTGAACCGCTCAGGCACGATCGACACCGCGGCCGCCCTGCCGGTTTTCTTCGAGACGGTGCCTACCAACTCCTATCTGGCCACACTCACCGAGTTCCACACCTTCTCGCCCACGGTGACCAACGAATTCCGCCTGGGTTTCAACCGCACAGCCAGCGTGCTCTCGGCCGGCAACTTCAAATGGCCGGGGCTGGATCAATACCCCAACATCAACATATTCGACTTAAATGCGCAGCTCGGCCCCGATGGCAACGCACCGCAGGGCGGCATCCAGAACCAATACCAGTTGACCAATAACGTGAGCTGGACCAAGGGCAAGCACAGCTTGAAGTTCGGTTTTGACGGATGGAAGCAGATTTCCCCGCAGAGCTTCACGCAGCGCTCGCGCGGCGATTACGAGTGGAGCAACCTCTCCGACTATCTGTTCGATTACTACCCGGACTTCATCGCGCAGCGCTCCCTGGGCGGCGCGGAGTACTACGGCGACCGCATCTTCGCCGGTCTCTACGTGAACGATAGCTGGAAGGCGACGCCGCACCTGACGGTAAACGTCGGCCTGCGCTACGAATATCAGACGGTGCCTCACAGCGAGCAGCAGCAGACCATCAACTCCATCTCGAACACGCCGGGGCTGATTGTATTCCAGAAGCCGACGGCTATGACCACGGCTTGGATGCCGCGCGTCGGCCTGGCGTATTCGCCGGGAAACAGCGGCAAGACCTCCATTCGCGCCGGCTTTGGCCGCAGCTTTGACGTGCTGGTGGACAACTTCGGCTTGCTCACGCTGCCGCCGCAGGACACCACCACGGTGGACGTGACCGGCGCCAACGGGAGCGGATTCCTGGCCGGCGGCGGCATTCCGCCCAACGCTTCGGCGGCCGCATTAACCCAGGCACAGGCCCGCGCGGGAACGGGCGGATATGTTCCCAACCAGGTGCGGCCCCAGTCTCTCCAATGGAACATCGGAATTCAACGCGTGTTCCATGAGAACTATACCTTTGAGAGCCGCTACCTGGGTACGCGCGGCATCCACCTGCCGGTACAGGCCCAGTTGAACCGCGTGCCGGTGGTCAATGGCGCGGACGCTCTGCCGTTGCTCACCACCGCCCCCAGCCAGGCGGCTCTGAACGGCATGACCACCTCGCTGGCCGGACTCACCGCTGCCTACAATGCCGGCGGCTACCTCGATCCCGCTTACAAGGCGGCCGGTTTCACGGGCATCATCACCTCCTACCAGCCCTGGGGCAATTCCACCTATCACGGCTGGGCCAACCAGATCACGCGGCGCTTCTCGAACGGCCTCCAGTTCATGGGCGCTTACACCTTCAGCCATAACATCGACGATTCCACCGCGGAAGTCTTCAGCACCTACACCACGCCGCGCCGTCCGCAGAATATTCGCAACCTCAGTGCGGACCGCTCCAGTTCGGCCCTGGATCACCGCCATCGCGTGACCGCCGAGGTGATTTACGATGCCCCCTGGTATAAGAGTTCCAAGAGCTGGCTGCTGAAGAATGTGGTCGGCAACTGGGAAGTCGCGCCTATCTATACCTATCAGACAGGTACGTGGTTCACGGTCCAGAGCGGCATCGATTCCAACCTGAACGGGGATTCGGGCGGCGACCGGGCGGCCGTCAACGGCGGCGGAAACCCGCTCATCGGTTCCGGCACCACGGCCTTGAAAAACAGCAACGGCGACACCGTGGCTTTCCTGATCAACAATCCCGCCGCCGGATATGTCACGGTTCCCAAGGGCGGCCTTTCCACCGCGGGCCGCAATACCGCGCGCATGAACCCGATTGACAACGTGGATGCCACCTTCGCCAAGTCGGTGTCTATCAACGAGAAATATAAATTCCAATTCGCCGGGCGCTTCTTTAACCTCTTGAACCACGCCCAGTATATTGGCGGCAATATCAGCGACGTGGCCCCCATCGGGTTTACCAGCACCTCGGTTCACAACTTCACCATTCCGTCCTCGGGGGTGTTCCATCAACCGTCGCAGGTGTTTTCCAGCAATCCCCGCAGCGTTACAATCTCAGCGAAGCTTATTTTCTAACCTTGGACGAAACCTTCGCCGTTCTTCAAAGGGGGGAGCCTTCGGGCTCCCCCTTTTTGGTGCGGCGGGCCCGGTTCGATGGCTCGATGGGGCCAGGCCGCTTGCCGCACTGGCCCTAGCCTAGAGCAGCCGTTACCAGCCCGAAGGTTTCCCGCGATTCTGTTCGTCAAGCCACGTCTGCAACGGCGCGAAGTAGTCGCGGATGGCGGTGGCATCCATCTGGCGCGTGCCGGCGATTTTCTCCAGCGCCTCTTGCCAG
>Ga0210402_10003043_pt1 | contig 15937 bp, 25 predicted proteins | sample IncBWC7MmetaG_FD_161055 | JGI IMG/M metagenome (GOLD analysis project Ga0210402, IMG submission 161055) | Forest soil microbial communities from Barre Woods Harvard Forest LTER site, Petersham, Massachusetts, United States - Inc-BW-C-7-M | ecosystem: Environmental > Terrestrial > Soil >...
AGTAGTATTTCATTCAATAATTCAGAGTGACTCGGAGTGGCGGAAAGATTCGCAGAATTAATTTCAAATTAATTTGGAAATAATATTGAGGTCGGGATCACGTGGAGGTTTCCCCGCCAATCAGATCATTTCAAGTTCGCCGCTGGCAACCGCATCCACTGGTAGCTTCAATTTTGTTAACGTTGGCAAGGTCATCGGTATTGCTTCCACCATGAAGCTCTTCTTCATTTTCGCCTTTCTGGCCGTTCTGGCAACGACCGTGACAGCGTGGTTATCTCTCCTTCACAGTCTCTTCCATAATTCGCTGACGATATCATATGAACCTATACTAGATGGGATAAAGTGAGTTCCGAAGGATAGCAAGCCTAACAGACTGTAATTGATGTACGACTTTTGGGCTCATCCAGGACGATCATGAAATTTTCGACCTTGTGAGCGCGTTGGAGGCTGCTGAAGGGAAAGGAACGACATTCTATTCATTGCTCGATGTGCCATCCACCGCGACGACCTCCGAGATTGCAAGAGCGTACCGGAAGATGAGCATGCACCTCCAGTGGGTTTATTTTAGTTTCGTCAGGGCATCTCTGACCTCGATGTGATTCGGTGATCAAAGTCCGGATAAAAACCCTGGCGTGAAGGGTATAGCTGAGCGATTTGCTCGACTTGGGGTCATATCAACTATTTTGAGGAATAAAGAGAGTCGGCAACGGTATGTACTACTATATGATGGCTTCCTTGGTTCTACAAATGATTTTGAACCCACAGGTATGATTTCTTCTATAAAAATGGTGTTCCGAAGTGGAGAGGCACTGGGTATTACTACCAGCGCTTCCGCCCAGGCCTTGGGGTAAGTCCGGCATTTATGTGCTGCATTGGTGCTGTGTAAAGTACTGATGTTCATGTTCCTATTCACCCAGTCGGTGTTCGTATTCCTGACGATATTCACGTCGGGCTTGCAATATCTCATACAGCGCATAAACTATAAACGTGACCTGGAGCGCATCGAGCGGTTCGTGGGGGAAGCTAGGGCTGCAGCTTGGGGTCCTAAGATGATTCCTATCGAGGGGAAAAGAAAGGTGCAGGGCGATTGTCGATCATACATTATTTGTGGTGACTTACACCGACATACGCTGTAGGTCAGAGTTAATCTGGGTGGGCCCCAACATGTTGATGACGACGGCAATGTTGCCACCGGTAAATCCATTGATATGGTCGTTGAGGGGCAGAATGTATACATCGTGAGCACTCCTCCGTTCACCCACATGGACTTAATTCCAACCACCCAACCACCCTCCTCTAGCTCGACCCAACAGGCGACCTCCACCCACTAGACGCAACTGCCGCCATCCACCCTACCATCACCAACACATGGTTCATGGTCCTAGTCAAATCCCTCTTCCACAAAGTCGTAAACCGCACCAAAAGCGTGGATTCACCCGTTGTCAACGGTAAGGCGGAGACCGAAATAGACGACGGGGATGAGTCCTCAACCAGTGCTTCAGAGGCACCGGGGAGCGAAACTATCGCCCCGAAAGAGGGTGGAAGGGGACAACGCACTGCTTCTGTTAAAGCCGGGGGTAAGAGAAGGAAAGCTACGAGGAAACGGTGATTAGACCGTCACCCCACCGTCTCGGTGTACATAGGCTCTGCAGGGTGACGATTAATCTTGATGGTGCCTTGGAATATTCGATTCATGGCTTGGTTTTCTTCCGACATAAGGGACAGATTACTATGTCATACATGGTACCCTTAGCAACGCTGAGTAACCGTGAGCAGTGCGCCAAGCGCAGGAACATAAATTGCCAAGTCAGGATAAGACGGTCACGTGTTTAAGAAGTTTTCACAAAGCTTGTTCTGATGGTCACAATGCCATGATCGCGATATCTTGGATCAATACTTCCGATCGACTCGAGGTTATCAGGTTGTCCTACTTACCTCTTTCGCGTCTCGCGTGAAAATTGGAGTCTCAACAACTCCTTACATTGGTTCTGAATGAACCATAATCTTGTGCTACATGGAACGGGCTAATCACTTTTCGAGAATCCCGAGATACAAAGGGGTCGTGGAGGATTCTATTCTTGACGAAGGTGCATCACATTGGATCAATGTTCCGGAATGCATGCTGACCATTCTCAAAGGCACTGAATACCACGAGTCTGAGTGGAGGAGAAATCCATCCACCGATTCTCGGGTATCCCTGTCCCAGGTATGCTCGCCGGCCAAATTTCCCTGGCTCTTCCAGTTTCTCTCACCAGGGTGTTCCCCTGATTTTCGGCTGAGTGCCCAACTTGTACACCAACTTGCCCTCCAACTGGACGCGATTTGACGAGCGAATGAGACTTTGATGTAATCTGAGGTCTCAGCTTGGAGAGAACCACGGATGGTGGTTCGATCCGTATTCAATGTCAAGCCCAAACTTGACATCTAATTGGGCCTCAACAACGCGAGGAATTGTGCAGGGTCGATTTACAAGGGATATTCGGAGTTGGTCTACAAGTTGGTTTGAGCTGGACGTAAACTTCTTATTCTGGAGCGAGGTTTACATTCTTGCCTCGCATCCTTGGACGTCCTTCAATCCTTATGCTGCGATTCATTTTACGTTCAGATGTTGTGTCAGAGCGTGCTGATTCCACTATCGGCACTGAATGTCCCTCTTCATTAGAAATCGGAGTGCTACTCCGAATTCGAAGACATCTCGGAGATTATTCTGCAGGCTCCATTATGTGAGTGGCATTAGTTATCCTTTCAAGCGTGACTAAATCTCGCACCAGTCGGGACCCAACTGAGCGAAGAAACCGTTGTAGCATCTTCCACGGCATCCACAGCAAGCCTAGGTAAACGAAAGGCGAGTGAACTTTCTGAGACTACGTTGGCCGGCCCATCAAAACCAAGAAAATCGCGAGAAACTTCTTTTACGATCTCGGATGAGCCCAATCCATTCATCGACACCTCCACAACGGAGGCGAGATTGAATGATCTCGACGATACACCTGTGATCATAGTGAGTGTTTCATTCCTTCGCTAAGGAAAAAATCCCGATTAGATGTTGTGCAGGCGCATTCGTCCCATTTGCAAAGATGTTTTGATAAAAGGAATCTTCCATACGGGGTCCAGTACGAGATCGCCCGGTTGATCACCATGGGTTTTCGTTACGATCAGATCTTAATGGTCGATCTCGACAAGCTTCAAAAAGAAGGTTCGAACGCTACGGCTGCACCTAAGACTGCCAAGGTGTTGCTTGCGAGGCAGTTTGAGATACCTGATGGTGCGTCCCATAGAGAGTTCTGAGCAAGGTTCAAATCCTCAGGTTGAATCCATCACAGATGAAGTTTTGCTTGAACAAGAGGATCCAAAGGTTCAGGCTGCTTTCGCTAAGGAAATCGCTGCGAAAGTAATTGTCGTCTATTCCTCACGAACTGTTGCTCATTAAAGCCTCTTAGTCACCCTGGGCTGAGCTTGACACCGAAGAGGAGATGCTTCGAAGGAACCCCTTCGCAGGTTTAGGTTTCAGCGATGAGCACTCGGAATGGTACGGCGGAAAAATTGCATTTCGTGGAACCCTCAAGGATCTCGAACCCAAATCCACAACCGCTAAATATCAGATTGTGTTGGAGCGGGCAGAGTTGACTGCGTCATCTAGTTTCACTCGAAGATTCGGCTCGAAGCATTTCCTCCGCCTCAAAATCCCGAAGAACGTCCTGAATAAGAAGAATAATCAGCTTGGGCGGTTTTTGAAACGACCATTTATCCTCTCCGGCTTTGTCTTCAGGGCATTTTTTGCCAAAGACAACAACGTCTTTCTTGTCAAGACTAACGAAGTAGTGGATGGCTCTGAAATATCGTCGGCGAAAACTTTACCTGGAACGATGTCTTTTCTCGAGTTTCTACGCTGGTATAACCCATTTGAGCCCAATGCCAAACAAGTGCGTGCATTTTTGACAGTTGTAGTTCTTTCACTTATCCCAGTCATGCAAGCCCATGGCTAAATGGGCCTCTCGTTTTCAACTGGGACTGTCTAACACCGCTCCTGGCTTACTGCTTGAGCCGACTAATATCTTCAAGGCACCCGATATTAGTTTGGTTATTCAATTTTTCTCTGCTAAGTGTTAGCTGACGTTCTTTCAATGTTTAACACTCTCCCAGTATCCATCGAAGATTCTGATATGACTGACGGCGCCGGCTATGTGAACAAATCAGGTCTCCGAATTCTCTATCGTCGATTTAACTGGGATACACCGCCCACAGCTGTTCAATGCCGCGTTGACAAGGCCAAGGTAGTTGTAGGGATTCAATTCCTTGGTTCTTCACTTACATTTAGCGCAGGGGGTGCTTGTTCAGCACCCTGATGACACGCATGAAACTCCTCGTATTTGGCTTAGGTCCTCACAAGTAAAAATCAAACATCCAGATGACCAAACTCGAGATCCCGCTTTTCTCGTGGTTGATATCGTCCGGTCGTCGCACACAAGAACGCCCTCTCGTCTGTCTGTTGAGACCATCATCAATCTTGCGGAAAATGGCGTACCCAAAACTGCTTTTATCAAGTTGATCCAAGAAGGTCTCGAGGCCATTGTCGCTCCCCTAGTGCAGTGGGAGGGACCCGATGCTATGCGTGACCTGTGGAATGCTGTTGCGCGTGCGGGAGGTGTTATGTCGGCAAGGCGGGCTCGGGAAGAAGCAGGGTTGGCTCGTGTCATGGGTTATTCAAACCGCGATGCCGAAGACATCGAGGAGGACGACGAGGACGGGTTTCAGGAGCTCGAGGATATTCTCCAACAGCGATCTTCAGCTTGGTGGGGCGACCAGATAAGCGGTTGTCCTTCTGGGCTTGAAGAGACTGTCATGTACTTGCTTGATGCGGGTTTCACGCCTCATAATTGTGCTGTGCTCAGAGAGAAATTAGAAAAAATTGTCAAGGGCTGTGTCAACAATTATGTCCGGGCATACAGGATCGATGTCCCAATGTCGTGCACAGCACTCCTAGTGCCAGGTATGTGTCTAAACATGGGAATCTTTCTTTCCTGACCATTGCATTATAGACATGTATTCAATATTAGAACCTGGCGAGATCTACTTCAAGAGTTCGAAGCGAAATCTTAAAGCTCCAGATGGCACGGAGATCGACATCGTTCTCGGTGACATCTTGATTACCCGTCACCCGTGCAAACTACCAACCGACGTCCAGAAAGTTTGTGATACAGTTGTTTCCCAACTAGGGACCTTTTTTTTGACAATGTTATAGTGGAGAGCAGTTGATAAACCGGAACTGCGTCACTATACCGACGTGATTGTCTTCTCCACCAAAGGGCTTCGCCGCGCCGCTGACTTTTTGTCCGGAGGTACGTCTCAGGCGATATTTCTCCTTCATTATGGTATTTATCAAGCCTTCCATTGTTCTTAGGAGACTATGACGGCGATAAGGGCGTTCTGATTTGGCAGCCAGAATTAGTTCAACCATTCATCAATGCTCCGCTAGATTTTTCTAAAGAACCTGCCGGCATAGCTGATTACTTCTCTCGCAACAACGAGACGGTCTCCGATTTCCTCATGCGGACGGCATCTGCGCAGTCGACCGTCAGAATTCATGAAGTCCAACAGTACCTTCTGGGTGCCATTCGAGACACAACCGTTGTTGGTAGGTATTCAATCTTCCACGACAACGCGATCTATACATTGGGCTACACGGACCCGCAGACCATCCGCCTGGCATACATGTTGGTACAGATGAACGGCTTTTTACATATCCTACTGATCTACCGAATAAATGCACAGGTTTTGCAAGACGCTGGATGGCTCTAAAACTGGTTTGACAGTCCTACCTGAAACGCTCAGAAATGACATCAGACTATACGACAAACGAGCTCCTGCGTGGAAGGAGACAGCTGAGGACAAGGAAAGGGTGCTAAGCAGCGGCTCCAACGATAAAAACCTTGCCCGGCCCAAAAGACTTGGGGCCTTCATCATGGACTCCATATGCCGACATGCCGAAAAGGAGGGCGATCGTCAACTGCAGCAGATCGAAACGATATTTTCTGCTTCTTGGAGGCATACAGTGGATAAAGACCTGGTAGAACCATGGCTGCATGCGGGTAGGGTTGCCGAACGCTGGAAGAAGGAAGCCGGAAGTGATCGGAGACATGACGATTTGAAGAAGATCGCTGAACACGTCAAGTGCATGTACGCCGAGCATCGATCCCTTCTCAACCCAGAGTCAAAAGTCTCCCCTAAAAAAGCCTCGCCTAAAAAGGAAAAGGCTGCCTTTACCGAGCTTCCCATCGAGGTTCGACAGGATAAAATTCGTGGCTTGTCGAAGAAATTTGCCTCGATGCCGCTTCCCTCTGATTTATTAATGGACGAAGCGGACATTGACAGGGTTAAAGCATCGTACGCATACCTTTTTGATTCGGAGCAGAAAAAAGGAAAGGGTTGGACACGGTTTCCCTGGGACGTCGCGATGCGCGAGTTGTGCGCTATCAAGGCGCGCGCATCTGGCCCTTCTAAAACGGTTACCGGGGAGTTCTACGATAAATTCACCGTGAAGCGATCGTCGAACCACTAGCCACAACGTCGACCGAACTCAGGCTTGTGATATAATTCCCCACCGCAATGCATTGGCGGTTATCTTGGTTGATTTATATGCGGGATCACTCTTCCTCACCTTGATGTGTATAATGTTAATTGGAAGTATATAATAATGAATAATCTCACTAGTCATAATGTAGAAAACAAATTCAAAGTACAGATACTGATCACAATCTTCTCCATAACGTTTTTGGATGGGTTTTGTATAACCAACAGATGACCCCCCAACAACATAATCGAGTACATACTGTCGCCAGAAACCAACCAGAAACTTCCATTTTGACCTTGAGAAGAAAGTCCACGTTAACGCTTTGCACCCGTGTGGTTTGATAGGCCTCCAAAGCGCATTCCTTATAAAACGACGAACGTTTTACTGCAACACATACCCAGCAGTCAAGAGAATATCAGCTATTTCACTGAGGTCGCCAATATCATTGACAATTGTCACATCTTGCATCTCGGGGGACTAAATCCACGCGAATGAAAGAATGGTGTAGTTTCCATTCGTAAAGCTTGTCGATAAAAATATCCCATAAAAAGTCGCCCGGGCAGCGAATGCTTTTTCTAGCATAGAAAGTGCATAGAATGAGGTCTTCTCATACACGAAGTATAACTAGAGTAGTAAGGACTCGGAGAAGTCCGAGTCGGTGTCAACTTGTTGTCGTTTGTTGTCCGAGAGCTTCTCAGATTATTCGAAACCGTGACCCTGCTGCCAGTGAGCACCCTAGATAATTGAGCAGGCAAGTTGGATCGCAGTGATTATGATCAACTACATTCTGCTGGTTTCCCGGCAAGGTTCGTTTGTCCCTACTGTGTTGGTTGTTCAGACGTAACTGGGTACACAGGGAAGGTCCGCCTCGCCAAATGGTTCACCACGATGCCTCCAAAAGCAAAGGCCAAAATCGTCAAGGACGTCACCCAACTCGTCCTTGCTCGCCGTACACGGATGTGTAATTTTCTCGAATATAAAGGTCAGCCGGGTGTGAAAACCACGATTGTATAGACATGCTTACCCTGGCCTGGTAGATACCAAGGTAGTGTATCGGCGGTATGCTTCGCTGTTCTTCGTGTGTGGAGTTGGATCAGGGGACAACGAACTGGTGACACTGGAGATAATTCACCGATACGTGGAAGTTTTGGACCGATATTTTGGAAATGTGAGTTGCAGCCCTTCAATCGCCGTGATGAATTTGACTAATTGTGTATGATTCCAGGTTTGCGAACTGGATCTGTGGGAGTCTACCATGTCTCGTCCTTGGATTCCAGCTGACTCGTATCAACCAGTATATTCAACTTCCAGAAAGCATACGCAGTTCGTAATTCACAACATGACCGCGTTACCTACCTCAATATTCTTTCATAGATCTTGGATGAACTCATCATAGCTGGAGAGTTGCAAGAGTCTTCAAAGAAGTCCGTCCTACGAGTGGTTCGTTATTTTCCTCTCATTCCAATTGACACTAACCACGATTTCGTTCTTATACAGGTGACCCAGTCCGACAGCGTCGAAGAACAGGAGAACTCTGAGGACACAATGGCGCGGCTAGGATCACGAAGCGGTTAGAACAATTGAACCTTCTCATATTGACCAGCATATAGAAATGTTTGTATTCCAAGGTCCGATGATGTAGCAATTCGCAAAGCACCATAGCTCATACTGTGAACGGGAAAAGGATGGTCCATGTAGTTTATCCTTCAACAATTCGTGGCATACCATGTGTTGGCGATTTTCGAATTCGCAATGACACTACTTGATGGCTCTGTCCGTGGTTCACCGCTTCGATTGACATCACAGTCATTCAATCATTCATTAGAGTTCCGGGCGCAATCGGCAATGGCCTGGGCTATCTGTCAATCTGGAATAGTGTTCGGCGTCGATCACAATTTATGTGCTCCACAAACGTATTATGGTGGGCCTCCGGAGGAGGTGCACGGTGAACAGCGGGGAGGTGGTTGGTCAAGTTGGAGTGCAGAAAGCACTTATCATAATATCGTCCATATCAATTCTGATGATCATTGATCATCCCTGGCACAGAATAAAAATTACGCCAACTCCGAGTTGCTGGAGTGCGTTTATATGAGGATCGGAGTGCGTTTATATGTGGATCGAAATGTTAGGAGTCAATTGGGGACAGTTCGATACCGTGATGATTGATTTATGTAATTGACAAGTATCGATTGAAGACTCAGTGTTAACTTGAAATGGTTGAAAATTTTCAACACTTGTGACCGTCTGGACGCGATCAAGTCAGATGGCGGCGGGTGGTGTACATTCGGATCGGAAGAGGATTCCGAAAAGCTGTGGAAAGATCATGACTGCGGCAGTCGGCCGACGAACGGGAGCACGGGGTTCCGAGAGGCGAAGGTTGGCAGGCCCAGTTGGCAGGCCCAGGTGCCCAGGATTGGTAAATATTGATTAATGAACAATGAGGCGCACTGACCAAGATTGGTGAAGACGATGTTGAGCGGAAGAAGTAAAAAGGTAGCAGATGTACAGGAACATGCATATTTCCAAAAACAACTTCATGCTTATCGTCCAATCAGGAGCCGCGGCAAACTGTGCCTCAATCGCCAAACAACCAGCAACAAAGTTAAACGGCCCTTAAAGATGTCCGAAACAGTCTTTAACTCACTAATAACCCCAACAAGGCTCAACTCCAACAACTTCGTGCATCCTCGTCTTGAGTAATGGCCAACGTTTACCATAATGATCTCCTTGCACCTTTCCTCGCTCTCCCTCAGGGCGACAAGGTCCAGGCTGAATGTAAGCTATTCTCTAATTTTTCATTGGTCTGGTCGAGTGACTATCGAAATCATCGAAATCAGATGTGTGGATTGATGGTGATGGCGGTCTTCGTTCAAAGACTACGGTTAGTTTTCACGATCGAGATGTCGTGACATCACCCGAGTACTAAACATCGTGCTTTCAGACCGTCAGCAAGAAAGTAACTGACATTGGTCAACTCCGTACCTGGGATTTCGATGGTTCTTCCACCAACCAAGCACCCGGTCATGACTCCGATGTCTACCTTCGTCCCGCTGCTATCTTCAAGGATCCATTCCGCGGAGGCGACAATATCCTCGTTCTCGCCGAGTGCTACAATAATGACGGCACACCCAACAGGACCAACTATCGCCATCATGCCAAGAAAGTCATGGATCAAGCCAAGGCCGAGGAGCCTTGGTTCGGTCTCGAGCAGGAATACACCTTGTTCGATGCCGATGGCTCTCCTTACGGCTGGCCCAAGGGTGGTTTCCCTGGTCCCCAAGGTCCTTATTACTGCGGCGCCGGTAAGCCCTTTCTCCACGTCTATCCAGCTTTTGATGGCTAATTTTTTCCTCCACCACAAAGGTACGGGGAAGGTGTTTGCCCGTGATCTCATTGAAGCCCACTACCGCGCCTGCCTCTATTCTGGCGTTAACATCAGCGGTATCAATGCCGAAGTGATGCCCTCGCAATGGGAGTTCCAAGTTGGTCCATGTGAGGGCATCTCTATGGGTGACCACCTCTGGATGGCGCGCTTCCTCCTTGTCCGTATTGCCGAGCAATGGGGTGTCAAGGTCTCGTTCCACCCCAAGCCGCTCCAGGGCGATTGGAACGGTGCTGGCTGCCATTCCAATTTCAGCACCAAGGCTATGCGCGAGCCGGGAGGCTTGAAAGCCATTGATGCTGCGATTGAGAAGTTGTCTAAGAAGCACCATGAGCACATTGCTGTCTATGGAGAGGATAATGACTTGAGGTTAACTGGTCGCCATGAGACTGGTCATATCGGTGATTTCAGCTCTGGCGTCGCCAACCGCGGTGCTTCGATTCGGGTTCCCAGGCATGTTGCTGCCCAAGGATACGGGTATCTGGAAGACAGACGTCCTGCGTCCAACGTCGGTACGTGTAGGTTTTATGTGTTAATGTCTTTGCAATCGTTAATTGTTCGTCCGCTATGTCAGATCCCTACCGTGTTACCGGCATCATCGTTGAGACGACCCTCCTTGATAAGTAGATGTGAAACATAAATTCATGAAGCTGTAGTGGTGGCCACGAGATAATCAGAAGATAGATTCATTTGGAGTCTTGGACAAGCTTCCTCTGTTCAATGTATTAATATATATGTTGCATTGATCGAGTTTCCGAGCACAACCTCAAGCTATGTACCAGTATGTACCTTAAGATCCAGTCACACTGTGACGGTTCGTGTTAATAGGGACGACTTGATGTATCCGTTTTGTCACTTACAACCATGGGGGAATATGGTCTTAGGTTTTCTGCCTCGTCATCGACAGATGCAGGCTCATTCAAGCTTCTGGAACTCCCTCAGGACCTCTGCAAATTGGTTGAAACAGCCATAGACAACCTGAATCCTCTCAGGTAGAGTGCTATGATAGTTGTCCAAAAGTCTTCAACGTAATCTTGCGTATATGTTACAGTTTGACAATCAAAGGTCAGCCTGGCGAAGATGCTGTGCTATGCACGTCCAACCAGGTACTCAAATACATTTTGCTCCGCATTGGTCCTCAAGTTTATTATGCATGCACTAGACTTATGCGATGCGTTCCGTCGTATTGTCGAATTCTGTGCTGATGGTTACAGCCCCACCTTATTCGTTGAATGAGACTTCGGAAGATGGTGTCGTGATTCGTGATCAAGTGAATGAGATCCTCGAGTTGGCACCCGCCGTTCCAAAGTTACACGAATTAGGAAATTTGTTGAGAGGTCTGGAGTATGACGAGGGACAGGAGGATGATGATTTTGATGGCGGAGGGGATCAATTCGTGAGTTTTTGGCTCCCCATCCTGTTTCGTTCTTTGGCTGACCTCGACATATCGAAGCGGAGAAAGGTCACGTACCTGGATGCTCGATCAGAAATTCAGGCGAGCGATGCTGAATTGGACCGGGGTCTCAGAGAAAAGCATATTCTCAACATCAACGGTAAGTTTGAAGATCTTGCCTCTTCCCCCCATCCCAATTGATCCCTTGTACAGGTCAACTCCGGCCCATCGCTCCAGCGCACCTCAGCACCATTCTCGAACTGCTTCTAAATCTCCTTGCGTCGCTTTCTCTATCACACCATGCTGCTCCCGTCGAAGAGCTTACATCAGCCCTCGCAGACGAACATGAGATTCCAAGGCAGATCTCGACGCAGGTGATGTCCTGGTTCGGAGATGTGCGAGAAGGAAAGTGGAAGATGGATGTCGATGATGTGGTGAAGGAAGTCGGACTGGGAATCTTGAGAAATCACAAGGTTGTCTTTGCCGTTTATTCTCTGTCCTTTCCGGCATATTTATTTAAATGAAATTGCAGCACAATACCATAGCAACAGATGAGCTCATCGCAAAATGGAAATCATCAGTCGGTGATACCTTTGAGTCCGCTGTATCGTTGACTTTGCTCTCAGTGAGTGCCTCTGCCCGAGGTTTATGTTCATTTTATCATTCACCCACTTGGACCTTAGGGCAATTACCTTGTATCCTCATCTCTGACAAGCGATATGGACACCTTGTCGTACTTCCCCGCGTCTTCTCTCCCCGTGGATCCTGCTGCCCGCTTTGCTGATCTCTTTCTCACGCGCTCTCGTTGGTCTGGGGATGACATTGCGCCCTTCCTCGCGGAAATCGCCATCAACTCTAAAGAACGGGATAGACTACTTCTCAAATATGCGAGGGCCACGACAAATGCTCAAGGCATATGTTATACTGCCAGAGCACAATACAATGGTTGATGTGTTTGCATTATCTCAACGTGGATTTTCACAGATGGGGGTGCCGAGGGGAGGCGCAGAGCCGAGCTCCGAGCTGATAAGAAGCTTATAAAGCTTGTGCTTTAAAGACGGAGGAGTATGGCCGTTATGGTTGAACGTTGGCCCCGAGAGTTTTTCCCAAACAAGACTACATGGTGATTTTTATTTTTTGGCCTTCAAACCGGCATGACCATAATAATCATGATCCAAAATCAAGGAAACCAATACATCTTTAAGCCAATTACAGCAAATGTACACATCACTATTAACATCGCTCGTGCATTATGATACAATCCATTCCATGTTGTGATCACGGAAACACCCCTAAAAAAATCAACTCGTTCTTTGTTGCTTCGACCGAGTTTTAGGCGTTTTGCCCAGATTCTTGATAGGCGTCGGTCGGTACTCCTCGTTGTCGGAATCGTCTTGCCCAGCTTTCCGTCGCCTTTTCCCCCTCCCATTTTCTGCATAATTGCCCGGCCCATTTCCACGGAGCAGCAAACTTGAAGGATTAGACCGCAGGCTGCTGACAAAGCCCCACATTGCCTTGCCTACGACGTTGTTATTGCGAATATCTGCGAATTGAGCACGAACGGCCTTGCGCAGGTTGTAAATTGCTGTCGCCCGGTCTTCGGAGGTCTCTTTGCGCAGAACATAGATCAGGACACCTGGCAAATCCAAGCCAAAACAAAAGTTAGCAGAGTAATTATGCTAAAGGCAGAAATGATCGCACCAACAAAAACAAATTCTACAGGTGCCAACCGCTTCCCAATTTTCGTAAAGCCATCGTTCAATTCATCGTTGGTTGCGATGTTCCAGAACTCCCGAAGAACATCTTCAATTTCATCCTTGAACTGGTCCCCAGGCCTGTCGATACGACTCATCCACTTCTCCATCTTCTGCGCTGTCGGGATTTGTTCATCAGGCAGGCCGTCGCAGCAGTACACAAAGTGTGCAATGCACTGGAAGTCACGACCACGTTTGGTGTCCCATTCGAGGACGTGTGATAGTCCGCCCTCGACAGCTACATGTCGCGCTTCCAGCTCTGATATCCAGCTATCAAGGGAATTGTTTGGTTCAAGTGGCCAGAAGGAAAGAGTGGTGAAACTTACTCGGCCCATGGCGACGATATCGCTTGTAGTTTCTCTGTTTCAAATAAATTAAGCACAACGAGAGGACTTGCACGATTTATACGAGACTTGCCAGCTGCGGTGAGTGTCATGCCCAACTGCACTCTTTGAAAAATATCACGTTCGACCTCAGCTGTCAAGTCAAAGTATTCCACTTTTTGTCCACCAGTGAGATTGTAGAACATTTTGATGAAGGGTAGATTCCATACCACACGTTATCTGTTTCTCAGCAAACTGCCTTTTCCAGTGGTCTGGGACTTCCAGACGTATGGCTTTCGCTGTCTCGGACGTGGTGTACCAGTAATTTTTTTTGGTTTTCAGGTCTCTGTCTGTCCAGGATCATCCAAATGACGTGAGAATTTTCGGGCAATACTCGGCCACTGAGAGGCAACGTACGAGGTATCTGGAATTGTCATATAGATCAAAATCAAAATTCGAGTGGTTGGCATGACTCACTTGACCGTCAAAGAACTTTTGTATGGACGTAAGTCTCTGCCCATTCCATTGCTTGTAATTAAAATTGCAAAGACATAACAAATGTTCTCAACTTGTTTGCCATCAACGCAGACGCGAACCTCTTCGTTGTCGTCATCCCTCTGCACAGCGAACACAACCGGGGGGATGTAGAAATTACGAAAGATCGAATCAATGAGGCCGGTTTGCTTCGTCTCGGGCCATACAACATCTGATGAATATGAGTTAGTTTCCTCAGCTTATGTATACAGGTTCCAGCTTTTAGTTCATCATTGCCCACCCCGTTGATAAGAAGGATTGAGATCGATCATTCCTTCGTGAATGAGGGCTACAGAGATGACATCTCGTGAGCACATAATCGATCGCAAGATCCATTCAACGACGAACAGTGAAGCTCCTGGGTTGAGAATATTTTCGCCGAGGGGGGTTTGAGAGGGTCCCGAATTTTGAAAACATTGGGATCAGAATCAGATTCGTAGCCATCGTCGAGCTCGTCGAAGTCTTGGTCTTTGCTAGCAGGTGGAGAAGCCATTTAGACTGTAATTGAAAATAAACAACAGTTGAACTGACATGTGTGTTGACAATAGAGGGAAATACCAAACAACACGCAGACATGAACAAACACTGAACAAATATCCTGCAGATCATCATAAACGTGACTCGAAACGATATGAGTAAACTCTCAGACAACTCGAAAATCCCCCTTCCAAAATTTCTCAAGCTCCTCACGAGCAACAACCTTCCAGTCCAAAAAGGCATAGTCGTCGCTGGTAAAATGTCCGTCAATCCACCAGTACAGCATTCAATTCCAACTCAATTCATATTGCATCAGATACAAAGACTTCAACACCCCAAGCAAGCTCACGCAGTTGAGTGAGATAAAGTTGAAAGCGGCTGGGGTTGACGACAAGGATGACCGGAAAGCCGTTATGGCTGCTATAAGGAAGGCGGGGTATAGTTCAAAGGCTCAACCGTCAGTTGAGTCCTCTCGGAATCGAGTAGGCCAAGACGAAGGTGTTGAACCCATCGCTGGGCCACCTACGTCTGCGAATTTAACGACCGTTCAAGTTTTGGTGCGTACTATCCATACATTCAGATCGCGGGCTCTTCTCATTTCGACTTTAGACTACCCCAATGAAGAGAAAACGGAAACGTGTTGACGACGGGAACGAGTTTCTACCCGATGGGCCCACGGATGATGCTGCTCGTTATGGCAGTCTGGAGTTCAACGAAGTCTTCGACGAGGAAGTTAGACTCACGCTTTATACTTTCTAAAAATCTAGTCCTTACGTCTTGACCCATTCCAGGTCCTCAAGACAAAATCCACTGTCGTAAATCGCGCACCACTCATGACGGCTTGGGCTACCGTAGTTGCGGAGCGTATGGGTTTCCAACGCGAAGAAGCCCTCAGCATCGGTAATTAACGCTCATTTTTAAAATATATTGGATCTGATCGCAACTTCTCGAAGCCTCTGTGTATACGGAGATGAATGCCATTTCAAAGGGGATCTCTATTGGGTTATTCGAGGAGGGAAGACAGAAAGGCATGGAAGCCGCCAGGGGAGGTTCGCAACCTTACGTGGACCTCATAGGAAGACGGTGAGCTCCTTCCAGATCTGATATAACTACTCCGGACCTCATGAAATTCCACGTAACCCTCTCAGAGTGTATGTCCCCCTTCTAAGTCCCCTTTCCCTACACAGCGACTTAACACCCCCCTAGCCCGCTTTACCAAACCCAACAAACCCAATGGCGCGCCCTCTCCAACGGCGCACCAGTCCAACCCAGCACAGCATTCTCATATATTTCTCGCGCCTTCCGACAAACGACGCCCCACATCATCGGGGCTCTCCGGCTGCTCGCGGGAAGTTTTGGGCCAGGGGAGGTGAATGGGAAGGCATGGGCGTTGTACGCGGAATTCCGGCCTGTTGTGGACGGGTGGGGGAAGAGGTCGGAGGTGAGGTGTGAGACTATTTTGGGACTGAGGAACAAGGGGCACGATATGAAGGGTGGGGGTAT
>Ga0210402_10003044_pt1 | contig 15934 bp, 15 predicted proteins | sample IncBWC7MmetaG_FD_161055 | JGI IMG/M metagenome (GOLD analysis project Ga0210402, IMG submission 161055) | Forest soil microbial communities from Barre Woods Harvard Forest LTER site, Petersham, Massachusetts, United States - Inc-BW-C-7-M | ecosystem: Environmental > Terrestrial > Soil >...
GGCAAGGCTGACGACGAGGCCGAAATAGAACGGCGCCATCAGCCAGCGGCTGTTGAAGATCAGGCTTTCGAATCCGCCTTCGACCCGCTTCAGCGTCGGGTTGGGCCGATAGGTCTCAGGCTGTTCCGTCATTCCGTTGACCGCGCACCGATGCCCTGCCCATGCTGCCGCTTGTGCCGCCCTTTAAGCTGCCCTTTTTAAGCTGCTTTTTTCTTGGCGCTCAGCAGCTTGCGGTTGATCAGCACCTCGGCGATCTGGACCGCGTTCAGCGCCGCGCCCTTGCGCAGATTGTCGGACACACACCACAGCACGAGACCGTTCTCTACCGTCGCGTCCGCACGGATGCGGCTGATATAGGTCGCGTCCTCGCCGGCCGCCTCGTAGGGCGTGACATAGCCGCCGGGTTCCTGCTTGTCGATGACAAGACATCCCGGCGCCCTGCGCAGAATGTCGCGGGCCTCGTCAGGCGTAATCGGATTCTCGAACTCGATATTGACGGCTTCCGAATGGCCGACGAACACTGGCACGCGCACGCAGGTCGCGGACAGCTTGATCTTGGGATCAAGAATCTTCTTGGTCTCCGCCATCATCTTCCACTCTTCCTTGGTGTAGCCGTCCTCCATGAACACGTCGATCTCGGGGATCACGTTGAAAGCAATACGCTTGGGGAATTTCTTGTTGATCAGCTCGTCATTGGTGTAGACGGCCTTGGTCTGCGAGAACAGCTCGTCCATCGCATCCTTGCCAGCGCCCGAGACGGATTGATAAGTCGCCACCACCACCCGCTTGATGGTCGCCTTGTCATGCAGGGGCTTCAGCGCGACCACGAGCTGCGCGGTCGAGCAGTTCGGATTGGCAATGATGTTCTTCTTGGTGAAGCCCGCGGCCGCGTCCGCATTCACCTCGGGCACGATCAGCGGCACGTCCGGGTCCATCCGCCAGGCGGAAGAATTGTCGATCACGACCGCGCCCGCGGCGGCAATCCTCGGCGACCATTCCTTCGACACCGCGCCGCCCGCCGACATCAAGCAGATGTCGACATCGGAGAAATCGTAATGTTCCAGCGCTTTGACCTTCAGGGTCCGGTCGCCATAGGAGACTTCGATGCCGATGCTGCGTCGTGACGCCAGTGCCACGACCTCATCGGCGGGGAACTCGCGCTCGTCCAGAATGCCGAGCATTTCCCGCCCAACATTGCCGGTCGCGCCGACTACTGCGACTTTGTAACCCATCGTTCACTCTCCGATGAAAAAATGCTTAGCCCCGGCTTAACGCGGATAGGGAAGCGGCAGCGCTTCTATGCGAGAAACGCGGTGAACACAACGTTATCACGGGACGCGGACCTCAGATGACGTCATTTTGGAACGACCCGGCCGGTTACTCTTATTCGGACGGCATTCAGCCGGCGCAGACGAACTTCGCCGACGACGTTTGCGCGACGATCGCGCGCGTCTTCGCTTATGTGGGGACGCTGGCCCTGTTCGGCATCTTCGGCATCCATGTGTGGAACCAATATCATCTGGTGAAGCTGGCCGGGCCGGCGGCCAGGGCCGGCTGGAGCGTGGCGGATCGCCCGCACCCGGCGTTCGCCGTCAGTCAGTCCGATCCGCGGGACAAATCAGAGACTTACCTGATCCTCCGGCATCCCGGCGGAGGCCGCAAGGACATCCTCCGCTGGCTCGGTGCGGGCGAGCTGCCTATCGCGGAGCTCGAAATCTATCGTCCGGGCGGCGAGCTTGAGGCGTCATCCGCCATCGATGCCAACCTCGCAGTCCGGATGCCGCAAATCGACGCAGCCGAGCTGGAGACGGCCGGGATCATTGACAGCAAGTTCGGCACGGTTGCGCTGCTTCGCCACACCGACGCCAAGGAGGGAGCAGGCGCCTGCCTCGGCTTCCTCAAGCGGCTCGATGCCCCCTCGGTGCAGATCTCCGGCTGGTCGTGTGAGGGGGATCATTGGCCCGCCCGGCGCGTCGCCATCGCCTGCATGCTCGACCGGCTGACCCTGCTGGCATCCGGAAACGAAGCCCAACTCGCCGAGTTGTTTGCCCGCGCCGAGCTCAAACGCGGCAATTGCGGGACCGGCAACCCGTCCGACTGGGTGACCGGGTTCGAAGATCCGAAGTTGCGCGGCACGCTCTGACCCGGTCCGCCACGGGACGGCGCCAAGGAACGGGTTTTAAGGCGCAGATTTTAAGGCGCAGGCTTTAACGCGCTGGTTTCCATGCAACTTTCTTCAAGAGGGGAACATTAATCTGGGACGGTGTGGCCGGACGGACCTTGTGGTGCCATATCTTGGGCCGATAAGATGGTTACCAAATCGGACATGACGGGCTGTTCGGCCCAGATGAGGACATGATGACCTGGAAATTCCCCGCCTTTCAAACTCCTGCGCTGTTGTTGGCGGCTGGTGCCGTGGTCGCCATCGGCTTCGCTACGTCCGTCAGTGCCCAGTCTCCCCGGCAAACGGTGAGTTCGAACGGGCCGAATGTCGTGTATCAGCAGGGCAATACACGTCTTTACGTCTCCAAGCGCTCCTGGCTGGACGGCGGGACCGAGGTTCTACCGGGTGAGCGCAAGTTCCTGAACTATGCCTACCCGCTGGGCGTAACGTTTGCGCGCGAGAACAACAACCGGCCGATCGACCGCCAGCCGCTCAACCCGCCGCATGATTTCGGCACCGAGGTGCCTCCCATGACGCAGTTTCCGCTGTATCCCGATCGATAACCGCGAGGTGGCGGGTTTGCGTCGTTTGATCCAGCCCGCGCGGGCATGACCCGGGCGCCCGCAATTTCAGAAGAAGAGCCGTAGCAACCATTAAGCCGTACCGTCATTCCGGGGCGATGCAATAGCATCGAACCTGGAATCTCGAGGTTCCGGGTTCGCGCTTTCAGCGCGCCCCGGAACGACGGTGCTACTCACCCGCCTTCGACAGTCGCGCAGGGTGGGCAAAAGGCGCGCGGCGCCGTGCTCACCATCGATCGGCAAAGCGCGGCTTGAAGAGGATGGGCACGCTGTCGCTTTGCCCAACCTACGCACCCCACATTCGTTTGACCGTGAAGGCGTCAGCCGGCGAGCGCCTGCAATTCTTTCAGGATTGCTTCGCCCATTTGCGACGTCGATGCCGGCGTCGTTCCCTCGGACTTGATGTCGGCGGTGCGCAACCCGCTTGCGAGCACGGCCGCGATCGCGGCGTCCAGTTTGTCCGCCAGCGTGCCCATGTCGAAGGAGTAGCGCAGCGCCATGCCGAACGACGCAATCATCGCGATCGGATTGGCGAGGCCTTTGCCGGCGATGTCGGGCGCCGAGCCATGCACGGGCTCATAGAGCGCCTTGCGCTTCTTGCTCTTGGCATCGATCTCGCCGAGCGACGCCGATGGCAGCATGCCGAGCGAGCCCGTCAGCATCGCGGCGATGTCCGACAGCATGTCGCCGAACAGATTGTCGGTGACGATCACGTCGAACTGCTTCGGCGACTTCACGAGATTCATGCCGCCGGAATCGGCGAGCTGATGCTCCAGCGTCACATCCTTGTATTCGCGGGCGTGCACCTGCGTCACCACCTCGTTCCAGAGCACGCCGGATTTCATCACGTTACGCTTCTCCATCGAGGTCACCTTGTTGCGGCGCTTGCGCGCCAGATCAAAGCCGACGCGTGCGATGCGCTCGATCTCATAGGTGTCATAGACCTGGGTATCGATGGCGCGCTTCTGGCCGTTGCCGAGATCGGTGATGGTCTTCGGCTCGCCGAAATAGACGCCGCCGGTAAGCTCGCGCACGATCATGATGTCGAGCCCCTCGACCACCTCGCGTTTCAGGCTGGAGGCCTCGGCAAGCGCCGGATAACACACCGCGGGCCGCAGATTGGCGAACAGGCCGAGCTCCTTGCGCAGCCGCAACAGGCCCGCCTCCGGCCGCACGTCATAGGGAACGCCGTCCCATTTCGGACCGCCGACCGCACCGAAGATAATGGCGTCCGCGGCCTTGGCCTTCGCCATGTCACCTTCACTGACCGAGACCTTGTGCGCGTCATAGGCCGCGCCACCGACCAGCCCCTGCTCGGTCTCGAATTGCGCGATGCCCTTCGCATTGAGCCAGTCGATCAGGCGTTTCACCTCCGCCATCACTTCAGGGCCGATGCCGTCGCCGGGGAGCAGGAGGAGTTTGTGCGTTGCCATTGGCCGTTTCCCTCAATTCGTTCCGCGCGGAGTGCTAATGCGCGGGAGACGGATTGGCAAGCGCCCTTCAGCGCGCACATTGCAGGATCAGCAAAACACCATTGCGCGCCGCGCGCCTGTGCAAACGGGCCCTCGCCTGCCACACTGCGAGCCCTGCCGGAGCATTCAGTGAGAGCCCCCGATCCTCCCAAGACATACGCGCAGCTTGCGTGGCTGATCCTGACCTTGTCGCTGGCGCCGACCATCGGGCTCGGCATCGGGCGGTTTGCCTATGCGTTGGTGCTGCCGGATATGCGCGATTCGCTGCACTGGTCGTATTCGGCGGCGGGCTTCATGAATACCATCAATGCGGTCGGTTATCTGGCCGGCGCGCTGATCGCCTCAAGGCTGATCCGGCGTTTCGGGCTCGCGGCGAATGTGCGCTGGGGAACGCTGGCCTGCGTGCTGTCGCTGGCTCTCTGCGCGCTATCAGGCAATTTCATTGTGCTGAGCTTTGCAAGGCTGCTCGCCGGTTTCGGCGGCGCCGCCGGATTCGTCGGCGGCGGCGCGCTCGCGGCGATGTTCGCGCAGTCGCAGCCCCAGCGCGCGAACTTCCTGTTGAGCCTGTTCTACGCCGGTCCCGGAATCGGAATCCTGTCCTCCGGACTGATCGCACCCTTCGTGCTGCAGACATTCGGGCCGGGCTCGTGGTGGATCGTGTGGTGGGCCCTGACGCTGCTCACCTCGCTCATGATCGTGCCTTTGCTGCTGACGCCGCTCGGGGCCGGCGCTCTGGCGGGCGTGGCGACGCGCGCTCGCTTCTCCGTCAAGCCGGTCGCGATCTATCTTCTCGCCTACTTCCTGTTCGGCGCGGGCTACATCGCCTACATGACCTTCATGATCGCCTATGTCCGCGATGGCGGCGGCGGCGCCGGTGCGCAGAGCCTGTTCTGGGGCCTGATCGGCGTCAGCGCATTCGTGACACCCTGGGTGTGGCGGCGCGTGCTGGCCCTCGATCGTGGCGGGCTTTCGATGACCATCATTCTCGGCGTCAATGCGCTCGGCGCGGCCTTGCCGATCTTCGGCCATTCGTCGCTTCTGCTTGCGATCTCGGCACTGGTGTTCGGCGTCGCCTTCTTCGCCGTCGTCGGCACCACCACCGCCTTCGTGCGCTTCAACTATCCGCCGTCCGAATGGCCCGCGGGGATCGCGGCGATGACGATTGCCTTCGGCATCGGCCAGACGCTGGGGCCGATCGTGGTCGGCGCGATCACCGATGCGCTCGGCAGCCTCTCTTATGCGCTGAACGTGTCGGCCGCGATGCTTGCACTCGGCGCGATCCTCGCGGCGTTTCAAAGGAAGCTGCGGGCGACCTAGTCAAACTAGCCGTCGTCCCTGCGAAAAGCAGGGACCCATAACCACAGGGCGACGTTGTCGACGTACAACCTTCAACGTTTCCTTGGGCTCAATCGATGGATTCCGCGGTATGGGTCCCTGCTTTTCTCAGGGACGACGGTGAATTCAGCTGCCGCTGAACGAATTGTAGCCCTGGTCTTCCCAGTAGCCGCCCTTGTAGTCGTTGGTGACCTCCATCGAGATCACATATTTCGGGTTCTTGAAGCCGAGCTTGGTAGGCACCCGGATCTTCATCGGGAAGCCATAGGCGATCGGCAGGATCTCGTCGGCGAATTTGAAGGTCATCTGCGTCTGCGGATGCAACGCCGTGCGCATGTCGAGCGGCGAGTTGTAACCGTCCTTGTCGGCGCATTGGAACCAGACATATTTCGCGCGCGTGTCGGCGCCGATCAGTTTCAGGAAATCGCGCAATGGCGTGCCGGTCCAGCTTCCGATCGCGCTCCAGCCCTCGACGCAGATGTGACGCGTCACCTGCTTGACCTGCGGCAGTTGATAAAGCTCGTCCAGCGTCCAGGACTTCTTGTTGTCGACAAGGCCGCGCACTTCCAGTTTCCATTCCTTGCCGTCGATCTCGGGCGCGTCGTCCACATCGTAATAGGCGTTGAAGGGAAACGGCTTGGTGATCGCGCTCTCCGGAAAGGTCGGCGCCAGCGCGTCCGGATTGAACATCCAGGCCTGCACCGCGTCGTTGAACTTCGAGACCTGCGCGAGCAACTTATCCGCCGAATCGCTGTCGAGCACGTTGCAGCCGGTCAGCAGAGTCAGCGCGCCCAGGCTGGCGCCGCCCGAGATGAAGCGGCGGCGGGTGAGATCAGGCATCACCTTGATCGCATCCTTGACCAGCAGCCTCTTGTCGACGCCGGGAATCAGAAGCTTGCGCATGCGGCCCATGATGGAAATCTCCTCGAAACGGATTCAGCGGCCGATGATCATGGCGCGCAAGCTTCTCGGCACCAGAATCGCAAGCGCGACATGGATCACCAGGAAGGCGACGATCGCGGCCATGCAGAAGAAGTGGACGTAACGGGCGGCGTTGTAGTCACCGAACAGCATGACGAGCCAATGAAGCTGCACCGGCTTCCAGATCGACAGACCCGACAGCACGATCACGATGCCGACCGCGATGATCCCGGCATAGAGCAGCCTCTGCACATAATTGTAGGTGGAGAGATCGTCATGGGCGAGCTTGAAGGTCAGCGCCGCCTTGACGTCGGAGATCACGCCGCCTGCTGTGATCGGCAGCAGCTTCTTGCGAAAGCGGCCGGTGGCCAAACCCGTGATCAGATAGGCAAGACCGTTGATCATCAACAGCCACATCGCCGCGAAATGCCAGAGCAGCGCGCCGCCGAGCCATCCGCCGAGCGTGATGTCGCGCGAGAATCGGAAATCGAACAGCGGCGAGGCGTTGTAGATCTGCCAGCCCGACATGATCATCAGGATCATCGCCAATGCATTGATCCAATGCATGGTCCTGACCCAGGCCGGCTGGATCACTTTCGCGGGCTCGATCGTGGTAGCGCTGTCTGCGGCGAGGCTGGACATCGTTGCTCCGTCATGAATTCGTCGTGTCAATTATACGCCGGGAACCTCGGTTTCGTTACTGCCATGGCCCTATGGAATTGATGCCCGCTGCGTATCGGCTTCACAAAAAGGCGAGCCGGGTTTCCCCGGCTCGCGGTAGCGTACCCTGGTGGGGAACGTCAGTGAGATCAAGATACGCGGCAGCACGTCAGGAGGCCGGCATCAGCACGGTGTCGACCACATGGATGACACCGTTCGACTGGTGGACGTTCGAGATCGAGACCATCGATTTGTCGCCCTTGGCGTCGATGATCCAGATCTTGCCGTCGGCGTGCTTCACCGTCAGTTCCTCGCCCTCGGCGGTCTTGAGCTTCCTGCCGTCGCTCAGGTCGGAGGCGTCGAGCTTGCCGGGGACGACATGGTAGGTGAGGATCTTGGTCAGGGTCGCCTTGTTCTCGGGCTTTACCAGATTGTCCACCGTGCCGGCCGGAAGCTTGCCGAAGGCGGCATTGGTCGGCGCGAACACCGTGAACGGACCCTTGCCTTCCAGCGTCTCGACCAGACCGGCGGCCTTCACCGCGGCAACCAGCGTGGTGTGGTCTTTCGAATTGACGGCGTTCTGGATGATGTTCTTGGAGGGGAACATCGCCGCGCCGCCGACCATGACGGTCTTCTCCTCGGCGCGCGCGGGCGCGACGATGGTCGAGGTGATCGCGAGCACGCTGAAAGCGGCGGCCGACAGAAGGGCAATGCGCTTGGACATGAGTATCTCCCGATGATGAAGCAACCGGCGGGGCATCCGCCGGATTGGAGGGGCAACAACGGCGTCGAGGACCGAGATCATGGCGCCGTCGTTGTCGGGAATTACGGGAGGGTTTGCGGCTGGTTTCGAAAAATAAATCTTTGTGATTCCTGAAACCCGCAGCCACGTCGTGCGTAGCTAGCCGTTTCGGCCTCAGCTATCTGAAACGAACGTCGTCCCGGCGAACGCCGGGACCCTTGTCGCGGACTCGATCGAGGAAGCACGAGGGGAGATGCTGTACGCCAGCAACGTCGCCCTGTGGTGATGGCCCCTGCAGGGGCGACAGTGAGAACTAATCTCTGCTCGCCGGCGTCTGGATGAAACCTCTGTTCCAGGTCGGGCTGATCAATATCTCATTCACGCAGACGCGCGGCGGCAGGCTCGCGACGAAGGCGATGGTGCGGCCGAGATCTTCGGGCTGCAGCATCTTGGCCTGCTCTTCCTCGGACGGCACGACGGGGCGCATTTTCAGGATCGGAGTCGCGACCTCGCCGGGCGACAGGCAGCAGGCGCGCAAGCCGTTGACGCATTCGTCCATATTGAAGGAATGGGTCAGCGCCAGCACCGCATGCTTGGTCGTGGTGTAGGCCGGACCCGGCATTTTCGACACATGGCGGCCAGCCCAGGAGGCGACGTTGATGATGCTGCCGTCCTGCTGCCTGCGCATCGCGGGGAGCACCGCGCGCATGCAATAGAGCACGCCGTTCAGATTGATATCGACGAGCTTGTTCCAGCCCTCGATCTCCATATCCGCCCAGCGCCGCTTCGGGACGTTGATGCCCGCGCTATTGACGAGCAGGTCGATGCGGCCATGCCTGGCGAGAATCTGCTCTGCCCCCTTCTCGACATCGGCGGCGACACTGACATCGAGCGGGATCGCTTCGGCTTTGCCGCCATCTTCAACGATCCTCGCAACCACCGCATCGAGCGCATCCTTGCGGCGGCCCGACACCACAACCATCCAGCCGTCCGCCGCAAGCGCCTCGGCACCGGCCTCGCCGATGCCGCTGCCACCGCCCGTCACCCAGGCCACGCGTTTCCCGCCATTTGTCATGCAAACTGTCTCCGTTGCCTTTGAAGGGGCGTTTTTGCTATTGCAGCCTTTCGGCACCGCCCTCGGGGAATGTTGCATGAACGCGCCAGCCAACGCCAACCTGTTTTCTCGCCTGTTCGATCGGCTCGACGATCCGAACCGCCTTGCGATCGAAACATCGGACGGTCAGCGCATCTCTTACAGCGACTTGGTCGCGCGCGCGGGCCAGTTCGCAAACGTCTTGGTTGAGCGCGGCGTCAAGCCGGGCGATCGCGTCGCGGTTCAGGTCGAGAAGTCGGTCGAAAATCTCGTGCTCTATCTCGCCACCGTGCGGGCGGGCGCGGTGTATCTGCCGCTCAATACCGCCTACACGCTGAACGAGCTGGACTACTTCGTCACCGATGCGGAACCTTCGCTCGTGGTGTGTGATCCATCGAAGGCCAATGGCATCGCCAAGATCGCGGCCAAGGTCGGCGCCAAGGTCGAGACGCTCGGCGCCGACGGCAAGGGCTCGCTGAGGGATGCCGCCGACAAGGCTGCCGAGGACTTTGCGACCGTTATCCGCGGCAACGACGACCTTGCCGCCATCCTCTACACCTCCGGCACCACCGGCCGCTCCAAGGGAGCGATGCTCAGCCACGACAATCTCGCGTCGAACTCGCTGACGCTGATGGACTACTGGCGCTTCACCAAGGACGATGTGCTGATTCACGCGCTGCCGATCTACCACACCCACGGCCTGTTCGTGGCGAGCAATGTCACGCTGTTCGCGCGCGCCTCGATGATCTTCCTGCCGAAGCTCGATCCCGAGCTGATCATCAAGCTGATGGCACGGGCGACCGTGCTGATGGGCGTGCCGACCTTCTACACCCGCCTGCTGCAAAGCCCGGCCTTGAGCAAGGACACGACCAAACACATGCGGCTGTTCATCTCGGGCTCGGCGCCGCTGCTCGCCGACACCCACCGCGAATGGGCGGCGCGCACCGGCCATGCCGTGCTCGAACGCTACGGCATGACCGAAACCAACATGAATACCTCCAACCCTTACGACGGCGAACGCGTCGCGGGCGCTGTCGGCCATGCGCTGCCCGGCATCTCCGTGCGCGTCGCCGATCCCGAGACCGGCAAGGTGCTGGCGCCCGAGAGCATCGGCATGATCGAGGTGAAGGGCCCGAACGTCTTCAAGGGCTACTGGCGCATGCCGGAGAAGACCAAGTCCGAATTCCGCGACGACGGCTTTTTCATCACCGGCGATCTCGGCAAGATCGACCACAAGGGCTATGTGCACATTCTCGGCCGCGGCAAGGATCTCGTGATCTCCGGCGGCTTCAATGTCTATCCCAAGGAAATCGAAAGCGAGATCGACGCCATGCCGGGTATCGTGGAGTCTGCGGTGATCGGCGTGCCGCACGCCGATTTCGGCGAGGGCGTCACTGCCGTTGTGGTCCGCCATGCCGACGCCGACATCAGCGAGGCCTCGGTGCTGAAGGGCCTGGACGGGCGCCTGGCGAAGTTCAAGATGCCGAAGCGCGTCTTTATCGTCGACGAACTGCCGCGCAACACGATGGGCAAGGTGCAGAAGAACGTCCTGCGCGACATGTACAAGGATCTCTACACTAAGAAATAGCTCGCGTGAGCCGTCGATCGGGCCATCTGACGCTGCTCAGAAACCCAAGGTCGCAAAAAACTCAGGCCTGTGGTTATGGGCCTTGGCGTTCGCCGGGGCGACGGTGAAAGTCTTATTGACCCGTCATCAGGCTGACGACGAACCGGCCGCCGACAATCAACAGATAGCAGCCGAACGCGATCTCGAGCTTTCGCTTCGACAGCGCATGCGCCGCCTTCACGCCGATCGGGGCGGTCACGAGGCTGGTCGGCATCACCAGAAGCGCGCCGTTCAGCGAGACGTAGCCAAGCGCAAACGGCCATTGCAGCGCGGCGACCTCGGGGAAATGCGCCGCGGCCGGCCAGCCCGCATAGACATAGCCGATCGCGCCCGGGATCGAGATCAGCACCGCGAGCGCGGATGAGGTTCCGACCGCCTGGTGGATCGGCCGGCCATAGAAGGTCATCAAGAGATTGGAGAACAGCCCGCCGCCGACCCCCATCAAGGTCGACAACAGACCGATGGCGAGGCCGTAGGCTTTCATCAGCAGGCCGGCCGGGAACTTGTCGCCAAATTTCCAATTGTCGCGCGCCAGAAACAGCCGCGCCGCGGCCGACCAGGCCACGCCGACAAAGACGAACTTGAACAGCCGCTCCGGTGCGTAGCGCGCCGTGACGCTGCCGGCGATCACGCCGAGCACGATCGACAGCCACCACTCTTTGATGATCGCCATGTCCACGGCGCCCCGAAGATAGTGCGCGCGAAACGAGCGAATCGAGGTCGGTATGATGACGGCAAGCGAGGTGCCGACACAGAGCGGCATCCGCACTTCCAGGGGCACGCCGGCCAGCCGGAAGCATTCATAGAACACCGGAACCAGCACAGCGCCTCCGCCGATCCCGAACACGCCGGCCAGAAATCCCGCAAGCGCCCCCGTGACAACCAGCAATGCTGCCAGTTCGAGCATGCCCGTGGCATCAAGCCCGGCGATGGCCATTCTTCGAACCCCCCTCGAGCCGCAGACGTGAATTGGGCTTCAGCCCTACTCGGCCAGACCGGCGGGTCGCGTTCTAACCTCATAAGGAGGGTCAGCGCAAAGCCGGCCTGTCGCCTTCAACAACCTCGTTGCGCGGGTTTCGGCGGCGAGGAACAGTGCGGGGATTGCTCCGACGCCGTCTGACCGGCTGCGCCTGAGATCGCGTGCAGCGTGAAGCCGATGGCCGGGAGCCGATCGGCCGCCGACCCCGGTTGAGCTGCTGTTTTTCCGCCACCGCGCGCCGGATCTCTCACGACACGATTGTCCGCCGCTCGCGTCATCCAGCAGTAGAAACAGCGCCCTTTTGTGCGGAAGCGAGAGCCGACCCTAGGAAGGAATGAACAAATGTTCCTCCCGTCAAGCGGCCTTTTTGGCTGGCATACCAGGGCGCGTGCTGGCCCTTTTCCAATCGACGTCCTAGATCTGAACCAAGGTTCGGTTTCGCGGCATTTCCCCGTTGCGCTGGGTGATTCGACTCCGTAAATAGGCTTCAACTCTCACCGAGATCTCCGCGCGCCCGGAGAGGGCCGCAAACCGGCAAAACCGAAAAACCAAAATGACCGCTCGGATCGAACGACCGCTCTCGCCACATTTGCAGACCTATCGGTGGACGCTGACGATGGCGCTGTCCATCGTCCATCGCGCGACCGGGCTAGCGCTCTATTTCGGCACGCTTCTGCTGGCCTGGTGGCTGATTGCGGCGGCCTCGGGCCCCAGCGCCTATGCCAATGTGCAGGCCTTCACCGGCAGCGTGATCGGCCGGCTGATCCTGTTCGGTTACACATGGGCCTTGCTGCACCATCTTCTGAGCGGCATCCGGCACTTCGTCTGGGATCTCGGCTACGGCTTCAAGGCGAATGAGCGCGAGGCGCTGACCTGGGGCGCGCTGCTCGGCGGGATTTCGCTGACGGTTCTGGTATGGATTGCGGCCTATGCGATCGGAGGCGGACGATGAGCGCGCAGGACCCGGCTGGAGCGCGATCCATGCGGACGCCGCTTGGGCGCGTGCGCAACCTCGGCGCCTCGCACTCCGGCACCGCCGATTTCTGGCGTCAGCGCCTGACCGCGGTCGCGATGACGCTTCTGATCATCCCTGTGCTGGTTATCGTGCTGACGTTGCTCGGCCGCAACCAGGCCGGCGCCGCGCAGATTTTGGGCTCGCTGCCGATCGCGGTCATCCTGCTGCTGTTCATCATCGCCAGCACCTGGCACATGAAGATCGGCATGCAGGTCGTGATCGAGGACTATGTGCACAACGAGAAGGTGAAGCTTGCCGCCATCATGGCCAACAATTTCTTCTCGTTCGCGGTCGCGCTGGCCTCGACCTACGCTCTCCTCAAACTGTCATCGGGAGTGTAACCCATGGCCAGTGACGGCAACGGCAAGGCCGCGAATGGCGGCGCTGGTCCGGCGAGCAACGGCAAAGCCTATCCGATCGAGGATCACACCTACGACGTTGTCGTGGTTGGCGCAGGTGGCGCGGGATTGCGGGCGGTCGTCGGCTGCAGCGAAGCCGGCTTGCGCACCGCCTGCATCACCAAGGTGTTTCCGACCCGCTCGCATACGGTGGCCGCGCAGGGCGGCATTTCCGCGGCACTCGGCAACATGCATCCGGACGACTGGCGCTGGCACATGTACGACACCGTCAAGGGGTCGGACTGGCTCGGCGACCAGGACGCAATCGAATATATGGTGCGCAACGCGCCCGACGCGGTCTATGAGCTGGAACATTGGGGCGTGCCGTTCTCGCGCACCGAGGATGGCAAGATCTATCAGCGCCCGTTCGGCGGCATGACCATGGACTACGGCAAGGGCCAGGCGCAGCGCACCTGCGCGGCCGCCGACCGCACCGGCCACGCGATGCTGCACACGATGTACGGCCAGGCGCTGCGGCACTCCGCCGAATTCTATATCGAATTCTTCGCGATCGACCTGGTCATGGACGATCAGGGAGCCTGCCGCGGCGTGATCGCGCTGAAGCTCGACGACGGCACGCTGCACCGCTTCCGCGCCCAAACCACGATCCTTGCGACCGGCGGCTATGGCCGCGCCTATGCCTCCTGCACCTCCGCGCACACCTGCACCGGCGATGGCGGCGCGATGGCGTTGCGCGCGGGCCTGCCGCTTCAGGACATGGAATTCGTCCAGTTCCATCCGACCGGCATCTACGGCTCGGGCTGTCTCGTCACCGAAGGCGCGCGCGGCGAAGGCGGTTATCTCGTCAATTCCGAAGGCGAGCGTTTCATGGAGCGCTACGCGCCGTCGGCCAAGGACCTCGCCTCACGCGACGTGGTCTCGCGCGCGATGACCATCGAGATCCGAGAAGGCCGCGGCGTCGGCAAGAGGAAAGACCACATCTACTTGCATCTCGACCATCTCGACCCGAAAGTGCTGGCCGAACGGCTGCCGGGCATCTCGGAATCGGCCAAGATCTTCGCCAATGTCGATGTCACCCGCGAGCCGATCCCGATCGTGCCGACCGTGCACTACAATATGGGCGGCATTCCCACCAATTATCACGCCGAGGTACTGACCAAGAAGAACGGCGACGACAATGCCGTCGTGCCCGGCCTGATGGCCATCGGCGAGGCGGCCTGCGTCTCCGTGCATGGCGCCAACAGGCTCGGCTCCAATTCGCTGATCGATCTCGTGGTGTTCGGCCGCGCGGCCGCGTCGCGGCTTGCCGAAAAGCTGGCGCCCAACGCCAAGCAGCCGGAGCTGCCGGCCGGCTCGGCCGATCAGGCGCTGGGCCGGCTCGATCACTATCGCTATGCCGCGGGCGGCACGCCGACCGCGAAGCTGCGCGCCAGCATGCAGCATGTGATGCAGAACAATTGCGCGGTGTTCCGCACCGGCGAGGTGCTGCATGAGGGCCACAACCTGATCCACAAGGTGCACAGCGGAATTTCCGACATCGCGGTCTCGGACCGCTCGCTGATCTGGAACTCCGATCTGGTCGAAACGCTGGAGTTCGACAATCTGATCGTGCAGGCAGTGGTCACGATGGACTCCGCCGCCAACCGTACCGAAAGCCGGGGCGCGCATGCGCGCGAGGACTTCCCCGAACGCGACGACAAGAACTGGATGAAGCATACGCTGGCGTGGATCGACGAGGCCGGCAACACCGCGATCGACTACCGCCCGGTGCATAATTACACCATGACCAATGACGTACAGTACATCCCGCCGAAGGCGCGGGTGTATTGAGAGACAGCGAAGGCTTTGAAGCATGGTTGAATTCGCGCTTCCCAAGAATTCCAGGATTGTCGGCGGCAAGACCTGGCCAAAACCGCCGGGCGCCACCGCGATGCGCGAATTCAAGGTTTATCGGTGGAATCCGGACGACGGCAAAAACCCGAGCGTCGATACCTATTACGTCGACACCAATGATTGCGGCCCGATGGTTCTCGACGGGCTGATCTGGATCAAGAACAACATCGACCCGACGCTGACTTTTCGCCGCTCCTGCCGCGAGGGCGTGTGCGGCTCCTGCGCCATGAACATCGACGGCCAGAACACGCTCGCCTGCACCAAGTCGATGCATGACGTCGACGACGGCGCGGTGAAGATCAACCCGCTGCCGCATCAGCCGGTGGTGAAGGACCTGGTGCCCGACCTCACCACTTTCTACGCGCAATATGCCTCGATCGAGCCGTGGCTGAAGACGACCTCGCCGACGCCGCAGAAGGAATGGCGGCAGAGCCACGAGGACCGCGAGAAGCTCGACGGCCTCTATGAATGCATCCTCTGCGCCTGCTGCTCGACCTCCTGCCCGAGCTATTGGTGGAACAGCGAACGTTTCCTGGGGCCCGCCGCGCTGCTGCAGGCCACACGTTGGGTCAAGGATTCCCGTGATGAAGCGACCGGCGAGCGGCTCGACAATCTCGAAGATCCGTTCCGGCTCTATCGCTGCCACACCATCATGAACTGCGCCAAGGCCTGCCCGAAGGGACTCAACCCTTCCGAAGCGATCGCCGAGCTCAAGCTGAAGCTGGTCGAACGGCAGATCTGAACTCTGCCTATTGACGCATGTCGCGCGTGCGCCCTGCGCGTTGCGGGGCGACCGTTCGCCGGCTACGTTCGGTACGCTTTGGCCTTTGTGTTTGAGCATGATCTTTTTCGGAAAACCGCTTTACACTTTTCCAGATCATGCTCTGAAGGGATCGCGCGATGTCCGCACCGCCCATCATCCTGCATCACTTCGACCATTCGCCGTTTTCGGAAAAAATCCGCCTGATCTTCGGCCTGAAGAAGATCGCGTGGACCTCGGTCCGGATCTCGCGGATTATGCCGCGCCCCGATCTGATGCCGCTGACCGGCGGTTACCGGCGCACGCCGGTGATGCAGATCGGCGCCGACATCT
>Ga0210402_10003046_pt1 | contig 15929 bp, 11 predicted proteins | sample IncBWC7MmetaG_FD_161055 | JGI IMG/M metagenome (GOLD analysis project Ga0210402, IMG submission 161055) | Forest soil microbial communities from Barre Woods Harvard Forest LTER site, Petersham, Massachusetts, United States - Inc-BW-C-7-M | ecosystem: Environmental > Terrestrial > Soil >...
GAGGACACGCAGTCTCCGCCAAGAGGGTCTCCAGGGTGGGTGTGAGCAGAATTTGTCGCGGGAGTACTTCACCTCCTATGATGCGATGCCATCGAGACCGCGAGTGAAACTCAAAACGCGAGGGGTGACATGAACATACGTCAAATTGCGGGTTCGACGCTAACTGGGCTGCTGATACTCGCCGTGTTGGATTCTGCTTCGCTGGGAAATGTATTCGCGGACTCCGCTGCGGCCACTCGAGATCTCAGTTATCCCGTCGCACGACGCGGGGACCAAATCGACGTTTATCACGGCATCAAGGTGGCTGACCCGTACCGCTGGATGGAGGACGTGGACTCGCCGGAGACCCGTGCGTGGGTAGAGACGGAGGCGAAGCTCACGAGCAATTACCTCGCGGCGATTCCCGGGCGTGATCGGATTTCGAAGCGGCTCAAGGAAATCTGGAATTTCGAACGCTGGGGTGTGCCGGAGAAGCATGGCGGGGAATGGTTCTACACTCACAATGACGGATTGCAGAATCAATCGGTGCTGTTCACGACTGTCAACCCGGAACAACCAGCCCGGGTCCTACTAGACCCGAACGGCCTGGCGAAGGACGGAACCATTGCGCTTAAAGCCGCCGGCTATAGCGACAATGGGCGCCTCATGGCGTACGGGCTTTCCGAAGCGGGTTCAGATTGGGAAACCTGGCATGTACGGGACGTCGCAACGGGTAAGGATTTGCCGGACGAAGTGCGATGGGCAAAGTTCACCACTGCATCATGGCGAAAGGACGGCACCGGGTTTTATTTCAGCGGTTACCCAGCGACGGATGCCAGCCAATCATTGAAGGCGCGGAATCAATTTCACACGGTGTTTTTTCATAAGCTGGGAACTGCGCAGGCGCAGGACTCAAAGGTCTATACGCGGACCGACCAGCCGGACTGGTTTGTCGGGGCGCAGGTGACGGATGACGGGCGCTACCTCGTGATCACCGCCAACCACGGAACGGATGTGAAGAACACGCTATTGGCTGCGGACCTCTCGGCGGATTCGTCGGTCAAACCGGTGATCGGGGAGCCGTGGGCGAACTATACCTTCATCGGAAATATCGGTTCGACACTGTACGTACTCACCGACGACGAAGCGCCAAAATACCGGGTCGTCGCAATCGACGTGGGTCATCCAGCGCGGGAACACTGGCGCACGGTCCTAGCCGAGTCTCAAGATACTCTAGATGGCGCCTCCATGGTGGGCCATCAGATCATCGGACTGTATATGCATGATGCGCACAGCGTTGTGAGGCGGTTCTCGCCAACGGGTAAGCCGTTGGGGGATGTCGCCTTACCAGGATTCGGCACGGCCAGCGGCTTTTCCGGGCACATCGATGACGCCGTGACGTATTACTCGTACATGGACTTCACGACGCCGCCGTCGGGCTATCGGCTGGATCTGAAGACAGGCAAGACGGCCTTGTGGCGCGCGCCGGTGTTAAGCGGTTTCAAGTCGGCGGACTATGAGACACAGCAGGTGTTCTACAAATCCAAGGACGGAACGCTAGTGCCGATGTTCGTGACCGCACACAAGGGGACCCCACTCGACGGTAAGAATCCCACCATTCTTTACGGATATGGAGGGTTTAATGATTCCCTACAGCCGGCGTTTTCCCCCGCGGTCGCCGCGTGGCTCGAACTCGGCGGCGTTGATGCGGTTGCTAATGTGCGGGGCGGCGGGGAGTACGGGCGGGCGTGGCACGAAGCGGGAATGAAGACGCGCAAACAGAATGTGTTCGATGACTTCGTCGCAGGGGCGGAGTATTTGATCGCCAATCGGTGGACGAATCGCGAGCGTCTGGCCATCAATGGAGCATCGAACGGTGGCTTGCTCATCGGGGCGGTGATGGAGCAGCGCCCGGAGCTTTTTGCAGCGGCGGTGGCGCAGGTCGGCGTCATGGACATGCTGCGGTTCCGCGAGTTCACGGTGGGTAAGGCCTGGGAGGCGGACTATGGCTCCGTCGACACTGAGGATGAGTTCAAAGCCTTGTTGGCGTATTCGCCGTATCACAACGTTAGAACCAAGGTCGATTATCCGCCGACTCTAATCCTGACCAGCGATCACGATGATCGGGTGTTTCCGGCGCATAGCTTTAAGTTCGCGGCGGCGATGCAGAACGCGGATCCCAATGGCAATCCGATCCTGATCCGCATCGATTTGCGGGCAGGGCATGGGGGCGGGAAACCGGTGGCGAAAAGAGTGGAGGAGTGGGCGGACATCTACTCTTTCGTGTTCAATGCCATGGGATTGGCGAAGTAGCAGAACCTAGAAGAGCCTGGAACGCAGCGAGACAAGGTGAGTCGTACACGACGAAAGCCGGCACACGGACGTGCCGGCTGGACCGTAGCGGAGCAGGATTATTTGCCCTAACGGGCGTTCGGCGTGGATGACGCCGCCGTGCGCAGCGTGACGGCCGAAGCGTCGCGGCCCGAACGGCACAACCATCGGAGAGCGGCTGGTGCATCTAACGCAGAAGGCAAAGAGAGCAATGCAGGCGTCACGTAAGATCCGCATAGATCTTCTAATTTACGTGTTGCTCATCGTAAGTCCAGTGTGCGGGCACGCGCGGTCCGCGCCTTCAGGCACGGTCCCTTTCATCCTAGACGGCAACCGCGTGTACGCCCAAGTGGCCTTTGTTCTCCCCGACGGCCAAACTCGCAAGAGTCTTGTATTTGTCGATCTGGGCAGCCCATCGATGCTCCTGTCGCAAAAGCTGTGTGACGATCTACATATCGGCGCTGGCACATCGCTCACGTTTCGAGTGGGGAGAATGGACATAACAGTGGAATCCGCCGCCGTTACGAGCGATCCCGGGCTGCCATTTTCCATCGGCGATGATGGCAAGGTTGACGGGGTGTTAGCTGCGGGTGTTCTGCAGAAGTATCAGGTGAGATTCGACTACGCGCATCGTACGATGACGCTTGCGCAGCCCGGGACCCTTCGGTCGCAAGGCAATGCGGTCCCGTTTCGCCTAAACGAGAAAACCGGGCTCATCGCGATTGACGCAGAGATCGACGGCCAGCTTTATCCAATCACGATCGACAATGGGTCGGGATACACGTGGATTCGGAAATCCTCCGCGCAGGAATGGCTTTCTCGGCATCCGAACTGGTTGCGAGGTACCGGCGCAGTCGGCCCAAGCAATATGAGAATGGCGGATGACGGCATTGAGACGGCCGGTGCTCTCGTGCGCATACCGGAGGTCACACTGGGATCGCTGCGCGTACAGCAAGTAGGCGCACTGGCAATAGCACCGGATGGTAGTGGGCATGATTTCATGGACTGGTACTCGACTAAGAACGCCGTGCCAGTGATCGGTTGGCTTGGGGGTAACGTGCTGCGACACTTTAAACTCACGATCGACTATGCGGAACGGCTCTCCTATTGGCTGCGTCAAAGTGTGCCTGACCCTCATGATCTTAACTACATCGGACTCACGTTGACGTCCAGACACGGCGAGTATTTTGTTTCAGGGATCGCGACTCAAGAAGGCCAGCCGACGGTGTGGGGTGTTCAGGTCGGCGATAAATTGCTTCAGATCGGCGCGCTACACACACGTGGCGCAAGCCGGGAAGCCGTGTTTGCCGCCATGCACGGAAAACCTGGCGAAACCCGCGCGTTGATCATTGAACGAGACAATCGGCGAATCCGGTTACCGGTAACAGTAACAGCGTTTTAAGGGGACGCCGCGAAGCGCGGCGGTGCTGTCGCGCCAAGAGGCGGCTCGGCCAAAGACGGGCCGCGTCGCTAGGGGGTGAGGTGAGTGGTGTGGGCCGATTCGAGCGAGAAGTGCGACAATGCCGACGAAGCTCTATGGAGGGACCCAAACATGGCTGAATTCACCGTCAATCCGCATCGGTTCGATCCGTATAAGAACTTTAAATTCCGGGTCAAATGGGATGGAAAATCTATTCCCGGGATCTCGTGTATCTCGGGACTTTTTTGGACCACGCAAGTCGTCACGTATCGTGAAGGGGGAAGTACCAATCAATTCATTTCCGCGCCAGGGCGCACCGATTTTGAGCCCATTACTCTATGCCGTGGTGTTACTCACGATACGGCGTTTGAGGACTGGGCGGCGTTGGTTTGGAGCTATGGAGGCAATGGCGTCGCGCTCAACGAACTGCGGAAGACTGTGAGCGTCACTTTGTTGAATGAAGCTGGTCAGGCAGTGAAGGCATTCATTCTTCACCGCTGCTGGCCTTCGCGCTATCAACCCATCGGAGCGCTGGATGCGAACGATACGTTGGTCGCCGTAGAATCGATCACCCTGCAATACGAGGGGTTTGAGCGGGACCCCGCAGTCGTGGAACCACAGCAGCCGTAGACGTTGCGGCGATCGCGTTGCTTGGACTTGTTACGGCGGAGCGAAAATGCGACACGATGTCACAACGGATTCGAAGGGCGTTTCGCACTGAAAAGAGCGTTCCGCATGGGCTACTGATGATGAAAAACCTGATACGACTTCTGCTCGTGCTCGCCGCATGCGCCGCGAGTTCCGTCTGTCTTGCCGAGCGTCTGCCGGTGCTTCAACAGATCGATCTTCCTCACCCCTATTACTTTCGGGAGATGTACCTGCCGCAGCTGACTAGCGGTCCGAGCAGCCTTGCCTGGTCGCCCGACTCGAAGGAGCTAATTTACTCGATGGCAGGTTCGCTGTGGCGCCAGCCGCTGAACTCGGGTGTTGCGCAGCAGCTCACCGCGGACGTGGCCTACGACTATCAACCGGACTGGTCTCCCGACGCCCGATTGGTGATCTTTAGTCGGTATCGGAGCGACGCCGTGGAGCTGTGGTTGTACGATCTCGTCAGCGGCAGCGCGCAGCCGCTCACCAGCAACGGAGCGGTGAACGTCGAGCCGCGCTTCTCACCGGACGGCAAGCGTATCGTCTTCGTCTCCACTCTCTACAACAAACGATTTCATATCTTCGTGGCCGATTTGGCGGACGGCAAGCTCGCCAATATCCGGCGCCTGACGGGCGAGCACAAGAGCGATCTGCGGCGCTATTACTATAGTGCCTTTGATCACGAGATCAGTCCCGTGTGGACAACTGATTGTCGCGAGATCATTTATGTCTCGAATCGCAATCACATTTACGGTACCGGCGGCTTCTGGCGGGTTGCGGTGGACGCGCCCTCGACGGCGCGTGAAATTCACTACGAAGAAACCAATTGGAAGTCTCGCCCCGACGTCTCTCCGGACGGCTCGCGCTTGGTGTACAGCTCGTACCTGGGCAGGTCCTGGCACAATCTATGGATTCTTCCGCTTGGCGGCGGCGATGCCTTTCCTTTGGCCTACGGCGATTGGGATCAGACCAACGCGCGGTGGGCGCCGGATAGTACTCGTGTGGCCTTCGTCTCCAACAGGATGGGCAACACGGAAATCAGCATTGAGCGCGTTCCCGGAGGCGACCTTCAGTCGCTAACGATCCTCGAGCGCCGCTACTTGAAGCCCATGGCGCATCTGCATCTCGATGTCAAAGATATGCAAGGTCGTGCGGCGTCGGCGCGAATCAGCGTTGTGGACTCACAGGGACGATTCTATGCACCTGCCGATGCCTGGATTTACGGCGACGATGGCTTCGATCGCAAGCAGCGCAAATTCGAAGCCCATTATTTTCATGCGCGCGGCGAGCAGTCGATCGATGTACCCGCCGAGGTCCTACAGGTGGATATTTTGCATGGATTCGAACGCCGCTTCGAGCGGCGTGAAGTCAGTCTCAAGCCGGGCTCGGCGGCGGAAGTATCGGTGAATCTCGGTGAGGGCAAGTGGTCGGTGCCCGACTCGAATCGCTGGCTGAGCGCCGATGTCCACGTGCATATGAATTACGGCGGGGAGTATCGCAATACGCCGGCGCATCTCGCCGCTCAGGCCGAAGCCGAGGATCTGGCGTTCGTGAACTCACTGATCGTGAACAAGGAGCAGCGCTATCCCGACATTGCGTATAACGGAGTTGAGCGCGATCCGGCCTCGACGCCCGATGCGCTCATCGTGCATGGACAGGAGTATCACACCAGCTACTGGGGCCACCTCGGTCTTTTGGGAATCCGCGGCGGCGTGATCCTGCCGGGGTACGTCGGCTATCCTAATACGGCCGCCTCGAGCCTATGGCCCATGAATGCGGACGTGGCCGACATCGCGCACTCGCGCGGCGCACTGGTTGGATACGTGCACCCATTCGATGAATATCCCGACCCTATTGGCAAGCCAAAGGACATTCTGACCAGCGAATTGCCGGTGGATGTTGCACTCAATAAGGTCGACTACATGGAGATCTTGGGCTTCAGCGATCACCGCTCCACGGCCGCGGTCTGGTATCAGCTGCTGAACCTAGGGTTTAAAATTCCGGCAGCCGGTGGCACCGATGCCATGGCGGACTATGCTTCGCTACGAGGCCCGGTGGGCATGAATCGCGTTTACGCACGCGTTCCCAACGGTCCCTTGAAAGCTGAGGAGTGGCTCGGGTCGCTGAAGCGCGGGCGCAGTTTCGCGACCAACGGGCCGCTGTTGGGTTTCTCTCTGGGTGCGGCGCAGATCGGCGATGAATTGCATTTCGCCGCACCACAGTCCATGGTTGCCTTCTCGGTTCGGCTGCGATCCATCGTTCCTGTCGATCACCTGGAGCTCGTGTGCAATGGCCGAGTGGCCGAGACCTTTGCCGCCCGTGCCCCGATCGATCATGGCGATTTCAGCGGCAGCATCGCGCTCAAGGACAGCGGCTGGTGCGTGGTGAGGGCATCCACCGATGCGGCGGTATATCCGGTACTCGACAACTACGTGTATGCGACCACGAGTCCCATCTATGTGGACATTGCCGGTCGCCCGCCGCGCTCGCCCGATGATGCGCGCTACTTCGTGGCCTGGATCGATCGAATGTCCGAAACTACTTCCCTATATCCTGACTGGCACAGCGAGAGCGAGAAGCGCGCAGTGCTCGAGCGTTTGGCGGAAGCCAGAGCCAAGTTCGTCGCAATGCAGTGAATTTCGAGGACACTCTAGAAGGAATACTACGCAGCACCGGGCGTGACAGCTACGCGCAGGGCCGCGGCGAGGCAGGATAGCGCGGCCGGTCGACGAACACGCGGCCTAACGGAGAGGACGGTCCATATCCGCCTGCATCCGCTGCTTGTGCTCGGCGGACCACTCAGCATCTGGCTTCCTATTGGCTTTGCTCTGAGGTCGCGGGGTGGGGAGCGTTTTGCTTTCCCTCGGAGATTCTCGGGCGCCTGGCTTTAGCTTGAGAATGACACGTGATGATAAAGGGTTAGCGGAAAAGTTCGAATTGTTCATTTAGTTGATTACGGCTCCATAAGTTGAATTGGTTAGGCTGTCTGTCTCCTGAAGTTCGGTACGCGAGCATCAAGGATTCAACACGTTCCGACGCTCATGTCCATAATGACGCTGGTAACGCCGGCAATGCGACGAGCGTCAAGCTCAGCGCTTGTCTTTATTGCAGAGTCACTAATGCAACCGGCGAGTTTAACGACTCCGTGATGTACCTCTACACCAATCGCACCGGCTGGAACATTGTTGTCCCGATCGAGCTCAGCGAGAACCTCTTGCTGAATTTGCGAATCATTTTTCATGATTTCTGGCCTCCATACCTGTTTGATCCGTTGTCATGGCGAACCGGTCCTCTTGGTGGGTTATTCAGGCCGTTGTGCAAGCTGCAGGCATTGGACCGAGTACCAGCCGTGATACTGCAGAGTCATCATCACGCCTGCGTTGCCGGGGAACTCGGCGGCGACCCGTTCGAACGCGCTCCACACTGAGTCCAATATTGAGGTGTCGTAGTCATTCAACTCTACACCCGATCATCGCGATATCGCCTGTACCGGACCACCGTACACGCATAGAACACAAATAGATGTACGCTGCCCCACATGCCGTCGCGAATGTCCAATATCGCTAGAACATGAAAGAAATGGTCGAAATCTTCATAGCGAAATCCTCGTGTCTTTGCGTGGGCGGGATTGCCCACGGGACTCGAAAATCCACGCCGCAGCGCAGCGTCGCGGCCTGAACGGCCCGGCGAGACGGTGAAGCGCGGCTGGAGTACTGTATGCGTTCTCGCCGCGATGGGCCGCAGAATAAGGAAGGAGATACTGCCATGGCACTTAAGCTCATCGGAGCGGGGCTCGGTCGCACAGGAACCTTATCGCTCAAGCTCGCTTTGGAGTGGCTGGGAGTTGGACCTTGCTACCACATGGCCGAAGTTCTGATGGATCCATCACGCGGGCATTCGTGGGTGCGCGCGGCGGACGGGCAAGCAGACTGGAACTCCATATTCGAAGGATTTTCCGCAACGGTCGACTACCCAGGCTGTACGTTCTGGCGACATCTCACTCAGTTCTATCCTTCCGCGAGGGTCTTGCTGTCCGTCCGCAATCCCGAGGACTGGTTCGAGTCAACGCAGCAGACCATATTTTCCGAAGAACAAGGCAAGCCGCTGGTGCAATCGTCCCTTAAGGAGTTCTTTGACAAGACGGTGTTCAGGACATTCGGCAATCAGATACATGACCGAGACTTTATGATCGACGCTTTCCGGCGGCACAATGACGACGTTGAGTCATTCGTACCCCGAGATCGTCTCCTCGTGTTCGAGGTTGCACAAGGATGGCCGCCGCTGTGCAAATTCCTTGGCGTTCCGGTGCCTGATACACCGTTTCCCCGCGTCAATTCGCGCGAAGAACGGGCGCGGGTCCTTGCGTCTCAGCGCGAAGGCACGGGCGGGCCCGCGTTGGACCTTGAGGGTATTGGAAAGATGGTGAAGGAGAGACTCGCGAGCCTGCAACGAAAGGTGTGAGAAGTCACGCCTCTGAATCGCTGTCGCCAGGCGAGTACGTGGAGCGAATAATGCTCTTGCGTTCGTCCTAGCTCGTCAACATCCCGATCAAGTGGCTGCCCGGTAACCACCACGCTACTTACGGAGTAATCGTTATGAAGGTGCAGTCCGCTACCAGGGCGATGAAAAATCGGAAATATATTCGCCGCTTTGCGCCACAGTCCATACCGCGAGCAAGCCTGGATGCGCTTGAGAAGTTGCCTACGAGGGTGTTCGACGGCCTCCACGCTACGCCAACGTGGGACAAGGTCACTGACGACGCACAATTGAAAGCGTGGCTCGTAGCCAATCCGATCCCCGCCCCTAGAGCTGTAGCCGCACTGTCCTCGCCCCTTTTCAACGGCACGGTGTTCTTTGCACAAGTGTCGTTCGTTTCAGCGGGCGTTGCGCCATCCTCAATCAGTTTGGCAGACATGCAAACGATAATTAGTTACGCAAGCAACGCCGTTCTACCCATTGCATGGTATGCCTCGCAATATGGTCCATGTTGGGTCGCCGTCTGGCCGACCCCCATCCCCTATATCGCACACGTCAATGGCGGTACCTTCGCTCGATCGGACTTGGAAACATGGGTAGACGCCATCGGACAGTTCATGCGGAGTCAGGGGATTTCTAATCCATGTGTTGTGATCCCGCACAATCGTGACCTGCCCAATAGCCCGCAGAACACGACCGACAAAGACCCTTACCACTTTGTGACTGATAACGGGACGGTCTACGTCTATTCTCTTGTATTTGCTGAGAATCTGACTGTAGCCGATAACAACACTCCGGATCCTAATGACCCTAACAGTACCATCGACGTTTACGCACTGAACCTCAGTCACGAACTCGGTGAAATGGTCGTTGATCCCACAATAGATAACGACAACCCCGAGGTCTGCGACCCTTGCGCCACCAATTGCACATCAGGTGGCGGCGTCAATCGGTACTCGTTTTTCGACGACAACGCTCTCTATCTCGGAGGCGGGGTGAACATAAGAGCGGTCGCCGGTTATAGTTTCTTCATAAACTCTATTGTTCGCGCGGGCGTTCCCCTCGATTCAGGAGGCTGTATCGGGAACGCGAACGATGTAAACAGCGCGTGCCTATACGCGCCGCCGCTGGTTACAGGCCAGCTAGTGGCCTATGTTGACGACGGAACGGTCTTTAATGTGTCAGCCCCGATGGTGGTTGGTCTCGATGAATGGCAGTATTTCGAGGTTCTGTTTTCTGGTACCGACATCAATGCCGTTAACCGCATTTACGCTGTGGATATCAGCGGCGAGCTACTCTCCTATTCAGACAGTGGAACACTTGGCAACGTGTCGGCCCCAATAACTGTTGGATTCGGAGGATGGCAGGATTTCCAGTTTCTCTTTGGTGGCACAGACGCCGCCGGCGACAACCGCATCTACGCAGTGAACGCAAACGGCGAATTGCTCTCGTATGGCGATGACGGCACTCCAGGCAATGTGTCCGCTCCGATAACTGTTGGTTTCGGAGGATGGCACGATTTCAAGTTTCTCTTTGCTGGCATGAACGCCGCCGGTGACACTCGCATCTACGCAGTGAACGCAAATGGCGAATTGCTCTCGTATGGCGACGACGGCACTCCAGGCAATGTGTCCGCCCCGGTAACTGTTGGTTTCGGAGGATGGCACGATTTCCAGTTTCTCTTTGCCGGCACGAACGACGCCGGCGACAATCGTATCTACGCAGTGAACTCAAACGGCGAATTGCTCTCGTATGGCGACGATGGAACTCCAGGCAATGTGTCCGCGCCCGTAATAGTGGGCCGTTCCGACTGGTTGGAATTTCAGTTTCTTTTCGCGGGCAAGAACCTCTCAGGCGCCAACAACATATACGCTGTGCCCACCTAAGCCCACGGAGTGTCGAAGCGGTACTCATGGCGATGGCTCATAGATCAAAATCGGGCGCCGCGCCTGGGCGGCGCCCGAAAACGTCACGTTACGATCCGCCCGTGCGCGCGAGCCTCGTCGGCATACGCGGAGAGGGTTTTATTGGCGTCGAAGTGCAGGTCGCGCTCGATGGTAAGGCCTAAGGGACCCCGAAGGTCGCGGATTTCACGCTATGAGGACAAGTCACGAATAGGATTGCGCGAGTCCGGGTCACTTACTACGACACGAGCCGTATTCGATGCAAGAGATCGACAAATCGTGAGTCGCTTCGCAACGGGTCGAGTCGTGGATCAACGTTTAGATACGTCATCCACCCTGACCGCTCCTGGTAGGCCTGAAACAGATACTCAAGCGCTTGGTCTTTCCATCCAAGCCCCGCGCATACCAAGGCGATATCGTATGCTGGTACATAAGCGCTTTTGGACCGCTCGCTCAACTCGTTAAAGACAGCCCGCGCTTCGGCCGCCCGGCCGGCGGCCGCATATAGGTGACCCAGAGCCGCGCTAGCGAAAGTGACGTCGCCGGACATTTTGACAGCGACCTGAAATTCCTCCGCCGCACGGTCAATCTGACCCAGCTGCTCAAAAGCCAATCCAAAGAAATATGCAGGCCAAAACGAATTGGGATGCAGTTCACTGGTTTTCCAGCACTGCTCGACTGCTTGTTCGTATTGACGTGCGAATTGATAGTGCCACGCCATATGAATGTTGATCACGAGATCGAGTGGATCGAGTTCCAGACAGCGTTTGCTTGCGCTCAGAGACTCATCGATGCGACCCACGGCAGTCAGAAAATGGGAGTACCAGTGGTGGCACACTGCATAGTTTGGATTCAGTTCGAAGGCGTGCTTGAATTGCGCATCGGCCGTTCCCCAATCCCAGTCATGGTGCGTGGTGCGGTAAGCCAGAGTCGTGTGTGCTTCAGCCAGACGGTTGTCGAGCTCCAGTGCCTTGGTCGCCGCCTCTTTCGCTTTTGCCATTGCCTCGATGGGGCGCAAAGTTCCATTCTCCCAGGACCCCAAGGTGACGTAGCAGTCGGCAAGTCCAGCGCGTGCACGCGCGAAGGTTGGATCCTTGGCGATCGCCTGCTCAAAGCTTTCGATGGCTTTCGAAATGCCCTGAGGTCGCTGCGCCCAGTAGAATCGGCCCTTCAAATATAGGTTGTAGGAATCAAGACTTTCATGCTTCTTCGCAAGAACCGCCACCCTTTCCTTGGAAAGCAGCTCTACTTTCAGCTGTTTTACGATAGCGAGCGTGATCTCGTCCTGAATGGCGAAAACGTCGGTCATTCGACGGTCAAATCGCTCGGACCAGAAATGAAACCCGTTGCCGGCGTCAATCAGCTGGGCCGTGACCCGACGTTGATCGCCCACCTTTTGTATGCTGCCCTCCAAGATCGTGTCAACGTTGAGCAGACGTCCGATCTCGCGGACGTCGATTTCCTTACCTCTAAATGAGAATGAGGAACCGCGGGCGACAACGAAGAAACCCTTGATCTTTGTCAATGCATTGATGAGTTCTTCCGACAGCCCCTCACAAAGGTAGTCGTTCTCAGCGTCAGTGCTGATGTTGAGAAAAGGCAGCACGGCTATTGAGGGCGTACGTTGACCTGATCGAACCTCGGCGCCCGTATAGGTATCGACTCGTTGCTGCTGCGCAAGATGAAGTAACCGCTCGCGGGCAGCAGGCTCGTTCTTGAGCCGCAGCACCGGGAGGAATCGCGCTTGCACCGTCGCGAGGTTGGGTAAGCGCCAATTCTGTTCCAGACGGCTGATTTGCGCATCGCTGTAACCGACCGCAATTGATAGTTGCGTTTGCGTCAGCCCCGCGCGCCGTCGCAGGTAGCGAAGCAACTCGCCGAAAGTTGTCAGCTTATCGAGGATTTCCGAGGGAATCGATGCGTCCATATTCCCAGTCCATCCGAGGGTTTTTGCGCCTTAACCAGCAGATCAAAGGGTATTTTTCCTGGTTGGAGAATTCTTGGCAAGAAATGTCAGGTTTATTTCGGATTTCACAATATATTGATTTTCGGGCGCCGCGTTCTAGATTGCACCGCATGCCTACTTTGACAGCAGCTGTCGGTTGCGCGGGAAGGGCGAACCCGCAGGGTGTTTCGTGCCTCAAGGTCGATCAATGCCTGATTGAACCACACTAGAGTGAAGTCAAAGTGATGACAAAGGTGAAGTTAAGTCCTATTTCGACAACGCAACGGGGAACAAGCATGAACGTCAGAGCCGCTCTCTTCTCGGTTTTGTGGATCACACTAGGATTGACCATCGCATCGGAGATTCCGGCGCAGAACGCGGTCGCAGATTGGCATGCCGTACTGGAATCAAACGTCGCCGGATCGGGGCGCAAGAACGCAGTCGCGCTACCGTTCTACGCCTACGTCGACGTCGCGATGTACGACGCTGTCGCGTCGATCGATCGCCGTTACGAGCCATTCGCGGTCCGCGTCCATGCACCGCGTGGTGCGTCCGAGGACGCCGCGGCCGCGAGCGCTGCGCACGATGTGTTAGTGCACTATCTGCCGTCGCGGGCCGCGACACTGGATGCAGCGTTGGTGACATCGCTGGCCCTCATCGCAGATGGTTCGAGCAAGACGGACGGTATTCAGGTCGGTCAGGAGGTAGCAGCGAGCTGGCTCGCCCTGCGCACTGGGGATGGCCTCGAGGCGCCGCTGGTCTACACGCCAGGCCACGGCCCGGGCATTTGGGAGCCGGTTCCGACCTATCCCGCGCCGCCCCCCAACACGCCGCCGGCTCCCGTCGGAGTATGGATGACGCAGTTCAAGCCGTTTGCGCTCGAGAGTGCCGATCAGTTTCTCGATGATGTGCCGCCGCCGCCTGCACTGACGAGCCGGACCTGGGCGCGCAATTTCAACCTGACCAAGGACTATGGCGCCCTGAACAGCATGGTCCGCACCGTGCAGCAGACTGAGATCGGAAAGTTCTGGACCGACGATGCCGCTGCTCAGTACAGTCGCGCCGTTCGTGGTCTGATCGCAAGCCAGCATCTGACTACCGCCGAGTCCGCGCGTCTTGGAGCAATGTATTCGGTCGTCGCTTCAGACTCGGTCACGGCCTGCATGAATGCCAAGTACCATTTCGCATTCTGGCGCCCGTATACAGCCATTCACGACGCGGATACGGACGGCAATCCGGCCACGGTGCCGGATCCGGAGTGGGTCCCACTCGCGGTGACACCCGGACATCCCGAATATCCGGCCAATCATGGCTGCGTCACCGAGGCAGTCATGGTTGCGCTGGAGGCGTTCTTCGGGACGGATGAAATCACGTTCTCCGTGAACAGTGCCGTCACCGCCACGACTCACACGTTCGAGAGTTTCGATGATGTGGTTAGCGAGGTCGACCACGCGCGCATCTACGGTGGAATGCACTACCGCCATTCGGTGAAGGAAGGCAATCGTCTCGGGCGCAAGGTTGCCGAGCACATCCTGAAGCGCCACTTCCGGCAGGGGGACCGCGACTAAGAAACGATCCGCATTGGAGCCGCACGAAGTGAATTAGCCCCGCGATTGCGGGTAAATAGTCGCGTGCAAAGGTAGTTTTGTCGGCGCCGTTCGGAGCTGCAATCACAATGCAGCGTGGCTTTATGGGTTTTCTACCATACAACAAGTTTACCAATTTACGACCTGAAGCCTCTCGAAACGGAAGACTGGCGAAAGTCGGGCGCTAGGCCTAAGGCGGCGCCCGAAAGCGATTGTTATGTGACGATCCGCCCGTGGGCGCGCGCCTCGTCGGCGTAAGTAGACAGAGTTTTGTTGGCAACGAAGTGCAGATCACGCTCGATGGGAAGCCCGAGTGGACCGCGGGCTTCGCGCAGTTCGCGCATGCAAACGAAGCCGATCTCTGGGCATCCTAAGCCGAGGTCGCACAGGCCGTAGGCGATGTCGTCGAGGCCGAGCTCGGTCAGAAGCCAGGTGCATTGTGCATCGGGCGTGAAGAGTTTGACGACGGGTTTGAAGTCGACCCAATCGTACCCCCAGTAATCATCGGAAAAAACAGAGTGTGAAGTCCCAGATCTAAGGTGACATTCTGGCTCTCGTCCCATCTGGAGAGAGCATCATGACAAAAAATGAACAGAACCGGGTAGTTGCCTGGCGCTTAAGGATCATCCGGGAAGCCAATGAACTGCCTAGGGGCGTCGCTCAGACCTGTCGGCATTTCGGTCTCTCGCGCAAAACCTTCTATAAATGGCGAGCTAGATACAAAAACCACGGTGACGCCGGCCTGTGCGATCGGCCGCGAGCACCGCTTCATTTTCCTAATGCCACACCTCGGACTGTGGTCTCAAAGATCCTGTATTTGAGGGAGCGCTACCGATTTGGGGCGTCTCGGATTTCCAGCTATCTGCATCGCTTCCACGACGTGGAGGTAGGCCGTTCCACGGTGCACCGCATACTGATCAAGTACGGGATGAGGCGGTTACCGGCTAACGCGAAGTGCCGGCCGACAGGCCGCCCTTGGCATCGATACGAGAAGTCCCAACCCGGCCACCGGCTGCAAATTGACGTGAAATTCCTGGAGCGGATCGCAGGCTCCAGGAAACGTCTCTATCAGTTCACTGCCATCGATGACTGCACCCGCATCCGTGTGCTCAAGATATACGACGTGTGCAACCAGAAGTCAGCCATCAGCTTCGTGGACGAGGTAATCCGTCGACTTCCGTTCAGGGTACTCGTCATCCAGACCGACAACGGTGCAGAGTTCCAGTCCAACTTCCACTGGCACCTGGAGGAACGCGACATCCGCCATGTCTACATCCGGCCCAAAACACCTCGCCTCAACGGTAAGGTCGAGCGCTCACATCGGGTCGACGAGCAGGAGTTCTACCAGCTGCTAGACAAAGACGGCATCGGGGACGATATCCATTTGTTCAACGACAAGCTTCAGGAGTGGGAAGACTATTACAATTACCACCGGCCCCACGGCGCCCTCGACGGACAGACGCCCTACGAGCGGCTCCTGGCCAGAAAAACCTCAGCCAGGGTGTTACCGAAGTCTTGAGAACCTACAGTTTGAGCTTTCGGGTGCGGGGTTTACAGATTATTCCGGTCACATCGCTGACACTTTTGGGCTTTGCAGGAGACGCAAATGCCCTGGCAGGAGTGTCGCAAGATGGACGAAC
>Ga0210402_10003047_pt1 | contig 15928 bp, 12 predicted proteins | sample IncBWC7MmetaG_FD_161055 | JGI IMG/M metagenome (GOLD analysis project Ga0210402, IMG submission 161055) | Forest soil microbial communities from Barre Woods Harvard Forest LTER site, Petersham, Massachusetts, United States - Inc-BW-C-7-M | ecosystem: Environmental > Terrestrial > Soil >...
AAATGGCATTCCTGCCGTGCGTGCTCAATTGCAGGCTCTCGAATGCCGGCGAGATGCTCGGTTCGGAGGCAATGGCGAGATTGTTCGAGCGTCTGAGGGCGAGCTATGATCGGGTGATCGTGGATCTTTCTCCCCTGGCGCCGGTCGCCGACGTTCGCGCGACCGCGAAGCTGGTCGATTCCTACGTGCTCGTCGTCGAGTGGGCGCAGACCAAGGTCGACGTCGTCGAATATGCGCTGGCCGACGCGCCGGCCGTCGCCGACCGCCTGCTCGGCGTGGTGCTGAACAAGGTCGATATCGGCGTGATGAGCAGGTACGACTCTCACCGCGGAAACTACTACTATAATCGCAGCTACGGGCGTTACGGCTATGCGGACTGAAGCCGAAAGGCTCTAGCTCGAACCCATCGCGCTTCCTGCCGGAGTCGAACGACAGAACATTCCGTCAGTCGACATATTCGCGATACTCAATGCGAAAGTTCTTCTCCGGAGAAATCCCGAGCGGCTTGAGCTGGCGCGTGTAGCCGGCGATGGCAAACGGCGAGCAGCTCCGGGTCTGATAGTAGCAGACCGAAAGCCGGATCGTCCGACTGCACTGGTTGTTCAACAACAGGTCATGATCGTAGATGTTGCTGTTGATGGCTTGCGCGTTGGCGACCGGAAACACCTCCAGGCAGGGCTTCCCGATCGGATTGAGATGCAGCTGCAGGAAGGCAGGTCTCGCTGCGGCAAAGCCATTGTCCTGCGGGAAGTGCGGCGCGCCGCGGGTCTCGCGATAGACCGGCGCGCTCAGCCCGAGCGGAACGATGGAGCTTTGCGCCCGCACGATCGGCGTCCTCCACACGGCCAACGCCAGGACGCCGGCACCGGCGAGAAGCAGCGTGGATCTCGGTGGCGTCAAGCAGCGCAATGGGAGATTTCCGCAGGCGACAGGATATCGAGGTCACCTGCGACGATCTCGGCGCAGCGATCCCATGTGAATTTTGCAGCGTGGTCGCGGCTCGCCGCCGACAGGCGCGCGCGCAGGGCGGCGTCGCGGATCAGGCTTGCGATGCCGGCGCTGATGCCGGCAATGTCGCCATCGTCAAACAGCAGCCCGGTGACGCCGTTGACAACGACCTCCGGTATCGCGTCGACGCGGGTCGCGATGCACGGCACGCCACTGGCGGCGGCTTCGAGCAGCACGAGGCCAAAACCCTCGGCGCGGTATCTGTCCCTGGTCGCGGTATGGATGAAGAGATCGGCCTTCTGATACAGCGCCCGGATCTCGTCCCTGGTCACTTCCCCGAGGATGCGAATGTCCGCGTCGAGCTGCCCGGCCCTTTGCCGCAGGGCCTCGGCATAGGCCTCTTCCACTGGGCGGCCCGCGATGACGTACGTGACATTCTCACGTACGAGCTTTGGCAAGGCCGCGATCGCTTCCATGGCCTGGATCAGGCCCTTGCGCGGCTCGAGCCGCGCCACCGACAGCGCGATGGTTTTCCTCCTGTCGGTGAGAAAGCGTGCCGACAACTCGTCGACACGCCGCGACGCCAAGGGACGCTTCCAGTAGTCATCGACCCCGAGCGGGGCCAGGCGAACCTTTTCTGCCCTCACCAGGGGATTGTGCGCGAGCATCACATCGCGGGTGAAGGCGCTGTTGGCGTAGACCCGCTGGAATGCGTTGAAAGGGCTGCGCGGCGAACAGCGGTTGATATGGCCGACGATACGGCTCTTCACGTCGGTGCCATGGACGATGGCGATCTTCCGCGCCTTGGTCGGCACGGCCGCGAGCGCCAGCACGCTCGGCAGGTCGACGGCCATCACCGTGTCGAAACTTGCCCGCATCAGCTGAAGCGCTGATATCGACATATTCCAGGGCAGCCTGGCGTGCTTGTACTGTTCGGGAAAGCAGCGGATGACCGGGTAGGGCGGATGAAAGCTTCCCGCCAGGCATTTTGGTGCAAAGACGACCGGTCGGTGTCCCAATCGCACCAGCGCCGACGCGATCTCGGACGCATAGGTTGCGATTCCGCCGGGATAGGGCGGAAACTCGCACGAGAACATTGCAATGCTCGAACCCACCGTCGTCTCCGTCAGTTCCGCTTGCCTGTCGGGTCACGCAGCAGTGACGGCGTAGCGCGAAAATGCCGCCAGAACCCAACATCCTGCAGCCATCGCACCATCGGCCGTTCGATGCTGCGGTGGATCAGGAGTCCTGCCCCCAGCGATGCCGCGATGCACACGAGCAGCACGACGAGCGCGTTCGTGTTCGGCGCGAGCCGGGACCACACGCCCAGCACGGCGGAAATGATCGCGCCATGTGTCAGATAGATGGCGTAGGACGCATCACCGAGCGCAAGCCCTGCGCGATCGATCAGCCCCGGCCGAAGCTCGGCGCGGACGCGCAGGGCCACACAAAGCACGAGGCTCGCGCCGACGCCGGCGAGCAGAACGTCGGCCGTATCGAGATGGGTGTATGAGATCAGCATGAAGAGCACGAGGTACAGGCCGCACAGGCCTGTCAGAATGGCCATCCCGTTCGGCAGCGTTTCGACGAACCAGTCCGGTCGTCGCAGATAGGCAAGGCTGGTCAGAAATCCGAACCCGAACAGCAGGTTCAGGCGGTTGAACACGAAACCGAGCAGCTCGTATCCGGTTGTCGGCTGGGCGGGGCCGAGCACGGAGAAAAACAGGATCGGCGACAGCATCCAGGCGCCGACCAGCAGGAGCCCTGGCCCGGAGCGCCAGAAGGCGGTGGCAAACACCAGGTAGAACAGGAGTTCGTGCCGCAGCGTCCAGGCCTGTGACGGATTCACCGGTCCGATCGGAAACAGCGTCAGCGCGCGAAGATACGGATCCCATTCGAAAGAACCGTCTCGCCCGACAAAGCGAAGCGCCGCGTAAGTTGCGACGCACAGCCAGAGGAACGGCACGATGCGGGCCAAGCGCCGCCACAGGAAATCGCCGATCCCGCCGCGCGGATTCAATGATGATGGTTCAAGGGTGATGTAGGCAATGATGAACCCGCTGACGACGAAGAACAGATCGACGCCGGCCGGCCCGCCGTAGAACTCGAACGGAACGGGCTGCCTGCCGAAATATTTCGGCAGGCCGATGCCGAGATTGGCGTGCTCGGCGACCACCAGCGAGGCGGCGAGGCCTCGCAGATACTGGATGCCGTTCAGCTGCTTGATGGCGGACAAGTCGCAAGATCTCCGTCGCTACTGCAGCCTGATCACGGTCAGCGTGTCCTTCAGGGTCAGCGACAGCCGATGTCCCTCGATGACGGCATCGCGCGACACCACCGTTCCCTCGTCGGTAAGTTCCAGTGCGGTGGCCTTGTTGATCGTGGCCGGCAGGATGATGTCGGTGCTGACGGATTTCGGGGTGATTTCAGTGCGCTGGTCAGGATCCCACGCCGCAACCCCGAGCCAGAGCGCCAACAGGAAGCTGCCGTCGCTGCGCTGGAAGACCATCGATTGGACGGCGTCGTCCTTGTTCGTCATCGACCAGTCCAGCGCTTGCGGATGCGGTACCGCTTCCTGGTCGGAAAAAATGCCGATCAGGTTCTTGATCGCGTTGAAAGCCGGCTTGCGTGAACCGTCGTAGCGCATCAGGCCGAAATTGGACTCGGGGTCGGCGTCGCCCTTGTTGAAGGAATCGATCAGCTCGTAGACGTAGGTTCGAACGACGCCATTCTTCAAATCCCAGAGAATCAGGCGCGGCAGGTATTTGGCAATGGTCTTTTCCGGGGTCGGCCGGTGCTTGCCTGTCGGCACATTCATCGCGCTGTGATAGCCGGCTTCCGAGGCAACGACGGGCTTGCCCGAATAGAGCGCGCGCGCCTGCTCCTGATAGTCGCTGAGCGAGGCTTTTCCTGTCGCTTCGGGATATTGCCCGCCGGAATAGATATGCCAATTGCCGAAATCGACGTCGGCGCTGATGTCTCCCAGTTGCTGGGCACTGGGTCCCCAGGGGCTCGGCCCGATCACGGCGACTCCCGACAGATCGGGATTGCCGTGAGCTGCCTGATACAGCGCCCTTTGCCGCTCGCGCCCGATATTGGCCCATCCCGGATTTTTCTTCAGATTGGGCTCGTTGGATCCTTCGAAGAATTCGACCGCCCGGCCGGCCTGGTTGTAGACGTCATCCAGCTTGGCGAGATCCGTCACATAGGCCGGCGTGGTCGCATCGAAGGTGACGAGGCTTGATTTGATGCCGTCGGCGGCCAGCGCGCTCAAGCGCTTGTAGTAGGTGTTCAACGCTCCGCTGTTGCCGGCGGTCAGGGCGCCATCGCGAACATGACGGACGCCGAGTTCGGCGAGCGCGGGACGAACGAGAGTGTCGAACTTGTTGTAGGGCGTGTTGAAGAACGACAGGTGAATGTCGACGCCGATCTGATCCACGACGCTGTCCGATGCGAGGGCCTGCGTCGCCGCCGCGGAGCCGGGAGACGACGTCTGCGCGGCTGCGGCCATCAGTCCGCCAGCGATCGTAGACGTCAAAAGCAGGCAAGCGAAGGCGGCGGGTCTCATATTGGTGCTCTCTTCAACATGACACTGGACTGATACTGTCTGTTAAACGTTGTCTGTCGGATGAGCCGCATCGCAATGTTCGGCCCCCGCCATGGGCCATGCCGCAGCATCGTGGCTGAATTGTTTTGTGCCTGTGCCATTGTTGCGGCGGCAGGAAAGCTGCGCGTATTTCGCGCGCGTCGCGCGTCGAACGCATCTCGAGGATTTGTCTCTTTAGAATAACTACAAAGGTCTGAAAAACATTGCTTCCTTAGAATAGGAACAAAAGTCGGAAAACTGCCGCGAGAAATGCCCGGGTCCAACACAGTCCATGGCTACGAGCCGCGAGGGACCTGTGGAGGATTTGAGTTTTGCAGAGATCGCTTCGAGTGCTGCACGTCGCCGAGACCTTGCGCGGCGGGCCGGCGACGTACATCAACAACGTCGTCGCGACGATCAGCAAGCCTGGATCCACGCTGGTGCTCGTGCCGGATCGGCACGCCGGCGATCTGGATATCGATCGAGACTGCGTCAGGGTGTTTCGCGCGAACCGTCGCGGCTTCTTCAGTCTGTTCACGCTGTCGATCGCCGTGCTGGTGCTGGTTCGCGAGTTTCAACCCGATATCATCAACGTTCACGGCACGTTCGCGGCGGCGGTGTGCCGGGTGCTGCTCGCGCTGACAAGATTCCGCAAGCGCATCGTCTACACCGTGCATTGCTGGCCGTTCGTGCGCGAGCAATCCGCGACCAGCAAATTGGTCTGCCAACTGACCGAGCTTCTGCTGTCGCATCTCTGCGCGAAGGTCATCTGCGTTTCCAGGTATCAGTACCTGGTCGCCCGGGCCATCGGCATCGGCGCGCATCGGCTTGAGCGAATCTACAATGGCATCGCCGATCGTCCCATGACGCCGGCCCGGCCGGCGCGGAACGGGCCGCTGGAGCTGCTGTTCGTCGGTCGTTTTGATCGGCAGAAAGGCCTCGACATTCTCTTGGGCGCCGCCGCCGAATTCGAGGACCTGGTAACGGTTCGTGTGATCGGCGCGAATGTCGTCGATCAGGCGGTGATCCGGAAAATTCCTTCCAACGTGACGTTCCTGGGCTGGAAGAGCCCGCGCGAGATCGCGGCGGAGCTCAAGAACTGCGATGTCGTCGTCATGCCATCGCGATGGGAATCGTTCGGGCTGGTCGCGCTGGAGGCGATGCGTGCCGGCCGTCCGGTGCTGGCGTCGCGGATTGGCGGGCTGAACGAAGTGGTCAGGAACAAGGTGACGGGCCTGTTGTTTTCGCCGGTCGACGCGGGCGGCCTGATCGACGGAATCTGGCGCTGCTTCGATGCCGACCTGCCGACGCTCGGCCGGAACGGCGCGCAGCGTGTTCGGTCATTGTTTCCCGCGAGCCGGTCGTCGATCGCGCTCGCCAACGTCTATGCCGAGGTTCACGCCAGGAACAGCTTCAGGCACGGGTCGCGCGCGACGCGCGTGGAATGGCTCTTCAACGGCCGCGGCGATCGGAAATATCAGCAAAGGTTTTAGGCGGATGCGTTGCCGGAGGCACTTGACGTGCGTCCGGTTGGATTGAGGAGAAAACATTGCGGCAGATCTTTTTTCACGTGCCCGCGCGCAGCGGGCGCGTCGCTCGTTGCGGCCTTGCGTGAGGCACGAGGCTCAAATGTCCAAGCAAACGCCGAACGACCGCGTCCTCTATCTGGTGATGGATGGCGACTTCGCGCGAAAGCGGGGGGTCGCGTCATCCAACCGCAATCATTTTGCGATCTTTGGCCGCCGCTACACCGAGGTCTTCGAACAGGTCTACATCATGTGCCGCGTGCACGATGTCGAGGATGAAAGGACCCTGCCGGTAGGCGGCCAGGGCGTCGACGTGATCGCGTTGCCGCCGGTTCATGGTTGGCGCGATCTGATGCGCCATGGGCCGGACATCGTGAAGGCGTTCTGCAACATTCCGCGCGATGCCGTGGTGCTGTTGCGCGTACCTGGAATCTATCCGATCCTGGCCTGGCTCATGCTGGCGATGCGGCGGCAGCCCTACGGGGTCGAGGCCATGGCCGACGCCGACGCCCAGTTCACGCCCGGCGCCTACCAGAAGCGCTTTCGAGGTTTTTACCGCATGGTCTGGACGCGGATGATGAAGCTGCAGTGCCGCCATGCGGCTGCGTCCTCCTACGTCACCACGAACGCGCTGCAGTCGCAATTTCCGCCAAGGGCGGGCCGACCTTCATTCAGTTACACGACATTGGACCTGCCGGAGCAATCCCTGGTGCGCTGTTCCCGGCCGCCGGCGTCGTTCCAGAAGCCGGAGATCATCCTGATCAACGTCGCGATGATGCAAAAGCACCTGAAGGGCCAGGACCTGATCATCAGGGCGGTCGCCAGGCTGGCGCAGTCGGGCGTTCGGCTCAAGCTCTGGCTGGTCGGCGACGGCGATACGCGCGGCGAGTTCGAGCGCCTGGCGGCCGAGCTCGGGGTCTCCGACAATGTGAAATTTCTCGGCAGGGTTCAGGCGGGCGCCGAAGTTTTTGCTCTGCTGGACCAGGCGGATATTTTCGTGTTGCCGTCGCGGCAGGAGGGCCTGCCACGGGTTGTGATCGAGGCCATGGCCCGTTCACTGCCTTGCTTTGCCAGCGCGCTGCCGGGCAATCGTGAATTGCTGGACCGCGAATTTCTGGTCGCCCTGGATGATGAAGCCGATTGGGTTTTGAAATTGCACGATGCGATCGGCAAGCCGGAATTTCTCGCGCGGGCAAGCCAGGCAAACCTGGCGGCGGCACGGCGATTCACGGTCGGCAGGATTCAGCCGATCAGGAACCGATTCTACGAGACATTGTCGTCTTTCAGCTTGAGATGATGCCGTGGTGACAACACTGGTCTGTCGGGATCGGCCGGACGTCGTGGATAAGGCACGATTGCCCTGGCGGGACGTCGTGGTGAGCTCGTCCTGGATGCTCGCGGGGACCGCCTTTGTCGCAGCCACGCAATGGCTGATCGTGTCCGTCGTCGCGCATCGCGGCGGGCCTGCGGGCCTCGGGCAGATCTCGCTGGCCCAGGCTTATGTGACCTGCCTGTCCTATGTCGGATGGCTGGCGCTGCGTAACCATTATGTCGTCGAGCAGAATCGCCATGCGTTCTCCGACTATCTGTTCCTGCGTCTCGTCTTCCCGGCTCTGCTTTACGGTGGCCTCGCCTTCGTCGCGCTGACCGGCGCGCTGGGGGGCGGAGGGTTTTGGGCGACGATCGCGGCGTTCTCCGCGCTCAAATTCGTCGAGGGATTTTCGGACCTCAACTCCGGCGTGTTCCAGCAGGCCCACCGCAGCCATACCATCGCGATCGCCGCCGCCTTCAGATTCACCGCCACGGCGCTGCTGTTTCCCGCCGTGCTCTGGGCCGGCGCGACGGTGGAAACGGCGCTGCTGGCGTTGGCCGTTGCGTGGCTCGCGATCTATCTCTCGTTCGACAACCGGGAACGCCAGGCGCTGGTCGCGATGCCGGATGATGTCATGTCGGTCGATCCCCAAGCCGTCGGACGACGATGGGACTTGTTCATCGTCAGCCTGCCGCTCGGCGTCTCCAGCGCGATCATGATCCTGAACGTCTATACGCCGCGATTTGGCATCGTGCATCTGCTCGGCGCAGATGCACTGGGCCACTTCACCGCGATCCAGTATTTCGCCAATTTCGGCGGCATGCTGGTGGCGGTGGTCTGCCAGGCCTCGTTGCCGATGCTGGCGCGCTTTGCCAGCCAGCGATCGGCAAGCCGATTTTTGGGGCTGGCGGGCGCGCTGGTGCTATTTTCGCTGCTCGGATGTCTGTGCGGCTGGCTTCTGATCGAGTTCGCCGGCCGGGCGCTGCTGGGGATGCTCTACGGATCGAGCTTCGAGGCGGTGCAACCCTTGTTCGCGGCGGCGATCCCGACCATGTTCCTCGTCTTCTGCGGATCGATTGCCGCCGCGGCCGCGACGGCGCTCAGACTCTACCGCACCATTCTGCTCGCCTATGTCGGCTCGGCGCTGCTCGCGGCTGGATTGACCTATCTGCTGGTGCCGCGTCTCGACCTGTTCGGAGCATTCCTGGCGGTCGGCCTGGCCGGCTTGTTGCAATCCGCAATCCTGGCTGCCGGCATGCTGGTGCACTGGCGGGCAAGGGGAGCTTAGAGTGTTCGTCGCTGCGCCCGAGCCCGCGGCCTGTCAGCCCGCGCGACCGAAGCGGAGCCTCGCGATCGACTTCATGCGCGCGGTGGCCATCGTGCTGGTGGTTTTCGGCCACGTGCAACGCGGGTTGTTTCAAGGCGGCCAGACCTCCGGCCTCTATTGGCATACGGTCTATCCCGTCGTGGATTACTTCATCTACGTCTTCCACGTGCCGGTCTTCTTCGCCACGTCGGGCGTTCTGCTGGAATGGCATTCGGAACAGACATCGAGGCAATTCGGAACGCGGATCGCGCGGCTCGTCCTGCTCTATCTGATCTGGAACACGATCAACGCCATCCCGGCCGTGGCCTTCACGGAATACCTCAACCGCAGCTTCGGCCGGACCGGCTACCTCGATGCGATCAACCCGCTGCACGTCAACGGGATCATGTGGTTCTTCGTGGCGCTGATCGGCGCGCAGGCATTGCACGTCCTGACCCGGCATCACCAGCCGCTCCGCTGGATCGCGATTGGCCTGTCCGTCATCGTGCTGGCGATCGATGCGGATTTCCACGGCGTGGCCTACGGATCGCTGTGGCTGCTTCTCGGCGCGCAGATCGCACGATGGAAGCTGCTCGACGACATCCGCTTCACTCTGCGGCAGGCGGGGTCGTCTGCCGCAGCCTACCTGATCGCGAGCGCGCTGTGTTACATGCTCGGTGTTCCCTACACCCTGGCCATCCCGGCGTGCGCGTTTGCACTCCATGCACTCTGTTGCGTTGGACAGAGCCGGCTGGGTCAGCTTGGCCTCCCGGCCGCTGTCGGGAAGGAGACCCTGTCGATCTACGTGATGCACGTGCTGGTCGTCGCGGGTCTGCGCATCGGGCTGCTCAAGGGCCTGCAGGTGCAGCCGTCCGCGATCCTGATCATCACGTTGACGCTCGCCGGTGTCGCGATTCCCATCATCGCCGCGACGATGCTCAGGCGGCTGGGCTTGAGCAAATGGGTCCTGCTCGACTGAGCAATCGTCAACTCGCTAGCGAGGCGCCGGCTGCCGAACTGGAGGCGGGTCGATTGATCCGACGCAACGAAGATGAAATTGTTGATGTAGCGGCCGATCTTGCCGGACGTGCCGACATTCTGCATGGGCTGATCCCGCTCGGTGCGAAATTCCGCGATTGGAACCAGGTCTGCGTCGCGCAAGTAGAAGCCGTCGTATCCGAGGCCCGACAGGAAGTCCGACACCCGCTTCACGGAGCCCGGATTATGGCGCTCCTCGACCTCGACGACGATGTTCGGCTTGTCGCGCGACAGCAGCTCGATGGCGCCGCGCAGCACGGACTCTTCATGTCCCTCGACGTCGACCTTGAGGATGCCGACGCCGTCGAGCGCGTAGCTGTCGAGAGTCCGGACCGGCACTTCCATCGAGGTCAACCCGTCCGTCGGATCGGCCAGCGCCAGGTCGTTGGTCGTTGCGATGGTCGCCCACGAATAAATGCCGGTCGGCATGCGAAGCTGGGCGTGGCCGGGCGAATCGGACAGCGCGACGCCTTCGACCCTGACATCGCGGTACTGCTTCCGCAGATAGGATTGCAGCGCCGGTATCGGCTCGAAAACCACCACGCTTTTGCAGAGCTTTTGGAAATGGTGCACGTAAAGGCCGAGGTTGCCGCCGACGTCGACGGCGATCTTGGCGTCACTGCAGAGGAGGGGGAGCAGCCTGATCTCCTTTTCGCGCGCGCCAAGGCGGCGCATCCGGCGCGCATGAACGAGCCCAGGGAATGCTCTCTCGATCAGTGCTTTGACCACTGACATCAAACCATCTCCATCCAACGATCGAAACAATGCCCCTGATGCCGCGCCCGTCTGTCTTGCCTGCAAGGCGCGCGCTGCCGTATCGAGGGTCGTTCATGACATCGCCGTTTCCGGCGGCCCGGCGCGCCGGCCGGCTGCGCGGCGGCGTTCGGCTCGCAGCGCAAAACGCCGTTGCGCGGCACTCAGATCAAGCGGCCGCGCGGGCGCGAGCGCCTCCATGGACTGGGACTGCTTGATGTAGGCCACGGCCAGGCCCAGCGCCAGCCAGATATAGGGAATCTTGTAGCTCGCGATCACCCATCCGCTGAACTGCAAGCCGAAGAATCCGCATAGGATGGCGGCGCCGACATAGGGAAAGGCCCCATGGTGGAGATAGAAGCGGTGAGCAGTCGCCGCGACCTTGCCGAGCAGAATGGTGCAGAAGAACAGCCAGATCGCATAGCCGACCGCGCCGAGCTCGGCGAGGATGCGGCTGTAGAGGGAGAATGACGGAAAGAACGAGGCATCGGGATCCGTGATCCACTTCTGGAATTCCCAGGTGTCCGCCCATGACGGAAACAGCTTCGTCACCTGAAACGGATATTGCCCCATGCCGATTCCAAAGGCCGGGTTCTGCAGGAACTCGTTGATCTGGATCGCCATGGTACCGAAGCGCGAGACGTTCGAGATGTTGTCCGAGGCGATCGCGGCCGCGGCGATTTCAGTCTGAAACATCGCGATCGCAAACAGCGGCGCAATGCTCAGCACGAGATACGCGGCCATCAGGACGCAGTAGAGGCCCTGGTACGCGCCGCCGCGTGCGACCAGGAACAAGCGCAGATACGGGATCAGCAGGACGACGGGCAAAACGCCGACCAGAGAGGTCCGTCCGGACAGGAACGACAGCGCGAGGAGATTCAAAAACAACGCCCAGCACGCGATCCGCCGCAGCGTGCTGCTGCGCTGACTGCCAAAGGCCCACAGCCACGGCAGGGTGAAGATCGCATACATGCCGAAATTCGACGCCTCGTAGGTCACGCTCTGGATACGGCCGATGATGAAATGTCCCCTGCGCATCAGGGCATGGATGACGGCGGAAGCCTGCAGGAAGATGTTGTAGACCGCGTCGACTTTCCACGACACCAGCTCGACATCGCCGACCGCGACCACCAGCATCGCGCCCCAGAACAGCGGCGCGGCCAGCAGCGTCCGGAAGGCCGTGGTCGAATAGAAATAGACCAGGTACGCAAAGTAGAAGCCGAACATCGGCACCATGGTCGTCGACAACAGCCGGGAGAGTCCCGATCGTCCCTTCAGCTCATTGCCGAGGATGCTGCCGAAATTGGCGATCGTCGACACCGCGACCGCTGCCATGAACGCGATCGCAAACAGAAGCAGCAGGCGCTCGGCGCGGAAGCCTTTTCGGTAAATGTGGATCGCCGCGATCGGCGCCAAGAACAGGTTGATGAGAATGTAGGGCTCCGAGCGGGCTTCGCCCAGCAGATCCAGGCCGATCGCCGCGTTCGCGGGATAGATCAGAATCGAGAACGCGAACAACAGATCAAGCAGCGACGGCCGTTGCGCGGCCTGGGCCACGCCGTCGTCGCCGCGGAATCTCGCGATGGTCGAATCTCCGGAGCGGATTCGACGTTGGCGCCCCATTCGCCAGGAGTCGTCAAGCGCGAACGTCAAAATCCAAAAGCCCCACAACAAATGACTCGACCGAGTGGTCCTCCGAATTCCAGCACACGCTGGAGTGCCCGCTTGCGATGGTGTGCGGATGTTGGAATCGGAAGCGTGCGGCAGCCCTCAGGTCACGACGGCAAGCCGCGCCACCAGGGAGCTTGGACACGCGAAACGAGGCAATATGGTGGTGGCTGACCGACTCGAAATGCGCGTCATGCTGCCGCTCAGGGCGAATTTCGGATTCGAAGGATACGAGATCCTTGGATCGATTCTAACAAGATGGCCGGGCAGCGTGCCTCACAGCAGCGCAAGCGCGATCCGGCCGAGCAGCCATAACCATGCGCCGATGGCAATGGGGGTCGCCGCGACGAACCCGATCACGATCAGGCGTCCGCGGATCGGATTGCGTGTCGTGGCCGCCTCGGCAAGGTTCTCCGGCAGCGCGAATCCACCGGTCCGCGTAGCGATCTCGACCGAGGCGGCGGTCTCGACCGGCAGGGAATGGCTCGACCGTCGGGGCCGGTCGATCCGCACGCATTGCTCTGGGATAGCGTTCATTGTCTGCAACCTCCTCCCGTGCGAGCGCTGGCCGAAAATCCGGCGCCCCCGACATCGCTCGGTGGACCGTTCTCCGAGATTCGGGTCGCGACTGAGGCGAAGGGCTGCCGAAGACGTGGCGAGCGTGTGCTCCCTGGTCCCGGCGTAGCGTGAACAGCTCATGGAATAGGGCCTCGGAGCTCGTTGTTGCTTTTCAGAACAATGTTTCAGAATTTCTCTAAAAGACCGGGCCGCTCGCGTGCATTCGGCCGCGTCCGCGGCTCATTCGCATCGACGAGAGGTGCCGCGGAGGCGCCAGAAACGCCTGCAAATTCAGCGTCGAACGCAGTTGCTGATTTTTCGCAAGGCGCGTTCCGCGCGGCGTGCGCACGCGAAATCGCAAATCTTGGCTTTCGCACCGCCGCCAAAATGCTTCCCCGTTCGGATGAAACAACGCGGCCTCAGCTTGGAAAGCAAGATCGCGCGGTGGTCGATGACAGCTTTGTTTGAATCCAATGCCAAGGCTCGCATCGATCGCGATTTCGACCTTGATGTTCCGGTCGGCAACGATGTTTCGTCCGCCGCGGTTCGGTCGCGGTTTAGATTGCCATTCGGCGCAATCGGACATGTCTCCGCGCTGGCCGACGCGCTCGCCGTGGTCGTTGCGAGCCTGGTCGGAGGTGCGGGCTACCAGGTCGTGGTCTATCAGACCGCCGGCCACCTCGGAACGCTGATCGGGGTCGGGATCGTGGCGGCGCTGTTGCAAGGGCTGATCGGGCAGACGCTGGCGCTCTATCAGATCAGGGCCATTCTTTCGTTTCGCAAGAACGTTCGTGAGATCGTCGGAATATGGATCGCCGTCAGCCTGCTGCTGACGCTGCTGGCGTTCCTGATGAAGGTCGGCGCGGAATTTTCCCGGGGCTCGATCGTGTGCTTCTGCGCGCTGGCGCTGGCGCTGGTGCTCTGCTCGCGATGGCTGGCGAGCCGTCTTGCCAAGTTCGCGGTTGCCGCCGATCATTTGCAGGGCCGGCGCGTCATCCTGGTCGGCCCGCAAGACGAGATCGCGGGCCTCGAAGACCGCATCCTGCTGCGAAATTTCGGATTGTCCGTGGTCGATCGCGTCGTCTTTGCGGGCGGCGCGAACGCGGGGCCGATGCTCAACCCGCGCGAAGCCGCCACTTTGGACCGCGCGATCCTTGCGGGGCGCCAGCAGAACGCCGCCGAGATCGTGCTCGCGTTTTCGTGGTGGGACGCGCGGAAGCTGGAACTGGTCCGCGACCATTTGCGGGCGTCGCCGCTGCCCGTTCAACTGCTGCCGGACAGCCGCATTCGCACGCTGATCGGCAATCGTTCGTTCCGCGTCAACAGGACATTCTCGGTCGAAGTCCAGCGCGGTCCGCTGTCGCTGCTCGAACAACGCGCCAAACGGCTTTTGGACATTGCCGGCGCATCTGCCGCGCTGGTCATATTGGCGCCGCTGTTCGTGCTCGCCGCGGTCGCCGTCAAGCTGGAATCGCCCGGCCCGGTGTTCTTCCGGCAGCGGCGCAACGGCTTCAATACCAGCCAGTTCAGGATCTTCAAGTTCCGCACCATGATGGCGATGGATGACGGGGTGGTGGTGTTGCAGGCCAGGCGCAACGACCCGCGCGTGACCTGGGTTGGGAAAATTCTGCGCCAGAGCAGCATCGACGAGTTGCCGCAGCTGTTCAACGTCCTGCTTGGCGACATGTCGCTCGTCGGTCCGCGGCCGCATGCGCTGGCCCATGACGACCAGTATTCGGAAGTGCTGTCGAACTACGCGTTCCGCAACCACGTCAAGCCCGGGATCACGGGGTGGGCCCAGGTGAACGGCTATCGGGGCGAGACGACCAGACTGGAGCAGATGAAGGCGCGGGTGGATTGCGATCTCTGGTACATCAACAACTGGGACTTGCTGCTCGACCTGAGGATTCTGGCGCTGACGGCTTTTGAGGTCGTTCGCCGGCGCAATGCCTACTGATCTCGCGCGGCCGGCACCGTCTGGACCGCCCTGCTTCCCGATGCCTTTCCACGCTAAATCTACACCTGGCAGCTGAATGCCGATGGCAGCGATGCCGAGGAGGCGCGCGACGCCGCGACCGGCAGGCCAATCCAAGCCACGCTGCACGGACCCTGGAGCCGCGACCGGGCGCACATGATCCTGGACGGCTTGCCGTAGGTGTTCGACGGCCTGGTCGTCGGCAACCTCGATGCCGGCACGATGAATTTCGACGGGCGATTGAGATCAGGCGTCTGCGCCGCCAGGCACGAACAGCCGCCGGAGCAGAGCAATCCCGCAGCCGCGATTGCGACGACCCGTCGCTGCAACGCCGGCACTGTGCCAAACGAGCACAGGGAAAGCGCAAAATTAAGCCATTCTTTAGCCTTCATTAGTCACCCGTTAAGCACAAAAAATTGATTACACCCAATAGGTTAGGTTGCGAGCCGCTGTGCTCTGGAAGTGACAGCATTTTATTCAAAAGCGGGCTAACTGGCGGCTTATTGATGGCGCCCGCGACGGCGTCTCTTTCGTTGGAGACAAGACCCATGAAGAAGTTTCTGCTTGCTACCGTTGCGCTCGCGTCGCTCGCCGCCGCGCCCGCAAGTGCGGCCGATCTCGGCGCCCGTCCCTATCCCTACGCCACCAAGGCGCCCGCCTATGTCGCGCCGATCTACAACTGGACCGGCTTCTATATCGGCGGCCATCTCGGCGGCGCGTTTTCGAGCGACAACAATTTCTCCGGTCTGGCCACCGGCAACAACGGCAATGGCCGCTTCCTTGGCGGCGTGCAGGGCGGCGCCGACTGGCAATTCGCACCGACCTGGGTGATCGGTGCCGAGGCGCAGTACAGCTGGCTCTCCGGCAATGTCGGCGCGGTATTCCCCGGCGGCTTCGCCTACAGCAACAACCAGCGCGGGCTTGGCTCGGTGACTGGCCGCGTCGGCTACACCTGGGGTCCGGGACTGCTCTATGTGAAGGGCGGCTATGCCTTCTCCGACAACAACGAGAAGGTCACGCTGGGCGGCGTGCCGGTCGCGTTTGCGACCAGCGGCGATCATTCCAACGGCTACACCGTGGGCGCCGGCGTCGAATACATGTTCGCGCCGAACTGGTCGGCCAAGGCCGAATATCAGTACTACAATTTCGGCAAGGCGAACTTCGTAGCACCGGCCGCGCTGGTGCCGTTCGGCGGCTTCACCACCGACGACCATACCGTGAAAGCAGGTCTCAACTACCGCTTCAACTGGGGTGGGCC
>Ga0210402_10003048_pt1 | contig 15923 bp, 23 predicted proteins | sample IncBWC7MmetaG_FD_161055 | JGI IMG/M metagenome (GOLD analysis project Ga0210402, IMG submission 161055) | Forest soil microbial communities from Barre Woods Harvard Forest LTER site, Petersham, Massachusetts, United States - Inc-BW-C-7-M | ecosystem: Environmental > Terrestrial > Soil >...
ATGCAGTGAGCACATCAATGCCGCCGCCCTCTGTTCCACCCGTGAACGCGACCGTATTGCCCGTGATGGTATTGCCCTTCACCAAAGGCGACCCTTGGTAGATATTGATCCCGCCGCCACCACTTGCACCAACGTTATTACGGATAATGTTGCCGATGATAGATGGCGAAGCGACGATGACAGCAATTCCACCACCTTCGAACGTAGAAGAATTCAGGCTTCCGTTCTGTATCGTGAAGCCCTGCAACACGGAACTCTTGGTTTCTCCACTGCCGAACGTGACCACTGGCCCCACAAGACCTATTCCGTCAATGATAGTGACTTTGTTTCCGCTTTGACTTCGCACGACTATGGCTTTGCCACCAAAATTTATCTGTTCGTAGTATGTGCCGGGAGAAACTAGAACAGTATCCCCGTTGCTGGCAGCATTGATCCCCGCCTGAATTGTCGGCTGGTCCGCAGGAACGTGGATTATTGTGGCGAAGAGAGGCGTTGCATAAAGGCTTGCGACCATAGTGACGCAAGCGGCCAAATATCGAAGCATTGATCACCTCAAACGGAGCGAGATCATACAACGACATTCCGGAACTTACAATGTGCAAGAAATTGCAACCCCGTCTAATCTTGCAAAGGCATTAGAGTCGAGTCCCTCTGCAATCGTGAGGGACACTGAGAAGCTGGCAGGAACGTAACGAGCGGTCAAAACGTGTAGTCGCGCGATTTCGCCAGCCAAACAGCCTTATGCCCTGTGCATCGACTGTGTCAAGGCCAAGGGCTTGTTGATCGACCAGAAGGCGGGATAGTCATTACCATCACATGTTGCGGCGAGTTCTAGAGTTCAGCAGTTCGTTTGTGGACTGGCATCCTTGTCCTTGAGTTTCGCCGCTAAACATTCTTCGTGGCCGAGTTTCCCATCGTCTGTCACTCTGGACTCCTTCCAGAGAATGGGGTGACCGCAGATGACACATTTCATTGGTGGATCGAGTCGCTGCATCGCGGAAGAGACGAGAAGTGGCATGGGGGAAGACCTCATCTTCGAGGAACTATTGGAAATCCGCGAACAATATAGGGCGTTCAGCTTGCTTTGTAAACGTAATCCCTTTTTGTTCGTGTTTCGTAACGTGCGCCTCAAACGCCAAAATCTGATTCGTTCCGCGACTCAATAGCCGGGAGTGCCTGTGGTCCGCAAAAACCTCGTGCAGTCGACGAAATGCCCAGGGTTCGGTGCAAATGGCCGGAATTTTTCTTAAGTTGTGTTCAGCGGCTGAAGGGCTGAAGGTGGCTGTGCGAAGCTGAAAGGGCATGTTCTCGTCCCATCTGACTCCTTGCCGTAATCTTTGCTCCGCTTTCTCCACTATGTGGGAATTGCTCCGGGACGGCCTCCAGTTCTTGAGGACGATTTCACATTCGCGGGCGGCTTTGGCCGCCGAGATCTTGTTCCTGCGAAAGCAGCTCGCCTACTACCAAGACCATCGGATCCGACCGCGCCGACTCCGCGACGCCTCCCGGTTGTGCCTGTTGTTTTGGTCTCGCCTGTTCGATTGGCAGGCAGCCCTCGTGGTCGTCAAGACGAGTACTTTTATTCGTTGGCATCGCAAAGGTTTCAGGTTGTACTGGCGATGGAAGTCGCGAGGTGGCCGCCCATCGCTCCCGAAAGAGATTCGGCAGCTCATCGCTCGTATGGTCAGAGAAAACGTGACCTGGGGAGAGGAGCGCATCGCTGATGAACTGTCCTTAAAACTCGGCATCTATGTTTCCCCACGAACGGTCCGCAAATATTGGCCGCAGCTACCGGGGATGGGCAGCGGACGCCGGCGAACCCCGTCTCCAGCTTGGAAGACCTTTGTCCGCAATCATGCTCAGGGCATCGTGGCCTGCGATTTTCTGGTGGCAGTGACCGCTCGTTTCCGGATTCTGTTCGTGTTCGTGGCCCTGGAGATCGGAAGCCGCCGCATCCTGCATTGCAATGTGACAGCTCATCCTACGGCGGAGTGGACGCTCCAGCAATTGCGGGACGCCATTCCGAGCGATCATCCCTATCAGTTCCTCATCCACGACCGCGATACCATCTTTTCGTCGGAGTTGGACGCGGAAGTGAAAAGCACCTTCGGACTCAGAGTATTGCGTACGCCGGTCCGGGCACCTCAAGCGAATGCCTACTGTGAACGATTGATGGGAACGGTACGACGAGAGTGCCTGGATTTCATGATCCCGCTCCACGAACGACAACTCCGTGGAACCCTGCGGTCCTGGGTGACTCACTATAATAAAGGACGCCCACATTCGAGCCTGGGTCCAGGAACCCCTGAGCCGACGCCAACGCGACGCCTTTCGCAGCTGCATCCGAGACATCGACTGCCTCGGGATTGTCGGATCACAGTTGAGGACATCTTGGGCGGTTTGCATCATGAATACCAGCTGGAAAAGTATGTCGCCTGATGCTGTACGAGGTTTCTGCGGAGCACAGGTCGCATCGACTTTCTGCGGAGCACAAGTGTCAGAGTTTTCTGTTCTGTACGAACGAAATCCGTATCAGAACAGTCGTTCACCTTGCCGCTGAACTTCTTGTGGTTGTCGATTGTCTTTCTCAAGTTTGACAGCCTTGCCCCTTTCCTGCGCATTGGTTCCTCAGCCACGTGACAGCCAGCCTCATGAATGGTTTAGTGTGTGAGCCATTAACCCCAGCCCGATGGCCACGGCGGCGCCCACCCCAACCCAGATTGCGATCTTTGTCCCCCGGGACAAGCCTCCTCCGCGAACCCGATCGACGGCGCTGTAGGTAAGCGTCGATGCCTTTCCGGTTTTCCTATCGGTCACCTCGAACGAGTCTGCGTCTATTTGGCTGATGTAGCCCTTGACCTCAGTCCTATCTCGAAGAGTTATCTTTACCGTCGCTTTCTCACCCGTCCCACGTTTTTGTATTTGGGCCTTAATCTTGCTCGCGCCCTCCTCTTTCGAGAGGTTCTCTTTGTGTTCTTCAACTCCGGCAGGCTGCATTGGCTGCGATTGCGACCACGCTGAAAGTGGAACAAGCACGATCAGGTACCAGCAGATAAGGCGCTCTAGTTTCACGGAATGCCTCCTCGAAGGTCGCTCTTGAACTGTGGAGCGACGAATTTGCGAAGTCAGAAAAACTCTCGTTAACCATGGGCGGCGGTGCGCCCAAGTCAAAACGCAGACCGGGAACGAATCGAGGTCGGTATCGGCTCGTCCGGGTCCAACACCCGTACCCACGCTCTTCTGCGCGTTGGTCCCTCAACGACTAGGTCCCGCACATCAGTCTCTAGGTGTGCCTGGGTAGGATGCTTTCGGAATGACTAGAACGCCTTGTCAGTCGATGGGCGGTGGTGACCGTAAGGCGAGGCAAGATCGGAAACGGGTCGCCAGCAGCGTCGCGGTGTCGGGTTCAATATCGCGCAACACGCGCGACACCATCGGCACTAGGGGTGAATTGACGACGGCGACAATTGATAATCGCGGCACAGCTCCACTTTTTCGAGTGCCAGTGGGTGCTGACGAGAGCCGCGTGACTGCTACGTGGGAAGACTTCGGACGCAACAACTCCTGCTGAAACGCGTCATCGTAAGGAGATACGACAGACAGAAGGAAAGTCACGACACCAAGAGCCCACAGACTTGAGGCCAAACGAGAGGAGCGCTGCCCGCTCCGTGCCCAGTCGCGGTGCCGAACGTCGCATGAGAGGGTCGCCACGATCCTACCATTTCTGGCAAATCGCCGAAAGCAATCAACGATTCTTTGGGGGAAACCGAGGGTCAATCTCGAAAGCGCACGGAGATTAGCATTTAATGAAGAGCCAGTCAAGGTCGATTGTTGAAAATGTCGCTTGTTGAAAAATCCCGATCACACTTAACCCCCCTCGGGCAGCACGGTTAGGGAGCTTCTTCCCCTAATGTCTCCATCGCCAGGCAGCGGGACGATCTGCTTATTTCCTCACCCGCAGCGTTTTCATCTGCCCAAATGCGCTCTCGTTTGAGGGCTTGCTATTACCTGACAGGGTGCTAGACTCAGGCCATCTCTTACACATTCCTCCGCCGTGATGGCATTGGCACTTCCTTCTGAAAGGCGAAAAGCGTTTTAGCCGTGCCGCCTCTGGCCTGGGCGTTCTACACAGAAGACCGCATCGTACCCTTACCAAACCGTGTAACACTCTACGCTGTGCCCTCCCGCCGCTTGGAAGATCGCATTCTCAGATTGTGTGGCCAAGTAGTCGCGGTAGACGCGGATTCATCAGAGTTTTACGCCCTCGCCTCCGAACTCCGCTCAAACCTGAGCGAACACATTAGACGCACTCGGGCAGTACTTGCCGAATATCCGGCATCGGGCCAGCGCCGCAGACAGGCCGAAGAAGGGTCAGACAAGCGTGTCCGGGAGTAGAAGAGTCCACGACCCGCAGGTCCCCGCCTGCTAGTGTTCTGTGTTCTCCGCAGTCCGGTCCGTGACCACCGAATCGGTGCCAGTGCCTTCGTCTCGAAATAAGGGGTGCGGAGTGAATGAGTCCGGCGCCTCCAGTTCAAACTTCAGCACGTCCGAGGCTCTGTAGCTATACTCTTTACCGCACTTGTCACACCGGACATTGAAGGTGGTATTGCCAATAGGGCACGCGGTGACGGAATCTGTTTCGGCGAGCGGGATTCTCTGCCTGTAATTTAGACTCAGGCTCTCCCGCATGTGAAACCACCGATTCTTGCAGAGAACTACCCAAAAATAACGGTTGTCCTCCCACATAATGAGGGCTCCCCAAGCGGTCACGAAGTGGCGAGGTGCTTTAGTGGTGTGGAAAGTAGCAAAATGGGTCGAAGGCGTCAAGAAAATTGGACACTCAGCCTCTAAGACCATGACATGCCCTTCCTGCCATAACGAAACGGGAATTGGAACCGCTGCGCTGTTCGATCACGTTTTCATGTCTCGGAAGAAATGCAAGCGATGCGGCAGAGACTTTCTGATCGTGGACGGCATTCCGATGACCGAAGAGCAGTACGCACGTAGGTCCAGAGACACTGCGTGATAAGCTGCCCCACAACGCACCCCAAAAAATCGTGCTCATCATTGTGCTAGAGCAAAGACAGCCCCGCTGGAATGGGCGAGTTTGCTCTAGATCAAATTGTCGGATCGGGGGGTGCTGTGATGTTGAGACCTCGGATCTGCTACGTATTATCCCTTCTGAGAATTCACAACCCAGACTGCAAGCACTGTGCGGCTCACCTAATCTGCGGGAATGAATTGCGAAAAAGGCTGGAAGAGTTGAACGATCCGATGCAGGCGATTTCCGATCGTTTTCCAGAGGCGGGGGGCATTGCGGTCAACGTGAAGACAAAAAACAGCCACGGCGTCCGAGTAGGCCAGCTACCCGCAACGATACTACAGAGTGTGAAACAGCGGAACGCAGCCTGACAAAGAGTGTGACGGGGCCCGACAGGGACATCCAGGCAGTGAAAGGAGCGCGAACATGAACCATCTTGTGAGTGAACTGTGGCGGGACGATGAGGGCCAAGACATCGCCGAGTATGCGGTTATGCTGGCCGTAATTCTGGTGTTGGTAGTCGGCACGGTTCGCCTTGTAGGAAGCAATGCGAACAACGCTTTTTCGTCAGTAGCCAGTTCGCTTCAATGACCCACCTCCGGCCGGGCATCACACGGCTTTGATGAAATGCCGCGCGAAGGGGAGGTCAATGTACAATTTAGCGAGAGTTGCCCGGTTGTTGAAGAAGGAGCAAGATCGACTGACCAAGGAACTTCGTCGCATCGGTCCTGCGCTTGCGGCTTTCGGCCACACATACGGCAAGGGAACCAGAAAGCTGTCCAAGTCGGCTCGGGCGCGCATCGCGGATGCCCAACGAGCGTGTTGGGCAAAAGTTCAGGCGAACGCAGGTGATCAGAGGAAGGTAGTTCCGATCCACGGCAAGCGGACCCGCTCGGTAGCTGCGCGAAGGAGGATCGCCGCGGTGCAGAGGGCGCGATGGGCGAAGGTGAAGACGTGGAAGGGGACAGCTTAATTTTCTGTTACAGAATCGACGATTGCGAAAGTCACAGGCCGAGCTCTAGGCGCCGTTTTGGGACGATGTCTCAGTAGAATCAATCGGCCGTAGAATCCCCGTCTCAAATCCGCCGACATTCCGACGAGCGGTATCAAGGCCTGCCAATGCCTCGGATGCGGGCGGATCGGCCCGAACGGACGAATGCGGCAGTGGGCTGCGAAACTCGCATGGCTTCGGCTATCTCGCGAACTCTTGGCTCTGAGCCTCACCATTCGAACGTGGCCCAACTCCAGGTTAATGCGTGCTCAGAGGCCCCGCGCGACCGCCAAAAGCGACTGATCATAGGCGCTCTTGGCCAAGGGGCACGGTTTAGTGGCTATCGGTTGCGAACGAGTGACGTTAGGTCGAAGATCGCCATAGTCGTTGTAGCCCAACTTCCCAACGTTTCGTGACAATGAGGACAAATCAGCCTCACGGGAGAGTGGTCTACTACTGTAATGTCAGCGATGCTGTGACATTGTTTGCACGTAATTAGGTATTCGTTCGTCAGTTCGATCAGATGCTCGTTGATGGGCATGAGAGGGGTCCGCCCCAGTCCCGCTGGACCTGCGAAAGTTGTGAGAAGTCTACGCCTGGAACTGAAGAATCCGAGAGGGGTCGCTCTGTAAATTGTTTGTGTTCAATCTGTAAATTTTGTGAAGGAATTTGGGAAGCAAAAAGGTGGCGACTCCTGCGCGCCGCCGGCCCCCCCAGATCCTCTGGCTCTTCCGACCATTTAGCCATTCTATCGCGCCGGCAGAGAAGGGATTGATAACGGGCTTCGCAGTCCGGAGCTGCCGGGTGCTCACTCAAAACCTCTTTGGCAGAAAGCGCGTTGGGCGAAATTCAAGGAGCTACAGGCGGACAATAGAAGGTCGTTCCCATTCGTGGGAAACGGACACTCTCGGCTGCCGCACGAAGGAAGATCGCTGCTGCGCAAAGGACGCGATGGGCGAAGGTGAAGGCGGGGAAGAAAACGCCCTAACTTTTTGTGCGGTCAGAGCGTCCATGCGCCCCGGCTGAATTGCTCGACGGTTTCGTGGCCAAAGTGTAGTCGAATCATCCGCCATAGAATCCTCCTCCTGATTCACAGAACATTTGATCTCAATTCTTCGAGTTATTGCCAAACTGGCTAATTCTCACAACTGTCCAATCTCCCAACGCGCATAAACGGCAGCCAATGTCTTTAGAACCCGAGACCTCCTTGTGTGACCTGCTCGTCACCCGAGTGTGACGACGGCACCTCCGGCCTCGAAATCCGATCCGATCTACTGGCTAGAGCTCCCTGCAAATGAAGGACTTATCAATATTAACCACACATGATTCGCTGGTTAGCCGCTCGGCATTGAGGTACGCGTCGGTGGGATGGATTTTGCTCCGCGGAGGTGCACCATGCGGAGTTTACCTTTGCGGGTCACGGTGGTCGCAGGCTTTGTGGCCCTGTCGGTACTGTTGGAAGCACATAGCAACGAACGTGACGCAGCAGATCGTATGCAGATTGTCGTTTCGGTCTTCAATCGGGCCGGGGCACCGGTCCAAGCGGTTCTCGGCGCAGAGACTATTGCGGCCAAAATTTACGAACGGGGAGGGGTGATCATTGTGTGGAGAAACTGCAGCACCGTAGCCCAGCCGGACTTGGAGCGCTGCGGGGCGGCGAACCAGCCGGGCGAAATCGTCCTGAATATCGAGCACCAAGCCCTGACACGGACCGCCGATACCTATGGGGTGGCCTTCCTCGGCCAAGACGGTCGTGGCAAGTTCTGCGATGTTTTTTACGATCGAATTCTGACGTTGCACCACAGCGGTCGTGTAAGCGAAGGAACCATTCTGGGCATTGTTGCGGCGCACGAACTGGGACATCTCCTGCTTGGTCCAGACTCGCATTCGACTACGGGCATCATGCGGCCGCAAATACAATGTCATGATCTCCTCGTGCCGGAATTTGGGGTCAACCACTTTACTTCTCAACAATTGCAGAAGATCCGCATGCGGCAGAAACAAGTTGTCGTGAACGAAGGTCGATGACAGGTGCGGCGAATGAAACTATATCAGCCGGGATCTATTGGACCCTGACGGCGCAGCCACTAATCCCGCAGCCCCATGCGATTCAGCAGATTCCAGAAGCGAGGGTCCGAACGCAAGGGGTCAATCCGCAGATCGGCTTTCACGAAATAGGCCAGGTCGGGGGATCGCTCCCGATACGCCCTTTCAAGGAACTCGAATGCTTTATCCTTCTGCCCCAGTCCCGAATAGATCGTCGCGATCATGTACCAGGAGACGTAATTCGCCGGCGCCTGCCGCTCCAGATTGCCTAGCAACTTCTCGGCCTCGGCCACTTTACCTGTGATCGCGTAGACGTGGGCGAGTCCGGCGATCGCGTCCGAGTTCCCCTGGGACAACTGGATCGCCTGTTGAAATTCGGGGACGGCTTCAGCAGGATCGCCAGAGCCTTCGTAGCCGACCGCAAGAAAGTAGTGACTCGTCCAATTGTCCGGGTAGACGCTGACTGATTTCTGACCGGCTTCGACGAGTGGTTTGTAATCACGCAAGTGATAGTAGATGCCCGCTTCGTCCAGGGTAATTAAAGGATAGACGGTATCGAGGCGTCGGATGTTTGCCAATTCAGCGAACGCCTCCTCGCGTCGTCCGCTCCAGGCCAGGAACCAAACAAGCGACTCATGCCCCTCGATGTAGTTTGGGTTGAGTTGGACGGCGTGGCGCATTTCTCGCTCTGCCGTGTGCCAGTCCCAGCCGTATCGCCAATCAAGATCGCCCAGCGTAGTGTGACCTTCACCTAGAGTTTCATCCAACTGGAGAGCCTTCTTGACGGCTTCGCTGCTGCTTCTATAGGCGTCCTGGGGAGCGATCCATCGATAAGATCCCAGATCTTGGAAGGTATCCGCCAGCCCCACATACGCGAGCGCAAACGCGGGATCCTTTCGAACCGCCTCTTCGAAGTATGCCTGTGCCTGCTTAATGGCAGCCTGAGTTCCCAGAGGTTCGAAATGGCGACCTTTCAGATAGGCTTCATACGCTTCAGGATTTACCGCTAATGTTCCCCGAAGGCGCGCTTGCTGCGCCGGTGTCAGCTGAATGCGAATTTGTTGCGCAACAGCCTGCGCGACCTCTGCTTGCAACCTCAATACGTCGCCCAGATCGCGCTCATACGTTTCCGCCCATAGGTGCTGATCCGTCCGGGCTCGTATCAGTTCGATCGCAATTCGTACTCGGTTGCCCGATCGAGTTACGGATCCCTCGATAACTCCGTCAACGTTCATTTCTTTGGCGATCTCCGGTAGGCTTTTGTGAGTCCCTTTGTAGAGCATCGCCGATGTGCGTGAAGTAACCCGCAATGAGCCTGTCTTGGACAGTTGCGTGATGAGCGCGTCGGTCATCTCATCGGCAAAGTAGTCTTCCTGATTGTGGGACAAATCGTCCAAAGGCAGGACGGCCAATGATTCGATCCTCTCATTCGCGGATCGCTCCCGGTACTTCCATACGCCGAGCAGAACGGCCGCCAGGACTATGCTGGCGAGCGCAACTGCTGCAACATGCCGATGAGACTTGTCGACGGACTGCTGAGGGGCGGCCAATGCGTGTGGTTGTGTCGCCTGTGTCACGCTTGCTGCCAAACTACTGTTAACCGATGCGTTGAAGCGATAGCCGCGACGCGCGAGGGTTTCAATGAATACCGGGCTTTCCGCCGATTCGCCCAGCGCATCGCGCAGCCGCTTGATAGCTGCGTTTAACCCGTGGTCGAAGTCTACAAATGTACCGTTCGACCAAAGTTCCCGTTGCAGTTCTTCCCGCGTAACCACATCTCCCGTGTGTTGCAACAGGATTATCAAAATACGGAACGGTTGTTCTTGCAGCTTGATTTTGACGCCATTCTTGCGCAATTCTCCAGCGCGCACGTCCACTTCGAAGCTACCGAAGTGAAGGATTCGCGACTGATTCGCGGCCGTCATGTTCAAACTTGCAGGAAAGTTTAGCACCACGTCCGGTTTGCGTTTAATTTGGGTTTACCTTGTTCAGGCGAATCGAGCCAGAGGCCAAGTCTGAGGTATTGGCTTGCAGCTCGCTGGTATAAGTTCCGATTGCAACCGTCGCGAGTCATATCGAAACCTGTGGGACGAACGTGCAGGAAAGTCGCTCCCCATTCGTGGCAAGCGGACGCTCTCGGCAGCTGCGCGGAGGCGCGACGGGCGAAGGTGAAGGGGGAAGAAAGACGGCGTAAACCAATTCGTTTTCCCGTGGATCGCAAACTCGGTTCTTTTGCTTTGTTGATACCGTCTCCGCCCGTAACTTTGCCGGAACCAATCGCACCTAGAGCAACCGAGATTTTGAGAAAGCGCCTCAGCATGCGAAGCGCAGACTACGGGGAGGACCAGTGGTCTGGTGTGCTCACACCACAAAAAACCCAAAAGCGCTGCGGGAGCGAGGCTTCCTAGAACTTCGGGCCATTCGACATGTCCTAAACAGCCTCCGTATATTGGAACAAGAGGAAGAGCGCCTCGCCGCAGATGACAAGAAGAGCATTCTGCAAGAGACTGTGCAAAAGCTGAAGACTATCGCACCCAAGTTTGGGAATCCGAGGAACAATAACCTTTACTGTGGAAGCACGTTTGAAGGAACTCAGTATGTATGTGATGGATTGGGTCTCACACCTCGTTGTCGGTTGATCGTCGTCTCGGCTCCAACAAGGGCGTCCCCTCGACCAACAACCTCGTTGCACTCTCCCTCATATGCTCAATCGTTCCACGCAGGAGTTGCGATAGTTCTTGCAGAGCCGCTTCCAGATCACCATCAGTAGCGGCAACTGCGTTCGCACAAAGCTCGCGTATTCGATCCTCGATTCTGCGCTGAGGGGGAGACATTGACTCGTGATGTAACCATTACACGGACGGTTACATTTGTAGGATGCCACAAACTGTAGTGGTTCTACAGCGTTTACCGGACAAAACTTCTTCACTCTCTTGAGTTGCGAAATAAGAGGTTAGGTCTCCATGTTTTCATAGGACATGCCTGCTGATGGGTGGCGTACGTGCAAGGAATGAAATCTATGGCGTCAATGACTGAACTCGAACGTGAGATGGTGACAGTTTTGTGCGCTCGAATTGCCGATGAGAAGAACCCTCTCGTTTTTCCGGCAACTCTTAATCGAGTTGGACGCGTTGTTGGAAAAGTTGAAGAATCGTCAGGCAAAGCGCTCTGGGTTTGAAGGCGAGAACATGGCAACTTGAATCCCCCGTTCGCGACAACGCCATCCCAAATAGCTCCATGCCGCCCGCGCCGCTACCATTGAGGCTGAAGCCAACTCTTCCACGCCGGCGCGGTGGCGCACACTCAGACAGGAGGGTAGCGTACTTGGCGCACGTCGGCGGTTTTATCTTTGGAGCTGTGACGGCGCGTTTCTTCGAAGATCCGCGTTGGCTGGCTTTGCAACCGCCCGCGGATTGACTTACTGATCTGTCAACGATCCGGTCCTAGATTACTGATCCCCTCTAACCTCAGCGTGAAGGAACTGCACAGGGGCATCCTTTGGAACGCTGAATGGGTGTGCAGACTTGGGGTCGCGATTGAACTTGGAAAAGGTCGCGGGGTTGTCCTGAAAGTGCTTCTCAAGCGTCTGTATGCGAGTTCCATTGGCAGGATGATCGGAAAGAAGCTGCGGAATCTGCCTAACGTCAGCGCTTTGGAAATCCTGAAACAACCACGCTAAACCCCAGGGGTTGTATCCGGCCTCCGCGCAAATATCGGAGCCTGTCACATCAGCTTTAGACTCAGCGTCACGCGAGTAGCCAAGCGAGTGCAGCTTTCCTAGGAGGGCGATCGCGATAATGTGAGCACGCGTGGGACCTAGTAATATTGCAGCTTCGACCTCGTGTCTCCGAATCCTTTGTTCCTTTTCCATGAGAGCAACGCCATCGCGATGTATCGTGTGCGCGACCTCGTGGCAAAGGGTCCCAGCCAATTGCTCAGTGTTCTTTACAAAGTAGAGGAGCGAGTCCACTACGTACACATTCCCACCGGGTGTTGCAAAGGCATTAGGCTGGGCTTCGTGGACGAGAAAAAACTTGAAAGGATGCAGGTAGTGCTGCTGAGCCACGCGGGAAATCGCCTCAGCCACTGGCTTCAGACTCTCGTACAGAGGAGAGGATTCGATAATTTCGACATTGTCTTTCAATTTCGCATACATCGCCTGCCCAAGTTCAGTCTCTTGGTCGGTAACGGGCTCGACCGTGGGAGCCTGCGCCACGCAAGGCATCCATGGCATGGCTAGCAGGGAGACGATCCAGAATTTATAGCTCCAGAATCGCAACCTCGGCATCTTCAGACTCCTTGCTCATTTCTTGGAAAGGGGAGGTGTTCTCGACCTCCCCCTTTTGAGGTCCACAAATGTTTCGTGCTACGACGCTTTGGCTGTGGCCCTCTCTGCTTTGTCTTTGAGGACGTGAACTTTAGCTTGTGCTCGACGTTGCAGTGCTTCGCGTCTGTCTTTTGCGTTTTGTACTTGAGCTTGTATCTTCGAGTCGAGCTGGTTGATCTTCTCCTGAAGTTTTGCTTTCCGGTCAGCGTGGGCCTTGGCGTATTCGGACTTTAGTTTGTCTAGGTCGGCCTTCATCGCGGCAACATTCTCTTCGTGAATTTGTTCTTTCACCTCGGAGAGAGCACGCCGGAATACGGTGCCACCGATCGCTTCCATACGCGTATCGACGGGCGTCGTCCACTCTTCATCGATTTCGGCGACTACAGCGACCCGGTTTGGCAACAGGACCTTCGAAACGTCGTCGATGAAGTCGTATCCGATTCCGGTGTTGCTTGCGTCGACCGCCCCACCGGCTAGCAGACCTGCGCTGGCGCCGACAGCTAAGCCCACTGGCCCTGCCAACACACCAATGAGACTTCCCAGTGAGGTACCGACCAGTGAGCCGATCGGCCCGACGTCATCTCCCTGCTTTACGCTTGCGCTGCCATCTGCGTTTTTCGCGAGTACGGCATACCCGTACACGCCGATGCTGCCTTCCCCGTCCAACTGAAGAAGCGCTTTTTTGCCTTCATAACCTTTGCTTTCGCTGTCAAAAACCACCACTAGCATGCGATCCATAGTCATCTCCTATCGAAAGTCGTTGGGATCAGTGAAGTTAATTGATGGGAGAGGATTTAAGCAGTCTGATGTCCTCCTGCCCTAAAGTCGGCCCGGCGGGGTCAGTTTTCATTTCGAGATAACCAGCAAGCCTGTCTCAGCCGGGCTCTCGGTCAGAACGATGGTTATCTTTGGTGGGTTCGCTATGGGTTGAGAACGATGCCCAGGTCGGGAAATCGGAGAGCTCCACTCAGCCCTTCCGGTTGTAGCAACGAAGGCCTAATGGACGAGGCTGAATGCTACTCCAAAGTGGTGTGGGACGCAACTACGTAATTTAGAGTTTGCTATTGCGCCTCCAAAATGTTCTTAATTGTAGCGAGAGACTTTTCCAGTGAGGAAGCAGTGCGGCCGACTGCCACTTTGCGGACCATTGAGCCCTTAACACCTGTCAGACCAGCCTGCTCAGAGCCCATCGCCTTAATGAGATAAAAGCCAACTTGCTTCGGATCGTCGGTGGCTCGAACACAAAATGTGAGGTCCAGCGCCGTCTCGAAGTAATGGCTCGAATAGAGCTGCTTTTCGGCTATCGCATACGTGGCTTCGTTTGCCGATGTGCCTCGCAGCGTTACAACCTGCACGACGCGCAGTGTTGGCTTTAATCCGAACTTTACCTTTGCCCAATAAAACATGTCGCTAATGTTTCCCGACTTCGCGTTGGGATAGGCAAGCAGGTAGCGCTGGAAGTCCGGCAGATACTTTGGCAGGGCCTTCGCGTAACTGAGCATGTATGCAAACTGTCGTGGGACATCTGTCGGATTTTCTTTGTCAACATAAACGCCTAATGCTTGATTGCCATCGCGCCGGTACGCCTGGAGCCCCTCAATTACGCGCTGGTGAAGATGTTGGTTGACTTGTCGATCAAGTTCAGCCGGAGGCGCAGACCAATTGATTGACTTGTGGATCCTTTCAACGCCTTCCGCTGGCATCTGGACTTCACAGTCACCCGGTTTGCACTCCTTTAACGACTTAATATCGTCATTGTCAAACTTGAAGCCCTCGAGATCAGTGGCTTGTGGAGGATCGCTAAATTTTCCAATCGCCAGAAATTCAGGCAACTTGCGAAGACGGTCAAAATCACCGGCAAGCTGGACGTAACTTTCAGGAGTGGCGCTTATATAAACCGCACCAAAAACAAAAATCTCTGCAGGAGTGCGCGATTTCAGGACCTTCGCAATCGCTTTTCCGTTTTGGATATCAGCGATCTGCTCCTGACTCAGGCCGATGGAGTCCCTGAAGTAGTCGTTCAGTTCGACGCTGGTTTGAGAAGCAACCGGGAGCGGGAAGCCAGCTACCAACGTCGCGAGTACGAAAACAATGGCCGGATTCCGTGTCATAACCGCCTCCTGTCCCGTGCCCTCAATCCGCGGAGTGATCGAGAATTGTTTCTCGCAACATCTGCAGTACCACAAGCGTAAATGACAGAGCAACGGGGCCGATGAAGAGCCCCATCACACCGAACGCCCGTACGCCGCCCAACAGAGCAAAGAATACCGCCAAAGTGCTCAAGTTTGCTCGTTGGCTGATCACGTAGGGCCGGATCACATTGTCAGCCTGTGCCACCACTCCGCCGCCCCAGCCCAGCAAAATCAGAGCTTTTATCCAATGTCCACCGACAGCCAGAATGATCGCCGCAGGCACCCAGACAGCCGAGGATCCAATTATTGGTACCAGTGAAAATAGCGCCGTTACCATACCCCACAAGACAGGCGAAGGCAGCCCTAGCACCCAGAAACCCAGAGCCGTGAGGGCCCCTTGTGCAGCACCCACCGCCAGCACGCCATACACGTTAGCGATGATTGAGTTGCTAATTCCCGTGAACAGCCGCTCCACTTGGCTATGCGTTAGAGGAAGAATCTCGGCTACGCGTTCCTTCGTCGTCGCGCCTTCGCGAAAAAGAAAGAACAACGTGAAAAATGCAATCACTGCGGTGACGATGAAAGAAACGAAGTTGCCGACAACTTGTGCTCCCCAGGAAAATAAGTACCGGCTGACCTGCTGCAGCCAATGCAAAGCCGTGCCTCGCAAATCAAGATGGGAAAGATCTACGTAATGTCCCGCCCAGCTGAGCAGACGCTCCGTCGCGTGCATCACGTACGGGTTCCAACCGCCCTGTTCCGTGCTCCGCTCGCTCAGCAGTTGGTACAGCGCGCTCGTCTCCCGGCTAATGACGATTCCTAATCCGACGACCGGAGCGACGAAAGCAAGGATGACCAGAACGGTTGAAAACAGTGCAGCAGCATTAGGCTTTAGAATGCGTGCCTGGATGCGGATGTGAGCGGGGTGGAAGACGATCGCGAGCATGACGGCCAGGAAGATGGGGCTGAGAAAGGGCTTGACGATCAAAAAACAGAAATAGAGCGCGATCACTGCCAGAACTAATAAAAAGAGAGCGGTCGCTACCTGCTTCCTTTCCATGGCCTACCTGCCTTTTGGTGAGAATCTCAGCGTACCATGGCGGCTCGCATGTCCTAGGTTTGAGGCAGGTTTGATGAGGTAATCAAATTCTGATCGTGGTTGGTGGTTCCGACACGCCGCTCCCGATGCACACGCTTCACGTCGCAGCCTCAAACTCCCCATATCTCCACTCAGCGCCCCCGCGCGCCCAACACCAAACCGCATCAACAAAAAGACGCCCGATCCGGGTTGAGCTGGAATGAGCTGATCTGAGGCGGAGAAGAGAAAAGCTGAGTTGATCTGATCCATTCCCCAGTCCAGCACTTTTCTCTTCTTTCCTTTCTTCC
>Ga0210402_10003049_pt1 | contig 15922 bp, 14 predicted proteins | sample IncBWC7MmetaG_FD_161055 | JGI IMG/M metagenome (GOLD analysis project Ga0210402, IMG submission 161055) | Forest soil microbial communities from Barre Woods Harvard Forest LTER site, Petersham, Massachusetts, United States - Inc-BW-C-7-M | ecosystem: Environmental > Terrestrial > Soil >...
ATGGTGAAAGACGGAGTGGTGTTCACGCCGCTTCCCAATGGCACGTTTCTGGCAGGCATTACGCGACAAAGGGTAATCGGGTTGCTGCGCAACAGTGGTGTGAAGGTTGTGGAGAAAACGCTCGCGTACCGGGATTTCGAAGAGGCAGACGAGATTTTTGCGACGGGAAATTATTCCAAGGTCGTCCCCGTGACTCGCATCGGCGACCACACTCTTCCCTTCGGTCCGATCTATACAAAGGCTCGCGAGCTCTATTGGTCGTTCGCACATTCATGATCCTCGAATCTCTTTGCGGAATCTTCCCACGCAAGCCTGTCGCATCAGCGCCGAGCAGAGCTGATTTCCCCCCGCCATCGGGTGCACTGTGAAGCCTGAAGCCACATCCTCCATGATCGAAGTGCTGACCCCGATTTGGCAGCGAGTGCTGCAACTATCGTCCCTCCAGGTGGAGGATGATTTTTTTGATCTCGGGGGCGATTCTTTGTTGGCTCTTCAGCTCTTTGCTGAAATTGCGCAGGCGTGTGGCCGTGAACTACCTCCCGTCACAATCTACCAGGCGCGAACCATCGCAGCTCTGGCCTCCCTTCTGGAGCAACCCACCACGCCAAGGTTCCCCGCGCTCGTACTCCTAAAGGAGGGAGTGAAGACGCCTCCGGTTTTCATTGCACATGGCTTGGGGGGCAGCATCATGGATTTCTTCCAACCGATAAAGTACCTCGAATCGGATCATCCGGTTTACGGGATGCAAGCGCGGGGCATCGATGGGCTGGACGACCCGTCGGAAAGCATTGAAGAAATGGCAGAATTCCATCTCAATGCGATCCGGGAAGTGCAGCCCCGCGGTCCGTACGCCCTGATGGGCTACTCCCTAGGTGGTCTGGTGGCGTTCGAAATGGCTCAACGCTTGTCGGCAAGTGGGGAGAAAATCGCGCTGCTGGCTATGCTGGACGCCTATCCACACATGCGTCAGCTTTCGTTGGGACAACGTGTGCGACTGGCAGCGCGGCAAGCAAAACGGGGATTACACTTCCTCAAGAATATTAGCGGTAGTTCGCCTTATCAGCCGCCCGTTGGAGTGTCGCTGACGCCCGCCATGCAGCGGGTGCGGGCCAGCGCCTATCACGCTTTAACCCGTTATCGCCCGCGATTCTATCGTGGCAAAATAAACTTCGTGCGGGCAGAGGTTAGTTCCGCGTTCCCGGCCGACGCTGCGGCAGTCTGGGCGCCCTTGGCCGAAAGCATCGAAGTCTCGACAGTGCCCGGGGATCATCTGGGAATGATCGCGAACCACTACGAAAGCCTAGCTTCAGTCCTGTCCCGCTATCTTAGCGAGAGCTTTTCTTAGATGGCAAAGTTCTGCCGGAAGGCAGGAACATCAACGTTGAATTCTTGCTTCCGTCTCACGCATTACGCTTGCGCGGGAATCGGAACGCTGAGCACGGGAACCCTGCAAGTCGGCTAGCGAAACTCTGGTGACAAGTGGCGGATTCGCGGCGCGCACATCCGCCAACCTCCACACAGCAGCCTCTGCCGGCAGATCTCCTGCAAAATCCCAATCGGTTGCACCCTCGGGCTGCCCAAGTTCGGAACCGGCAGGATTGAGTTGGAGAAAGCTTTTCGCTTTCTTTTGTCGCGACAATCCTGAAGATAGCCACAAAGCAAACTCAGCAAAAAAAGGAATCGGATCCAGAAGGCTAAAGGTGGCTGAAGTGAACTTGCCACCATACAGCGCTTGCAACAGTCGCCTGATCTCAGCCATTCGGTTCCGTGATTTCGCGATGGAGACGAAGTCCGTAATCTCGCGGATCCATGCGGCTTGGCGATGCGAGTTGACGGAAACCACAGGCAAACCTACGGCCTGCCGCCAGAGCATATACGAAAAGTCAATTCCGGCCGCCTTGCCTAAAGTATGCCAGCCCCATGTTCTGGGATTCACGTCGAGAATTTTGTATTTCCCATCTCTCGGATCGAATTTAAACTCTACTTCCGCGAGTCCATCAAATCCGATGCTTTCGAGGAACCGCCGGCCCGCTGCTTCTACGACGGGTTGTTCGGTCGTTTCGACAAAGGTGCTCGCGTTACCGAAATCTACTGGATACTGCCTTCTTCTCTGGGCAACGATCGAGGCATAGGCGCGGCCTTCCCGGCAGACCGCACAAAATGAAAACTGGTTCTCTCCCCCTCCAGGAATTCGCTCCTGCACCAGGATTTCCGACGGGTGGATGTATCGGCTCATCTGGGCAAATCCGCGCTGCAATTCCGACGGATTGTCAGCCGGCAAGGCCTTGATATTCGTCTGGGGAAAAAAATGATGGTTGACAGCTGGCTTCAGGATTACTGGATAGGGAACTCCCTGCGCTTCGATCTCAGCGATAGAGTTGCCGAAGGCAGTCCATGGCGAAGCAATCTCCAGTTCATCGGCTCGGCGATAGGTCAGCCTTTTATCCAACGCGAATCTTGTAACCTCGAGCGGTCCTGTGGTGACCCGGTAGATCGAACTTAAGGCTTCACGATCGGTGGACAGGAGTTCCACGTACTCATCGGTGACGGGAAACAACACCCAACCCTTGAGGGTGTGTTCCCGTCCCTCGCGGAGAAGTAGTTCGGTGATTTCTTCCTTGGCTTCAATGAATCGAGTCGTGTATCGGGAAAACTGCGCGATCGATTTTGACCGGTCCGCATCGATTACCCAAACGGGAATGCCGCGCGCTCCGAGGCTTCTCACGATTCCCAAGCCGACAAAATTTCCGCCTAGAACAATTGCCCCTGGTAGATTTCGATGAATGCTCATGAGCCCCATTTCTCTCTCGTGCTGCGCTGTCAGTTCAGGGGAAGCCTAATTGGTAGAAAGGCGCCTTCCCGTAATCCCCGCTGCTAGCCGTGGACCAGCGTTCGAGGTTCCGGTCACAAACCGCAGTGTCGGTCCCAATGTCTTCTCTCCGATAACTCCGGCCATGTAGAGTCCGGGGACCGAGGTTTGAAGGTTTGTGTCCAGCACTGGATACCCATCCGGCCTTATCTGAATCTGCCGTTTCAGCGAACTCCCCAGAATGTTGTATCGGGAGATGTCGATCTTGTATCCCGTGGCCAGGACGACGAAGTCCACATGGTCTTTCTTGCCGTTGCTCAACTCCAACTGCAATCCGGTTCCCTCGATTGCGGCACGAGTCACGCTGACGCCGGTTTTCACCTCTACGCGTTTCAGCCTCGGTTCGAGCCAATAGGCGCCAATCGGGCGGGCGCAAGCCCGCAAGAGCTGTTCCTGGATGGCAGGCGTTTGACGACGGAACAGATCTGGATTCGCCATCTTTCGCGCGGTTCTGACATCTCCCAAATCTGTGGGAGGAATGATGCGATAGGACAGTCCCAACAGCGGTCCCGCCGTTAGTTTCCGGAAGATGTGTTTGCGCCAAGCGAAAGGGCGAAATATCAACGCCGGATCACGGGTGAGGATTTGAACTTCGGCCCCGTTCTCGTGCAGCAGTGCGGCCGATTCAAGTGCGCTCTGACCTCTGCCGATTACCGCAACCCGTTTTCCTTTGAGTTGCGAGAAATCGCTTAGCTCGGAAGAATGCGGAGCAAGTTCTCGCGGAATGCTGGCAAATTGCTCGGGCCGCTGGGAGAACAGTCCAATGCCAAGAGCCAAAACAACTGATTTGGCAGACACCCTTTCGCCATCGTCCATGGTCAGTTCGAAAACAGTTCCGTGATGCGAGACCTCTTCGACGTGACGGGTATCGAGGTTGGGCACAACCTGTTTCTGAAACCACTCTCCGTACGCAATGAAGTCCTCGATCGGCAGAGGGTCCGGAATTCTCCGCCCGATTGTTTTTTCATAACCGGCGATAGAGAGGTGCTTTTGCGGCGCGGCGATATTGGAAGCTTCGTTCCTAGAACGAAGCAGCATGCCGCCCGGCATATTTTTCTTCCAAAATGCCATTGACTGCCCGATGACATAGGCATCTACGCCCGCATGTTTTAGATGGGCGGCCGCGCTCAGTCCATAAGGACCGGCGCCAATCACAACAACGTCTTTGGGTTGTACTCGTCGTCCTACCGAGGTACGTGGCTCAGACACTAAAGTCGATGTGGACAAAGCGCTCTCCTCGCTTATGAAGGACACAGTTGGCTAAGATTCGGGCGGAACTAGAGTTCTTTACTGGGGGAATGGCTGTTTACTGGGGAGATTGCCTACCGGGGAGAATCTGAACTTCTGTTTTCTTATAATGCGCGATTTTGGCCGGTTTGTCAAGCGCCAGATTGGCAAACAACTCCTTTAGTATCCTATAGATACCGGATCGCAGCAGCCTCAGCTCATTCCCCTGGCCGATCTGCCCGAGCCCCCTCTTTCAGCAACCATTTTCGGCGGAACTCGCCGCTCCGCGCAACGCCTGAAGCCCAAACTCCGGGACCGAGTTTGAGGTTGTTGGGTCGTCGCCGCCACCGTACAATTAGCGTCCGCCCGGTAGCGCAACTGCCCTGCGGGCGGTTGGGAAGAATCGAGTTGCCGAACCGATGAATGGTGCAGAAAGTTTGATTCGCTCCCTGGTAGCGGCTGGAGTGAACACGTGCTTCGCGAACCCAGGCACCTCAGAGATCCATCTTGTTGCTGCCCTCGACCGACAGCCGGAAATTCGCTGCGTGCTCGGTCTGTTCGAGGGTGTTTGTACCGGGGCAGCCGACGGCTATGCGCGTATGGTTGAAACGCCGGCCTGCACCCTGTTGCATCTTGGCCCCGGTCTGGCCAACGGTCTCGCGAATCTGCATAACGCTAGCCGGGCACACGCGCCCATCGTGAACCTTATCGGCCAACATGCCACGTACCATTTGCGCCACGATACCCCGCTCACCTCCGACATCGAGGCCATTGCTCGCCCCTATTCCAAGTGGTTGCGAACGTCTACCTCTTCGTCGCGGCTGGGTGAGGACGCGGCCCAGGCAGTCACTGCTGCCCGCACTGCGCCCGGTGAGATCGCGACACTGATCGTACCCGCCGACATTGCGTGGAGCGAAGGCGGAGAGGTGGCCGCGCCGCGTGGCCTTTCCAAATCTCCCTTGCCGGCGACCAAAGTTGTCGACCGGGCGGCCGCCATGCTCCGTTCCGGTTTGCCAACCGCCATGCTGATGGACGGAAACGCATTGCACGGAAAGGGGCTAGATGTCGCCGGGCGCATTGCTGCGGCGACCGGGGCAAGACTTCTGGCTCCGTACCCGATCACTCGCCTGCGGCGAGGTCGAGGGGTTCCAAAAGTCGATCGCGTTCAGTATGTCCTTGAACAAGGAATCGAGCAGTTCAAGCCGTTTCGTCAGTTAATCCTTTTGGGTGCTCAGGCTCCGGTCGCATATTTCGCTTATCCGGGGAAGGATAGCGCTTTTACTTCACCGGAATGCGAAATCCATCGACTGGCAAGCCCTGGCGAAGACTACCGGGGCGCGCTCGAGGCGCTAGCGGACGCCTTGTCTGTACCCAGCACAGTGCTGGCGGCGGAGAAGATGGAACGTCCACCAATCCCCAGCGGAAAAATCACATTGCCCGGACTCGCCGCATCGGTCGGGGCTCTTTTGCCAGAGAAAGTAATCGTGGTCGACGAGTCGATGACATCGGGCCGTGGCCTGATGGCTGCCACCCAAGCATCCCCTCCCCATGACTGGCTGGGCAACACGGGCGGCTCGATCGGGATCGCGTTGCCTCTGGCGCTGGGCGCAGCCGTCGCCTGCCCTGATCGCAAAGTGCTGTGCCTGACCGCGGATGGCAGCGCCATGTACACGGTTCAGGCACTGTGGACCATGGCGCGCGAGGGTCTCAACGTCACCACGGTGGTCTTCTCCAACCGCGATTATGCAGTCCTCAAGCGGGAGTTTTCTTATCTCGGGATCGGCACCCCGGGAACCCGAGCCCTTGATATGTTTGAGATTGGTCGTCCCAACCTCGACTGGGTGCAACTCGCCAAAGGCATGGGAGTCCCGGGTGCGCGGGTGAGTTCGCTCGATGAATTCGGCAAGGCGTTGCAAGCCGGGTTAGAGGGAGAAGGACCAACTCTGATCGAAGTACCTCTATAAGCACCACTTCAAGATCTGATCATGGCGAGTAGGAAACCCGCCAGATGATTTTCGCCCCGTCGTCTGAGATCAACAGAGAACCGTCGGCTGCGATGGCCACGCCCACCGGTCGGCCGTAGACCTCCTTGCCTGTTGGATTCGGCACAAACCCGGAAAAGAAAGACACGGGCTTGTCGGCAGAAGAATCATTCCGGAACGGGACAAATACCACTTGATAGCCAGCCCTGACGCGCCGGTTCCAAGAACCATGTTCGGCAATGAACGCACCATGCCGGTAGGCCGCGGGAAACTGCTGTTTTTCGTAAAAACCAAATTGCAGGGGCGCCACGTGCGCATCCAGAAGCACGTCTGGGCTAGTCGTCCTGGTAACCATATCCGCTCTTGGTGAAACCCGATCATCGACGTGTCCCCCGTCATAGGCAAAGGGCCATCCATAGAAGCCCCCGTCAGCGACCTGAGTGAAATAGTCGTGCGGGATGTCATCCCCGATATCATCGCGTTCGTTCACCGATGCCCATAGCATGCCCGATTCGGGACGGAAGGCAATTCCAACTGCATTCCGCAATCCGCTGGCATAGACTCGCATGTTTCTACCATCGGGATCCGATACCAGGATGGCCGCACGGCGGCTATCCGCTTCGCTCGAGACATTCGTTCTTGATCCGACGGAAACAAACAGCCTTTTGCCGTCTGGGCTGAAGGCCAGCGACCGAGTCCAATGCTGGTGATAACCCATCCCGGGAAGATCCAGGATGTGCTCCCGGTCGCCTATCCGCTTCGACGTTTTGGGGTCATAGCGGAAACGTAAGACCTCGTTTGTGTTGGCAATGTACACATAGTTGTCATGAAAGGCGATCCCGAAAGGGAGAGTCAAATGATCGGCAAAGATATCGCGCGACTCGGCGCGGCCTGTCGTCTGCGGGTCATGCAGAACCACCACCGCTCCGGCCGCCGAGTCGGCCACAAATACATCTCCGCTGGGAGCGACAGCCAGCCACCTCGGTTCAACGAAACCTCTGGCAAAAACGGAAACCTTGAACCCAGGAGGGACCTGGGGTTGAAAGTCCGGCGGCGGCGGAACCACGACCGGCTGGTTGTCGACGCGGAACAATCTTGCCAGAATGCGCGCCCTCCAGCCCCCCAGGTTCAGCAGAAACATCAACATGGTCGATGCCGCAGCAGCAATCGCAACGATCGCAATCAATCGTCGCCACAGGACTTTGTTGAACGGCATGCACGACTCCGCGCCAGCTTTGAAGCTAATTCAATCGCATGCTAGCATTGATGCGCACATGCAAAAGGCGTCATGCCCAAATTCATCATCGAACGCGAAGTCCCCGGAGCCGGGAATCTCTCCGATGCCCAGTTACGGGAAATTTCTCAAAAATCGGTCAGTGTTTTAAGGGAAATGGGTCCTGGCATCCAGTGGCTCCACAGCTACATTACCGGCGACAAGGTGTATTGCGTCTATCTCGCCCCCGATGAGGTGACCATCCAGGAGCACGCCCGGCGCGTAGGCCTTCCGGCCAATCGCGTCTCGGCTGTCCGCCGCCTCATCGATCCGACAACCGCCGAGTGATCAGTGACTATACCTTCTGCACTCTCTGCCGCCACCTAAAGGTCTTTGGCCGCCGCCAAGCTGCGGGAACGCGCTAACCCGAGGGAAAGGAAGCTTCGGGCATGAGGGCTTCTGCAACAGCTCTCTCGAGCGACCAAGCCCGACCTTCCGCCCAGGCCGTCGCGCCCCGCGTCCGGGTCAGTGCCTGCCGCGCCAGGCAAAGACTTGCTTCCAGCTTAGCTTGTTCTGCCGGCGTTAGCGGGGCGCCAATGTTCTGACGTAGGGCAGACGCTGCGCCCGCTAGCCGCAGCGAACGTTCTGCTCCCCGTTGAGCGGCTGCGGAGCAGGCGAAATATTCCAGCAGGCGGGCAACTCCGCGCTTGTGGTCCAATTCATGGAAGAGTCCTATGCTCTCCCGGTACATGGAGTGTGCTACGGGGTAATTCCCCTGTTCTCTCGCCAGGCTTCCCAGATCAGCGAGCGTGCTGGCAATGCCCCAACGGTCATCGAGCTCCCGAAAAATTTCCAGGCTCTGCTCATACAACGTCTGAGCGGCCGCGCAGTCCCCTCGATCGCGAGCCACGTCCCCCTGGGAGTTCATGGACCAGGCGACGCCGGTTCGATCTCCGAGTTCTCGGAAAATCGAGAGACACTCTGCATACAGAGAGCATGCGTAGCGGTTGTCACCCTGCAATTTCACGATATTCGCCAGATTATTGACGGAACGAGCGATAGCCTTCTGCTCGCCCAATTCTCTCCACAGCACTAAACTTTCTTCGAATAGTGAGCGGGCAGCTATCGTTTCACCGCGGTCTCGAGCCACAACCGCCAGCGCGTTTAGAGAGACGGCGGCGCCGTGCTGGTCACCCAACCGACGCGCGATCTCCAGACTCTCTCGCATGAGCATGTCCGCCGTGGCGTAGTCGCCCTGCTCGGTTGTGAGCACACCTGCGGCAAACAGAGCCCGCGCTCGCGCCTTGCTGGGAGCTGCCGCTCCGGGGAGATTCAACAGCTTACCCAACCGGCCCCGGCCTTCCGTGAGGTACTCGCGCATCTCCCAAAAACGAAACAGGGCGGTCGCGAGACGCAAGCCCCACTCGGCGTCGCCGCTTTCGGTCAGCCACTCGAGGCCGGCGCGAAAATTGTCATGTTCCAACTCGATACGTTCCAGCCAGTCCCCTCCTTCCCCGTCACTCTGCTCGGTCGCGTGCTCCTCCGCCAGGACCAGGCAGTAGGCGGCGTGAGCACGCTTGGTCAAAGCTTTCTCTCCGCTTGTCTCCAGTTTTTCCAGAGCGTACTCGCGAATCGTTTCCAGCATCACGAACCGCGATTCCCCCTTCGCTGGCTCGACCTGCTGCGCCAAACTTTTGTCTACCATCGATGTCATACCGTCGAGCAGGTCCAGATCTAGATCGCGCTTGGTGTCGCACACAGCCTCCGCGCCTTCCAGCGTGCATCCGCCCACGAATACCGATAATCTCCGGAAAAGCTTCTGCTCGGCGACAGTCAGTAAGTCGTAACTCCAATCCATGGCAGCGCGAAGCGTCTGATGCCGCGGCGGCATGTCCCGCGCTCCGCCCGTCAACAGTTGCAGGCGACTGGTCAACCGTGTCCGCAGGGAAGAAGGCGAAAGAACCTTGACCCGGGCAGCCGCCAGCTCGATCGCCAGTGGCAGCCCATCCAGCCGTGCGCAAATCTCGGTAATGGCGGCAGCGTTTTCCCGGTTCAGTTCAAAATCCGGCTTGGCCGCGCGGGCTCGTTGCACGAATAAAGCGACCGCAGGAGATCGCGATAGAGTTTCAACCGGAGGCATGGCCCGCACATCCGGGAGCGCAAGTGGAGGCAGCGGAAATTCATGCTCTCCGTACACGTGCAGCGCCGCTCGACTGGTTACCAGAATCTTAAGGCTCGGCCCCACGGCCAACAGTTCTGCGACCGTCGGCACGGCGGGAACGAGATGCTCAAAATTGTCCAGCACGAGCAACATCGGTCCGGGGAATGAATCCCGTAACCTTTCCTTGAGTGTTTCAATCGGCGACTGAACTCCCGCTTCCCGAATCCCCAACGTCTGAACGATCACGGAAGCCATCAAACCGGGATCACGTAGCGAGGACAGAGAAACAAAATATATGCCGCCTGGAAAGCGCTCAACCAGGCCACTGGCCACCTCGACCGCCAGCCGTGTTTTGCCGATCCCACCCGGACCGGTAACGGTGACGAGACTTGTAACTTGACGCAACAGAAGGATTCTGGCCGCGGCCACTTCTCGCTCCCGCCCCACAAAGCTGGTCCGTTGCACCGGAAGATTTGTCGGGCGAGTCTCTGCCTGCTTAACCGGCCTTTCCGAAAATCGATCGCCGAGGACCGCAAGATCCCGCGTTATTTCCCGACTCGAGATCTCATCCTTAATCTCGACCACCTCTGCGATGAAGCGGTATCCCCGTCCCGTGATGGTTTGCAGGAAGCGCGGCCGCTCGGGGTCGTCCTTGAGTACTTGGCGAATCTTGCGGATGGCAGCGTTGATGCTGCTGTCGGTGTCAAGGAAAATGTCCTTGCCCCAAACTCGCTCGATGATCTGGTCGCGGGTCACAAGTTGACCTCTCTGCTCGATTAACAGGAGCAGCAAGTCCATGGGAATTCGTTCCAGTTTCAGACTTCGACCGGCGCGGCGCAATTGGTAGGAGCGCAGGTCCAGATCGAAATCCTCACCGAATCGAATCGTGTCTGGCGGTCTCAGTGGGTTGGAGGCCAATGCAACCACTCCCCGAAGCGTGCGTCATTCTAGCATCGCCCCCGTGCGCCTCCCATAAACCCAATATTTTATTGAACTTACAAATTCATTTGGATTCAGCCAATCTTGAGGCGTTCACCATGGTCGGCCCCGGTCTGTTCCGGCATGATGCGGCACGTGAAACACATACCTGGGGAGCTCGAAATCACAAACACAGATTCCACGAGGAGAGAAAAGTATGACGACACAAACCACCACGCGCATCTTCACATCAACCACGAACATGCTACGCCTGGCATTGCTGAGCAGCCTGGTCGTGGCCGCACCGCTTTTCGCGGTGGGACAGGCAAGTCACGAGCATGACGCTCCCGCCCGGCTTGTCCATCTGGTTCGGCAAGCCACGCGGCAATTCATTGACGTCAACAATGCCGGCCCGGCCGGCTATTCGGCGGCATTTGGCTGCGTCAGCGGTCCTGACCATGGTGCGATGGGCATTCACTACGTCAATGGCACTCTGGTCCGCGACGGATTGCTGAATGTCTCGCAGCCGGAAGCGCTGATCTACGAACCGGTGGGTAAGGCGCGGCGGCTGGTAGGAGTCGAGTACATCGTGGACGCTGCCACCTGGCTCGCAGCCAATAACAACACTCCTCCGCAGCTCGAGGGCCAAGACTTTCAATTCGTCGCCAGCCCGAACCGGTTCAACTTGGACTCGTTCTTCGAGTTGCACGTCTGGGCATGGCGGGACAACCCCAACGGCGCGTTCGTAGATTGGAACAATCAGGTGAGCTGCGAAGGTCAGTGATCGATTGAAGGTGGTTCACGCGGCGCTGACGGCCCCGTCCTTTTTCAGGTCGCTTGCGAAAAAGGATGGGGCAGCCAGCGAACCAGAATCCATCCTGCATAAGTTCGAACCGCTTCAGGGTGGAGGCGGATCGAGCACGGCGATCGTCTTTTCCTTCCCTTCCGAAGTCGAAGTAGAGGGCATCAGCGAATGCCGAAAAACGTCCCAGCTTGCCCAAAGCAAATATTCTATAAGGAGAAACAATGAACAGCACGGTGAAGGCGACTACCCAAGTAGGTTCGAAGATTGTCAATGGGGTCGCGGTTGACGACCTCTTTAAAACCATCGATGTCATCAAGGCAGCTCCGGCCATTGCGAAATTCAAGTTTCGTATTCGAAACCAATGGCTGGACGCTGGTCGAAACTGCTCGACCGCCGACTCGTTTTACGGCGCCGGCCAGGAGCAATTGCGGCCGAAGTCGTTTGTACTGGAGGCGGATGAGCCTCCGGTTCTCCTCGGGAAAGACACCGGTGCCAATCCCGTCGAACATCTGCTTCACGCACTGGCATCTTGTCTGACTACCTCGATGGTTTACCACGCGGCGGCGCGCGGCATTCAAATCGAAGAAGTCGAATCTTCCCTGGAAGGGGATCTTGATTTGCACGGATTTCTTGAGCTGGATAAGAGCGTTCGCAATGGATACCAGGGAATCCGCGTCAATTTCAAGATCAAGGCCGACGTTCCCGACGAACAATTGCAGGAGATCAGCCGGCTGGGCTCAGGGCATTCCCCGGTGTTCGACTCGCTGACCAACGGAGTGCCGGTTTCGGTCACCACGGAACGGCTGTAACGTCGTGGGACCACTAGCTCGGACCCCTGCTAGCTCGGAACCTGGGTGGGAAGCCATCAACCTGCCCAGGAATTCCGCGCTCGCCGCCTCCCTGTGGCCAGTAACTTTGACCCGAAGCCCGAGGTCAAACTACAGGAAGCCCAGATGGTCCGGATACTTGGCCTGCAGAGCGCTTATCAGAAGTTCGAACTCGGGCAGGCTGCGCAAACTCGCGAGGCAAGGATCCTTCAGAAAGAAAGGCCAGCACGCGAATCCCGTGCTCACGCTTCGCTCCAGCCACTCAAAGGCGGTTTCGCGTCTTCCTGTCAACGCGAGGGTGCAAGCAATCTGATAATAAGTATGGTGTGCGTGTCCAAAGGATTTTGGACTCGAGCAGGCCCTGGTAACGCACTCGATTGCGGCGTCGGCATTCCCCATCAAAGCGTGGAGCAGCCCGTGTAAGCTGACGATGAGCGGTTCGTTGGGCACAAACTGCAGCGCTTCATCCATCAGGCGGGTCGCCTCTTTCCAATCTCCAGTCATCATGGCCGGGAGGGGGGCAAAATAGAGCGCATACTTGTTACCGGGACTTCCCGTGCGCCAGATTTGAATCTGCTGCCGCGCCAGATCATATTCCTGGCCCCAAACATAGACTTGTACGATGCTCGGGCTGACCGCCTTCTTAGGTTGAAAAGGCCGTCCTCTTTCGAACATCTCACGGGCATGATCGAGCAGCCCGATATGTGCCAGGATGGTGCCGAGACGATTGTAAGCATGAGAGAGATTGTTCTGCAGGGCCAGAGCACGCTTGAGATCCGCAATCGCCTCCAGATGCTGAAAGTTCTTCGATGGTCCCCAGAGCAGAAAAGCGCGGGCGACATGTCCTTCGGGAAGGTTCGTGTCGATTTCGAGGGCGCGCCGACAATGGAATTCAGCCTTCTCCAGCCATACGCTGGCTGGGTCGAATTCGAAATGGCGCGTGGCGCATGCAAATGAAAGAGTCGCGTGAGCCAGGGCAAACGCGGGATCTCGAGTCACCGCATTGGAGAGATGGCGACTCGCTTGGTCCATCATCGACGCATCGCCGGACGCCGTGATCCGGTAGCCGCGCATGAATTCCGCATAGGCGAGAGGATCCCTGCTATAGCGTGGGCGCTCTGCGACGATCGCCGGCCTTGAAGGCCGGTTTAGCGCGCCGCTGATCTGCCTGGCAACATCGCCTTCGAGGCTGGATAGCCGATTCACGTCGAGGTCGCACTTTTTTGTGAAGCAAGGGCGCTGCTGGTAGGTATCGAACATCTCCAGAGAGATTCGCCATTGCGCTTTTGACAGCTGAATGGCGCCGTGGACAACAAATCGCACACCCAGGCGAGAGCCGATCTCCGAGGGGCTTGTTTCAAGCGGCAGGTTCAGGACCGCCGACGTAGGCAGTACGTCGACGCCCGGCAGATTTCCCAGGCGCGAAACCAGCGCGTCCGCAAACCCGAGACACAAGCCCTGATCGTCCGCTGCCTTCCCCAGAAGCAACAGCGGCATCACGGCGATGGATGAGTGTTCGCCCCACTCGCTTCCCTCCTGGCGGCTATCCGTAACAACCGAGTTTCGCCCCGCATCAGAGACGGGATACTTCGCATCGATGACCCGAACCGGGCCGACGAATCGGTATCCTTTCCCAACTACGGTTTCAAGAAAGCGCGGCCTTTCCGCGTTATCACCCAGGGCGGTGCGAAGCTTTCGCACAATATTGTTGACGTTTTTTTCGGTATCGATAAACAGATCCGAGCGCCAGAGCTTTTTGACGATCTCCTCCCGTGACACCATCTGCTCGCGACGTCCCACGAGGAAGATCAGCAACTCCATGGGCTTCCTCTCGAGCTTGATTCGCCTGCCGAACCGCCGCAGTTCGTAGCGTCCCAAGTCGACTTCTACTTCGCCGACGCCCTGTTTTGGATGCCCCATGAAGCTCTGGTCCGAGCATTATCCAATAAAAACCATAAACTTGCGACGATATATAAAAGATATCCAAAGGCTACATTGGCGGCGTTGTAAAGCCCTCCAGGTCGCGGCATGATGCCTCCTCAAGGATCACAAAGGAGAACAAAGTTCATGAAACAAAATTTGTTCGTTAGCCTGGCAATCGTTGGGATGTTGTGCTTTGCAGGAGAAACCTTCACGATCGCCGCACACCCCAGCTCTCACGACAAGAACGCATTCACCCCGGAAACAATTCCGTGGGGTCCGCCGCCGCCTTTCCTCGCCCCGGGAGCGCAACTCGCCGTGATCGAGGGGGATCCGGCCGCTTCCACCGGTGACTACACTGTACGTTTGAAGATGCCGGACGGTTATCGCCTCGCTCCCCACTGGCATCCGCAGCGCGAAAACGTCACGGTCATCTCGGGAACGTTCAAGGTTGGAATGGGAGATACCTTCGACAAAGACAAGATGGCAAGCTTTACGGCCGGCAGCTTCGCCTTTCTCGATCCTGACATGCACCACTACGCGATGGCCTCCGGCGAAGTCATCGTGCAGGTTCACGGAATCGCGCCTTTGCAGATTAACTACGTCAATCCGCAAGACGATCCGAGCCGGAAATAAATTTCCGCGGGTCGCATCCTAGCACGCAAGATACAGCGCAGACGGTCCTGGCAGTGTCGGCTACTACGTCCAAAGCATGACGGAGCGCCGCACTCGTGAGAATGGGGACGCAGTGGTTCTATAGGGCAGACACTTTTAGATCAATCTGGAGGAAACTATGGCTGTGGATACGAATAAGCTGGAGCAATTTCTAGGACAATTTGTCAGTGATCTGGGAGCCACGGTTCACGCCGGTATGGTCGTGATCGGAGAACGGCTTGGGCTTTACAAGGCCCTCGCGGCCGGTCCACTGACAGCTAAGGAACTGGCGGCCATCACGCGCACCGATGAGCGTTATGTGCGGGAGTGGCTGTCTTCTCAGGCGGCAGGCGGCTATGTCACCTATAACCGGGAGACCCAGAAGTTCGGGATGACCGAAGAACAGGCACTTACCTTGGCGAATGAAGATGGGCCGGCTTACTTGCCGGGAGCGTTTGAACTCGCTCTGGGATCCTTGGCAGCTGTCCCGCGCATCACCGAACTGTTCCGTTCCGGCGCTGGCATGGGCTGGGGTGAGCACGAGGATCGCGTATTTCACGGATGCGAGAAATTCTTTCGTCCGGGCTATGCCGCGAACCTGGTTACTTCCTGGATCCCGGCTCTGGATGGCGTGCAGGACAAATTGCTGCGGGGTGCGAAGGTCGCCGACGTTGGCTGCGGGAAAGGAGCTTCGAGCATCCTGTTGGCAAAAGCCTTCCCCAACTCCCGGATCTTCGGGTTCGACTATCACGACAAGTCCATTGAAGCGGCACGGGAATCTGCCAAACGTCAGGGGGTAGCGGACCGGGTGACCTTCGAAGTGGCCAAAGCCAAGGAGTTCCCTGGAAAAGACTATGACTTCGTGGCGGTCTTCGACTGCCTCCACGATATGGGCGATCCCGTCGGAGCTGCGACGCACGTGCGCGCCGCCCTGAATAAGGATGGTTCCTGGATGATTGTTGAGCCGTTCGCGAATGACGATCTAGAGGACAATCTTAATCCCGTGGGCCGCGTCTACTATTCCTTCTCGACCCTGCTGTGCACCCCCTGTTCGCGGTCGCAGGAAGTCGCGATGTGTCTCGGAGCTCAGGCAGGCGAGAAGCAAATGCAGAAAGTCGTCAGTTCCGCCGGATTCAGCCGTTTCCGGCGCGCCACCCAAACGCCGTTCAATCTCGTCTATGAGGCTCGGCCATAAGAGCGAACCACCCCGGTGGCTGGAGTGGGCCGAGCGATTCAATGCACCATCGTGTCGGTTCACTCCAGAGTGTTCCTATCAGCCCTCCCGCAAATCGCTCGTACCGTAAGGTTTGCTCCTGACCATCTGTTGGGGGAGGGCGAAGTTGGAA
>Ga0210402_10003050_pt1 | contig 15914 bp, 13 predicted proteins | sample IncBWC7MmetaG_FD_161055 | JGI IMG/M metagenome (GOLD analysis project Ga0210402, IMG submission 161055) | Forest soil microbial communities from Barre Woods Harvard Forest LTER site, Petersham, Massachusetts, United States - Inc-BW-C-7-M | ecosystem: Environmental > Terrestrial > Soil >...
GTGGCGCCGTTGCCTGGGCATGGTGGCAACGGCGATCCACGTGCCAAGCGCGCGCAGGAAGCGGAAAATTTTCTCGGGCAGCACTCGGTCGCAGGCGCACAGGAAGCGGTAGCCCCACTTCGGGCCGGGATTGCTTGGTGCGGTCTGCCGAATGTTTTTCATTGCTAGCAGGCTCTTGAAAAACTCTGCTGCGCCGCCGTTGCGATCAGAAAGCGCTGTCCGCAAGGCGGCTCGGAAAGGGGTATCCTCGGAGAGGCTATTCCCTTCCGAGACAACGCCGCGCAAGCGCTTTCTGGCGCAACCCGGAGGGCAACACCGCTTTGGGCCGGGAGCAGCGTTAGAGCTGCCGGGCAAGGCCTTTTGGGCATTGCACCGGCAGCTCCGCCTCGCTCGCGGCCCAAATCACGTGTTGCGTCGGCCAGCATAGTTATTCAACAGCCTGCCAAGTGAGCGTGAGGCGCAGGCCGGGTGCGAGGGCGGCGTCAATCGCGCGCCGGGCATGCAGGGCGTCGAAGAAAGCGGGCAGCAAAAACTTTTCCGCGGCGGTTTCGGCCGAAGTGGCGAGCGAGATTTTTCCCAGTGCGCCGGCGGGTTCGGGCGTGAGCAGGAGCGCAAAGGCAAACGTGCGGTCGCTGGCCACGGAGTATTCGCGCAGCCATGTGCTGCGCTCCTCGCTGCCGCAGAGAATGGTGCGTGGCGTGGGCGCGAGCAGCGCGGTTTGGACGGCGTGGGCCACAAGCTGCGCCCGGCCGGTGTGGGGGAAAAAATGTCGCACGGGCTGCTGGCGGCCGATGAGGGCCTGCTGCACGGCACCGGGATGGATGGAGGTTTGGAAAAGCGTGGGGCTGGGCGCGGGGAAGCTGTCGAGGTAGGCCTCGAGCGCGCGGCTTTCGGCGTAGCGCGAGGCATAGACGAGCGTGTCATCCTCGCCGGGCGCGAGGTCGGCAAGCGCGGTGGCAATGAGCAGGCCGGGCTGTGTCATGCGCCGCGTGGCGCCGCGGGGAAACTTTTCCTTCAATCGCTCGCGCGTGGCCGCGGGCTCCTCGGGTCCCGGGTCTTCGGTGCGGATGGCGTGGATGTAGCGGTTAAGCATGGCTGAGAAGCAACGCGGCATGCGCGCCGCCGAAGGCATTGCTGGCGCAGAGCGCGGCGTCGAAGCCGCGGTTGTCGAAACTTTCCAGCGCGACGGCCCCGGTGAAGGTGGGCGCGGTGCTGCCGATCGTGCCGGGCGTGCGGCCGGCGCGCAACGCGGCGGCGGCGAGCGCGAGCTCGACGAGGCCGCAGCTGCCGAGCGTGTGGCCGAGGCTGCCTTTCCAGGAGACGAGCGGTGCGCCGGGAAATGCGCGCGCCAGCGCCCCGGCCTCGAGGCGGCCGGCCTCGAGCGTGCCCGTGCCGTGGCCCTTGAGCCAGAGGCGGCGGTGCCCGGCCGCGGCCACGAGCGGCGCGAGGCACGCGTCAAAGCCGGTGCCGTCGGGCTGGTTGGCGGTGAAGTGGTGCATCTCGTTGTGCAGTGACTGCGCGAGCAGGGCAAAGTCACCGCGGTCGCGGGTGAGTACGGCGAAGGCCGCGCCGTCGCCCAGGCCGATGGCGCCAGCCTCACGATTTTGGTAGGGCGCGGGAAAATCAGCGTTGAGGATTTTGAGCGCGTGAAACCCGCCGGTGACGAACGGGCTCAGGAAATCGAAGGAAAGCACGAGTGCTTCGTCGGCGAGGCCGGCGCGAAGGATGCGCGTGGCGAGCAGCAGGCCGAGGTGCGCGGAGACGCAGGCATGCGAGAGGAGGGCGACATTGTCGCCCCAGCCGAGCCGGGTTTGCAGTAGCTCGACGGTGGCGCAGGGCGTGGCAAACGCGAGATGGGCGGTGTCCTGTGTGCGGCGGAAGGCGTGGAGGCTGCCGACGCCGAAGTTGCTGCTCGTGACGAAGACGGGGCGGCGCGGCGAGCCCCAGCCGTCGCCGGGGATTTTTTGCGCAAGTTGCCCGACGAGCGCCAGCCAGGCGGGCGGGGCGGTTTCATCAAGCGTGCGGCCGGGACAGAGCGCGAGCGGCACGTTGTCGCCGCCATCCATCCCGAGGACCGGCGCCAGGCGCAGCGCGCGTTCGCCGCGGAGCAACGCGGCCAGCGTTGCATCGGCGTGGCCGAAAGGCGTGAGGCAGCCGGTGGCGGCGAGACGGACGGAAGTAATTTCGGTGGGAAAACTCACGGCAGCTAAAAACTCGGAATTTATTTAACCGCGAATGGACGCGAATAAGCGAGAATCCGGATTATTTGACAAAAGATGATCAATGGAACGAAGGGTTTTATCGAGGATCTGTCCTCCTGTCTTCCTTCTCTTCGTTTCCTTCCCTGTCCTGTGTGTCTCGGCGCAGGAGAATGCAAAAACATGAAAAGATTCGAGGCTATTCGCGTGAATTCGCGTCCATTCGCGGTTAAATAAATCGGGTCACGCAGGCAATCGGCCGGGGTCGGCGTGGGCGCGGATGAAGGCGGCGAGCCTGGCAATGCTGGCGAGGGCGGTGCGGGATTGCTCGCTGTTGCTGATTTTGATGCCGAATTCCTTCTCGAGCTTCACCACGAGTTCGAGGGCATCGATGGAGTCGAGGTTGAGGCCCGCGCCGATGAGCGGCTCGTCGTCGGGGATCTCCTCGGGGCGGATGTCGTCGAGCTTGAGCGTATCGACGATGAGAATTTTAAGACGGGCGGTGAGCAGGTCGGCCATGCGGTGTGTTGGCCGCGAGTGTGGGACGGCGCGGTGCGGCGCGGCAAGCGCGCAAATCAGCGGGGCGGGAAGATCGGGTCGATGACCGCCTGGACCATCTCGGCGGGAGATTTGCCGCTCATCGAGGGGTGGTGATAGCTGGCGTTGGCGAGGACTTGGCCGGTGCGGCCGTCGCGCACCTGCACGTTGAGATCGATCATGTAGAGGGTGAAGTCGTAGTTCCATTCGTCGTCGTAAGTGACGACAACTTCAACGCCCTCGGGGGCCATCGTAAGCGGGCCGCTGGAGGCATCGTAGCCAAGGCGCTGGAGTTCCCGCGCGATGAACTGGTCAACGCCCCGGCCGTCGGCGAGCCGGTGTTCAACGTAGATTTTTTTGAAGTGGGCGAGGTTCGTGCCGGCTTGCTTTTGGATGGACAGGCTCGAGCAGGCGGTGAGCAACAGCAGGCAGACGACCGGCAGAAAAAAAGTTTTCATCTTGGAGGATGGTGTGTTTTGGCGGCTGCTAGCCGCGCCAGCGGCGTAAAACATGACAGACGTTGCTGCCACCGAAGCCGCTGCTGTTGTTAAGTGCGATGGCCGGGCCGGTGTCGAGTGTGGTGCGCGGCAGGTCGAGCCCGTCGCAAGCCGGATCGGGCGCGGCGAGGTGCGGATTGCCCGGGATGAAGCCGTCGGCCAGGGCGAGCGAGCAAAAGGCGGCCTCCATCGCGCCGGACATGCTGAGCGGATGGCCGGTGAGGGCCTTGGTGGCGCTCACGCGAGGCCGGGCCCCGGCGTCGGTGAAGATCGCGCGCAGCGCCAGCGCCTCGGCGCGGTCGCCGACCGTCGTCGAGGTGGCGTGGGCGCTGACGTAGTCGATGTTTGCCGGTGCGAGGTCGGTGGCGGCGAGCGCGCGGCGCATGGCTTCGCGCAGGCCGGCGCCTTCGGGGTGCGAGGTGGCGATGCTATGGCCGTCGGCGGCCTGGCCCCAGCCGGCGACTTCGGCGTAGATGCGTGCGCCGCGGCGTTTGGCGAGTCCGGCACTTTCGAGCACGAGCGCGACGGCACCGCCCGCGCCGACGAAGCCGTCGCGGTCCTGGTCGAAGGGCCGCGAGGCGGTGGCGGGATCGGGGTTTGGAGAGAGAACGCGCATCGAGGCGAAAGGAAGCAACGTCTCGGCGTTCAGTTCCTCGGCGCCCACGACGATCATGCGTTGCTGGCGGCCGAGCTGGATCTCGTCGAGCGCCCAGCCGAGCGCGTGGCTCGCGGAGGCACAGGCCGAGGCAAAGCCGCAGACAGCGCCGGTGATTTTATAGTGCGCGGCGAGGTTGAAGTTGAGCGTGCCGGCGATGGAGGAGATGACGCCCATCGGGTGGCCGCGCTCGAAACGGCAGGCATGCATTTGCGCGATGTGATGGTGCAGGAGCATCGCGGAGCCGGCGGAGGCGCAGAAAAGCCCGGTGGTGCCGTCGGTGAGATCGGCAGGCGCGAGGCCTGCATCGGCCAGCGCCTGCTCGATCGCGCAAAGGGCATAGACGCCGTGCGGCGCCAGGCCGCGCAGTGTTTCGCGCGGGATGTGGTAGCGCGCGGGCCAGGTCCACTCTCGGCAATTGGTTGAATCGACGGAAAAATCGCGCACCGGCGCGGCGACTTTGACCGCGAGGTTGGGATTGCCGGCGAACTCGACGCGGGCGAGGCCGTGGCGGCCGGCGCGAAGACTGGCCGTGACGGCGGCGCGGTCGTTGCCGATGGGCGTGATGAAGCCGAGGCCGGTGATGAGGGCGGCGGGTTTTGTCATCGCGGCGATGGAAGCTCCCTCAAAATTGACACGAGGCCCATTTTGAATTTTGCGATGGCTTCCAATGCTACGCGGGCCGTGCGGACGCGAGTTTGCGCGGGACGAAGGCGCGCAATTCACCGATGGTGCCAACCTGCTGGATTTCGGCGTTGGAAATTTTTATCAAAAAAAGGTCTTCCATGAAAAATACGATTTCGGCGATGGCGAGGGAGTCGAAGCCGAGATCCTCGATCAGGCGGGCGTTGTCCGCCAGCGGGCTGGCCGGGGCGGGATTTTTTTTTGGCATGAAGTCGCACACGATGGCAAAGAGCACGGTGTCGAGCGCGGCGGCATCACCAGCGGCCAGGAAATGCGCGCAGGCTTCGCGCACATCAGCCGGAAAGCGGGCGAGGGGGTCGTTGGCGCGGGTCATGGGCGAAGTGGACATGAGGAAAACGCAAGCCGGACATGCCGGGAACGCAAGCGGAGGCGGGAGCCCGACTCAAGATTGCGTTACAGGGACACGGGGAGAAACCTTTTTGTTGCAGGGAATGGGTTCAAACTGGAAAGCAAGGGCCTTGTGGCTTGGAATTCATTTCCCGGCGGTGGGCGTGACCGGCGCGGCCGGCTCCGTCCCCAGGTCGCCCACGGCGGCCATGCCGCTGAAATCGATGCGCGGGACGAGGGCGCGGAATTTTTGCAGCCGGCAGATGATGAGGAAAATCTTGAATCGCCACCAGACCGGCCAGGTGAGGCGCGCGTGGCCGGCGACGATGGAAGTGATGGCGCAATCAATGCGGAGCGGCGGGCGCTGGCAGAGAAAAACGCTGAAGGCGTCGTTGTCATAGAACACCGCGATGAGTTTTTGGAAAACTCCCGCGTGCTTTTTCACGGCCCGCGTATAGCGGCGGCGTTCGCCCGGCGTGAGCGGGCGTTGCTCGCGGTGGGCGCGCGCCACCATCCCGACGGCGAGCTGCGCGGAGTGCAGGGCCATGTAAACGCCGGAGGAAAAAATCGGGTCGAAAAAACCGCCGGCGTCCCCCGCCATGACCATTCGCTCCGTGGCGAGCGTGCGGTGAAAATAGCTGTAGTCGCTGGTGACGCGAAAATCCATGACCGGCTCGGCGCCGGTCATGAGTTCGCGCAGCTTGGGCGAGTGGGCCACCGCGCGCTCAAAAAGTTCGGCGGGAGTGAGGCCGGCGCGGCGCATGGACTCGACGGTGGTGACAAGGCCGACGGATGTGCGGCCTTCCGCCAGGGGGATGATCCAGAACCAGCCATCCCCGAGACGCACCGCAGTCGTGTGGCCGGCCGCGCGTCCGGCGCACCGCACGACACCATTGAAGTGATTGTAGATGGCAACGCGTTTGGGAAATGGCGACGGATCGGTCGCGCGCTTGGCTTCACACGGGAAAAATTTATCGCGGCCGCTCGCGTCGATCACCCAGCGCGCAGTGACGGTTTGTTCGCCGCCAGCGATTTTCACCGTGGCGGCATGGCCGCCATCGCACGGGGCGATGGCGCGCACGGCGGCGGGCATCCGCACCTCGGCGCCGAGCGTGCGCGCGTGGTCGAGGAGGATCGTGTCGAACTTCGCGCGCTCCACCTGGAAGGTCCTCTCGAGGCCCGGAATGACGCCCTCGGCAAAAATAATCTCTTTTCCGGCGGCGCCGTTGGCCAGGAAAAAGTAGGCGCCAAATTTATGCACGAAGCCCGCCGCCTCAAGGAGCGGCCACACGCCCAGCTCCTTGAAGATTTTGTTGCCGTACGGCAGGAGCGATTCGCCGATGTGAAAACGCGGGAAGGTTTCCTTTTCGACCACGCACACGCTCAGCCCCTGCTGGCGGGCGAAAATGGCGGCGGCGCTGCCGGCCGGGCCGCCGCCGATCACGAGCACATCACAGTCAGTTTTAAGCATGCAGGTGCAAGGGGGTCAGATTTCCCGCTGATTGGGAAGCGCGGATAAATTTTGACGGAATCGAAACCGCGCCGGAGAGATTTATTTTAAAACTGCCAGTGAACGCTAATGGCCAAAGCCGGAATAAATATCCCAATGGCGAATGGCATGACCGACTCCAATTGCCAACGCCCCATTCCTTGCCTTGGCAATCCAGGGCAACTTTCGGCCTCAACGGATGGTGAAGGGTGGTTTTGCGTGCTATTGTTTGGCGATTTACAACAGGCAGATGGCGAAAAAAATGTAAAACCAAAGGTGAACTTAGCCTGCGCTCAGAGGCGGGTTTTGCCCGGATAAGCCGGGGCCGGGCATAAATTTACACATGGGATTGCCTTTGATGTTCTGAACCGTAAATTCGTAATGACCCTTCAATAATTTTTGATGAATGACTGGCTTCAACAATTAATCGATTGGACGAGGCATCAGGACTACGGGTGGTTTATCGCCAGTTTGATGTGGGGTGTCGTGGTCGCCGGAGCATGGGGGCGTGGAAATCGCCGCGAAGGCCGGGAAGGCTGGCTCATCTGGCTGGCGGCGGCCAATGTCATCGAGTCGGCCATTCAACTGGTGCTTTCTGCCAATAATTATCGTGCGCCTTATTTTGGATGGGATTTTGCGCTTGGCTTGGTTCAGGCCGTTGGCATCGCGGCTTTGTGGTGGCCGCTGGCGGTGCAGGTCGTGCCGGAGCGCCCGCAATTGTGGCGCGTGATGACCGTGACGGTGGCCGCTTTTCTCGGCGTGGCCCGCATCTATGAGCCGGTCTATGGCGGGCTGGCGCTTGCGCTGGCATCGGCGGGTGGCGCGTGGGCCGTCATGCGATCGGCTGCGGCGGTGCGCGTGCTGGGCCGCCTACCGCCGCTTGAGCTGCGCCGGATGCGGCTGGGGCTGCTGCTCGTGGCGCTGCTGCCGATTATGTCCACGTTTGGCCCGCTCGCCTACGCGCTGGGCGATGGCCGGCGTTGGGTGGATTTCTCACCGTTCGAGCTGCTCTCTGCGGCCGCGCATATCATCGCGGCGGGGTTCCTGGGCGCAGCCTTGTGGGCGCAACGGCTGCGTGCGACGCCTGACACTTCGGAATCCGCCGCACAGCGCTGGAACGCCGACCTGCGGCTTGGTTTCACCATCCTCGTCGTGTGGCTGGTGGTGGGCGTGGCCATTGCGGAGGCCTTTGGCCGGCAGGCGCAAAATGCCTTCGAGCAAAACTTGCTGCTGCGTGCGCGGACGGCCGCTGCGTTGCTTGACCAGACCGCATTGCGCGCCGCGCTCGGGCCGGATTTCAAGCTGGGCTGGGAGCGTACCCGGCGGATGGCCAACGGTCGCGAAGCACAGCAGATATATATCCCGTGGACGACGGCCGCGCCTTTTGCCACGCTTCGTTCGCAGCTGCGCCAATTGGGCCAGGCAAATGCGAGTGCAGGCGTTGTTTATATCTATCTCGCTGTGATCCGGGATGGTAAACTGATTGTTCCTGCAACGGATATCGACCGTGAAAAATATAGCTGGGTAACGGTTTACCGCAATGCGACGGCTGAGGATGAAGCACGTCTGGCCAAAGGCGGATGGTTTTTGGAAGGGCCCGTTCGAGATGAATTTGGCGCTCATTATTCGGCCAATGTCGCCGTGATGAACGTCACCACCGGCCAGCCGTTTGGCTGGCTGACGATGAGCCTGCCAGCCACCTTATGGGCCGCCGCATTTGCCACGGCGCGATTGCAGGCGATGGCGGTCACCGCCATCGGTGTTGCGTTGTGGGTGCTGGCGGTGATCTACCGGCTGCGGCGTTCCGAGCGCGAACTTGCGCTGCAAAAAGCCGAGCAGTCCGCAGCGGCCGACCGCGCCAAGAGCGAATTTCTTGCCCAGGTGAGCCACGAACTGCGTGCACCGCTACAAGGTATCTATGGCTACACCGATCTGATAGAAATGACGCCGCTTGATGTGCATCAGCAGGATTTGCTGTCCAATCTGCGCGGGCAAAGCGGGCTGATGCTGCGGCTGGTGAACGACCTGGTGGATCTGGGCGCGTTGCAGGCGGGTGCGTTCCGCCTGAACCCGGAGGCGGTGGAACTGCATTCTCTCATTGGCGAGTGCATGGACTCCGTGCGGACGCGCGCGGAAACAAAAGGCTTGGAAGTTTCCAGCCAGTTGCTTCCCGACGTGCCCGGGCAGGTGCGCACGGATGGTGCGCGCCTGCGGCAGGTGCTGCTCAATCTGCTGGGCAACGCGGTGAAATACACGCGCGAAGGCAGCATAAAGCTGAGGGTGCAGCGTTGCGATCCGCTGACAACGGGCGCGCCCGTGCCGGAGTGGGCCCGCTTTGGCGTGTGGGTGGAGTTTGCCATCATTGACACCGGGCCGGGTATTGCGCCGGAGGACCAGGCGCGAATTTTCGAGCCCTTCATCCGGCTGGAGCGCGATACCGCCGAGCAGGGCGCGGGCCTCGGCCTCGCGCTCACGGGGCGCCTCTGCCATGCCTTGGGCGGAAGCGTGCATGTGGAAAGCGATGGCGAGCATGGATCGAGCTTCATCGCGCGGCTGCCGTTGGGCATGCCGGCCGAGCCGGCGCCGGCGACGGGCGTCCGAAAAATAGCGGAGCCGGCCAAAGCAGCGTGGCCGGGCCTGCGCGTGCTCGTGGCCGACGACAACACGCTGGTGCGGGAATTACTCAGTACATTTTTGCGTTCGCGCGGGGCGCAGGTGGCCGAGGCCCGGGACGGCCTGGAGGCGGTCGAGGAATGTCGTGAGCGCATGTTCGACATCGTGCTGCTCGATGTTTCCATGCCGTGGCTCGACGGCCACGCCGCAGTGCGGCGGCTGCGCGCGCCGGGCGGCGCGCGGGGCCGGCCGTGGGTCATCGGGTTGAGCGCGCACGCCAGGCCGGAAGAGGAAACGCGCGCCCGGGCGGAAGGCATGGATTGCTTCTTGGTGAAGCCGATGTCGCTGGCCACGCTGGCGGAGGCGATGTCAGCCGCGCCGGCGGCGCAACGCGTGTGGCGCACCGCGGGGGTCGAGACCGAGGAGACGGCCGAGCCGCTGCGCGAGAGATTGCTTGAGATTTATGCGCGCGAGACGCCGCGGGTGGTGGACGAGCTGCGCGGCGCGGCGCGGGCGCACGACTGGCTGGCGCTGCGTTCGCTTGCCCATTATCTCCAAAACAGCGCGGACACCCTGGGCGCCGGGCGGCTGCAGCGCTGTTGCCACGAGCTGCAGTTTGCCGCCGAGAGTGCAGCCGGTGATTGCCTGGGGCCGTTGCTCGCGGCGGTCGAGCTGGCGGCCAATGAACCCCTTTGCTTTCGGCAGGAACGGCAGCTGATACATGCCGCCTGAGGCCATTTGTCATTTAATTTCGGATACATCCGGGAATTAAATCGTTTTAATTATCCCAGATGCCCCGAATCGATAATGAAAAGGGCGTGCCGCCCATGTGGCCGGGCGGGATCAGGGAGTATCAACCAGGTTGTGCCGGATGGCGTAGCGCACGAGGCCGGCCGTCTCGTGGATGTTGAGTTTTTCCTTTAGCGCAGTGAGGTGGTTGGCGATGGTTTTTGCGCTTACGCGCAGCTGGTCGGCAATTTCCTTCGTGCCGAGGCCATTGGCCACGGCGCACAGGATCTCCCGCTCGCGCGGCGTGAGCGGCCGGTCGGCTGGACTGGCCTCGCCGCGAATGGAGGTAAGCAGAAGCCGGCTGCTTTCCGGGCAGTAGAAATTACGCCCCGCCAGGACGGCGGCGAGCGCTTCGCGCAAAGTTTCCAGGGAGGCACGCTTGAACACAAAGCCCTGCACTCCCGCTGCGCTTGCGTCCCGCACGACGTTCTCATGGTCGCTTGACGTGAGCATGATAAAACGCAGATCCGGCAGCTGCGGCCTGACCCGTTGCACGATGAGGAGGCCCGAGCCGTCTGGCAGCATCCAATCGATAATGGCCAGCCCGGGCTTGTGCTCGAGGCAGGCTTTGACGCCGCTGGCCACGGTGCCGACCGCGGCGACAATCTGCAGATCCGCCTCGGTGCGCACAGCATCACTGAGAAGCTGGCGGACCATGGTGTGATCTTCAACGATGATAAGGCGGACGGGTTTCATGCGCGGGGCCGTGGCGGGTGGCGGCACTTCGGTACGCAAACGAAGTGCATTTGAGTTTCTGGAAAGTTTCCCAGCCAAACACGAGGCACGCCATGGCGGCGAGAAATTATCCGGGAAATCTTCCCGTCTGCTTTGCCAACGCACCCATGGCTGGGTTGGCCGCGGGCTGGTATTCTCACGGCAGTCCAAATTACTACTATGAAAATCACACGTCTCCTCCTCGTCCTCGCCGCTGCGCTTTCGCTCAGCCTCGCCGTTTTCGCCACCGTCCGCACCAACAGCAGCGCCATCGCGCCCACCCAGTCTTCAGCCCTCAAAGTCGCCGATGACACCGTGCCGTTTCCTCCCGGTGACGATGATGATGGTGGCGCCGACAGCGGTCACTTGACCTGATCCGGCTGATAGCTCTCTAGTAAAAACCCGCCCCGCCTTTTGGCTGGGCGGGCTTTTTATTTGGCGGCTTAGGGCGCGCTTTTGAAGCCGCTGCGACAAGGGCTTTATTTCAAAGCCCTGCCCTGGATTTAGGAAAGACAAAGCATTTTCTCACGACGAAGCGATGCGCTTAAGCCAACTGACTCTCAATGCTGGGCGGCGGCCAGCTCGGTTTTGGCTTCGGCGAGATCGCGCTGGAAAGCCGGATTGGCGAGAAGCTCACGCACGATGGCCTGGCCCAGCACCCGACCGGCATAGATGTCGGTCGGGTAGTGCACGCCGCCCAGCACGCGATGCCAGCCGATATCACGACTGAGCGAGAGCAGGGCGTCGCGTTTGTCCGGAAACAATTCAGCCAGCACCCGTGCGAAAACGGTGGCGCGCGTCGAGTGACCGCTGGGATAGCTGTAGTCGGTGACGGCCTCATGTTCGATCGCATTGGGAAAACGCGCGGGATCGACGTGATAGGGACGGATCCGCTGCCAGTATTTTTTTGCGTGGCTTGTCACGGCCTTGGTCTCGGCCTCGACTTCCTTGAAGAGCGCCTCGGTCTTGGGGAATTTCCCCGGCGTGAACCATGGCCCGATCACGGTCGCGAAGTGAAAAACAGTGAGGTTGATTTCATCGATGCCGTGGGCGCGTTCGGCGGGCGTGGCGGCGCGGTAAACCCGAAAGGTGGTTTCAAGGTCGGCCGCGTCCTCGGCCGAGCCCGCCACCGGTGGCGGCGGCAGCAACACGATGGCGTCGGGCTGGCCGCCGGACAGGTACTTCGGTTTCGTTTCGGCTGCGTGCAGCGATGCAGCGAAGAAGGCGAGCAGCGGGAGCGTGAGAAAAAGCAGGCGGGTTTTCATCGAGGTCGGGATAAATATTAAGCGGAGTGGAAGGCAAACGAGTTTGGGAATGAGTTCTGATTGAGACTTATTTAAAGATGTGACGAATCACCAAGGCAGGACGCTTCGATTCATTGTCTTGGGCAGAAGAGCGCGAAGCGTTCCTAGGATTTCAACGCGGCGGCAACTTCTGCGCGAGCCGCGGCGAGATCGGCTTGAAAGGCCGGGCTGCGCAGAAACTCCCGGGCGAGCGCCTGGCCCAGCACGCGGCCGCCGTAGATGTCGAGCGGCGTGTGCACGCCGATTTCGACCCGCACCCACCCGATATCGCGGCCTTTCGCGAGAATGGCCTCGCGCTGCTCCGGAAAAATCTCGGCGAGGACCAAGGCGAACGCCGTGCCGCGCGTCGAGTGGCCGCTCGGATACCCGGGGCTTTTTTCGGGATCGCCGGGTTCCGCGAAACGCGTGGGATCGGCTACAAACGGCCGCGGGCGTTTCCACGTATTCTTCGCCGTGTTGACGATTTCCTTGGTCTCGGCCTCGACTTCCTGGAAGAGCGCCTCGGTCTTCGGAAACTTTCCTGGCTGGAAAAATGGCCCGATGGCGGGGGTAAAGGCGAAGATCGTGACCGTATGTTCGTTCTTGCCCAGCGCGATCTCTTCCGCAGTGCGGGCCGTATAAATGCGCAAGGTGCTTTCCCGGTCGGCGACATCTTCGGCCGCGCCCAAAGGCGGTGGCGGTGGCAAAAGCGCAAGGGGGTCGAACCCGTGCAAGTAGGGGCCGGCGGCGCGCAAGGGCGCGGCCGTCAACAATGCGCAAATTGCCCCCGCGAGAGCAAAAACACGCCCGGCGTGTAATGGATTAATGTAACGTTCGATGAAGAAGACTGGGCGCGAGGTATTCACCCGGCAAATTTGCGGGAGATTTGTAACGCGTGCGTGACGCCAAGGTAACATCAGTGTGCCAATCGCGGCTTTTGGCGGGCGCTATCGCAGGCCCGGGACCTTTGTGATCGTGAAAGCCGGACGCATGCAAGATGGCCTCACGTGCAAAAAATCCACGCGTGAAATTTGTGACAGGTCGCGGCCGTGCCAGCGGATCTTTTAAGAAAAATTGACAGCTTGTTGCGCAAGGAGCCGGACATTTTTCGTCAGTGCCGTAAACAAGGGGTAAATACTCGGGCAACGGCATGTTCTCCGTGGCGAAAATCCGTTTGTGCCGTCTAAATTGGCGCACAGTCAAATTTCTAAAACAACCATCGTTATTGTTGTCATGAATCTCGTGAAAAAACTTCTCATCGCGCACGGCGACCAAAAAATTCGCCGGCGCCTCGTGCTCCTTCTCGCTGACGCAGGCTACGACTTGCGTGCCTTTGGCACGGCTGACGCCGCCCTCGAGGCGGCGCGCAACGAGTGGTTTGATCTTGCGCTGATGGATTATGAAATCTCGGGGACACGGGATTTCGCCTCGATCGAGGCGTTGAAAAAAATCCAGCCCACGGTTCCCGTCATTTTGTTCGTTCAGAAGCTCGAGCTCCCCGTCATCGTCAAGGGCATCCGCGTGGGAGTGACCGACGTTCTGTCGCGCGACAACCTCGTATCGATCGTGCGCCGCGCGGCCGCACTTCTAAACCCCGATGTGGCGGAGCCGGCCGAGCACGACATTGTCACGGCGGACGAGCTGGCCGAAGTCGAGGCGGTGCTCGACCGCATCACGGGCCGCAATGCCGAGCAAAATGCCGACTCCTGCGACCAGTCCGTCGGCGATCTCCCCGCCGAGCTTCTGCGCGGGGCCAAGGAGCGCGCCATGCTGGAGACCAAAAATGCGCGCCTCGAAGTCGAGAAGATCGCGCTCGAAGCCGAGCTGAGGACATTGCTTTCGCAAATCGCCGATGCCAGCCACCTGGAGGCTGATTTTGCCGAGCTTGGCAGCCAGCGCGAAATCGCCGCTGCGGCCCAGAACGCGATCGACGAAAAAGCCCGCAAGCTGGCCGAGATCCGTGCCGAAATCGCGCGCGAGCGCACCGCCCTCGAAAAAGAAAAGGAGCGGGGCCATGCCGCCGCGGCGGCCGCGGCCCCGGATCAAGCCGACCATGCGGTCACGACCCCGGATCAATCCAGTCTTGCGGTGGCCAAGGAGCGCGCCGAACTCGAGGTTTGGCGCGACCGCCTTCAGCTGGAGGATGACCAGCTTCGCGCGGAAGCGGCGCGCCTCCAGCACGAGTCCACCAAAGTGGCGCAGGATCGCCGCCGCTGGCATGATGACCTCGATGTGCTTCGCGAGCAGGAAACAAACCTGCATGATTACGAAGCCCGCCTCCGCCAGGTGCAGGCCCAGCTTGAGGCCGACCGCGTGCTTTGGTTCAGCGCGCGCCACACGCCAACGCGCTCGCCTTTTGTTGATGAACCCGCGCTCAAGGAAGCCTGGCAAAAACTTCAACGGGCCTCGGAACTCCTCGAGGCGGAGCGCATGAATTTCCGCGATGAAAAACTCGCCTTCGCCGAATACGAAGTGACGGTGAAACGCCGCGAGGAAAAAGCCCGTGAGACTGCGGCGAAAAACGAGGAGCTCCACCTGACTCCGCCGGCGGTTGTGCCGGAAACCACCGGCGTGTCGGTTGGCTCGGCCACTCTCTCGGCCGTCAAATCGCTCTCCCGCGCGCCCTTCGAGGTCGCCAAGGCCGTCTTTAGCGGAAAGAAAACCGAGGAGTGAGGCCGGGTGTATGGGTAGTTTGAAACTAGCAGTTGGTAGTTGGTGAATGAGTCGTTCGGAGTCCGAAGTTGGCCGCGCGAGTCGGAGACCAACAACCAATTACTAACGGCTAACTACCAATTACGTCACGCTATTGCTGCAGCGTGGCGAGCTTGGTGGCGGCTTCTTCCCATGCTGTCGTGGCGGCGGTGAGCTGGTTGACGATGGCGGTGAGCTCGCGGTTCAAGTGCTGCGCCTGGCCGGGCTGCGTGTAGGTCTCCGGCGCTTCCAGCGCGGCGGTAAGTTCGTTCTGCTTGGCTTCGAGCGTGGAGACCTGTTCCTCGAGCTTGCCGACCTCGATGCGGAGCTGCTTCAGCTCGGCGGGGCCTGGCTTCTTCGCTACGGGGGCGCTGGCCGCCGGCTTTTGTCCCTTGGCTTCTGATTTTTGCTCCGCCTGCTTGGGCCGGGCGTCGGTGAAACCGGCAGTGAGCGCGGCGCGCGCGTTGGTCGCTTTTGATTTTTCGAGGTAGTAATCGTAGTCGCCGGCGTAGGGCGTAAGGCGGCCGGAGTGGACATGCAGGACGTTCTGCGCGAGCGCGCGGATGAAATACACGTCGTGGCTGATGAAAATGAACGTGCCCGGGTATTGCTTGAGCGCGTGGACGAGCGCGTCGATCGACGCGATGTCGAGATGGGTCGTGGGCTCGTCCATCAGCAGCAGGTTGGGCGGGTCGACGAGCAGGCGGGCGAGGGCGAGGCGGGATTTTTCACCGCCGCTGAGCACGGAGACTTTTTTAAAGACGTCGTCCTTGCGGAAGAGAAATGCACCGAGGATGGTGCGCGCCTGCTGCTCGGTCAGGTCGTTTTCCGCGGTGCGCAGCTCCATCACGTTTTCAAACACGGTGAGGTCGGTGCGGAGGGTGTCGGCGCGGTTTTGGGCGAAGTAGCCGGGCACGACGTTGCTGCCGAGCTCGCAGGTGCCGCCCTGGATCGGGATGACGCCGGCGAGGATTTTAAGCAGCGTGGATTTGCCCGAGCCGTTGGGGCCGACGAGCACGATGCGCTGGCCGCGCTCGGCCTCGAAGTTGAGGTCGCGATAAACGACATGGTCGCCGTAGGCCTGCTGCACATGCTCGAGCGTGATGACGCGCAGGCCGGAGCGGGGCGGCTGGGGAAAACGGAAATTGATGCGCTTCAGTTCCTCCTGGGGCTCTTCGACCGCGACCTCCTGCAGGCGCTCGATTTGCTTTTCCTTCGATTTGGCGCGCGAGGCCATGGAGGCCTTCGCCCCGAAGCGATCGACGAATTTCTGGAGGTGGGCGATTTCGCGCTGCTGGTTCTTGAACTGCGCGGCCTGCTGGTCCTTGCGGGCGTCCTTCTCGGCGAGGTAGTCGTCGTAATTGCCGGTAAAGCGGTTGAGCGTGCCGCCGCGCAGCTCGAGGATGCCGGTGCAGA
>Ga0210402_10003051_pt1 | contig 15913 bp, 14 predicted proteins | sample IncBWC7MmetaG_FD_161055 | JGI IMG/M metagenome (GOLD analysis project Ga0210402, IMG submission 161055) | Forest soil microbial communities from Barre Woods Harvard Forest LTER site, Petersham, Massachusetts, United States - Inc-BW-C-7-M | ecosystem: Environmental > Terrestrial > Soil >...
AATTGTCCAGAATCTGAAATGTTTCGCTCAAGCGTCCACGTGGCACGCTGAAGCCGGTCGCCCCTAGGTTCTCCAGGTCGCCGTTGAAATCAATTTCCGGTAAACCGACGTGGCCTGTGCCCATATCCAACCCCAGCGCCGTTGGATCAATGAAGTTCGGATTCCCCGGCGTCGCATCCGCGGAGTTAAAGCCGGTGCGGAAGCGCGAATAGCCGAAGCGAACCTCGTTGAATTTCGTTGGGGAGACAGTGGTCAGCCAGTTCAGGGAAATCACTTGCACGCGCGTTGGGGAAATCTGCGCAAAATTTGCCAGGCGGGAACCGCTCCCGAATCCGCCGAGGGATCCCAGTGGGAAAACCTGATCGCTTTGCCCAAAAGCATAGCGGCCGCTCAACGAATTGTTCTCGTTAATCTTGAAATCCACTTTGCCGATCAGGTTGTTGCTGTCGTTTTTGTCTCGCACCGAATACGCCAGTGAGTTCGAGTCGCTGGTGGGAAACAGATCGGTAATTTTGATGAGCGCCGGGTTGACGTTCGGCACGGTCTGAACAGGGTTGTTTATGGCAACGGCCTGCGCGGAAGCGATCTGTGCGGCGGAAGGCACCTTCAAAGTAAAGTCCGAGCCCACGCGCTCGCGCTGCCCCTCATACGCAAAGAAAAAGAAAGCGCGATCTTTAATGACCGGGCCGCCAAGGGAACCACCGAAATTATTGTTATTAAACCGCGATTGGGGATTCGGCGTACCGCCACTCTGGAGTTTGGTATTGAAATAATTGCGCGCGTCGAACGCGGAGTTCCGGTTGTACTCGTAGAGCGAACCGTGTAACACATTCGTTCCCGACCGCGTTATGATATTCACAACCGAGCCGGAGTTGCGCCCGTACTCGGAGCCGAATTGCGACTGGATGCTGAACTCCTGAATCGCATCCAGCGGCAGCAAAGTTGCCGGCGCGCCCGTAATGCCCACCTGGTTCAAAGCCGAGTTGTTGAAAAACGGATCGTTGTTGTCCGTGCCGTCGAGATTGTAATTGTTCGAACGATCGCGATTGCCGTTGATGTTAAACTGCCCAAATCCCTTCTCGCTGCCCGCCACGCCTGAGCCTTCCACCGTGACGCCTGGAGTGAGCGCAACAAGCTTCCCAAAGTCGCGGCCATTCAGCGGCAACTCCTGCACCAGTTGCCGGTCCACCACCTGCGATAGCGTGGTGCTCGAAGTCTCAACCAGTGGCACTGTTTCGACCACCGTCACCGTATCCTGTCGATCTTTCACCTGGCTCAGCTTCACGCCGATAATAGTTTCCGCGCCTACTTCCACACGAACGCGCGAAACTCGAGCCTCTTGCAACCCCGGCGCGACCGCGGAAACTTCGTACTCTCCCGCAGGCAACTCCAGAAACCGGTACTCGCCTTCCGCGTCGGCGGTGACCTCGCGCGTCTCGCTGGTGCCCAGATTCCGCGCGATCACTTTCGCTCCAGCAACTGGCAGTCCGTGCGCATCCGTGATTTCCCCGCGAATCCCGCCGCGGAAAGATTGCGCCGCCACATTCCAAAAGTTTTCATTCACAATGAGCACAAACAAAAACACCACTCCCAACCGCAACCCAAAAGAAACTGCGCTCCGTAAGTTCATGACCTGTTCCTTTATCCTTTGGGATCCACCATTCGATTGATGGAATCCATGCACGAGTGGAAGCCCGTGCAGCCTGCACTGACCCATGGTAATTATTCCGCCGGCGGAAGGATTCAGCCGGCCTCACCCATGCGGCGACACCACCGCGACCCTCTACATCGCCTGGTTAGACGGACACACCCTGCCAGTGAAAGCAAAACCACGAGGCGCACGCGCTGAGCTTCCTCCATCACTTTCCCCCAAGCGGTGCGCCCTTTTTCGGAATGAAAATGGGCGCCGGCGGCGTGATCTTGTTTACAGCAGAAAAACTGCGCTCATTCAGCGCCAGCCCGACCCTCCCGCGCGAATCAACGTACAGCAGCGGATCACCGACCGGCACGTCCATAAACGTCTTCGTATACGGTGCGGTGAACGGTTTCTTGTTCAACAGGACAGTCACCCGGTCACCCAGCTTGTAGCCTAGTCCCTTGAACTCATCGCCAGTAATATCCGTGATCAGCGAACCGAATGGATCATCCAGTGCGATCACTTCGCCTTCGATCCCCTTGTCGGTAACAGTGGCGGTCTTTGGCGTCAGCCGTACAAGTTGCTGCACCTCTTGCCCGACCAGCGTGTAATCCCAACCCGCGGCCAAATGCGCCCCAACTGGTGAGAAGATGTCCCGCCCGTGAAACGTCGAAGAGATGGCGTTGCCGATCATCCAACTGGTGTTTGTAATTTCCCTCGCGGAGTCGAGCCCATCGCGTTCGATCACCGGCGACACCAGTCCATTGTCCGGCACCACAAAATACTGGCTCTTCTTGGACTTCACCACCACCGCCTTGCGGTTGGTGCCCACACCCGGGTCAATCACCGCCACAAACACTGTCCCCGATGGGTAGTAAGGCGACACTCCCTCCAGAAACCGCGCCGCCTCTTCGATCGAAAATGGTGTCACCTGGTGCGTAATGTCCATGATCCGAATATCGGGAGCAATCCCCACCATCACGGCTTTGCAGATCGCCACCGCATCGTTGGCGGTGCCAAAATCGGTCATAAACACCACGAGTGGGCGGGTACCCGCTCGTTTGTCGGCCGCGCCTTGGCCCCGCGGTGCTGGTTCCGTTTTGGAGCAACCGGCCAGCATCAGCGAAAAGGCGAAAATTAAGAATGTAGTGAATGCTCGATACCGGCGAGACTTCATCAAAGAGATCTCCGTATTTGGAATTCTGCAAACGCCGGAAGGATTCCGGACTGACTCATTCTTTTGGAGTTGGCAAGCCCGCGTCTCCCCAGACGTGGCAGCCAAACCCGCGCATCAAATGTGCGACCCAGACTCACCCCGAAACTCGCAATAGTATAAGGGATACTCCAAACGGCTCGCCAGCATTCCTTTGCGCTTGCGCTGATTGCGGCTTCCTGACAATTTCACTAGACTTCCTGCACCTGCCCATCTTGGGGACAAGTAAGTCGCTTTTCACCGCCCACGTAAAGCCCAGCCGGGTTTATACAAAATTAAATCGCTCAGGAGGACGCACATGCGTGGTGCTCTGTTCAGTGTCTCAGCCGTGTTGCTGGTAGCGCTCGTGGCACGCGCCGATCAGGTCGTTTTGAAGAATGGCGACCGCCTCACCGGGAAAATCGTTACCGGCGACGGAAAAACACTCTTGCTGAAGTCGGAGTTTGCCGGCGATGTCACCATCCAGTGGGACGCAATCACGGACATCGAGTCTTCCGACAACATCAATATCACGCTGAAGGATGGCACCCGCCTCTCTGGCAAAGTCACCACCCAGAATGGCAAGTTCGTGGTTGCCGGGGCGCGCGCCGCTGCGACTCCCTCGATAGCGGCAAAGGAAGCTATCGTTGCCGTTCGCAACGATTCCGAGCAGCGCGCCTTCGACGTCGAAACTGAAAAGATGGCCCACCCCCGGTTCAACTATTTCTGGAGCGGCACGTTGGACACTGGCCTCGCGCTCACCCGGGGTAACTCCGAAACCGCCAACTTCACCCTTGCCGCCAAGGCCATCCGCGAAACGCCCCGGGACAAGCTGACCGTCTATGGCGATTACATCTTCGCGAACAACAACTCGGTGCCCCCGACCGTAACCACCGCAAACGCACTTGATGCCGGGCTCCGCGGCGAGCTCAATATCCGCCCGCGCGTCTTCGTTTTCGCTTTCACGGATTTCCAGACCAATCAGCTACAGCACTTGGATCTCCGGAGCGTGTTCGGCGGCGGCTTCGGCTACCACCTGATCAAAACAGCAAACACGACGTTCGATCTTTTCGGCGGCTTCAGCTACGACCGCGATTCCTTCGGCGCATACAATCTGGCCAACCCGACCCCTCCGCCGGTCTTACTTTTGATCCCCTCCTCGGTGCAGAACAGCGCCGAAGCCGTCGTCGGCGAGGAATTCGACACCAAACTCTCCAAGCGCACGACTCTTTCTGAGCGTTTCTCATTCTATCCGAATCTTTCCCACACCGGCGACTACCGCTTTCAACTCGATTCCACCATCAGCACGCAGATGAAGAAATGGCTAAGTTGGCAAGCCACATTCAGCGATCGCTACATCAGTTACCCGCCGGTCGGGCTGAAGGCAAACGATCTGTTGCTCTCCACCGGTTTGCGTGTTATTTGGGGAAAGGGTAAACAATAGTTTCAACCCGCCCAGACAACAGCTTCTGCTCCCTTAGGGGAGCCAAGGAGGTAGTTCGTATGGGCTTATTTGCGTGGATTGTGACAGGCCTTATTGCCGGTTGGTTGGCTGGAACTGTGATGAGGGGTGGTGGATACGGTATTCTCGTGGACATCATCCTCGGGATACTCGGCGGCATCGTCGGCGGATGGCTTTTTGGGCTAATGGGTATCTGGCCCGGCGGCGGGATGATCGGAGCGATTATTGTTGCGTTTGTAGGCGCTGTGATCCTGGTTTGGATTACGCGCCTGATTAAGAAGGCCTAGCTCAGAAACGTACGGTTTTCCCTGGACCCCGGTCGCCCGATTTCGGCGTCCGGGGTCCTGTTGCGTGGGGGCCGCCATCCTCTTCCAGGCCGCCGAAGGGAGCCAATCCAGGGCAGGACGCCACCTGTCCCCTGTCCCATAGGTCAGGTTTTTCCACAGGGCAGTACTCGAACTTTAGGCGAAAACAAGCGGTTTCACAGGCCATTTCGTAACACATGTAAAATCTGTAAGTTACATTGATCCGGATTGTGGTATGGCCGTACTAGGAGATTCGTTTACGGCCAATTTTGATGCTACTGTACCATTCCCCTTAAACCCCTAATCCTGTCTAATGGGACAGGTACGCAGATTGGACCCTTTGGTCGAGGGAAGTCATCCAAGCTGCATGGGTCGTTTCCAAGCGTGGTTCAGATTTCATCGGGGCTGCAAAGAAGAGGGGCGGGTCAGGATGAGCAAACAGGACAAGAGTCGTAAATGGATTTGGTGGTTTCTGGGGACAATCGCAGCGATGCAACTTTACTTCGTGCGCGAATTGCTGGCCGCTTTCGCGATTTTCATTCTCGGTTTTGCCGTGATTGGCATCTGCATCGCGACGTTGTATATGGCCCAGAAGACCTGGGAAGCGGGGGTTGCGCAACTGGCAGCCAGCCGGAACCCGGTGCTTCTCGCGGTGCGGCGCAGCGTTGCTTCGGTTGAAGATCTGGCGCGCCGGCCGATTCGGCGTCCTGATTCGCAGCCGGTTTCGTAACAGGTTTCTTTCGGCTTTTGCCTAGCCGAGCACACAGATTCGGGATCTGCACTTGGTCTTGGGCAGTTCCCCAATCTGTTTTGTAAGCCAGAGGGCCAGCCGTCCTGAGAGAGCGGCTGGCCCTTCTTTTTTGCTTGCAAGCCCTTCCGCAAGTTCACACCAGAACCCTAACCTTTTTTCTTTTCTCCAATTCTGCTATCGTTGCCGCTCCCTGGAGGATTGGATGAATCCCTTTTTCGGTCGGCTCGCTCGTTTCCTGTTCGTTGCAGCAATTCTTTATATCCCCATCGGCCACGCTCAGGAGAAGCCCGCGCCTGCACCAAAAAAGCTGGCGATCCGGGCCGGGCGCCTGATCGACGGCAAGAGCGACACGCCGATCACCAACGCGTTGATCATCGTCGAAGGCGACAAAATTGTTAGTGTGACACCGGCTGGATCTCCTCCAGCGGGAATGGAACTGATCGATCTTTCGAAAGCCACCGTCCTGCCCGGATTCGTGGATGCTCACACCCACGTTCTGCTGCAAGGCGACATCACGCAGGAAGACTACGACGCGCAACTCCTCAAGCAGTCCATCCCCTACCGCGCCATTCTCGCCGCGCGCAACGCCCAGATCGCCCTCGGCCACGGCTTCACGGCCATGCGCGACCTCGAAACCGAAGGCGCCATGTATGCCGACGTCGACGTGAAGCACGCCATCAACAACGGCGAAGTCCCCGGCCCGCACATGCAGGTCGCCACGCGTGCCATGACTCCCACCGGGATGTACGGCCCCTACGGCTATTCCTGGGAAATCACGATTCCGCAGGGCGTGCAATATGTGGACGGAGTCGACGAGGCGCGCAAAGCCGTGCGCGAACAGATCCGCTACGGGGCGGACTGGATCAAGTATTACTCCGACCACGGCTATTTCTACGGCCCGGATGGCGTCGTGCTGCACAGCCATGTGAATTTTACGGATGAAGAAGCCAAAGCCATCGTCGACGAAACCCATCGCCTCGGCCACAAGGTCGCGGCCCACGCGATCGGCAGCGACGGCATCTCCGCCGCCTTGAAAGCCGGCGTGGACTCGATCGAACACGGCGACGGCTTGACCGAGCCCGAGATGGAAGAGATGGCTCGCCGCGGCATCTACTGGGTGCCGACGATCATGGTCGGCGCCTACGTCGCTCCGGGCCGAGCAGGGAACTGGACGAAGATGGTCGAGACGGAAAAAGCCGCCTTCCAACTTGCGCTAAAAAAGGGAGTGAAAATCGTCCTCGGCACCGACGCTGGCGGATTCGACTGGCGCGAACTCAACCAGGCAATGGAATTCGACTACTACGTGAAATACGGCATGACGCCCATGCAAGCCATCCACACCGCCACCACCACCGCCGCCGAACTATTAGGCTGGTCCGACAAAATGGGCACCATCGAAAAAGGGAAGTGGGCCGACCTCGTCGCCGTCTCCGGCGACCCCCTCAAAGACATCACCGAACTCCAGCGCGTCAAATTCGTAATGAAATCCGGCTCGGTCTTCAAGAACGAGCTCCACTGAGAGAAGTCGTGGAGCGCGCCGCATTTCCTTTGTGGTTAGTCCCCAGGAGGGTCGCAGATTACGCTTCTTATGCTGCTGCGAACTTCTGATTCCCTCAGGATTCCCAATAGTAGCAATCACCCAGTCCCTACATTCTGATGCGTAGGCTTCTGTGGCAAACGCAGAGTGTACAAAAAACTGAAGCGCCTCCTTGAGGGATTCATCCTTGTGCCAGGTTGTCATGACACCGTCATGGGAGCGGTTACTTGAGGCGTTTCCATCTAGTTCTCTCGCAAGGTCGGCTTCGTCAAATATGTCGTGTAAACGTTCGCAATCTGGGCCCCAGGCACACAGATAAACCAAACCGGCTTCAAGTAGCTGAGCCGCAACGCCATCAATTAAAGAAGGGTCTACTCCTCGAGTGTCCGCTGCAAGGAGTAGACCGAAGTACTTTGAAGTAGGGCCGATCTTATGTGGCAGTTTAGAGATAGAGTCGCAGACGGTTAGAAAAACCGTTTTAGCTGGTCTGTCTGGTAATGCTTGGCTTACAGCCCTGTCCCAAAGCTTTTCCACATTCGTCTCCGGCCGACTCCAGCGAATACCTGGAACACCTCAGAAAAACGCCGCGCCGCCATCCACGTTGATCGACTGCCCGACCATGGCGCTCGACATGTCTGAGCACAGGGCGGCCTGCGCGATTTCCATCGCGGTTTGCCCACGACCCTGCAAAATCGAACCCAGAAATCCCTTGAGCTGATCCTCCGGACTGACGTTCAACTTCTTCGCCAGCTTATTGCCGAGTTCTTTGCTCATTACGGTTTCTGTAACAGGGCCTGGGCAAATCGAGTTCACGCGCACGCCGTTGCGCGCCGCCTCCGCCGCCATATAGCGCGTCAGTCCCAGCAACCCCGCCTTGGCCGCCGCATAAGCCGATCCCCACGAAAACGCGGCCTTCGCAGACAAGCTCGAAATATTCAGGATTACCCCGGATTTTCGCGCATACATTCCTGGCAGCGCCAGCTTGCTCAGTACAAACGCCGCGCGCAGGTGCACGTTGATCACCTTTTCAAATTCCTCCAGCGGATACTCTTCCACCGGCACCACCGGCCCGTAGTGCCCCGCGTTGTTCACCAGAATGTCCACGCGGCCGAACCGTTTCTCCGCCGCCGCGAACACCCGTTCGCAATCCGCCACCTGCGCCAAATCGGCAGTGGCAAAACCAACCTTGCCACCATCCGCCGCAATCTCTTTCGCGACGGCAGCAATCTCCTTCTCCGTTCGTGCCGTCAGAAAAACTGCCGCGCCTTCCGAGGCAAACAGCTTCGCCATCGCACGCCCTATGCCGCGCCCCGACCCCGTGATCAACGCAACTTTATTTTCCAGCAGCATTACCGAGCCGCGCCTCCGCAGGTTTTACTCTTCAACGCAGGCAGCAGCCGTGCAAATAGTTCCTCATCCGCCGGCGGCTCGCCGATAATGTCCCATCCCGTGAACACCACGATCATCTCTTCCTCTGGGAATACCATCATCCGTTGCCCGCCGAATCCCCGCGCCATCCACACGTAGCCCGTGGAATCCGTCCTCTTCAGTAGCCACCACTTGTATCCATACCTATAATCGCCCTCGGCATCGATATAACCCTTCAACGATTCCGCGACCCATGCCTTCGAAACGATCTGCTTCCCCTCCCAAACCCCGTCGTGCAGGTACAAGTACCCGATCTTCGCCAGGTCGCTCCCGTTCAAATACAAACCGCCTTCCGTGTCGATCACTTCCATATACGACCGCTTCCAGTGGTGCTTAATCCCCAGCGGCGCAAACAAATATTTCTCCCCATAGTCGTCGATGTCCTGCCCCGTCTCTTTCTTGAAAATGTAGGCGAGCAACTCAGTAACGCCGCTGCTGTAATTGAAAACTTTCCCCGGCTCCGCGGCCATCGGCTTGTCAATGACGTACTGCACCCAATCGTCCTTCGCCTCCATCAGGCTCGAGTCACTCCGCGGGTCGTCGTAAGGCACATCCTCAATCCATTCCAGGCCCGCCGTCATCGTCAGCACGTCGCGCAAAGTCATCCGCCGCTTGCGGTCGTCCACATTCTTCACCTTGGCTACGTCGAAAAAGTTCAACACCGGTGTATCCACGCCCGCCTTGAAATCGCCGCGGTTCATCGCAACACCGATAATCACGGAAGTAACCGTCTTGCTGACCGACTGCATCGAGTGCATATCCGTCCCGTGATAATAGGGGTGCCACTCAGGATCAAAGTAGTTGTAGCGCCCCGTGAGCCGCGCGTTCAGCGGGCCTTTCTCTTTCGCCTGCTTGCCATAAATCTTCGCGTAATCGTGCGAGTACGTCCGCTCGTAAACTTTCTTCCCGCAGCGGAAGACGCTAAAGCTATCCACCAGGGAAAATTCCCCCGCAGCCAGGTCCTTGTCCAGCCCATCAAGAACCTTCTCATCCAGCCCAACACTCGCCGGCGTCGCCGTCGCCCAGCCCTTCGTCGGCCATAAAGTATCCACACCCGGCGCACTCGGCCGCTCCCCCGCCAGCAGTGCCACCATAGGAGCCAGCAAAAGGCATCCCACCGCCACCGAAAACACACTCTGCTTGTTCATCCCCGCTCCTGAAATGCAGTCTTCTCGTGCAATCTGTGAGGCGCTGCTGCCGTCCGCCTTCGGTGCATGACCTTATGGTGCGCCCGCATCGATGTCAAGCGCGGCCAATCATCCATTCTTTGATTTGGTGCGAACGGCCCGTTCTACGGTAAAATTGTAAGGTTATGATCTCTGTTGAAAATGTCACTATGCGCTTCGGCGCCCGCGTCCTCTTCGAGGACGTCACCACCACTTTCATGGCGGGCCGCCGCTACGCCATTTCCGGCCCCAACGGCGCCGGCAAATCCACCTTTATGAAGATCCTGACCGGCAAGCAGGATCCCACCCACGGCACCATCACGCGCCCCAAAAAAATCGGCATCCTGCGCCAGGACCAGTTCGCCTTCGACAAGTTCCGCGTGATTGACACCGTCATCATGGGCAACGTCACACTTTGGAAGGCCCTCCAGGAGCGCGAAGCCCTCTATGCCAGGCCGCACGACGAACTCACCGACGCCGACGGCATGCGCCTCGGCGAACTCGAAGGAATCGTCGGCGAAGAAAACGGCTACACCGCCGAAGCCGACGCCGGCGTGCTCCTCGACGGCTTGGGCATTGAAGCAGACATTCACGAGCGAAAAATGGGAGAACTCCAGGGCGGCCAGAAGGTCCGCGTGCTCCTCGCGCAAGCCCTCTTCGGCAATCCCTCCGCGCTGCTGCTCGACGAGCCGACCAACAACCTCGACCTCGATTCCGTCCATTGGCTGAAGGAATATCTTTGCGAATACCATGGCGTACTGATCGTGATTTCGCACGACCGCCACTTCCTCAACAACGTCTGCACGCACACCGCCGACATCGACTACCAGACGATCATCATGTATCCCGGTGGCTACGACGACATGGTCATGGCCAAGACGCAGATCCGTTCCCGCATGGAGGCGGAAAACGCGGTCCGCGAAAAGAAGATCTCGCAGCTCAACGATTTTATCGCCCGCTTTTCCGCCGGTACGCGTTCCGCGCAAGCCACTTCGCGCAAAAAAGAAGTCGAGCGCCTGCAGGTTTCCGAGCTGGCCCGGTCCAACATCCAGCGCCCCTACATCCGCTTTCAGTTCGATGTCCCATCGGGCCGTGCGCCGCTCGAAATCAAGCATCTCTCGAAGTCCTACGACGGCCTAAAGGTGATCCCAAATTTTTCCGCTAACGTCACCCGCGGCGAAAAAATCGCCCTTACCGGACGCAACGGCGCCGGCAAGACCACCATGCTGAGGTCCATCATCCGCAACGCCGGCCAGTTCATCGGCGAAGCCGAGCACAAGTTCAAGATCGACTCCGGCAACGTGATCTGGGGACATGAGGTCACCGTCGGCTATTTTCCTCAGGACTTCGGCTACACCATCGACAAATCCAAAGGCATCAACGCGCTCGATTGGCTCTGGCAGTTCAAGCCCCAGGCCCCGCAAGAGGAAATTCGCGCGGCGCTCGGCCAAATGCTCTTCAGCGGCGAAGACGCGCTGAAGCCCACTTCCGGCCTCTCCGGCGGCGAGTGCGCACGGCTCATCTTTTGCAAGTTGATGATCCAGAAGCCAAACTTCCTGGTGCTCGACGAGCCCACCAACAACCTCGACCTCGAATCCAACAACGCGCTTAACATCGCCCTGCAAAAATACGAAGGCACGGTGCTACTCGTCACCCACGACGAAGACGTCCTCGACGAAGTCGCCACCCGCGTCTGGCATTTCCAGGGCGGCAAAATCGAAGACTTCAAGGGCACCTACGAAGACTTCCAGGCCCGCGCGCAAAAGCCCGCAGCCGAACTGGCCAAAGGCCGCAAGTAAACTTCAGTTCTGGAATGTTGGAAATGTTCAACCAATGCACGTTGGGCAGGAAATGTCATCCTGCCCGCCCCAGGAGGGAGGCTATCCGACAAGGTCCGGTGTAGGGACTCCGGTGGTGTTTACCGGAGATAGCCGAAGGACCTCAACGTAAACCTCGCGAAAACTTCTAAGGTTGAGATCCTTCGCGGCGCAAACACCGCGACGCTCAGGATGACGATGTCTTAATTTTTCTTGGCGAGGGATAGAGCGCTTCCAGGCTGAAGCAGCGCTAGCGTGAAGCGATCGAACCTGCTCGCTATTTCGTCTTCAACCCCTTCAGCAGATGCTTCACCGACTCATCCGCCTGATACGGCGTAATCGTGTGCTTGTTGTTCAATTCCTTCCGGCCGATCGCCCGATACGCCAGCTTCTTCGGCTCGCGCAAGGCCACATCAATCACAAACGTGCCCTCGTGATACCGCACATTCTGGAATGCCACTTCCGGAGGTCCCCAACCCCATCCGGACCAGCACCCATACGGCCCGCAAGCCACTCCAGGGTATCCCGGATACACGCGCTGCACTGTCGCGTTCTGCGCCTTCACCGCCACGTGATAATCCACCCAGAAATCGGCGATCGCGGGGTCCGGCACTTGCTTCAAACCCTTGGACTGCAGATTCTTCGCAATCGCGGATTTCAGCGTGTCGCGGTTCGCCTCGGTGTTCCAGTCGTGGTTGCTCTCCAGACGTTGCCGAGGCCCGGGTTGCGCTTGCGGCTCAGGTGTAATCACGTCGCGGGATACCACGGGCCTGCCACCTTCGGCGTTCCGCCTTCCGCCCTCGGGCTCGTTCACCGGCCGCCACGCCCACGTCATCCCTTTTGCGACCCGAATGTCCGGGTCACGAATGATCTCGACCTTATCATCGCACCCGGTCAGAAAAAGTCCGCCAGCCACAAGGCCGGCCATCAGGACCGCGCTCGCTGCTCGTTTGCCTAAGTCCACGGAACATACCTCCACTTTCTATTTAACACGGCTTCCAGCAAAAAGTTGGATGCGTCCATGCCCAATTTAAGTCGTTTCTTGGTGGGTAGCTTTACAGTGGCCGAAGCCTGCTCAGGATGGCAGGCCCCAATCCGCGGGAGGAAACGTCACTGGCCAGAATTTGGGTGCCGGTCGGTCAAACTCAAACGCAATGTGAAAGTGCTCCATGCCCGATTCATCCACACGCACCACCCGGCAGCTCATTTCCGACCCTGTGGCCGGATTCGTCAGCAGGAAAGACTGCCCCACATGCAGGTGCTCTTTCATCTCCATCAGCCCGCCGTGCGCGTTCACCACCAGTGTTTTCGCTTCCACCCGCATCTGCTGGCGCTCTTCGTTTTCCGCCAATACCTGCACCGGCATATGCAGCATCACACGTTCGCTTCGCCGCCGGTTTTGGGCCGCCTGAGTCTCCGCCATAAGGAATCTCTTACCCGTATTTTACCTACTTACAGGCCGGTCGGACTGTCCCAAAAGGCAGGTTATTGCCACTTTTCCCGAATCCACAACACCTGGCGATGCAAGCGAAACGCGACTTTGATATGATGGAATCTTGAAATTTCAGCAGTTTAGGAGCCAGATGGCCACCCAAACGGAAACCAAAACCCTGCTCCGTGTGCGTCCCCGCGGGTTCTGCGCCGGGGTCGTTCGCGCAGTTGACATTGTCGAGCTCGCGCTCGAGGCCTACGGTGCGCCGGTCTACGTGCATCACGAAATCGTCCACAACACGTATGTCGTGGAACAGCTCCGCCGCCGCGGCGCGATCTTCGTCGAAACGATCGAGGAAGTCCCCTCCAATTCCGTGCTGGTCTTCAGCGCCCACGGCGTTCCTCCCACCGTTCGCCAGGAAGCCAAGGATCGTTCGCTGCGCGTGATTGATGCCACCTGCCCGCTGGTCACCAAGGTGCATCTCGAGGCTCTCAAGTTTGCCCGCGAAAAGCGCACCATCATTTTGATTGGCCACAAGGATCACCAGGAAATCGTTGGCACCTCTGGCGAAGCTCCCGACCGCACACTCGTCGTGGATTCCATCGCCGCGGTGGACGCGCTGCACGTCGAGGATCCCGACAAACTCGCGTTTCTTACCCAAACGACGCTCAGCCTCTATGACACGCAGGAAATCGTGGCCCGCCTGCGCCAGCGCTTTCCCAAAATCATCGGCCCCGCCAGCGACGACATCTGCTACGCCACGCAAAATCGCCAGGAAGCTGTCGAACAAGTCGCCAAGGATGTGGACCTCATCCTGGTCGTCGGCTCGCAGAACAGTTCCAACTCCAACCGCCTGGTGGAGCTCGCCCAGCGCCTGGATCGCAAAGCGAAGCTCATCGATTCTGCCAACGATATCGATCCCAAGTGGCTCGAAGGCGTCACCCGCATCGGCCTCACCGCCGGAGCCTCCGCTCCCGAAGTTCTGGTCGAGCAGGTCAGCGAACGCCTGGCCAATTTTGGTTTTACGGACCAGCGCGATCTCGACCTTATCCGCGAGGATGTGCGTTTCACGCTTCCTCCGGAACTGCAATCGATCGCGCCCGCGCCGCGCCGCTAACCGCGGTTCGCGTGCGTCCAAAGAACTTTGCATAGCTTTGCCGGGCAGGGAAGTATCCCGGCGCAATCCACCGGTACCCGGCAGTTCCGCTGTAGCGGCCACTTTTAAGTGGCGGCACGATTCTCCGCAGCACAAGGAGCGTACCTTGGCGGTTAAGATCGTTCGTCAGCCGAACAAAATTGCCATCATCGGAGCACCTTCCAGCGCCGCCGCTTTTCTTCCCGGAAGCGAAAAAGCTCCCGCCTCTCTCCGCGCCGCCGGCATTGTCGAACGCCTGCAATCCATCGGCTACGAAGTCACCGACCTCGGCGATTGCGCGCCGCGCCTTTTTGCTGACGATGAAGATCACAAGCGTGCCCGCAACATCCCGGAAATAGTCGCTTCGCTCAACGACCTGAAGCCCCGAGCCGAACTTGGCCTCAAATCTGGCGCCTTGGTGCTCGTCCTCGGCGGCGATTGCACGCAGATCATCGCGTTGCTCACTGGTGCTCGCCGGTACTACAAGCATGTGAATTTATTGTGGTTTGATCGCGATGCCGACCTGAACACGCCCGCCAGCACGCCTTCCGGCCGCCTCGACGGCATGGTTCTCGCCAGCATCATCGGCAAAGGCTCGCCGGAACTCGTGCGTTTCTGGGGAGAGCCGCCGCTGGTTCGTGAACCCGACGCGCTCATCTACGGCCTCAAGCGCGTCGATGCGCCCGAAGTGGACTTTCTCACCCGCTCACCGCTGCGCTACGTTTACGCCGCGGACATCCGCCTGCACGGCGCCGAGAAATCAGCGCACGATGCCCTCGCGCACCTGCACGCGGACGCGCGCGAATTTATGGTTCACTTGGATCTCGACGTTATCGCTCGGGAAGAGTTCGCGGCTGTGAACGTGCCGGACTCGGACGGCCTATCCTTTGCCGAAGTCCGCAGCTCGCTCGTGGAATTTGTGAAACAGAAAAATCTGCTGGGCCTCGATGTCGCTCAGTACAATCCGGACAAGGATCCTGACGGCTCAGCGGCCAGAAAAGTGGTGGATTTGCTCGCCGATGCGCTGGCCGCGCGCCTCGAATCCCTTGCCCCGCCCGCTCCTCCCGCAGCTACGCCCGCAACCGAAGACACGCCTTCCGCAACCGTCTGAATCACGCGGGCAGTTCTCTGCGCGGAGAAATGAACACCGAACTCGGCGCCTCGTTTTCCGTCAAACCAATCGTAAATTGGCAAAGGATGCAGGTCTTTCCGTGCTGCTCCAGCCTGTGATACGCAGCCGCGTAATCCGCCTGCAGCTTCTGCAATTCGTCGCCGATGTTTTTTCCCTGCAGCCCAAAGCGCGAAACTTCCTCGCTGCGCTCTCTCCAAGCCACCAGGCCCCGCTGCGATTCCTTCAAAAGCCTCTCGTAGTCCGAACAGATGGCGGCGTCAATGGTTAGTTCTTCCATGTTTTCACCCTCGCCTTCCTTCGTTCCTTACCAGTTCCATCGTGCTGTGTTCTATCTGTTAAAGGTGGAGTGCATTTGAGCGGCCACTCGCCTAAGTCCCGCTATCTGATTGAGCTGCCAACGATACACGCGATTTTTCGATCGCGTCCCAGTACCCAAGAAAGTTTTACGCACCCCCGCATTTTGTAATTCTTACGCAGTCCCCGGGAACGGCATTCTCCTGAATGGCGTTCCCGGCCGGCTCGCCGCGCGGCCCGGCCCGCAAGCGCACTCAAACCTCGTACCGAATACCGGCGCCGCAGATTCGGCCCATCCTCAGGCTCTCTTGTAAGTATTTGTAAACCGCACGCGAACCAGCCAGTAAATCATGGCGACCGCGATGAGAAGCATCGGCACGTTCAGGAACAGGGATCCGCGAATGGCCGAGGGGAAATGATCCTGCTTTCCAAGAAAAAAAGAGAATGCGGCAATTAAAAATGCCACACACATTCGCCAAAGATGGCGCGCGATTCGTTGTGCGCCAGAAACGCCGCCGTGAATGAGCATGCGGACGTCCGAGGCTGCGGCAAGCACAGCAACAGACCCAAACACAAGGTAGGGCGCGGGGGGATATCCCTCCTTTAACCCCGTCGCGCTGTTCGCT
>Ga0210402_10003052_pt1 | contig 15911 bp, 12 predicted proteins | sample IncBWC7MmetaG_FD_161055 | JGI IMG/M metagenome (GOLD analysis project Ga0210402, IMG submission 161055) | Forest soil microbial communities from Barre Woods Harvard Forest LTER site, Petersham, Massachusetts, United States - Inc-BW-C-7-M | ecosystem: Environmental > Terrestrial > Soil >...
CTGGCAAAACCCCGACATTGCGGGCGATCTCCGGCTTTCTCGGCATCGACGACGCGCGCGTCACCGAAGGCGCGATCATCTTCAAGGGCGAACGTATCGAGAATCGTCCACCGCACGAGAACGCAAGGCGCGGGATCGTGCTAGTGCCCGAACGCGACAAGGTATTTCCCAATCTCACCGTTGCCGAGAACCTCGCCGCGCCGGTTGCGCGCGCTGCGGCGGCAATCGAGCGCCGGCGGCGCGAGGCGCTCGCCTACCAGTTCTTCCCGCAACTCGCCAACTTGCGCCATCGCGTCGGCGGCCTTCTTTCGGGCGGCGAGCGGCAGATGCTGGCGCTCGCCAGCGGCCTCGTCTGCGAACCTGAACTCCTGCTGGTCGACGAGCTTTCGCTTGGCCTCGCCCCCGTAGCGGTGGAGGATTTGCTGCGGCGGCTGACCGAAATCCGGCGCCAGCTCGGCATCGCCGTTCTGCTCGTGGAGCAGAGCGCGACGGTGGCGCTCGACATCGCCGATTACGCCTACGTGATGGAAAATGGACGCATCGTGCTCGACGGCACGGCCGAACGGCTGCGCCGGCATCCGGACATCCAAGAATTCTACCTGGGCCGCAAGAGCGGCGAGCGACGAAGCTATCGCGAGGTCAAACAATATCGCCGCAGCCGGAGATGGTATGGCTGAGCTGGAGATCGATTGCCTCACCCTGCGGTTCGGCGGCCTGACGGTGCTCGAGGGCGTCTCGCTCGCGCTGGGAGCGGGCGAGCTGTTTGCGCTGATCGGTCCGAACGGCGCCGGCAAGACCAGCGTGCTCAATTGCGTGAGCGGGATCTACCGCGGCGAGGGAGAGATCCGCTTTCGCGGCTGCAACATCGCCGGCCGCGAGCCGCACCAGATCGCCCGGTTAGGGCTTGCGCGCACCTTCCAACACGGCGAACTGTTTCCGCAGATGTCGGTGCTGGACAATCTCCTGACCGGCCGCCATGCGCGCATTCGCACCAACCCCCTTGCCGAGATGTTGTTTCTAGCCTCGGTCCGGCGCGAGGAAGTGCGTCACCGGGAGGCGGTCGAGCGCATCATCGAATTCGTCGAGCTCGAGCGCTATCGCCATGCGCCGGTCGATGGCCTGCCCTTCGGGATCCAGAAGCTAGTCGGGTTTGCGCGCGCGCTCGCCCTCGAGCCGACCATCCTGATGCTTGACGAGCCATCGGCCGGGCTCAATCGCGACGAGCGCGAGGACCTGGCGCGTTTCATCCTGCGCATCAAGCACGAGCTCGGCATCAGCATGATCTGGATCGAGCATGACCTCGAAATGGTGGCCGATCTTGCCGACCGCATCCACGTGCTCGATTACGGACGGACGTTGGCCGAAGGCGAGCCGGGCGCGGTCCTGAAGGATCCGCGCGTCGTTGCGGCCTATATCGGGACAGGCGCACGCAGCGCCTGACCACAAACACCCCACACGCCGCCCAGGCCGGCGCGGCGGCGCTTGGCGGCTCACGCCCGCTGCCGCAGCAATCTGCGGATCACCTTGCCGGTGGTGGTCATCGGCATCTCGTCGATGAAGGCGACCTCGCGCGGATATTCGTGGGCGGAGAGGCGGGTCTTCACGAAGCCCTGGATCTCGGCGGCGAGCGCGTCGGAGGGCGCATGGCCCGATTTGAGCACGATGAAGGCCTTCACGATCTCGGTGCGCAGCGCATCGGGCTTGCCCACCACCGCCGCCAGTGCCACCGCGGGATGGCGAATGAGGCAGTCCTCGATCTCGGTCGGGCCGATGCGGTATCCCGATGAGGTGATGACATCGTCGTCGCGCCCGATGAACTGGAAATAGCCGTCCGCGTCGACGACACCCTGATCCCCTGTCGTCATCCACTCGCCGATGAATTTTTCGCGCGTTGCATCGGGCTTGCCCCAATACTGCAAGAACATCACCGGATCCGGCCGCTTGATTGCGATCTGGCCGAGCTCGCCCGGCGGGCATTGCGAGCCGTCCGCGCGAATGACCGCAACGCTATGGCCGGGCACCGGTTTGCCGATGGCGCCGGGGCGCGAGACGGCGATGGTCGCGCAGGAGGCTAGCACGAGATTGCATTCGGTCTGCCCGTAGAACTCGTTGATGGCGATGCCGAGCGTCGCCTTGCCCCATTCATAGGTCTCGGTGCCGAGCGCCTCGCCGCCCGAGCCGACCGAGCGCAGCGCAATCGGCATCTTCGGCGGGCGTGCCGAGCGCAACATGCGCAGCGCCGTCGGCGGAATGAACGCGTTGCGCACGCGCATCTTTGCCATCAACGCGTAGGCCTGCTCCGGATCGAACTTGTCGAATTTTTGCGCCACCACCGGCACGCCGTAGTGCAACCCCGGCAACAACACGTTGAGCAGGCCACCCGCCCAGGCCCAGTCTGCCGGGGTCCAGAATCGGTCGCCGGGCTGCGGCAGAAATTCGTGCGGGATCTCGATGCCGGGGAGATGCCCGAGCACCACACGGTGCGCATGCAGCGCGCCTTTCGGCGGACCGGTAGTCCCCGACGTGTAGACCATCAGCGCAGGGTCGTCGGCCGTGGTGGCGACCGGCGTGAATTCGGAGGCGGCGCGCGCCAGCACCGCGTTGAAGTCCTCGGCCCCGTCCGCCGGTCCATCGATCGACCACACGACTTCGAGCGCGGGCGCGGCATCGCAAACGGCCGCGAGCTTAGCGAGTCCTTGCGCATTGCTGATCAGCGCCCGTGCGCCGGAATCCTTTAGCCGATACGAAATCGCCTCGATTCCGAACAGCATCGCCAGCGGCAGCGCGATGGCGCCGAGCTTGTAGATGGCGATGTGGCACACCGCGACGGCCGGCCCTTGCGGCAGCAGCAACGCGATCCGATCGCCCCTCTTGATCCCGTGAGCAGCGAGCGCATTGGCGAGGCGATTCGAGGCTTCGCGCAACGCGCCGTAACTCACCTCCTCCACCTTGCCGTCGCCATGCACGTTGAGAATGGCGGTTCGCGCTGCATCGCTTTGCGCCCAGCGGTCACAGACGTCGACCCCGATATTATAGCGCTCCGGGATTTGCCAGCGGAACGAGCGATAGAGCGCGGCGTACTCGCGCGCGGCAGGAAGGACCGGGGCTGCGTACATGGCGGCGCAGGCTAGTGATGCAACTCCAGGAGGTCCATAGAGGGCGCGCACCCGGTTCGAACGGTGGCTAGGCGGACATTCGCCCCGCGGAACCGGCGGCCGATTTCATGCAACCCGGCGACCTTCCAGCGCGTTTGTTCAGGCACAGGAATCTCACGCCAAGGCGTAGGAGGGAACCATGGATGAAATTGCAACCAAGTCTGCCGCCCCGGAACAAAAGGCCGATCGTCCCGCCGAGTGGCGGCCGTTCGAGGGCCTGCGACGGGAAGTCGATCGCCTGTTCGAGGACTTCCAGTTGGGCGCCTGGCGCTCCCCGTTCGGGCGCGGCGCGTTCGACGTTCAACCGTTCTGGCGCGGCGACCTCTGGAGCAGAGCGCCGGCCGTGGACATCATCGACAAGGAGAACGCCTACGAGTTATCGGCCGAGTTGCCAGGCACGGATGAGAACAACATCGACGTCAAATTCGCCAACGGCACCTTGACCATCAAGGGCGAGAAGCGAGACGAACGAGAGGAGAAGAAGAAGAAGAATTTTTATCTGGCGGAGCGCCGCTACGGCTCCTTCCAGCGTTCGTTCAACGTTCCGGAGGGCGTCGACGCCGAGCGGATCGAGGCAAGTTTCAAGAATGGCGTGCTGACGGTCACGTTGCCGAAGACGCCGCAAGCGCGCAGGAACGAGAAGAAGATCCCGGTCAAGCACGCCTGAGGCCGACCGCTCGGTGAGTTTCTAAACGCGCGCGGGTGCGCAGCCGGTTTTCACCGCGCGTGCGCGAGTTTCAGTCTGGCTTTGCGCCGCTGCCGCTTTCCGGAGTCGGCCACGCGAACGCGGCTCTGACGGAAGCTCGACGCGACATTGCTCCATTCGCCGCGTTGCTGCACATGCGCGGGGTCATTGCCGGGCATCGGCCGGGCGAGCCCGTATTTGGCACCGTGGGCGTCGATCCATTTCCAGACTTCTTCCGGATTGGTCCCTTCTACAGCGGTCACATCGACGGCGCGGCCATGGCCGTAGCCACCGGTGCGGCGGCTGCCGCCATGCAACGAGTTGCCGCCGCGCGCCTTGAAGCCTGCGGCGAGGCGTTGGCGATAATCGTCACGAAATGCGCTGAGCACCGACCAGTGAATGCCCTCGGCATCCATCGCACGTCCGGCATTGTAGAGCTGCTCGCGAAACCCCGGATCCATACCGCCAATCACGTAGTCCTGGAGCGCCAAGCCCATGCGGCTGGCGGCGGCCGGGTCCTTCCAGGTGAAGTCGCCGCTCGAATCCTTCTTGATCGGCGCGCGCCGGTAGACCTCCCACAGGTAATCGTCGATGTCGTCGAGAACCACCATCCCACGTTTTCGGCGCATCTCCGAGCTTTCCGGCTCCGCTTGCTCGCGGGAGGGAAACGCGACGAAAGCACCCACCTTGATCAGCGCGCGCTTGATCAATGCGCGTGCCGCGGCGGCGATGGAGACCGGCGGCTCGGGATTGACGAAGCGGACGGTTTGCACCGCGCGCGGATAATACGCGCGAGCCTCGTCGCTTTGGTCGGCGGCATCGGTGCCTTGCGGGTGCGCGGGAGGCGTCGCCGCGCGGCGATAGACGACGGTCTCGTTGCCGATGGGTTCAGAGCCGGTCACCGTCGGCTCGGCGTCCCGGTAATTCATGATGGCCAACGCGACCATGCCTGCAAACAAGGCGCAGCAGGCGAGCTTGAGTACGAGCAAGGTGTGAGAGAGAACCGCGCTCAAGGTAATCGTTGCCCGGGGCAGCTCCCGCCCGAGCACGCGGCGCCGAAGCGTCAACGTGATCGCCGTTCGACGCGGCGTCGGCACCACGGCCGGGCCGCGCGGCGTTTGCGGCGGTCGTATGGGAGTTCGTCGCGCCAGCACAACGGCGCGCGAATGTCGCACCACAGCGACGAGCTGTCCCGCCAAAGTGAAGCTCCCCCCTGCCGATCACTCTGGGCGAAGACGTCCCGCTGGATCGGCGCGCGCACAGCCCTCCCTAGGGCGACAACGGCGTCAACGCCCGCACTTTTCCAACTAGACGAAAGCGAGTGCCCCCACCCCGGAATAATCCCCAAACAGTGGAAGTTGAATTGATAAATAAGGAGAAAAATTGACCTCGCGGGGACCAATTGGCGGCGCCGGATTTGCGCCGGGCACCCGTTTAAGGGTTCGTACACCACGTCTGCCGCGCGTCCATTCGCTTGCGCTCCACGCGGCGCTGGAAAGCATTGCAGCCAGACTTTGCCTCATGCGCACAGCCCGCTAAAGAAGGTCGGCGCAAGCAGCGCCGCCGCCAGGCGGGCCGACCACGAGCTACGATTCATTGATGACCGAGGAGCCGAGCGCGCGCCTGCCCCCGAAGGGGGACATCGATTACCGCCTGCTCATCCCGTTTCTCGCCCACGTCACGCTGATCCAGACGCTCACGCTCATCATCCGGATCACGACCTCCTACCGCGCGATCGAACTCGGCCTCCCCGTCCTCTGGCTCGGCATCATCGCGACAGGTTTCGCCATCATCCCGGTGTTCACCGCGCTGCAGGTCGGGCGCTGGATCGACCGCGGCAACGACGCGCGCGCGGCGTGGCTCGGCTCCACGCTGGTGTTCACCGCCTGCATCGGATTCTGGGCATGGCCGCGATCCGCCATGCATCTCCTCGGCTTCTCCGTGCTGCTGGGCTTTGGCCACATGTTCTGCATGGCGGGGCATCAGATGCTGGCGGTGCGCGCGGGGGGCCAGCGCAGCCGAGAGGAGGCGCTCGGCTACTACATGGTCGCGGCGTCGATCGGACAGGGACTGGGGCCGTTCGTGGTCGGCTGGCTCGGGGGCGCGGCGGCGCTGCCCCCGACCGGGCTGCTGTTCGAGATCGGCCTCCTCGTCGCCGCCGTCAGCGTCGTCATCGCGGTGTTGATCAGGCCCGCCGCCGGGAAGGCCGAACATCACCACGCCGGCAATTTCATCCCGATCCGGCGACTGCTCGCGCTGCGCGGCTTCACCGCCGTCATGGTGTCGAGCGTGGTGACCGTCACCGCGCTGGATCTTCTGGTGATCTATATTCCGGCACTCGGCGCGGAGCGTCAGATCGACTCCAATCACATCGGCCTGATGTTGACCGTCCGCTCGGTCGCATCGTTGGTCTCGCGCGCCTTCTACGCGCGGTTGATCTTCGCCATCGGCCGCACCCCGCTCACGTTGATCAGCATGCTCGGCAGCGCCGCCGGGTTTTTGCTCCTCGCACTGCCGCTCTCGCTTCCCATCATGTACGCGGTTCTAATCGGCTTGGGAGTTGCCATGGGCGTCGCCTCGACGTTGACCCTCTCCGGCGTCATGTACCTCGCGCCGCCTGAAGTGTACGGCACGGCGCTGACCTTGCGCATGACCGGCAACCGCATCGGGCAGATCGTGTTTCCGGCGCTCGCGGGGCTGCTTGCCGCCGCGACCGGCGTGGCGGGGATCCTGCTGGCGCTCGGCGTCGGCCTGGCGGCATCTGGCATCGCCGTGGCGGTGCGCCAACCGACGCCGCCGTCCTGACGCAAATTCGCTCACATGGGAGAACGCGCATGGGCGACCCGATCCGCATCCGCATGGGAGGCTACGCTCCGCCAACGAGCGGCTTCAGCCGCGCGCTCAAGCGCATCGGCGACCAGCTGGCGGCCGAATTCGGCGACCGCGTCGAAGTCAAATATGTCTGGAACATCATGGACTTCGGCTACCGCGCCGAGGACATTCTATGGCTGGTCGAGGACGGGCTACTCACGCTCGGCTACCAGTCCTCCAGCTACCTGACCGACCGCGTGCCGGAGCTCGGCGTCGTCGACCTGCCATTCCTGTTCGCCAGCACGCGGTCCGCGCGTGCGGCGATGGACGGCACGCTCGGCGACGTGCTCGCCCATAAGATCGAGGAGCGCGCCAATTTCCGCATCCTCGGCTGGTTCGAGAACGGCTTTCGGCACATCTCGAACCGCGTATGGCCCGTGCGCGCGCCCGCGGATCTCGCCGGCCTGCGAATCCGTGTCCTGCCGAGCAAGGTGCAGGCGCGAACGTTCGAATTGCTCGGCGCGGTGCCGATGCCGATGGACCTTACGCAGGCCATCGCGCTGATCACCGCCGGAGAAATCGACGCGCAGGAGAATCCGCTGTCGAACACCGTGACCTACGGCGTCCACAAGTTCCACCGCTTCCACACGCTGAGCAATCACTTCTACATTTCGCGGCCGATCTTCCTGCATCGCAACGCCTTCGATTCCTGGCCAGCCGATCTTCAGCGCGCCATGCGCAGCGCGATAGCGGATGCGGTCGCGTTTCAACGCGAGCTGCACGTGGAGGAGGAAGAGCAAGCACGCCAAGCGATCTCGGCGCAGGGCTGCGAGATCGTCGAGCTCACGACCGCCGAGCATGATGGCTTCGCCGCCGCGGTGGCGCCACTGCTCAAGGAGGCGCGGAAAACCTTCGGGCCGGCGCTGCTCGACCTGACCGCCGAGCGCGCGGCGTAAGCGCCGCGCCGCAAGGACGTGAAAGTGGATTTAGCCGCGCCGCTCCTCGGGCTCCGCCAAGATGAGCGCCCAGAACACCTTGTACTTGGATTTCGGCGAGTAGACCGCGGCGATGCCCATGCGGGTCGCGCCCTTGAGCAGCATATTGTCGCGGTGCGGCGGCGAATCGCGCCAGCCGGAGAAGGCTTGCGCCAGGGTGTGGTAGCCGGCGCCGACATTCTCCGCCGCGGTGTGCGCGTGGTAGCCGCCCCCTTTGAGGCGGTCGTGGAAGCTGCGCGCCACGTCGTGGCTGAGCGTGTCGCGGCTCGCCATGGCCTGCGCCTGCGCCTCGGCAAGCTTCATCAGCTCCGGATCAATGGCGACCGGGGTCAGTCCGTTGTTGGTGCGGTAGCCGGAGATCATCGAAGCTGCCATGGTCGCGTCGACCTGCGCGTCCTTGGCGGCGAGGCTGCGATAGAAGCTCGGCTCGGTCGTGGACAGATCACTCTCGCCGATGCAGGCGCAGAGCGCCGCCGCCGCCGCAACCGCGGACACGCGCGCCCCGAGGCGCACGTAGCGGTGTCGAAAAGTCATGGCTATCCCCCGCTCCCCTCCGCAACCGATCCTGCGCTTACAGGATGGCAGAACGATGGAAAGCGTGTGGCAGCGTTCAATGGCCGCCGCGATAGACCGCCGCCGGCTGCGAGAAGAAGCTTTCCAGGATGTGATAGCAGATGGCGTAGTTCTTCTGGTGGAAGGAGGCGTGCGCGATGCCCGGCATCACGGCTAACTGCTTGTCCGGATTGGGCAGCAATTCGAAAAACTTCAGAAGATCGGCAAGGCTCGCGATGCCGTCGTATTCGCCGCGCATGATGAGTGTCGGGACGGTGATTTTCTCAGGATCGCAGACCGGCAGATTGGCGCACATGTCGACATAGGTGCCGGTCGGCACCGAGTCGTCGAGCGCGAGAATGGCGTCGGCGAATGCCTCGATGACGATGTCATCGGCGGTGCCGGGATGATCGCGCTCGAAGATCGAGTGCACGAATTTGCGGTCGATCGGGCGCCGATTCTTTGCGCGGAATTCGGGCAATCGTTTCCTGCGCTCGGCAAGGGTCGGCGAACCTTCGCCGGTCCATACCATGGCGTCGAGCGCGAGCCGCGCGACCATGTCCGGGTGACGCTGGGCGAACAAAGCCGCGCGCAATGCGCCGGAGGAAATTCCGTACACGAGAAGCGGACGTTTGCCGCGCAGCTTGTGGATGTAGCTCGCGGCCGCGAAGCAGTCGTCGGCGCCATAGGCGATCGGCGCATTGTTGTCGCGGGTCTTGGTGGAGCGGCCATAGCCCTCCATGTCGACGCACCAGGTGTCGTAGCCGCGCGCGGCGAAGAAATCCATCACCGAGGAGTCTGCGCGTCCCGGCACTTGCAGGTCGAAGGTCGGCTGTGAGGCCATGGACGATCCGTGCACGAACAAGATTCGTCCGGCGGGTCCGGAAGGATCCCCGCCGTGCTTGTTCCACAGAAACAGGCGCACATCGCTGCCTTTGTCGGTCCAGTGCTCCTCGCCGCGGATGGTGGCGACGGATGAAACCGGTTTGTTCATGTGGATCTCCCTCCCCTTCGTTTGCGACGAACGCGTCCAACCGCGCTCATTCGGGCTTTATGCCGTTGGCTTTGATGACTTTGGCCCACTTGTCGATCTCTGACTGCACGTAAGCGCCGAACTCATCGGGGGACATCGCCATCGCAGTTGCCCCCTGCTTCTCCCATGCCTGCCGCACGACCGCGCGCGTGAGGATTTTGTTAACCTCCGCGTTGAGCCGCGTGACGATCGGCTGCGGCGTCCCCGTCGGCGCCATGAGGCCGATCCAAATCGTCGCTTCGTAGCCGGGAACACCAGCTTCCGACAACGTCGGCACACCGGGGAGGATGGCCGAGCGCACCTTGCCGGTCGTACCGAGCGCCTTGACCCGCCCGGACTGGATCATCGGCGCCATGCTCGGCACCGAGTCGAACATCATTTCGATCTGCCCGCTGATGATGTCGTTGCGCGCGCCGGAACTGCCCTTGTAAGGCACGTGCAGGATGTCGGTGCCGGTGAGAGTCTTAAAAAGCTCACCGGCCATGTGATAGTTCGAGCCGACTCCGGAGGACGCATAATTGAGCGCGCCGGGCTTCGCCTTGGCGAGCTTGATGAACTCCTCGACCGTGTTCGCTGGTACCGAGGGGTGCACAACCATGACCAACTCGGAATTGAGCAGCGACGCCACCGGGACGAAGTCGCGCAGTAACTTGTACGACTTGTTGGGGACCAACGTCTCCGTCGTCGTCTGCGTTGCGGAGATCATCAGCAGCGTGTAGCCGTCCGGCGCCGACTTTGCAGCGGCATCGCTGCCGATGATGGTTCCGGCACCCGGCCGGTTCTCCATCACAAACGGCTCGCCGAGCGCCTTGCGCAGCTCCTCGGCCAGCAAGCGCGTGAAAATGTCGGTCGGACCGCCGGCACCGAACGGCACGATCATCTTGACCGGGCGCGAGGGATAATCCTGCGCCACCACCGCAGCCGCCGACAGGAGCGATAACGCCGCGACCGCGATGAGAGATGAAACGCGCTGCGAGATGCTCATGGGGATCGCTTAATTCGGAACACGCGCGGACACCGCATGTCCGCGCGGACGGGCCGCGACTTTATGCGATCTGCGCGGCACGGGTCCAGAAAGGAATGGGATCGCGCAATGCCGACCATTACGGCTCGCTCACCTGCGCGTGCGTCAATTTCAGCATCATTTCCGCGAAAGCGCCGGCGAAAGGATGGAAGCTGAAACGGATCACGTGCCGGCCGCGTGGGCAGACCACGGCGCGAAAGATCACATTGGCTTTGAGCATTTCAGTATCGATCCCGTCGACGCTCGCGCGCCACCACGGCTGCCAGACGTCATTGAGCACGAGAATGCCGCCGACCGGCGCCTCAACGCTCACCACGACTTCGGTGTTGGCGTAGCGCAGCAGGCGCGCGCTGCCGGCATTCTCGGCGTCACCGGCGGCCGCGCTGGGCGAGACGCCGTCCGGCGCCTTCATCAGCAGCACGGTACGGCGCGGATCGACCGGCGGCCAGCCGCTGTGCAACAACTCGTCGAAATCGGCAACACGCCAGTCCGTCAGCAGCATCACCCGCGGCAGCGCGCGCGGATTCTCGTAGACGTACGCGTCCTTGGTATGGGCGATGAAATTGAGATCGCCCGGCTTGAGCGAGGCGTCGATCTCTTCCACCGGCACCCCGGTGGCGATGAAGCGAACGCCGAGCAGGTCGGCGAAGGCCGAGCGGTAGGACGGGTAAAGTGGCGAAAACAATCGCTGACTGGGGACGGCGACGGTGTCGCCCACGTGAGTTGCCTCGCGAAACCAGGAGAGCCGCAGCGGATTGTGCCCGAACACGTGATCGAAGCCCTGAGCGAGCGACAGGTTCGGCCAGTGGTAGGCGATGCCGATGAGCTCCACCCGGTCGCGCCGGTCGGGCGCCGCGGCGGCGGCAAGCCGCGCCTTGAGCAGCCGCACCGTCTCGTCGTTCGTGTTCGGGCGCAGTGCCTCGAATTGATTGGCCGGTAGCGCCGTCGAAACATGCGGGGCGTTGTTCCAGCCGAGGTCGATGGCCATGAATGCGGCGATGAGACCCGCGGCGGCAAGGGGCGAGCGCGCATTCACCCGGCGCGCGAACAGAAGAACGGCAATCGCCGCCGCCGTAAAGACGACCGCGCTCACTACAGGCACGATGGCTGGAGCGAAGCCGACGACGGAGTAGGCCAGCGCCAACGCGCCGGCGACCAGCAGAACCGGGAATGCGATCTCGCTGGCGCGCTGCAGGCGGCTCGCCGGTGCCACCGTGCCTGTGAGCCAGCGATGAACGAGATACCCGGCAATCAACGCGACCAACGCGACCAGCACGAAGGTGGCGTCGGCCGGACGGCGATAGAACGCCACCGCGGGCAGCAAGTCGTACATCAGCTGGAACGCCGGGGTATAGGCGCCGAGCGCGTAGAGCAGCACCAGGGCCGCAGCGATGGTGAAGACCCTGATCTCGCGCGCCCAGGCGAGGCCGCGAATGAGGCCGAACGAGAGCACGGCCACCAAGGTCAGCGCGCCGGCGTAAACGAGGCCCATGTTCTGGGAAAGGTAGAGGCCCGGCGATCCCCACGCGGCGTCCCAGATTGGGCTTTGCGGCGCCCAATAGTCGATGTCGGGGTTCATCGCCCCGAAGAGATCGACAAACGCGAACTGCAAGAGGTGGACGGGGTGGATCGAACCGGCCACCGCCGACGCGAAGCTGATTTCGGGCCGGTTCGAGCGCGCCGCCAGCAGCGTGGTCATGACGATCGGCACGGCGGCGATGAGCGTGGCGCTCGCCGCGGCGGCGGCGAGCGGTACGATGCTCGCGCGCACACGGGCGAGCGCTTGCCCGCCCGCGGCCCAATACGCCAGCACGAATCCGGCGAGCACATAGAGCGACAGCAGCGCGACTTGATCGCGGCCGACCGCCATCAACCCGGCGACCGCACCGGCCGCGAGCCCTGCCCGCCACGACGAGCGCTCGAGCGCGCGCGCCAAGAGCCACAGCCCAAGCGGCAGATAGGCCAGGCTGATGATCTGACCGGTATGTTGAATGCGCGCGCTGGCCGCGCCGCCCAGTGCGAAGGCCATCGCGGCGACCAGTGCACCGCCCGGATGCCAGCCGCGATCGTGGAAGAACAGGATGATGCCGAAGCCGCCGAGGAGCAAATAGGCGAAAGTCACGGCATCGAAGGCGCGCAGGCTGACCGCGACGTTCGCGGCCGCCAGCAACACATGGAGCGGCGAGAACAAGAGCGACTGCGGATCGGAAATCTGCGGCCACCCGGCGAAGACGTTGGGAGACCACCACGGCCACTCGCCGCGCGCCAATGAGCTCGCGAGAAACTGCACCTGCGGGAAAAACTGCGATTTCGCATCCCATGGGATCGTCAAAGGGCCGGAAAGCCAGGGCCAGGCCGGCAGCAGGAACGCGAGCATGAACATCAAGAGCGTGAGGAGGAGCGGAAGGCGCCCAGCGGAGATCGCCGCTCGCCCGGGAGCCGCAGGCCACGCCGCCCCGGGGCTGCGCGTTGCCTGCGTAACTTCGTGAGGCCAGCGCGAGCTATGATCTCCGGCCGCGGACACCATCGGCCCCTTGCTCAGGTCCATTCCCGCTTTCACCTTCCTACGCCCTCGCGCAGCATAGCCGGCTGCGCGCGGCCGCGCGTCACAACGATGTCGCACCGCAATGCGACGGGAGTGCGCGGTGGATCATCGCGGCGCGCAGCCCTATCATGCCGCAGAACGCAGGAGGAGCGCCCATCCCATGACGACCACCCCTATGCTGCCGCGGGAGCGCTGCGATTTTTCCGCAATCGTGGACCGGCCGCCGCTCAAATTGCCGGGCGATGCGCGGCTCGTGTTCTGGACCATCGTCAATTACGAAGTGTGGGACATCGGCAGGCCGATGCCGCGTCAAGTCCTTCCCGCGCCGACCGGGGTGCCACTGCTTCCCGATGTGCCTCACTGGAGCTGGCACGAATACGGCATGCGGGTCGGGGCGTGGCGCTTCTTCGAGCTTTACGAGCGGCTCGGATTGCGGCCGACCCTCGCCATCAACGCGCGCACCTGCGAGGACTACTCCCGCGTCGCCGAGGAAGCCAAGCGCCTGTGCTGGGAATTCATGGGCCACGCCTACGACCAAATGCCGATCCATAAGGTTGACGACCAAGCGGCGATGATTAATCGCTCCATGGACATTCTCGAGCGTTTCACCGGCACGCGCCCGCTCGGGTGGCTGGGACCGGGCCTGACGCAGACGTTGGAAACGCCGGAGCTCCTCGTCGGCGCCGGCGTGAAATACATCGGCGATTGGGTCTATGACGACGAGCCGACGGTCATTCGCACGGACAAAGGGCCGCTCGTCACGCTCCCCTACACGGTCGAGATCAACGACATCGGCATGATGATCGTCCAGCACCACGAAAGCGAATACCTCGCCCGGCGCGCCATCGATCAATTCGACCGCCTTTACGCCGAGGGAAAGAACCGCGCCAAGATCATGGCGCTGGCGATCCATCCCTACATCAGCGGCCAACCGCACCGGATCAAATACCTTGAAGCCATCTACGACTATGCGCGCCGCTTTTCCGGCGTGCTGCACTGGAACGGCGCGGAGATTCTCGACTGGTATCTCGCCGCCACCAAGGATGCGAAGACCCACGCCGCGGCCTAGCCTCAGTTGGGCTCGAGCGCCGAGCAGCCACCAACCGCTCCGCCGGAAATATGTTTCGAATCAGGTGTTTGAAGGCTCGGGCGAACCGCCCGGAGCGGCGTTCGGTGCCGCCTCATGCCGAACATGTCTTTTAATTAAGTGGGTCGGGGCGGGCCGGGCTGATAGTATGGCGAATTGGGCTGGCAGGCGGTTGGGGAAGGCGTGCGTGGCGTTAACGCTAAAACCCCGTGTCCACGGGGGTCCATAGCGTTGAAACTCGGTCCCATGTTCGGCGGGCGGCGCACGCGTGCCCGGGCGACCGGTGCGGGAACCCTTCGCCCCGTCTTTGTCGTGTTTATGGGATTAACTCTCGTGCAAATGCTGTCCGGGTGTACTTTTCCCACTGCGCGGCCGGATCTCGCGCCCGACATCCCGCCCAAATACGGCGCGGGAAAAGGGGAGTCTGCGCCACCGGCGCTCGATTGGTGGCGGGGCTTTCGCTCGCGCGAGCTCACGAATCTGATCGAGGAGGGGCAGCTCGCCAATCTCGACATTGGAGCAGCCATCGGCCGCATCATTCAGGCCGACGCGCAGGCCAAGATCATCGGCGCGGCGCTGTTGCCCGAGGTCGATTTCGCGGGTTTTGCCGAGCGCTTCAGGAACGCGGGCGCGGGCGTGCCCGAGCGGAACCTGTTCCATGCCGCGCTCAACGCTAGCTACGAGATCGATTTCTGGGGCAAAAACCGGGCTTTTTCGCGCGCGGCGCAGGAAACCGCCGTTGCCAGCCGCTTCAACAAAGAGGTGGTTGTGCTTTCGACCATGGCCGCGGTCGGCAATGCCTATTTCCAGGTGCTCTCGGCGCAGGATCGGCTGCGGATCAATCAGAGCAACGTCGACGCGGCCAGCCGGATTCTCAATCTCATCAAGCAGCGGTTCGAAGCCGGCACCGCCTCGCAGCTCGACGTCGCGCAGCAGGAGAGCCTCGTTGCCCAGGTGCGCGCGAACATCCCCATTTTCGATCAGGCGCTGCGCCAGAACATCGCTGTCCTCGCCGTGCTCATCGGCAAGCCGCCGGTCGAGGTCGTCATCAAAGGCGGCAATATCTACCGGCTGGCGATCCCGCGCGTCACGCCCGGGCTGCCGTCGGAGCTACTGTTCCAACGCCCGGACATCCGCGCCGCCGAAGCCAACCTCGCCTCCGCCGATGCGAGCGTCGAGGCGGCGCGCGCCGCCTTTTTCCCGAGCATTTCGCTGACCGGCCAAGCCGGATACGAAAGCAACGTGCTCAAACTCCTGTTCACGCCACAAAACGCGTTCTACAACATCGCGCTCAACGTCACGCAGCCGCTGCTCGACGGTTTCCGGCTGGAGGGACAGCTGGAATTGGCACAGGGAAAGCAGTTCGAGCTGGTGAAGACTTATTGCCAGACCATTCTCTCCGCCTTCGGCGACGTGGAGATTGCGCTCATCGCTATCGCCGAGTCGCTGCAGCGCGAGCGGCTGCAGCAGCTCGTGGTCAACAGTTCGCGCGAAGCGTTCCGGCTTTCGGAAGCCCGGCTGCGCGAGGGCACTATCGACCTCGTCACCGTGCTGCAGACGCAGCAGACGCTGTTCACCGCGGAAGACAATTACTCGCTCGCACGACTTGCACGGCTGCAAGCCGTGTTGAGTCTCTTTCAGGCGCTCGGCGGCGGCTGGATGCCGCCGGGAGCCGCGGCCGGCGTGGTGCAATGACCCTCAAACGACGAATCACAGTATTCTTGATTGCCGCGCTCGTCATCGCGGCGGTTGTCGGCGTCTACTACATGCCGCACTGGCAGCAAACGCTGGCGGCGGTATCGAAGGGCGGCCGCCGCGGCGGTCCCGCGGCGAACGATCCTGTTCCCGTTCTCGCCACCGCCGCGCGACTGGCCGATGTGCCGGTCTATCTCGACGGGGTCGGCACCGCCAAAGCGCTCAACACCGTGACGGTGCGATCGCAGGTCGACGGCAAAATCGTCGAAATCTCCTTCAAGGAGGGGCAGGACGTCCCCAAGGGCTACGTGCTGGCCAAGGTCGATCCC